>ERZ772851.27-NODE-27-length-174520-cov-17.649626_pt1 | contig 174520 bp, 147 predicted proteins | sample MGYA00512137_ERZ772851 | MGnify/ENA primary metagenome ERZ772851 (study PRJEB29015, sample SAMEA2737663) | human gut metagenome | biome: human gut; feature: human-associated habitat; material: faeces | place: China | collected 2012 ... | reverse complement strand
AACTTGCAGCCGTAGCCCAACTTGCAGCCGTTGCCCAGCTCGCAGCCGTAGCCCAACTTGCAGCCGTTGTCCAGCTCGCAGCCGTAGCCCAACTTGCAGCCGTAGCCCAGCTCGCAGCCGTAGCCCAACTTGCAGCCGTAGCCCAACTTGCAGCCGTAGCCCAACTTGCAGCCGTTGCCCAGCTCGCAGCCGTAGCCCAACTTGCAGCCGTTGTCCAGCTCGCAGCCGTAGCCCAACTTGCAGCCGTAGCCCAGCTCGCAGCCGTAGCCCAACTTGCAGCCGTAGCCCAACTTGCAGCCGTAGCCCAACTTGCAGCCGTTGCCCAGCTCGCAGCCGTAGCCCAGCATAATCCCGCGAGCAGCAAATTCATCTTTCAAGTCGGATAAATCATTGTAATGGAAAGGTGTCCATCCGTTCTCCCATAAATAGAGTGTTTTCATCCTTATATCGTTGTTAGGTTATAATCTGTCTTTATACTTCATCGTAAACTCAGCCAGTGAGTGCACCTCGGCCTTACGGAAGGCGTCGCGCTTCGTTGTGCGCACCGTCTCAGGCGATATGTAAAGCATATCCGCAATCTCTTCATCGCCCATCCCCTCCATATAGAGTTTCATCACTTCCTTCTGCCGCTCGGTCAATCGGGTATCGAACTCGGGGCTGCATATAATGCCGGCATACTTGCATTCGCCTTTGATCGGGCAGCTCACATCCTCGAAGGTGAAGCGCCCCATCCCGTCGATGTCCTGCCTGTTGTCCAACCTTCCGAAGTTGCAGCGAACAAAACGGTGGCAGATCAGGAACCGGTAGTAGTTCACGTTCGCACGGCTCTTGCGGTAAATCTCGGCGAGAGCCTTGAATGCTTTCGGATATTCGGTCTCGATGCGGGTAAACAATGCCCCTGTCAGCATCTTGTCTTCGGGCTGGTAAGTATGGACGCCTTCGGTATCGCGTACCATTACCCCACCCTCAGGATCGTTGAAAAACTCTATATTGCGGAGCGTTTGCATAAGCTATATTGAGTGTTTTTATTGAAATACCTTATTTATACTCTCTACCACGCAAGCACAGTTAATCATATTGAGCAGTACGAGCAATACCCCTTGTGCGATAAGGAGAGGATTGCTTTTTTGCTCGTATTGACGATATATGGCACGCAATGCAAGCACGCAGATAATGAGCGATAAAATGGCGATCAACACCAATATGATGCATAATACTATCATGACTATATCTATTCGTAAAACTCCACTGGGAAGAGGTTGTCGGCGGTATAGCTGCTGTCGCCCGAGTGACGACGGATGATCTTGGCTATCTCGCGACGTTTAAGAATGTCAGGGCGGCGACGACCGATACGATAGAAGTATATAGTTGTGTCGCTCGTAGTGCCGATAGCATGCTTACACTCGTCAATAAGCACCCGTCTTTCAAGTGGATCGCTGATGCTTTGCAGATACCCTTCAAAGGGTAGAATAGAGGGTTTAACACTGCGACCTCTTGATTTTTCGCTATTTGTGATTAAATTTGCCATACGATTATTGAATTACAGTGCAAATATACAATAAATTTATTTGTATACAATAGGGAATTACAGATATTTTATATGTATAAGAAAATATTATAATAATATGACCGACTATAAATATATCGGCGAACAATTAAAAGAGCATTTCAGCAGTATAGGGATAACCCAATCTGAAATAGCTGCTAAATTGGGTGTTTCGCAACAGGCCGTAGGAGCATATCTGAATGGTCAGCCTTTCGGGAAAAAGGTCGCCCAAAAATGGAGCGACCTATTCGGAATACAATATAGTTGGTTGTTGACAGGTGAAGGTACCATGCTTAAAGAAAATACCCCAATATCCGAAGAAACTACGAACCTAAATATTACAGCTATGGACTTACGAAATTTATTGTCTGCTATTGAACAGCATGGAAACACCCTCCGTATGAATCAAGAAGAGCTGAAAAAACAAGGGGAACGTTTGGATCGCATTCTTGATCTTGTCGCTCCCTTTAAGCAAAGCAAAGTAGGATAATGCCATTATACCCAGAAGGTAGTGTTAAATATACAAAATCTCGTCGCAATATCCAACAACAAATGCAAATAAAATTTGAAGAGGGAATCAAAGGTTTTAAGTTATTCTAAAATAGGGTTATAATTACTGTTTTGAAAGTAATATTTTTGAAGAATAGAAATATAAGCCTATATTCGCATTACATGTAATGTTTTTGCCAACATAGGAATTTTCGGCACAACAAACAAACGAACGGCGGAAACCTTGCAGGCTCCGCCGTTCGTCGTACTTCCTTTGTATGAGTCATTTCTCCGTGTCTGATCGTTTAAACCCTATCGGCTGTCCGGTCTTGTGGGCCTGCGGCAATTTGACCGACAAGGCCGCAATGGCATTATAGATGTTATCGAGCTCCTTACGCATATCCTCCGATAAGTCGCTGATGGCCTCGGCATTGTCGGCGTCGGCCCGTTCCAACAATGCCAGTTTTGCCCGAATTTCGGCCAGCTCTGCCGTTACTGTCGTCGTGGTCATGATGTAGTTGCGCATCGCCACAAAAGCACGCATAATGGCAATGTTTACTTGTATTGCCGTTTCGCTGCGCAACACACTCGAAAGCATTGCCACTCCTTGCTCGGTGAATGCAAATGGCATATACCGGATACCTCCCTTGTTTGAGGTCACAAATTGTGACCTCAAACTGGTTTTCAATGCGTTATACTCTGATTCAGTGATTTCAAACATGAAATCCGATGGAAACCTTTCGCTGTTGCGTCGTACAGCTTGTTTAAGTGCTTTTGTCGGGACTTGGTAGAGTTCCGCCAAATCGAAGTCCAGCATTACCCGCTGGCCTCGTATTTCGTAAATTTTGCTTTGGATGGGTTGCAGTTCCATATCGTCGTGTCGCTGTGGTTATTCCACCTTTATGGTTATCAATTTCCCGCAATGCAGGCAGGTCTTATTTTCGGTGTTTGATTTCGGATTCCAGCTCCTTTAACTGTTCCATATCCTCCCGATCGGCTTCGATTGCGGCCTTACGTTTTCTGCGGGCGTTGAACTCTTCATAAACCTGGTAGGCGAATGCGTCTTTTTGCTCTTTGCCAACCGTACCGGCATTGGGTAAAAGGGGCTGATCATTCGATACCAGAATTTTATCTACGTTCTCCCTCCAAAATCCCATCGTAAGGTCTTTCCTGCTCTTTGCCCTGAACTCGGCTGTTTCGAGGAAGATCACAACCAACCGGTTCAAAGAATCGAGTTCGTCGTGTGTCAAGTAGTTTTTGGCAATAATAACGTCCTGCTTGCGTACTACGGCACCTTTCCAGGAGGTAAGCCCCATATTGGGAGCATTTGCATCGGCTCGTTGCATCACGATCTCCGCGGATGTATGTCCTGTTACGGCATAGAGGAGCTTATTTTGCGTTTCGGCATAAAACATTTGCGTAGCCTTGTCCGTCGTGTCGTAATCGCTGCTCAATGCAAACAGATCGCGCACCTTCTGATAAAATCGCTTTTCCGAGGCACGTATATCCCGAATGCGATCCAATAACTCGTCGAAATAGTCGGGGCGGCCGTCTGGGTTTTTCAGGCGCTCATCGTCGATAACGAAGCCTTTACGGAGATATTCGGCGAGATTGCGGTTTGCCCACTGGCGGAATTGCACGCCACGGATGGATCGGACGCGGAAACCTATTGCCAAAATCATTTCCAGTGAATAAAATTTTATTTGATACGATTTGCCGTTTGGGGCAACTGTTAAGTATTCCTTAATAGTTGATTCATCTGGTAACTCACCATCTTTTAATATGTTATTTATATGTTGGCTGATATTGGGAACAGAGGTGGCAAAAAGTTCTGCGATCTGTGCTTGATTGAGCCAAACGGAACCGTCGCGTGCTAATAAGGATACGCGACTTTTCCCATCCACCGAATTGTATAGGATCAACTCTTGCTCCATGATTATTTCCTTTCTTTGACCTCTAACACCGTACCGCATTTCGGACACATTATCGTGTTCGTCGGCTGAGGGGCGAAAAAATCCCCCACGTTACAGCCAATAGCAGCGGCGATACGTTCAAGCACTTCTACACTCGGATTCCCATTAATATGTTGGCTAAGTCCTACGGGTGTAATTCCCATTCTTTCGGCCACTTCTTTAACAGTTAAGCCGTTAGCTTTTATTGATCTCTTTATATCCATAGCTTTAAATGTTTGGTGTTGGTACAAATGTAGCTATAACTTTATTTTTCTACAAAAATAATAGCAAAAACTTTAATTTTTATTTGCATAATTAAATTTATAGCTTTATATTTGCATCAGAAAATAAAACCAATAGCTATAATAACTATGACAACGGCAACCTATACCACGATGCAAAACCTCGCCAAGCAGGCGGCAGCGTACATTACGAAGCTCAACGGCGAAGCCGAGACCTTCGAGATCGAGAGTAACGGTATTACGGCCGTTATCGCATACGACGCCGAGATCGTCGAGGACAAGGGTGACTACTGGACGGCGCCGAGCTGGTCAATCGAGGACGAAACGGTAGCCGTTGAAGCAGTTTATGACGAGGACGGCGAAGAAGACAAAGAAGCTGCTGACTGGTTGAAGAAAATGTTGAACTAACAAATAAAAACAATAGAACTATGAACGCATTTGCATTTAAAGTGATCGACGCGATCAACAGAGAAGGTATTGGCAATGAGGCATGGGGCCTTGTTGAAGAGGTAGATGACACCGTAGCCTATTTCGGCACAAGAGAAGAAATCGAACTGAAAGGCCAGTGGGCGTACGTCTATGCAGATAAAAACGACTTCTTCGGATACATCGACAAAGTCGAACCGACGAGAGTTCTACACGTTGAAGATTGCCAGTTGCTGCTTTACAAACTCGATTAAAAAGCCGTTCGGGCGGCTATAAACAGACCTCAGGCCCGAAGCGTGGCGGCAACCTGCCGCCGGTGGTAAAACTTAAAAACAAAGTATTATGAAATGGACAGACGTAAATGAAGCATTACCCGATATGAAGCAGAGGGTTCTTGTAGTCGAGCAGAAACATCAAGGCTTGCGCCCTTGCGTGTATATTACCAAGCGAATACCCCATGATGAGACCGACCCCAACTGTACACGATGGCATTGGGCTAATTGTACAAACGATTCAGATGTCAAATTCTGGTGTCCACTGCCGGCAATACCTCAATCAATGCTATGAGCGACGAGGCAATAAGGGTGGCCCCTCAGGGCCACCTTGCTCAAAGAACAGAAAGAATGTATCAAACAAATTATCACAATATTCGATAAATAGCACGACAATGAAATTACGCAAACCCACACCGAAAGTATCGAAAGCCCGTGCAATCGAGCTTGCGATGAACCTGAACGGCGTATCGCGAGAGATTGCTGAGAAATACACCGACAGCGAATTACGCGAAGTATTACGACTGTTAAAACTCAAAGCTAACTTTTAACCTTAACCACGATGAAACCGACCGATTTATCAAACATCATGTGCATGGCATGGCGATTCTATCGCACGACCCGCCAGGCATTCAGCGAGTGCCTCAAACTCGCGTGGCGCAACTTCTGCCTTGTGCGAAAGATGCACACTGAGGTAGTGCGGTTCTACTTTCGCAAGGTGGACGGCACCCTGCGTGAAGCGTGGGGCACGCTGCGCTCTGACATAGTACCGCCCATCGATGGCAGCGATACCCGCAAGAAAAACGACACCGTACAAGTATATTTCGACACCGAGCGCCAAGAGTGGCGATGCTTCAAGCGGCTGAACCTTGTATTTTAGCTTAAATAATATTATCTTAGCAAAAGAGCAAAATTCGATTTGCACAATGTGCCGAAGCCTCGCATCTTTGCCTTGAAAATATATGCGGGGTAGTGCAGAGGTTACCACGGCGGGTTAGTGTCCCGCAGGCGCAAGTTCGATTCTTGCCCCCGCTACTAATGAAATTTACGGCTATGAAAATTTTAACGCTTATCATCAAACAAAAATGGTTCGACGCTATTCTGTCGGGCGAAAAGAAGATCGAGACCCGCGAAGTGCGTCCGACCAACACGAAGTACATTTCGTACCGAGACAACAACACAGGCAAAATCTACAAGAAAGACAGTGGCGTGCCCGAATCGGCGTGGGACAGCGAAAAGGGCGTTGACACGGTTATCAACCACTACGACGCCATACAGTTCTGGGTAGGTTACGAAACCAACCGCCCCGGCGCGCTGGTCGAGGTCAAAGGTGCTGAGTTGGTAGACGTTTGCGATGAAGAGACGAAAGAGCCGATTGTGTACGAGCACAACGGCAACGAATATACCATGACCGAGATCGACTACCACCTCGGCAAGGTAATCGAGAAAATGAATTGTTAAACCCTTAGAATCATTGCCGCACTCGAAGACGAAGACAAAAAACAGCAACTCAGCTTGACGCGCAATACAGCCGTATAACGAGTGAATTGCGACGCCGCACGCCTAATCCTGCTGTAGGATTAAGTAGCCTCGCAAATATGGGTGGCCGAAATGGTGTTATTGCGAATAGGTATGCAAGGGCGACCAGTGCATATACAAGAGCTAGGCAATCTGCCGCCCGAGGCCTTTCCGTAGGTTAAATCATATTGTCAAACTTCTAAAATTCAAGCTGCACTCGAAGACGAAGACAAAAAACAGGGGCGCAAATATCAGCACAAAGACAGAGGCTTGCCGATGAAGCTGCTGCCAGATACGGGACTTATTTTACCGAACGTAATCTAAGAATCGTTGAGGCTTATAATTCAGTAATGAGAGATTATAACAGAAGACGATCTGCCGCCCGAGGCCTTTCCGTAGGTTAAATCATATTGTCAAACTTCTAAAATTCAAGCTGCACTCGAAATTCAGTAAGAAATCGAATCAATCGGACGACCGGCGTTAGCCGTGTTCGTTATCGTACAGTAGGCGGTCGTGCACGCGACATTCGCGCCGCCTTTGGCATGGCAACAGGTTAATCATGACCCCGATAGACCATGCAAACGAAGTGATTGCCTCTGTCCGTCAAAAAACGGATAGAGCAATCCTTTTTTATTCTTGCGGCAAAGACAGCGAGGTATTGCTCGACCTGATGGCGCCGCACTTCAAAGAGATCGTTTGCGTGTTCATGTATTTCGTCAAAGGTCTCGACCACATCGACAACTACCTGCGAGCCATCAAAGCCCGTTATTCCAACGTTACCATTCTGCAAATCCCCCATTGGACATTGACGCGCGTTCTCCGTTGCGGGCTATACTGCATTCCTAATCCCAATGTAAAGCTGTTATCGTTGAAAGACCTTGATGAATCCGTTCGGATGAAAACGGGAATATCTTACTCTTTCTACGGTATGAAACAGTCGGACGGAATGAATCGCTGTCTTATGTTGCGCGGATATGAAAATGAAGCCATAAGCAATACGAACAAGATCTATCCTCTATCCAAGTGGAAGAAATCGGACGTCATGGCCTACATCAAGGCAAAGAAACTGCCTGAGCCCATATCCTACAACAAGAACAAATCGCAAGGTCTGACGTTTTTGCCGGAGGTATTCGATTACCTGCGCCAACACTATCCGCAAGACCTCGAAAAGATTTACAAAGTATTTCCTCTGTCACGCAATATCTTACTCCGTTATGACGCAGAAAAAGCAGCAGCCCAAATACAATCAGAGTGAAACGGTCGTAATCAAGCGATCGCAAATCAAATTCGCTCCTTACAACCCACGCAAAGAGGATCCAGAAGTCATCAAGAAACTCAAAAAGAACTTCAAGACTGTCGGCTATCTGGGAGGTATCGTATGGAATCGACGTTCATCCTATCTTGTGTCGGGACACAAGCGCGTGCAGACGCTCGACATCATCAACAATTACGATGGTACGCCCGAAACGAATTATGAGATCAAAGTAGAGGCGGTAGAGTTGGACGACAAGACCGAGCGCGAACAGAATATTTTCATGAACTCGCCCTCCGCAATGGGTGAGTTTGACATGGAGAAGATGAAAGTGCTCGTGCCGGAAATAGATTATCAAGCTGCAGGCCTTTCCGAAGCAGACATGAACATATATGGTATATCCGTCATGCAAGACGAAGTGAACTCAGGGCTGGCCGATACGCTGGATGATTTCGTGGAAGTGCAGCGGCCGTTCGAAGAAAGAAAAGCGGCCGTTAAAGAGATGAAAGAACAAATTAGGCAACAGGCAGAGCAGAAGGCCGAAGACATCGAATCCTATGTAATGATCAATTTCAAGTCATATCGGGCAAAATCGTCGTTCATGCTTCGATTTGGGTTCGGCCCGGATGATAAAATCATCCCTGGGGAGACGTTCGCCGATATGGTTGAACGGGTGGAATAACCTCACAAACCTTACACTATAAAAAATGGGTGCTCCGAGTAAAAAGCCTAATATTGCGACATTCCGCAAGATTGCAAATTCTTGCGGCGGCATTTTATCCGATATTGCCGCCCACATCGGAGTGGAAAGGGTTACTGTCTATGCTTGGTGTAATGATGATCCCGAATTCAAACAAGCCCTCGAAGATTCCCGTGAACGGTTTGTTGATTTGGCCGAAAGTAATTTGCGCAAGTTGGTAGCGGGAGTTCCTGCCATTGAGAAAGACGAAAACGGAGAAAAAAGATTTGCTGGCTGGATAGAACGTCCATCCGAAACGGCAATCATCTTCACCCTCAAAACACGAGGAAAGAAACGAGGGTATGTGGAGCGTCAGGAGGTTACAGGGGCAGATGGAGCCGATTTAATCCCACCCCGCACACTCTCTCCTGAGGAAGCTAAGCAATATGGGTTGAAACTTAACGAAGAATATTGACGCACTCCTATTCGTGATGTAGACATAGAGCGCACCTTCTGCCTTTCCGGCATGCTGAATTTCACCCGTTATATGTTCAAGCATAAAACGGGTATGCGGTTTGTTGTCGGCAATCATCACCACAAAATATGCAATGCTCTCGATAAAGTAGTACGGGGTGAGATAAAGCGTCTTATCATCAATATCGCACCCAGATATGGGAAAACAGAACTTGTATCGAAAAATTTCGTCGCTTATGGGCTAGCGCTAAATCCCCGCAGCAAGTTTATCCATCTGTCATATTCCGACGACCTCGTTCTCGACAACTCGAAAGAAATAAATGAAATAGTACAATCGGACTACTACCAGCGGCTTTTCCCTGAAGTAGTCGTCGAAAGCAAGAATGCTAAGAAGTGGTACACCTCCGCTGGCGGCGGACTATATGCGGTAAGTGCGGCAGGGCAGGTTACGGGGTTCGGTGCAGGCCAAGTGGATGATCCCGACAGGGAACGGCGCGAAATGGGCGATTTCATGCCTGCATGGGAAAGCGACTTTGCGGGAGCTATCGTTATTGACGACCCTATTAAGCCAGAGGACGCACTATCCGAAACCATCCGTGAGCGCGTAAATAATCGCTTCGAATCGACAATCCGCAACCGCGTAAACTCTAGAAATACTCCCATCATAATCATTATGCAGAGGTTGCATGAACACGATCTATGCGGATATTTACAAGAGATCGAGCCGAAAGAATGGACAGTACTCTCGATGCCCTGTATCTGGCATGATGAAAACGGTCGTGAACAACCGTTATGGGATTTCAAACATACATTGGAGGAGTTGCACAAAATCGAGAAATCGAACTCCTTCGTATTCGAGACGCAGTATATGCAGAACCCCAAGCCACTGGAAGGACTGATGTATGGAGAGTTCAAGACATACGACATCATTCCATACGCTGCGTCTATGAAGCGCAAAAATTATACGGATACCGCTGACACCGGCAGCGATTATCTATGTTCGATCTGCTATACGGAAACTCCTATCGGCGATTTTGTGACGGACATTCTATATACACAGAAGCCGATGGAATATACAGAACCAGCAACGGCTGAGATGTTATCCCGAAACAAGACGGAAATATGTCATATCGAGAGTAACAATGGCGGCAGGTCGTTCGGGCGCAATGTTGAAGCACAATGCCGGATAATGGGGAATAACTTTACATCGTTTTGTCCTTTTACTCAGACCGACAATAAGCGGGTGCGCATCTTCACGCGATCGAATGAAGTACAGAACCTCGTTTATTTTCCAACAGGATGGGAGCACAAATGGCCGGAGTTTGCTTCTCATGTCAAATCATACCGCAAACAGCAAGAGTTTAACAACCATGACGACGCAGAAGATGCCCTGACCGGAATAATCGAAAAGCGGGGCTATTTCGACAATGGAGAAGATTTAGACAAAGAGGATTTAGGAATTTGGTAAAAATACGGATATGGGATTCATCGACAACCTACTCAATGCAATACGCAATAAGTATCTGAACGCAGCCGGTGCAGAGCGGGATTTACTTACGCTTATCAAGGACAAAGACATTACACAGGTGCAAGCACTCATGCAGAATCGCGATACGGAGGTTTTACAGGCAATTCGAGAGTATAATCCAGAACTTCACTGTATTATGCGCAAGGCAGACAAAATGCGGAAAGGTCAAGGGCCTTACCGTACCGAGAAATTGCCTCGTGCACGGCAGAAGTATATCAATGAGGTGGAGTTGTTCTTTCTGCTCGGAAATCCGATACGCTGGAAAAAGGCGAACAACGAGGGATCGGACGAAGCATTCGAGGCGTACAATCAATTTCTGCATGATATTCGGTTTGACGTTTCCATGCGTCGGGCAAAGCGCATAGCGGGGGCCGAGACCGAATGTGCGAAACTTTATCATATTTATCGTAATAAGAATTTCCAGCCGCAGGTAAAAGTCGTGGTAATATGCAAATCAGAAGGATACACCCTGCGGCCACTATTCGACCAATATAACAATCTCATTGCATTCGGGTATGGATACTACCTTAAAGAGGGGGCATCAACCGTTGAACATTTCGACATTCAAACTCCCGATACGATCTACCGGTGTAAGCGAGGATCGCTTAATTGGGAAGTTACGGCATCGCTTAACCCGACGGGAAAAATAAATGTTATTTACTACAAACAGGATAAGGCATGGAGCAGTCTTAATCCTCGCATAGACCGCGAGGAAGATATAGACAGCAAAATTGCCGACACAAATAACTATTTTGCCGACCCTATTGCAGCTGCTACAAGCGACGTTGTAGAGTTCTTGAAAGGTCGTGCTGACAAACCGGGCAAAATGATCCAAATGTCCGGCGACAATTCGAAATTCGAATACATCAATCCGCCAACCTCTTCCGAGACACAACAACGAGAGAAGGAAGATCTTGCACGGTCTATACTGTTCGATACTTTCACCCCCGAGTTCACCCCCGAGAAAATGGCAGGACTGGGGACTTTGTCAGGGGAAGCGATCAAGCGCGCGATGGTTTTGGGATACATTAAGAGGGAAAACAATAAGGAGATTTACGATATAGCCGTAGATAGGGAGAAAAATCTCATTCTCGCCATTATGATGAATGTGACCCATATTCATCTTCGTTCCGAGCTGGCCACACTCAGAATCGAGCATGAGTTTGCGGAACCATTCAGTGAGGATGTCACCGCCCGCTGGGCTGCCATCGGCCGAGCCGTGCAGGACGGGGTGATGTCGCTTGAAAAGGGCGTCGAACTGATGGGAACAGCTGACGATGTAACCGCCGAAATCAAGCGTATAAAGCAGGCAAAAGCAGAGGCGTCAATGAGCAATATCGTAGAGCCGACATTCTAATTTGAAACGATGCCCGGATTAAATTTGAAAGCTACTCAATGGGAGCAACAGCATCGAGCGCATGTCGAAGAATACCTCCGACAGGTCGACGCTTTGTATGATGTTGCCTCGGAGGAATTGGTTCGCTTGGGCGTAGGATATAATTATCAACCCGAGACGGGGCGATTATTCGCCTTTTCATCTAACAAAGGCCGTCATAAACAAGCCAAAGCCTCATTGGTTTCGTTCCAAGACAAATTAACTACCATAATTACAGCCGGAATCACTGCGGAATGGGCTTTTTCCAACGATAAAAACGATTCATGGGTAAAACAACTGTTCGACGATCCGAAAAAAGGGTGGATGCTTCATAATCTCGATACGCTCGAAGCATTCCAGCGCAGAACGACTTATGGTCACACGTTGTCCGAAAGAGTTTGGAGCGTCGCCAAGCAATTCAAACGACACGTCGAGTTGTCGCTGTCGGTCGGCATCAGCGAGGGGCGAAGTGCGTCCAATATAAGCAGAGATGTACGCATGTATCTGAATGAACCGGACAGACTGTTTCGGCGAGTCCGAGATGCATTCGGCAATCTCACCCTATCGAAAGCGGCACAGGCTTATCACCCTGGACAAGGCGTATACCGTTCGTCCTATCAGAACGCTATGCGCATGGCCCGCACCGAAATAAACAGCGCTTATCGTGAAGCTGACAGTATACGCTGGCAGCAGCTCGACTTCATCGTCGGGTACGAGGTCAAGACTTCCAAATCCCATGCTGCGTGGCTGGCGAAATTCTGGTACCCGCGATTCAAGAAAGGCCGAGCCCCGCTGGAAATATGCGACGCAATGGAGGGGAAATATCCGAAGTCTTTCAAATTCATCGGGTGGCACCCGAATTGCCGCTGTTACGCTGTCCCGATTATCGCTAACGAAGGCACAGGCAAGGATTGGTGGGAAGATGCGGAAAACGAGATTACGGAACTGCCAAGTGGATTTACGAGGTGGATGAAAGAAAATCAAGATCGCATCAAGAAGGCGCAGAAGCGCGGAACACTTCCTTATTGGATTGTGGAGAATAAGCAATTAGGCATATGAGCCGTTCCAATATTCCGTTTAACAATTTTTAATCCTTTACAAATTGTCTTTTCGGAAAAACTCTGGAATAGCAAAACAGTACGAATTAAAAAGGCCGTCTAACAAGTCTTAGACGGCCTCAAGACGCACACGTATCTGTTTTATTTTTTATTTCCAGTAAATAAAGGAATAATAATAGCAGCTAAAAATAAAAATACAGACCACCAGATAGAAACGCCAGATACAAATAATAGAAAAACAGCCAGCGCACTTCCAAATGTCACAATTACAAGTCCTACTGGATTGTTTTTGGCCATTTCTTCTTGGAATTCACGCTGACTTTTTTGTTTCGCTTCTTTTATTGGGTTGAACTTTTTTCCACACTTCAAGCAAGTAACTTCAATATTATTGCTACCTATAGTTCCGGCAAGTGCTCCAAGTGCTCCAACTGTCAAAACTCCCGCTAAAGCCTTACCTCCGCTAAATCCCTTTTTGTCCACATGGAGATTCGTAGAATTACATCGTGGGCAACGTATTTCATCATTATTCATAGCTATTTATATTCAATAAAATCCGTTGATACCCATACCTCAATTCCTAAATCAACAACATATACTTTACATTTTGCAAAGCCATGATCGACCATTCTAATTGTCATTGAGGGAGTAAGGATGTACACTTGGCCGGCAGCAATCATTCTTTTCAATGCTGCTTCATCCTTACGGTTACATACCTGATTTAATGTTTCGAAATTTGCTTCTGTCGTAGCTGCAAGACATTCCCTTTCAATTTTGTAAACTCTTTGTTGGGCCGTTTGATAATGATTGGTGCTTGAGGTTTCGGCATAGGCTAATGGGATAATCATCGTAATTGCCAAAAATAAAAGTAAAAACTTCTTCATAATGTAATAAGTAATTGGTTAGCACCGTAAAGTTACAAAAATCCCCCCCCCGCAAAAATTTTTGCAAAATTTTCTTCGATAACTCTTGCATAATGTGCCGAATGGGGTGAATTTTGTCGCAGAGCCTATGAAGATATAGGACAACAGACATAGAACGGAATAACTTACATGTAGTTGTTGTTAGGTTAGGAAGGTCTGTTGGTATTGTCCGACAGACCTTTTTTGAGGTGGATATGATGATTTATCCCAAAACATATAGAACGAAAAAACATGAAAGAGAAAATTCTCGCAGCGCTGAAAACCAAGTACTCTAATTTGGGGTTCGGTGCAAAGGTTCTCGACGGAGTAGCCTCCATTCTGGAAAAATCCGTCACCGATGAATCGCAGATCGAAACCGCAGTCGGCGGGGTCGAACCTCTCCTGAAAGTTTTTCAGTCCGACGCAGACCGAGCGCGTACCGAGTACAACGCGCTGAAAGGACAATACGATGTACTTAAAGCGAAGGTCGAGGCATCAGCTGCCGGTGGGGGCGAGCAGGGTAAAAAAAACGCACCCGGCGATGAAGAACCTGCGTGGTTCAAAGCCTACAAACAGCAACAGGAGGAGCGTTACAACGCCATCAAGACGGAAAGCGATACTCTGAAAGCGGAAAAGGCCAAGAGCGAGCGCGCAAATCTCATCACCGCAAAAGCCAAAGAACTCGGTATTCCGGAGTGGCGCATGAAAGAGGGATTTGTCATCGCTGACGACGCAGACGAAAAAGCGATCGGCGACTACCTCGCAGGCGTGCAGAAAAATCTGGTTACCGCAGGGCTGGAAGGGAAAGGTTCGGGATTCCCGATGTCCACACCCGAAACACAGGGGAAAGAGCTCGCAAGGGCGTGGGCCGAAACACTTCCGGACAAAGAATAATCAAATTTCAAAATCATGGCAATCGTATTTGAAAAAACAAAAGTAAAAGGCGGGTTCCCCGTATTCTGGCGCGGCGAGTTCGCCGTCTTGCCGGGGGACTTCAAGCTAAAAGAAACCTATCCCGAAGGGACAAAGATTCCCAAAGGTACGCCGATCAAACTCGACTTCGACAACATGGAATGCTCCGTATGTAAGAGCGCACGTGTTCTGTCGGGCGGCACAACCACTGCTCCGCATGTCCAAAAGGGCTCCATGCTCCAAGTAGGAGATGCGGTCAAGGTCGGCGAATCAAACTCGACCGTGAAAAGCATCGACACGAAGAATGCGGATTATGACGAGATCACGTTCGCAGCGGCCGTAACGGGAGCGACCGAAGGCGTGGATGTACTTTCGGACGACAATCTGCCCGACGCAGTTGTCGAGACCGATATGGTCTATTCCTCCAATAACGGATTTCAGACCGTATCGGCCGGATATGCGGGTATCATTCTCAAAGATGTAGCTTACCCTGTCCCCACAGCATGGCTTCAAGGTTACAGCTTGAAGAACAACCCCGAAATCAAATATGTACGACAGTAAAAGAGGAGGTAAACAATGAACGAAGTATTTTATTCATCCATTTTCGGCGAACTGACTAAACAGGTACAGATTCGCATCGATGCCGCCTCGGAACTGCGTAAGCGGCTGTTCGACCAGAATATTTACGAGCGATTCCTCGACTGGGACACCCCTACTGTCGGGTTGAATTTCGAAGAGTTAATCGGCTCGTACAATTTGAGCGTCGCCGCTGCAACGCTCGACTCCAAAGGTAAGGAGCCTATCATGGGAACTGAGGGGCTGGAAACGATCAAGCAGAAGGTATTGACCCATCAGATGTCTTACTCGATGCCCATCGAAGAGTATCGGAAGGTGTTGCAGATTCTCGATTCTCGGATGCTGTCCGATTCGGCCAAAACGCAACAGCTCATCAATCTGATGTGGAACAATGTTACGAAGGTCGTGAACTCTGTGCAGTCGAAACTGGACATCATCTTCCTCGGAGCGTTGTCGAACAAAGGCGTATTCACGTTTGACGCAACCAACAACCCCGAGGGCGGTGTACGAGGTACGATCGACTACAAAATGCCATCCGAGAACATTGCCACCGCGAAAACGTTATGGACGGATGGCAACAAAGATACGGTCGATACGCTGGAGGATATTCATGCCATCCTTGACGCTGCGCAAGACAAAGTTACGTTCGATCGCATTCTGCTCTCGCAGAAACGCCTGTCGTATATCCTCCGCAACAAGAAAATGAAGTTGGCGGTATTCGGTAACGACAAGTCGTCCACTCCGCTGTTGCTGGCGAACCTGAACGAGTTTATGCGTTCGAACGGATACCCGACCTTCGAGGTTATCCGTCGCATGACCCGTATTCAGGACAACGGTAAGCTCGCGGAATACTCTCCGTGGAACGACAAGAACCTCGTTTTCGTGCCGTCTGGCAAGCTGGGTGTCATCAAGAATGCCTATGCAGACAACGAACTGCGGCAGGAGCCGGGCGTTACCTACTCCAACTACGGACGCATTCGCATTTCGCAGTGGGGCAAGGGCGAAACCGATAACTCCAACGGCGTGGAGTTCACGAAAGCGCAGTCGCTGTCGCTTCCGGTTATCACCGAAATCAACGGCATCTATTCGCTAACCGTAGAATCGTAGTTCTATGACGAATTTCGAGGCAATATCGGCAAGCCTATATCCTTACGATGTGGATCCTTTCCTCAAAGAAAAGGCTTGCATCGACAAGGGGATTGACGCCCGAGCAGACTATACGGCAATCGACAAAATTAGCGTGGCAAAGGCCGCAATCGCCATTCTGCGAAATCTTATTGTTCTCTTGAGCGAGAGCAACGGGGGCTACTCACTGTCGTACGACACCGACGGGCTGAAAGAGCAAATATTCAAACTCGCAAAGGATAACGGGTTGACTGATATTGCCGACGAATTCGACACACGATCGAAAATCATCGATATTTCCGACCAATGGTAAGATTCCCCTATACACTCGAAATGTGGTACGAGGAGGACGCCACGCAAAATCCCGATGGTTCGTGGGTCGAAGGCGCGCATGAATGGCGCGTCGTCGGCCGCTGCAATGCCCGTCAGAACGGGCAGGCGCAACAAATCAAAGGACAAAACGGGGATTCCTTCCTCTACTCTTTCGAGGTTACTATGCCGGCGGATACGCAGCCTATTCCCATCGGAACGAAGGTGCGCATATTCGATAATCGAGGATTCAACATCTTTGACCGCTCGCCACGCACCGAGGCTAAACCGAAAGACAAGGACACGGCGTCGTATCCGGTTCAGGGTTTCTACAAAAGTGGGCAACGTTACGAAGATACGAGATTATGGCTATAAAGTGTACCAACTGGCGTGAGGTGGAACTTGAATTTGCGCAAGCAAAGGAAGAGTACGACCGAAAAGCGGTCGAGTGGCTTACGGTGCTTGGTGAACGAGTGGTAAAATACGCCCGCGAACATGGCAGCTATACAGACCGTACCGGCAATCTTCGTAACTCCATAGGGTATGTCGTTGTGCAATATGGTCGTATCGTAACCGAGAATTTCAGCATCGGGAGTAGCCACGAAGAGGCTAAATCGAAAGCCCGCACCTATGCTCTTAATGTGGCTCGTGAACTTCCCGCGAACAAAACCTATCTCGTATGGGTTGCCGGTATGGAGTACGCAAAGTATGTCGAAGCCAAAGGTTTCGATGTGCTTGAAGGCTCGGGCAACTGGGTGGAATCAACTGCTGAAAAACTTAAGGCGGAGTTCGCTCGGTTTTTAAAATCGAAGAAACGATGAATCTTACCACTACGGAAATATTCAAACTCGTCTGGGATCGCATTCGTGATTCGCTGTTGGGCCAAGCCGTGCCGACGATGTATGCGGATCATTATCCGAATAACCCTTCGGGGGAATTCATCGTCGTAGGCTCATTGTCGAATGTCATCGGAGATTCACAAGTGGCGACGGTAAATGTAAACATTTATGTACCGGACACAACCCCGACGATTAATAAAGAAGAACAACGCTACCCCGATCGCAATCGTCTGAATAAACTTAGTCGTATCGCTTTCGATTCATTGGGTCACTACCCTATCGACGAACGTTGGTTTTTCGACGTGAGTGATGAAACTCTCATCAGTGAGGAGGGCATATCCTACTCGTTTTCAAACATTAAAGTCAAATTAAAAAAATACTAAAACATGCAGTTAGTAGGTTTAAAATCCTGCCATGCAGGAAATCCATTACCCAAAGGAGTAAAAGGTACTGGTGCTGAAGAATTGCTCAAAGCACTCAAAAAGATCACCCAACCTTATCAAGGAGGTGTTACCTTCAACTTCTCCAATCCGACCAGCAACAAATTCCATCGAGAGGGCGAGGCCGACCCCTTCTTCTCCATGCGTGACCCGACTACCGGCTCGAAAGAGGTGACGTGGAACGTAGCCGACTTCGACGACGATACACTGGGGTTCTATTTCGGAACTACCGAACCTGCGAAGGGAGAGCTGTACGAAGGTGAAAAGGCATTTGTTTTCGACGCCGAATCAGGCGGCTCCATCGCCTTTGCGCGCCTGAAATACACGGCCTCCCTCAGCGGAAGTCTCAACACAAGCGATCCTCTCCAAATCGCAGTATCGGCCGACGTGCTAGCGCCAGAACAGGGTGGCATCGCTTGGTGGCCTATTGCAACACCGGAATACACGGAATCATCTCTCTAAATCTAAAAGCAAAGGGATGTGATACTCTTATCCCGCTGGAAAGTTGACGACTTGCACCACGGAGCGAGACCGGAGCGGGAACAAATTCTGCATGACAATGACAAAAAACACCCAAGAATCTGCCGAGTTGCGAGCACTCGACACCCTTACGGAAAAAAACGAATCTTTCGAAATCAAGGGAAAAGATGGAGAAACTGTAACCCTTTATCTTTATCCGCTCCAACTCGGGCGGCTCGCAATGATTAGTAGTCGGTTGATAAGCCTCGATTTGGTTTTTGCTGATGAACATATTGAAGACGCAGTTAAGCGCATGTGGACTGTATGTGCGGAAAAATCACGTGAAGTCGCCGAAATAATCGCCATCGCCACGCTTCGGACGAAGCAGGAACTCGACGAGCAACTCACAGAACGTACGGAACTCATATACTGGTCGCCCACGATGGGAACGACAGCTCTTGCAAATATTCTCTCTGCCATAGTATGCCAATCCTACCATGCGGATTTTATGAACGCTATTCGCTGGGCAAGAACGCTGCGGGTAATGATTTCCCCCAAGACAACAGCGGAGCGGATAGCCATTATGGGGGACGTAGTATCTGGGGGCGACTCGACGCAATCGCAAACCGTTACCACTGGACGATAGAATATATCCTTTGGGAAATATCGTGGGCCAATGTGCAATTAATGTTTGCTGATGCAGTCAAGACAGACTACAAGAATGATTCAGACAATCATCCCAATGCGGGAAACGGATCGTCCACACCCGATGTCGTAAATATGGATGACCCAAACGCCATAAACACTCTTCTTATAATGGCAGGAGGTAAACGATAATTCAATCTTTAAATTATCATGAGCATCAATCTTACGGTCGTTATAGATAATGATGAAGCGATTCGCAAGTTCCGAGAACTTCAAAAAACAGCCAAAACTGTTACATCAAGCGTTGTTACCGATGCGGATCGAATGGATATTGCGATGCGCCGCATTGCTACCACTCTCGGGCAGATCGGCGTTGCGGCTTCGCTTACAGGATTAGTCAGACAGATCGCCCAAACCAGAGGCGAATTTCAGCAGCTTGAAGTGGCTTTTACTACTCTGTTGCAAAGTAAGGAAAAGGCCGATGTGCTGATGTCACAGATGGTCGAATTGGCCGCCAAAACGCCGTTTGACCTGCAAGGAGTAGCCAGCGGTGCCCGCCAACTTCTCGCATATGGATTCGCGGCAGAAGATATTACCGACACACTGACACGATTGGGCAATGTAGCGGCAGGATTGGGGTTGAACCTACAAGACCTTACGTGGCTATATGGTACTACCGCCGTACAAGGGCGACTATACACACGCGATGTAATGCAGTTCCAAAGTCGCGGTATCGACCTTGCAGGAGAGTTGGCAACACAGCTCGGCAAGACCCGTGCAGAAATCTCGCAAATGGTTACGGAAGGCAAAATCGGTTTTCCCGAAGTGCAAAAGGCCATTGAAAGCATGACCAACGAAGGCGGGAAGTTCTACAACCTGATGCAGGAACAATCCAAGACCATTACGGGCCTCATCTCCAATCTCGGCGATGCTCTCGACATGATGTTCAATGACCTCGGCAAATCGCAGGAAGGCGTCATTACGGGTGTGCTTAAAGGCACTGTTTCGCTCGTCGAGAATTACCAAAAGGTGTTGGATATTCTAATTCCATTGGTGGCAGCGTATGGGATGTACAAGGCAGCTTTGATAGCAACGGCGGCTATACAAAAAACAGTAACAACGGCGTCAAATATCAAAGCATTTTTTGAATTGGCGAAAGGTATAACCGCGGCAAAGGATGCTCAGTTGTTGTTTAATATGGCACTCAAAGCCAACCCGCTGGGATTGGCTTTGAGTGTTCTCACCGCTATTGGAATCGCGGTATGGGAATATTCGGATGGGGTATATAACGCCGCAAAGGCACAAAAACAACTGAATGACAATATAGCAGAAGCGGCAAGTTCTGCAGCCGTAGAACAATCGGAGTTAGGCAGACTTAAAGGGAAACTACAAGCAGTAAAGGAGGGAACAGAAGAATATAACAAAATACGTGACGAGATAATAGAGAAGTTCGGCAAATATGACGCCGGATTAAAAGCCGAAACGCTTACGATTGAAACTCTCGCTCAAAAGTATAACAGTCTTACAGACGCAATACTGCAATCGTATAACGCTCGCCAATACGAAAAATTTTCACGGGAACAGACCGATCTGTTTGAGGAAATAGCAACCGAAAATTATGACAAAATTTACAATAAACTTATAAAAAAGTACGGCGATGAATTGGGTACGCAATACGGCGTTGAATTGCAAAAAGCCATAAGCGACGGTTCGATAAAAGTGCTCCAAAATTCGGCAGGAATATTACGCATAAGCGGATTGAAAGATTTTGAAGCAACAATAGGCAGTGCTTTGGGATTGACGTCCCAATCTGAAGTCTATACGGGACGTGTCGCAAAACTTATAGCGAATATAGTTGAAGCACAGGAGGGGTTGCATGATGCGGATGATTTGGCACGTAAACGTTTTGGCATTACAACGGCTACAAAGACTAAAGAACCGAAATCCGAAACGTCGAAAAAAACTTCTACCACTCGTAATAAAGCCTACTGGGAAGCACAGAAAAAAGAGGCGGAAGCTGCCCTTGAAGCGATGGATGCTTCATTGAAGGGGTCCTCAAAATGGAATGAATTAGTCGCCAAAATCGCCGAATCCGACGAAAAGATTAAACAGTACAGCGTATCAAGTAAAACGGTTAAGGCAACTATCAAAGCTCAAAAGAAACTTTCCGACCAGATATTGGCCAATGATATTGCCTTCCAGCAAACACGCATCGATTTGATGAAAGAGGGCAAAGACAAGGAATTAGCTGAAATCGATCTTGAAACGCAACAAAAAATACAGAAACTTAAAGAAAATGAACAAAAAACCAAAGATGCGCAAAAGGGCGTACTGACTGAAGAGCAGAAAACCTCCTTTAAAGAGCAGCGGGACAATATAGCCGAAGAAAATATCGCAAGACGAGCAGCTGTTGAAACAAAATATGCGAAGGAAATAGATGAAGTATATAAACAAATTACCGATTCTTTTCTTACAGAAGAGCAGCGTAAAGAAAAAGCCGCCGAAGATACATGGAAAGAGATCAGAAAATCAATCTATAAAGCCTTCGATTCGGGAGCTATTGATGAGGATAAGATGAATAGCCTTTTAGGCTTGTCTTACAAAGGAGAAACGAACGCACAGTTGTCGGAGCTCTTGAAGCAATATGAAACATATGAACAAGCCCGAAAACGAGTTGCAGAAAAATACGCTAAGGATGCGCAAAGGTTACGGGAACAGGGACACGAAGAAGAGGCAAAGGAAGCCGAGCGGGCTGGCGAAAAAGCCGTAGAAGCTGTGGATTTAGAATTCGCACAGCGTCAGGATTCTTTTCAAGCATGGGTAAACGATATAACAAAACTTTCGTTAAAAGAACTCGAAGCCTTGCTCGAAAAAACCAAAGCGAAACTCAATGCCGCAGAAGCAGACACAAATACAACCCCCTCTGAACTTGCACGCCTGCGTGCGGAAGTTACTCGTTTGGAAAAAGAATTGGGCGAAGGTGCGCAAGCCGGTATAACGAGCTGGGAGGAATTGCAACAAGTCCTATCGGATACCATACAGACATTCGAAGATGTAGGCGATGCCCTCGGCGATACAGTAGGAGAAATAGTATCTGCGGCAGGAAGCATTGCCGGCGGAGCATTGCAGATCGCCAGTTCTGTAAAACAGATAAAAGCCAAAGGGGCAGACGGGATAGACAAAGCTGCCGGTTATCTGTCCGCCATATCCGCAGGTGCAGGTATCTTATCGAGCATCGCCAACTTTTTCAAAGACACATCGGATTATGAAGAATTGATACGGGCGGCACGGTCGGTAAATGACGAGTTGAGAAATATGGCCATTCTTGCCGAGATCAATTCGGAAAAATTCGATACGATATTTGGACGAAACGAATATGGGGCATTTATTCAGAATATACAAGCGGCCCAAAAAGCCCTCGACGCCTATAACAATTCATTAGAAAGGGTTCGCACCCGTGAAGTAGAGCGTGGAGTCATGCTTCGGAAATGGACAGAGCGCACCAACTTCACGTCCCCATCGGCATCAATCGGAGCAATGGGTTCGAAAGTAGAAAGTTCGACGATGTGGCATCATTCGAAATGGGACACTCTTTCGAATCTGGTTCCTTATCTTTTTGATGAAAATGGCGAAGTCGTAATGGATAGGCTTAAAGAGTTTGTTGAAACGAACAATTCTGTCTATGAAAACATGAACGAGACGGACAAAGCCTATCTGAAAGAAATGGTAGATAGTTGGAATACCTACCAAGAAGCGCTAAATTCGGTAAACGAGTACCTATCTGACATATTCGGAGATTTAGGTGGAACATTGACCGACGCGCTTGTAGATTCTTTCGAAAATGGAACTGATGCCGCAGAGGCATTCGGACAAGCTGCCGGAGATGTGATAAAGAAACTTGCAAAAGATGTTCTATACAGTTCATTTTTGGCTCCCATAGCCGATAACATCCAGAAACAGATTGAAGAGATTAACAAAAACACTGATCTCACAGCCGAAGAACGCTTAAATGCTCTGATGGGCCTTACAGATACATTCATCAACGGTGCGTTGGCGCAACAAGATAACGCACGTGCATTCTGGGAGGAAATCGAAAGACGGGCGAAGGAACTTGGTATCGATATGTCTGGGTCATCAGGGAAACAACAATCTGCCACTACAAGGGGATTTGAAGCGATGTCGCAAGATACCGCGAGTGAATTGAACGGGCGTTTTACCGATATGCAAGGAAAAATGAATATCCTCGTTTCAGGCATGGATATGCTTCGTGGAATCAAAGTCCAAGAATTCAGACAGATTGTAAATATTCGAGACATAATAATCCAACTCAATGGAAACGTTGCAGACATTCGTACATATGCGAGAGTGCTGCCGGAAATGAATACGACACTTATGGCTATGAACAGAAAACTCGATGATCTATAACGATGGCTAATAAAATAAACAATAAAGATTTATCCTATTTCGGGGCTTCGATACTGGCAAGCTCGTATGCTTCATTGCTTACGCCGTCTCCGCTAAAAGCTTTCGTCGAAAATGCAGATCGTTCGCAGCCTGGGACACAAGTCCTTGTCACAAATCCCCAAATTGATGAACGAGATGTGACTATCACGTTTCTTATCAAAGGCGAAGATCAGGCGGATTTTCTGTCTAAGTACAATAGCTTTATTGCCGAGCTATACAAAGGAAGCATCTTGTTATATATCGATGATCTGTCAACAACATATCATCTACTCTACTCGAATGTTACTCAATACGACAACTACGTGTTGACCGCTTGCAAACTGGCCGTTAAATTTCGAGAGCCGAACCCCGCAAACAGGACATGAAACAAAAAACGCTCCGCATTGTTGCGGAGCGCTCTCAACGTGAGCTATTGGGATTGTACAGGGGTCATTTTATGGTCGCCATTTTCTTGGGCGTTTGGACAACCTCGAATTGCCGGGCCAAGAAATCAAGGCCCTTCTGCGTGACAAGGACTTTGATGACCGTGAAAGATTCGTGATTGTTACGGTCGATCAATTTCTCTTTCAACTCGAAATAGCCTCGGTTAATATACTCTTGTTTCGGCTCGTTGCGATTGCAGAAGAAGATGCCGCGTTCGCGCAGCTTTTGGAAAAGCGTGTTGCGGCCGAAAGGCAGGCCGAGAATCTTCGCCGACTGCCCGACATCGATCTTCTGGTCGGTGTCGAGCACCTTGTCCATAAGTTCGGCTTTGGGCGCGAGAACGGCAACCTGCTTGTGGGCTTGTTCGAGCTGCTGCTTCTGTTTGGCAATAGTTTGATTCGCTACAAGGACGGCGCGAGCCATAATCATTTCGGGCGTGTCATTGTCGTGTGCAGCGACATAACCGCCGGTTTTGCGAATAGTCGGCAACACCTCGTCGCAAACCCAGTCTTGAAATTGCTCTGCCTGCGGGAGTTTCGAACGCATGACAAGGCGATATACGTCGGATTCTGGGATATATGAAACTTGCTGATTTCCGCTTTTAGTGGGGGTGTCGCGTTTTGCGACCCCCTTGCAATGTTTGGATATTGCATCCCTTGTGTTTATATACCCCAACGCTTTTGCAACATCATTTGCAAGAAACATCGGCTTATTGTCGACCATGACTATCCGCACACGGCCGAATTTTTCATTACTGAATATCTGCGGAGTATTCATGGCCTATGCAATTAAAGATTGATACCTGTCGAGGCGCTGACGAGCTTCGGAAATTGCCTGATCTGCACCCACAATTACATCGCTCATATTGGGACGATATTCTGCCGGAAGCTTTGATAAAAGTCTATTGATTTGATTTTTGCTTTCTTCGATAACTCGAATGTTATCGGACATTTGTTCTGCAATAGTTGCAGCTTGAGCCAAAACAAAGGCTCGAAACGATGTGTTTTTCATGGTGATAAGCATTTACTTTGCAACAAAAACAGCAGTGTTGCTACCTGCTGCTTATCACCATAGAGGCTGCCGCATCATTACAATAACGGCACAGGGCATCACTGCTGTAAATTATGTAAGGGCATAAAAAAAGCCTATAAAATTAGGCCATATTATGCGCCTCTATGGTATGATAAGCGTTACAAAGGTAATAATAATTTTTGTATTTACAAATTAGATCGTAAATTTGACAACACTAACCATAAACTTATGTTACTTATCGTCATATTTATAGTTGTCCTTTTAGTGTTATGTATTGCTGTTATGAATGGTAATAGCGATAATACAAAATTGACATCTCCACTAAAACCACAGTCCAATATAAGCCGGAAAAATTCTAATGTCGACAAGGTAGAAATAAGTATAGAAGAAGCAAAAGAATTGTCTACTAACCCTAATGCGCCTTTAAGAATGGCCACTGATGTGTTAATTGCACAGGATAGAGGTGAAAAAACATTTTTTATTGCACCCTCCACATATAAAAGACTACGGGGGAAGCAAGGGCAATATAAACAATTTACAACAATGAAATCGCCAATATCCCAAATTACTAAGATTGAATTGGAGCCAGATGAGGCCATATTAGCTGAATCGGAAATACCTGCCTTTTGCCAAATTGGCAATTTGATATTTGAGAAAAAGTATCATGAAGCGATAGAATATGGCCTAAGCTTACTCGAACATAATCCGACAGACTGTGGTGTTCATGTTAATTTGATGGATGCTTATTTTAAAGCAAGAAATGATAACCCGCAATATCTGAATAAATCTACTTATCATGCCAGATTAGCAATCTTATACGGACATCATACCGGATATGCCGAGGATAGATTGGCAAAAAATCTTGATAGAGCAAAATATTATCATCAATCACTCCAACTTTATGATTTAATCCTACGAGACGATTTCCATTTTTCTCCCCACGGCTGTGGAGATAAAGCAGCATTTGCAAAAAGACGTAATAAAATATTTCAAAAAATAGATAAAGCACTGGATTCAGAAAAGGATATCTTATTTACTCTTGATGAAATATCAATTATAATCAAAGATGTCCAATATGAAGATTCACAAATTTAGGACTTAAAAAAGCCGAGGTTTTGCCTCGGCTATTGTTTTATTTAAGCATCCCGAAAGACACTAAATAGAATATCATATTTATTGTTTGATGTAAATCCCAATATTTTTTCCCGAAGAGGTATTTGTTACCGTCATTGCCGAGCCAGATATCTCTCCTTCCAAAATTGCCAAATCATCATCCAAAGGATACAATGTTACTTTGGGATCATCATATGTATAATCATAGATGGTTGTTGCATAATTACTGGATGAACTCGCTATTTTCAGAGTAAATTTACACTGAGTATCACTAAATGATAACGAGCCCAAGACGCCGTCCTCTGTTCGTTCCCATGTAGTCCCAGATAGAGGATTCGATGCTTTTTCATCATCATCCGAACACCCTGCGAACACAATTGTAGTTACCGCAGCAAACAATAGTAAAATCTTTTTCATATCATAAATTGTATTGGTTAGGTGGTGCAAAGTTACGATTCCCCCCCCCAACCAAATTTTTCGAAGGAAAAATGAATTTATGATGAAAAAATGTTTTTTCTTGCTTGAATCAAGCGTATTTTATTCATTCGCAATCCTACAATATTGCGGCAACCCTGCGGATCCGCTTGATGCGTTCCAGCAATTTACTGTCTTTTCTGGCTGTTTGCATATTATAGCGGGTTTGTAGATTCACCCAAAAAATAGCGTCAATACCCAATGCTGCCTCCAACATAATTGCGAAATCGGTAGAAATCGAGCGCTTCCTATTCACTATTTCGTTCAATGCCGTGTACTGAATACCTATTATCTCCGCGAATTTTCGCTGTGAAATTCCGCGGCTCTCCAATTCCTCTTTAAGAATCTCCCCCGGATGGGTCGGCTCAAATGGAATAAGTTCATCCTCTCTATAAATCTTGCGTGTCGTTTCCATGATTTCAACGGTAATGGTTACTAATATCCAATATATGACATAAAGTAATAATTTTCTCTCCCTGTTGCTCCCATACCTTAAATTCGAGGCGGTACTTGTTGTTGATGCGAACGGATGAAATACCAGCTTTGTCACCAACCAATACTTCGTAATTCAAAGCATGAATCTGATATAGTGTTTCTATATTCGGAGCGGACGCCAGTCGGTCTATGCATCGTTTATAAGCCTTAATGATTTCCGGCTGTAAACGGTGCTTTTTATCCTTGCTCTTTCCCTTAAAGTATAAATCCTCCAAGTACTCCTTCTCGAAAACTATATCCATTATTCAATGATTTCATAAAGCAAATATAATGCTTATTTCGATATTCACAAAAAATGTGAACGAAAAATATTTTTCAATACTCTTGCATAACGTGCCGAACATAACGACCTTTGAAGTGTCTGTGAGGATGCAGACCACATCAGCGACGAAGATACATGATTATATTCGATCGACAAGGCTATCAGTTATACGAGGCTCCTATCACAAGCGAAGCTATCGTGAAATACGAGCTCATGGGCGATTATTACGTCCAACTGTCTTTCGAGACCGCAGAGCAAGTAGATTTCAAAACGGGTAGCTATATATTATATGGCGGACGAAAATTCGAGATCATATCCCAGAAAGCCCGTCCCGAATACAACGCCACGACAGGCGGATATAAATACACGCCTAAATTCGAAGCACGGCAAAACCACATGAAGCGCCGCAAGGTCTTCTGGTTGAAAGGAGCCAATGACGAAGCGACGTTCAGCGACACGACCGACCTCGCATCCTTCGGTAATCTCATCGCCGACAACATGAACGCCTTTCTGGGCACGACAGACTGGAAAGTGGCTGCCGTACCTGACGATCTGGCAAAGCAAGTGAAACTCGTCTCTTTCGATGCCGATTATTGCTGGGATGCGATCAACACGATTGCCGAAACATTCGACGTGGAGTGGTGGACGGTCGAAAACGGCGATGAAATATGGATTTATTTCGGCAAGCTGGAATTCGGAACACCCGAACGGTTCGAACGCGGTGATGTCGTAAGTTCTATTCCCGAGCAGAAAGGCGACAACTCGAACTATGGCACTCGTTTCTACGTCTTCGGCTCCACCCGCAACCTTACGAGCGACTACGCCTCCTCCGAACAAGGTGGAGTGACCAATCACATATCGGAGACACGCCTACACCTGCCGAACGGCCAGCAATACATCGACGCATGGACGCCGCTCGACCCCAACGACATCGTGGAGCAAGTCGCCTTTTTCGAAGACATCTATCCCAAGAATACGGAAACCGTTACGAGCATAGAAACTGTCGAGCGTTCGATGGATGACGGGACGAAATTCTATGCCTACGTCATGGTGTGTGCAGATACTCCATTTACACCAGACGACCTGATCGCGGGAGAAACGATAGGAGCGCATTTTACCAGCGGCAGCCTCAATGGCTGGGATTTCGAACTGAGCATCAACGAAAGCGATTTCGACAAGAAATTCGAAATCATTGCGCAGACGCAGGATTCGGGAGAGGAACGACCGATCATAATTCCCAACGAAAGCCTTCATCCCGAACCCGGCGATACGTTTGTTCTGACCGGCGTTAACCTGCCCGAGGAGCGTATACGGGAAGCCGAACAGGAGCTATTGGAAGCCGGCAAATCGTGGGCAGCGAAAAACAGCAGCAACACCGATGTATACCCGTGCCCTACAAATCCCGTATATTGTCAAGAGAACGACAAGAACTACGACGTCGGGCAGAAAGTGTTACTCATCGGCCCTCGATTCGGCGAGCAGGGGCGGTTGTCTCGCATTCAGGGATATGAAAAGAAACTCTACAACGAATATATCGCCACATACACTGTCGGTGACAACACGGCATATTCCCGATTCGGAAAGATCGAAAAGAGCATAGGTGCCGCAGCCTATGCCGAACGAATCGGTGTAGTGTCAGGGGTCGGCATCTACCTCATACGATCGAAATACGATCTTACATACCCCACCGACTACAACACCTACTCCGCCTTAGCGATCGAGACGCTGTTCCTGAACAAGCGCAAAGGGGGTGTAGTACAAGGCGACACATTATTCTCGGAAGATGTAGCTGTCGGCGGCGACATCGTATCGCGCGATTTCAGACAAGGGGATTTCTCCGGAGCCGGGTATGCAATGTATAAAGATGCAGCCGGCAATTCCGTCGTGGAAGCCGATCGGCTCATCGTGCGCAAGGATGCTGTTTTCAATGAACTCGTCATCCGGCAAACGGATTTCGTCACCGGAGAAACGGTGTTTTCCTGCGGGGGATTCGAATGCACATCGGTAGAAGAGACGGCAACGGCATATCGATGCTACTACAACAATCACGACGGCGCTAAGTACAGCGGCCTTAAAGTCGGTGACCAAGTTCGTTGCCAACGATACGCTGCCGAAGGCAATACGGTTATAAAGTACTATTGGCGTCTGGTTACGGCCGTTACGGAGAACTACGTCGATCTCTCGAAAACGGACGCTGACGGCAACGGAATCCCCGACGAGGGAGATAATATCGTACAGTTCGGTAATAGAACTGACGTTGCACGGCAATCGGCAGTAGTCATAGATGCCACAAACGGAGGTTCTATCGTCATACTCGCACACATCGACAGTTATACCCTCTCGGAGAAAAACTATGTCGGGCAGGGTGTCAACCCTTTTACCGGCGAAGCCTACATGTATGTTTACGGCGACATGTTCTTCGGAGACCGCGATCTCTCCGATCCTGACTCGACATACATCACATATCAACGAAGGGAAGGCGCAACAAGGCGACGCATGGAGATCAAAGCCGACATCGTTATAGGCAAGAACAGCTCCGGACTACATAATCTCTCAGAATGGACTACGGCACAGCAACAGATCGACAAGGCCCAGCAAGCAGCAAGCGATGCGAATGATGCGATTGCCGCAATGAACGACGACACGGCATTCGACCTCGTCGAGAAGCAGCAGATGCGCATCCAGTGGGAGACGATCAACGGTGCGGCGAGCGTCGTCGAGATGGGCGGGAGCGGTTCGTATTACCATGCGTTGCAGATCACCGCCGCAAAGGAGGGCTTGTCCGTCTTCGCCACGGCCGACGGCGAAATCTTCCTCGTGCGTACCGCGCCGCAGTCGGAGCAGTACGCGCAGATCATGCTGCGCAGCGGCGAGGCTTCCGCATCGTCGCTGACGACGGCCTACCTCGCTCTGCGCCACTATCTGGCCGACATGCGGCTCTACGACGACGAAGTGACCGAAGGCTTCGATCCGCGCCGGCTGGCCGAGCTGTTCACGGCCTACTACGATGCGCTGGACGCGGTGTACAAGGGGCTAAGCGACAAAGCCCAGCAGACGGCCGACGACGCGGCGAAGGAGGCCGAAGCGGCGAAAAAGCGGCTCGACGAATGGGCCTCGGACGACGTGATCTCGCCCACCGAGAAGACGGCGATGCGTCAGCAGGAGGCCGACATCCGGGCCGAGCACGACACGATCGTCGCACAGGCGAACCTGTACGAAGTGAGTACGAACAACTACAACCAGCAATACGACCTGGCGATCGCCGCTTTTGCCAAATATACGGCTTCGACGCCCGAAAACATTCCCGTCGAAGAGGACTACGACGATATACGCTATTATTACACCGAGCGCAACGCAATCCTCAAACGGATCGATGCGGCGCAGAAAGCCGCGGGCGACAAGGCGTCGCACCGCTACACCAATCCCGAAAGCGATCCGCCGACGGACATGAAAGCCGGCGACACGTGGTCGCCCGTCGGTGCCGACGGGAATCCGCTGGGATACACGAAGACCTACTACGGGGAGAAGGGCTGGGTGATTACCGGCGACGACACGGCAACAACGGTAGAAAACGGGCTCATCACTACGGGTACCATTCAACTTGGAGATGCAAAGGTTTCTGTCAAGGCTGGTATCACGGGCGCCGGAACAACCGATGACAGTGTGAGGATTTGGGCAGGATCGGGAAAAGAATCAATGAATACCGCGCCCTTCCGTGTGACGCAAGCAGGAAAACTATATGCTGTAAATGCCGAAATAACCGGCAAAATCACAACGGCTGATCTTACAGCAACAGGAGGTACGATCGGAGGGATAACCATTCATTCAGGTAGAATTGGTGTTGAAACCGGTGAGTCCGGTATGGGTTTAGATTCAAGAAATATCGAATTTCATTCCTCTGATAATTCGCTACTTGCCATTATTGGTTTGGATTCCGTCCCAGGTGTTTTGGGAGTACAGGGGATTGCCTATTTCAACAATATCCAACAACACGTTTTAGGATCTATAATTGATTCTTCCAGCGAAAATGTTGTTATTACTATACGTGCAACTGGTGCATACAAAAACAGCGCAATTTCAATTGTCGAAGGTACATCGCAGCTAAAAAGTGTGGCACGCGGACTTCACAAGATCAATTCAGGTTCCTATACCATAGACCCTTCGACAGATTGCGAAATAGAACTTGCCGGAGCGGAGACAGGAGTAACGCTACCTCAAAAAGATAAACTTTACGAGGGACAGATTTTCAGAATATGGAAAGTAGCAGACGGCAATTGCTATATTTATGTGCCTGCCTCTTGTATTCTCCAACATGGTTCCACGCAGGAAGATAAAAGCAATCAGACGATCTCTATTGCCTACAACGAATACAGAAGATTCGATATAATATGGGACGGTAGCAGATATTTAATTAACAGATCATACTGATTATGGGAAAGACCATCAATTTCAAAGAATTCAAGTTCTTTACAAACTATAAAAGAACTGCTTCGAAGATAGTGGATATTCGCGAGGAAATAGCAGATGTTATTTTCGTCACAGCCACACGTATTGCCGGTCATCTATTGGCCGAAAAGATATACAACAGTCATGGTGCGATCAAACTGACCGACGAAGAATGGCAAATGCTCAACAGCATTTGCGGAGATAAATTGACAATGGCTTTCATGGAAAGCCTCGATCACAATGCAATTGAAACAGAATAGAATCATGGCAGAGAACAATACAACCTACTACCAGAGCCGACACACGGGCGAGGAGATCGACGATCTGCTCGACCAGTCCATTGCGGCCACCGAAGCGGCGAACGCATCGGCCAAGAAGGCCAACTACGCTGCGGAAAATGCGAATCAAGAGGCCGCGAAGATTCCGGGAATGACGACCGACCTTTTCGCCGTCCTCGCCGCGTCGGATTGCAGCCTCGAAGCCCGGGTCACAACCCTCGAACGGACGCTCATGGCCGTGCTGTCGGGCGCCGCCGTGATCCCCGCGTTGCAGGTCAGGGAGCTGGGCGTGTGGGGTTCGAACAACCTGATCCTGACAGGCAGCGGCGCCCCGGCGAAAGCACCCGACCGTGCGGGCCAGCTCTACATCGACACCGCCTCGGGCGCCGTCTACAAATCCACGGGCAACGCGGCCGTGTCGGATTGGAAAAACCTCTAAAACCTCGATACCATGTCACAAGTAAACAAATATGCGGATCGTGCGGCGTATGCCTCCGACACGAATCGTCTGTCGACCCTCTCGGCCGTCTCGCTCATCGCGAGCGACAACGAAATCATCTACGACGGCGTGAACGTCGTCGTGGGCAAGGATGCGGCCGCCGCGGGCGACTGCGCGGTCTACGACAGGACGGCCGGTGCGATCCGGTTCGTCAAGGGTGCGACCCTCTCGGCCGCACAGCTACCCGAAAGCCTCACCCCGCTGGCCGTCGTCTATGCGCGGCAGGGCGACAAGGTGCTGATCGTCTCGCTCGACAATGTTGCAAGCGCCCAGCGATGGGCTTACTCCTACGAAGTCGCCCTGTCGGGCTTCGATCTCCCGGCCGGCGGAACGATCGTATTGAAATTCGCCTACACATACGAAAAGACGATTACCTATACCGCCGGTACTACGCTGTCCGACCTCGCAGCAGCTGTCAATACGGCATTGAGAACGGGCGAGGTGGATCTGTCTGTTACCGATCGCGGCGGCTGGTCAGCAGCGGCGGATGAGGCGACAGGGCGCGTCGTTCTCACGTCGAACGGATATATGGAGTCGTGGACGACGGTCGAAGCGGTGAGCGGGGCGGCACTCACGACGCGGCCCGACGATACGAACTATCAGACGAAACTGACCGGCGTACTGCTCGACAAGGGGCAGACGATCGAATATGTCCGCAGGAACAACGGCATCGTCACGTCGCCCGCAGGCTGTAATATGGAAAAATTCCTGCAATACTATTCGGCCAACGGCACAGCCCCGACATCGAATATCCCGCTCGGTTCGGCGACGATCGTCAATCAGGCGTCGTTCGAGACGTCGGAGTTCTGCACCAAACTGCGGGCCGCTTATGCGGATTATGCGTCGTATCTCTTCGGCGAGCACATGGCTCAGTATCCGAGCGCTTACGGAGCGATGCTGCGCGACGGCAGGACGAACACGGCAAAGATCGGACGTCTGCGCTTCACTGATATTTACGGTCAGAGCAAACCCTGCTATCCGGCCGCTGCTGCCGCTCTCGAATACGGCGTCGCGGTCGAAGGTGCGACGACAGGGCTCGAAGCGGGCGGCTGGTGGCTGCCGTCGATCGAAGAGGTCTACCTGCTTATGTACGACCGTGCAGCCACTTCCGCAGAGGTAGAACGTGACCCTGTGAATCGTACCTTGTCGCATCTGGGCAAGGCCACCTGCTACGGCGCTAATTTCAATCCGTGGACATCCTGCGAATATAACATGCGCTATCCATTCATGTATGACGGAAGTACGGGAGTCACAGGCGCTGTGAACAGTAAATACAATGCGAATATCGTGCGGCCCGTCTCCGCCTTGTAAAACGAAAACTATTATGAACATGGAAGAACTGCAAAAGAGAATCGACGCTTTGCAATCGCGGCAGCTGGCGCTGCGTGCGATCATGGCCTCTTCGGACGAACGGGCCGCAAAATGTAGTAAGACGGGCGCATCGTTCCGCGAGACCTATCCCCAAGACTTCGCTCGATACCAGGAGGCGAACGCCGAGTACAACCGAAACGAGATGATCCTCGCCGAGCTCGAAGCCGGGCGGGTGGCGCAGCGCGAAGAGGTGGAATCACTGCATGTACACGACGCCTAACCTTTGAAATCGCTATGGAATATCTCCCCGCAATCATCAGTGCCCTCGGGACTATTATCGCTGCGTGGTTCGCCTATAACCAGTACAGCAAAAACAAGCTGACCGACCTGAAAATCGAGAAGTTCAAAAAGGACGAAGAGACGAAAAGCATCCGTCGGGCCGACAATTCGTCTATCGTGTACGGTGAGTTGTGGAGCGTCCTGCACGAGCTGGATGCCGATCGGGTCTATATCGTACAGCCGCATCCGCTCGGCAACGAGAGTCTGCTGTCCGTCTATTACGAGGTCAAGCGCAAAGGGGTGGAACCGATGAAACCGCACATGCAGGGCCTTCCGATTTCGGAGGTGCCGAAGTTCAGCAGCGATCTGGTGAAGAACCTCTTCCTCTACATCACGGACATCGACGAGCAGGTGAACGACAAATATGCGAAGTCCATCCTTTCGAGTTACGGATGTCGGGCGGCCATCATCAAACGGCTCAACGACAACCGCCACGACTGGATAGGCAGCATCTTCTGCGAGTTCACCCGCCCGCTGTCCGTATCGGAGGAGAATGCGCGGGAGATCATGCACACGGCGGCCATGAACATCCAATACCTGCTGCCCGAGTATCGATAACGTATAAATCGCTTCAACCTTAATACTGTAAAAGCCATGAAAAAGCAAGTCAAAATCGCGCTCTGCATGTCGGCCGCCGTCATTGCGCTGGTCGTTCTGTTCAACCTCCTGCCGAGCGGCATCCGCACTACGGCGACGCTCTGCGCAGGATTCGGGGCGGCCGCAGGAGCCGCCGCAGGCTGGCGGGCAAAGATGTGGTATGACCGAATGAAAGGATAGGTATGGCAACGTATTTCACCCTTTCCGAATTGCTGCGTTCCGATACGGCCGCAGCGCGCAGCATCGATAACGCGCCGTCGCACGATGTCATTCGCCGGCTCAATGCGCTGATGGACGAATGCCTCGATCCCGTGCGCGAACTTTGGGGCAAGCCGATCGGCGTGAACAGCGGCTACCGATCGCCGGCGCTCAACGCAGCCGTCGGCGGAGCTGCGGCAAGCCAGCACATGAAGGGCGAAGCGGCCGACATCACCACCGGCAGCGTCGCGGATAATCTGCGGCTGTTCGAACGCATCGCAGCCAGCGCGATCCCCTTCGACCAGCTCATCGACGAGAATCGGGGCCGCTGGATCCATATTTCATACCGTGCCGACGGGAAGAACCGAAGGCAGGTGTTGCATCTGTGAGACGACTGCTCGCATACTTGTTGGCCGTGCTCATCGTCGGTTCACTGTTTTTCGGCTGGGGCTACCGCCGCGGGGCGGCTTCCGTCGAAATGCGCGACAGTACCGTTACCCGATGGGTGCCGTGGCCGGTTCCCGTGTACGACACCATTCGGGAACCTTATCCGGTCGCGGTGCGCGAACCGGCCGATACGGTGTGGAAATACATGAGTGTAGATACAGCCGCAATCATCGCCGACTATCTGCTCGAACGGGATTACCGGCTGGATTTCTCCGCCGATTCGACCGGAACATTCCTTGTTGATGCGACCGTAGGAGAAAACCGGCTGTTGCGGGCTTCGGCCGTAGTAAAGCCGGTTTTCCGTGAGATTACGGTTACAAAACTGCATACCGAGGTGCGGCCGCCGCGCTGGGAAATGGGACTCGCCCTCGGAATCGATCCATACAACCAGTGGGCGGGCGTCTACGGACGCTATACGAGAGGAAGATGGGGAGGTGATATAATACTCGGCTATAATCCGCTTCAAGAAAAGAGCTATATTGCGGCTCGTGCGACATTGACTATATTTAGTTTTTAATTCCTATTGATGAACTCTTTGGGGAGAGAGTATAAAAAGTCCCCAACGTTTTTCGCAGAAAAAGTACACCCCTGTACAAATCCCACACTCGCGCTGAGGACTATTCCTTTTCGTGAGTGTGGGACATTTGTATTGTACAGGGGTATAGCAAAGGTAAACAAAAAAACGGAATAAGCGATGCGAAAAACAGAGATATTTGCGAAATTGCTAAATCAGGTATCCGTTGAGACTGAAATAGCCGAAGAAAGAATCATTTCACACGAGAGAGTTGCCGAAGTGGTCGATGCTCGATACATTTTGGTTTACTTATTATTAAGAAATGGATTTCGGGCCTCAGAAATTGCCCGTATGATGGGGTTGTCGTATCGTGCCGTCATGCAAATATCAGCTTTATTCAACACTCGATACAAACACAGCGGAATTATATTTAGAACGATACTCCGCCGTATAGAGAACAAAATAGGAATTAACTATGAATATACTAAGAATTAAAACGTTGCCCATCGCATCTTGACACTGTAGTTTTGCATTGTGAGCTCAACGGAAATGTCCGCCGAACGGACGTAACAATGTAAAAAGTCAATAACATGAACGAGAAAACTTTAGTGTTCGACAACGGTGGCGCGATGGATGGCAACCTCGTAGCTGCCTTGATGAACGGCAACAACCGTAATGGTTATGGGAACGGCTATGGCTGGGAGTGGATGTGGATGATTCTGCTTTGGGCCATCTGGGGTGGTAACGGCTGGGGCGGTTTCGGTGGTCGCGGAGGCCTTCAGAATCTTCCCGCCGAGCTGAATGGTGACGCAGGACGTCAGCTTCTGATGAACGCCATTCAGGGCAATGGTACGGCGATCAACCAGCTCGCCTCGTCGCTCAACTGTTCTGTACAGCAGATTCAAACGGCACTCTGCAACATCCAGTCACAATCGGGGCTCTCGGCACAGCAGATTATCAACGCCATTCAGTCGGGCAATTCTCAGGTGCTCTCGCAGATGGCATCGTGCTGCTGCGACGTCCGCACTGCCATCGAGCGCCAGGGGTATGAAAGTCAGCTGGCCACGCTCAACCAGACCAACACGCTGACCAACGCGGCCAATACGCAGTTCAACGTCCTCGGTTCGAAGATCGACGCGCAGACGCAGATCATCAACGACAAGTTCTGCCAGCTGGAAATGCGCGAGATGCAGAACAAGCTGGATGCGGAACGTGCCAAGAGCACGGCGCTGGCCGGTCAGCTGTCGCAGGAACATCAGACGGCGACGATCATGCAGGCACAGGCGCAGGCAGTGGCCCCCGTCAATGCGGCAATCGGTGATTTGAGCAGCCGTCTGGCAAAGATCGAATGCGGTTTGCCACCTACAACCGTAGTTCCAAATCCGCAGGTGTACGCTATGCCTGCATGTGTGGCCGCCCAATTCGGATTGGGCTTCGGCGCCGGCTACGGTTTCGGAGGAAACGGTTTCTGGGGTTAGCGGAAAGGAGGTATACTATGGCAGTATTCCCATTTCAGTACGTCAACCGTCGGGGTATCCCCGTTCTTCAAACTACGGGAGTAACCGTCAGCACTACGGGCGTCGTGTTCTCCTTCCCCAACCATGCATTCGCTAATTCATGGTATCGGGGGCTGGTGCTGGTAGAGCTTGCGCAGGCCATTCCCGCCGGCACTACGGGAACACTTCCCGTACTCTTCGAGACCAACGGCCAGACCAAGAACCTGACGACCTATTCGGGTGCGGACGTTACCGTCTCGGACATCACGGGAACGGGTGTATATCAACTCTTCTACGACAAGCAGACCGACACCCTGCAACTGATGACAGGGGCCGTCTGAGTCCGAAGAAAAATAATTAACCGAAGGCAATGGGAGGGGCTTGTCCTCTCCCCCAGCCTTCACAAAACAATTAACCGAAGATGTTTGCGAATTTAACGAAAGGAGCCCCAATATACGTGCTCGATATGCGTGGAACTCCGAAATATTACATGGCAACACTTGAAGAGGCTCCGCAACCATATTTCCCTACTCCGGGAAATTTCCCGCCGGCGCAGCCTTCAGTCAGTTTCCCTGTGGGTGACCAGAAATGGGTCGTCCCTGTAAATTCCGACATGGCAACAAAGGAGGGTCTTACAGTCACGACCACTCGTGAACGGCTTATTGACGCAGTAAACGCTGCACGACAGCAGAGCCAAAATGTCGTAGACTCTTACGAACGACACAAGGCCAATCTGGATATTTTCGATCAGATCATGCGCGAGATTAGCCCCGCATACGCGGGTCAAGCGCAACGGGAGGAGGAGATGCAGAGCCTAAGAAAAGAGGTTCAAGAACTTCGTCGCTCACAAGACGATCTGGTATCCATGAAATCGATGCTTGAAGCTCTTCTTAAATCGCAAACTCCTCAAAAAACAAGCAAATCATGAGAATGTGGGAAATTGAAGGCCGATACCGTGGTGACGGATACGGCGAGCGCGGAGATGAGATGATCGAGCGCAAACTTCGCGAAGCATACGAATGTGGCTACGAGGATGCACGACGCGAAATGCGTGGCGGATACGGAGAACGCCACATGGGCGGCTATATGCCAGACGGCTACGGAGAGCGTGGCGGCGAGTATGGCGGCGACGAATATAGCGAGCGCCGAGGGCGGAGTCCCTATACGGGACGTTACGTTCGCAGGTAAACAAGTCGAACCAGGGAGGGGATTTTGTCCCCTCCCTTCAATATCGAGACATATGGATAGAGAAAGATTAGATGTCCGGGACAAAATGCCCGAGGACATCGAGGCATATCTTCAAAAAAACGGATGGTCCTTTTCTCAAAAGATGGCGGAATTTGCCATTGACCGCATGAAGGACCGTGATGGCAAGAAGATCAATCCGCTCTCCAAAGAGCAGGTGGACAAATTACTGAAGACCCACGAAATCCTACTTGAACACGATAACGGTTATGATGCCGTATATACGGCAAACATGGCGCGATCGGATTATTGGGGTTCTTCGATCATGGACGAGCAACATCTCGCACGATTCATCAAGGACTATATCGATGACAAAGATTCCTATCCGGGAATGCCTTTCACTCGATACTTCGCAGACCTGATCGGATCGGGAACCAATGTGCCCTGGAAGGATGTGTTGTAACAGCAGACGACGCCCGCGCCTCACAAGAAGTCGTGTACGGGTAGAAAAGATATATTCAACTGGGATATGAAAGTTCGGGATTTGAGGATAGAGAAATATGATTGGCTGGTGCGATTCTATTTTGCCGTACATGGCTATCATACACACTCTATCCTCTCGTCTTTGGAGGAGATAAAGTGTCCTCTGCCAATTTTGGAACGTGTACGCGGAAATCTGGAACGTGCGGACATGGATTCGGGATTTACCTACTCGAATAAACGTATGCGACAGTCGGTCGTAGTTGTAGGCCTCGCATCGTCGCAGTCCCAGTTTCTAAACTCTTTCGAACACGAATTGCGCCACCTCTGCGACGACATCGCCACCACAACCGGAATGGCCATGCAAGGTGAAGAGGTTGCCTATCTGACCGGAAACGTGAATACGCTCCTATGGTCGGATATTCATGAATTTATCTGTTGTAAATGTAAATGCAAAAGCTATGAATGAATATACGAAGTATCTACTTTCTTTACTGGAAGTCAGTGAGTGGTGCGTACCCATTCACGAAACTGTTGTTGGGGAACTGAGGCGAAATTTAGCTCAATAAATTGACTAATTCTACCTTCATCTCCTCGTCTATGTCCCGATAACGGGCAAATGCTTTGCTGCCTTCCTTGTGGCCAGATAATGCACCGACAAGATTGGGGTCTTTGACTTGTTTATACAGGTTTCCGACAAAAGTACGTCGGGCCATGTGTGAAGAAGCTACCTGCCAAAGAGGATGTTGCTCAGGCTCTCTTGTCAGAGGGTTTAGGATTGTTACCTTGCGTTTCAACCCTGCCGCGAGAAATATCCGCTTGATAGCTTTATTATATTTCTGTTCACTGATTAATGGTAAAAGCGACGGCCCTTCATAGTCTGCATAGCGATCCAATATTTCACAAGCCGCAGAATTAAGAGGAACACGCACTGTTACAGGCCGTCCATCCTTAGACTTACGCGGAATATACTCAATAGCTCCACGAATTAGATTATCCTTCGTCAATGTATACAAATCACCTATCCGGCAACCTATCAAACATTGGAATACAAATATATCTCGCTGAATAGATAGTTTTGGATGCCGGGTAAGATTAGTACGGTACACCCTATTCCGTTCCTCTATGGATATATAGAAAGGCGTACCATAAACACAATCTTCAATTGTATATTTCTTAAACGGGTTATTCGTTGTCTTGTTATTATCAACGGCCCAAATAAAGATAGTACGCAGTTTTTTCATCATACCGCTAATCGTATTGGGGCCTCTTGGATTCGGTTTACGAAAGTCTGGAACCTGCATATATATTTGAGGTTGAGTAGACGCAATTATATGTTCATTCCTCATATAATTATCGATGACATACAAATCGTCTAATGACACAGTATCTATGTCTAAAACATAGCCTTCTTCCTTTGTCTGTCTCCATATCTCAAACCGCCTCAATACCCGAAACAAAGACTTAAAATTGGCCTGACGAACTTGCGATAATTTGCGTTTCAGAAGAAATTCATCACATAACTCAAAAAATCCCTGCTTTTGCAAATGGAATTTTTCAGGATGCAAATACTTATCCACTTCAGCACAGAACGATTCAGAAGATAGATTCTCCTTATCGGACAACGAAGTATACACCTCCAATAAAATTGTCTTCCACTTCGCTACATTGGTATTGAATTTCGTCCGTTCGATAGTATCATATACTACCTTCGATTTAATTTCTTGCCGCTTGGCATCCCAATGTATCGGATTTATTTCTAAATTTGATGTGTAAAAAAGCTGAATGTCTCGTCCGTCACGGATACGAAATCGAACTTTACATTTAGTTTTGTTCTTAGATGTACGGACAAAAGCAGATATTGTAGCCATTAGTGTACGAGTAAGTGTCGGTGGTGCAAGTTTAGCTTTTTTGCACCACTCAACCAAATATAAATGTCATTATTTGTCCTGAGTTGTCGCAAATAAAACTGTATAAAGCACGGATAATCAAATATAATAGCCATAATATCAATGAATTTCTAATTTTAAAAAAGACAAGCCGTTAGCCCCTGAGGGGGTACCAAAGAAGACTTTTCAGAATTTTCTGAGAAGTCTTCTTTTTTGTTCTTCTCAATCCATCGGTTGCCGATAGATCACGTCAAGGAGAGCATGATACTTCGTGGTTCGATAAGCCTTCTCGTCAAATTCGATTTTCAGATATTATTTAGTTAGTATAGATATACCGACGTTCGGAAATCCTTCCGTTCCCGCTTACCGCTGTTCGCAGATACGGTTACGGATCCACCCTTTCCGAACTACGGTCGGCAGGCGAGAATAACAGCCGTCTTGCCAGACTGTCATGGCAGAAACGTCGTCAGCATCGCTCTCTCCGGAAGTACCTCGTTCGTTATCCGACCGGACACGGGTCATAACCATCGGCATATGGAATTTTAGCAAGACAACTACATGCCATTCTACACCGCCGCTCTTCCAAAGCCCCGCCATCCAGACGGGCCTTGCCCGGAGCCCCGCCAAGGCGGGGAGGGGCAATCTGCAAACACGGCACGGGCACGAGCGAACCGACAGGCAGTCGTGTGCAACGGCTCGAAAAACCGGCGACCGGCGAGGCGTAAAATTATATTATATAGTTGCTTTCAGCAATACCGCAGTAAATAATGGAAGAGGCCTCTCCGCCGTGGCGGAGAGGCCTCTTCCGATTCCGGGAACCGCGCACGTCAATAATTCAACTCCGTGGCCACCGTCAGATCGTCGATACAGAAATAGGCCGGAGCATTTACGTTCTCGCAGACGAAGTGGAACTCGATCTTGTCCACCCAGCCCAGCGGCGTCAGGTCGACATTCGTCCACTCGTCGACGACCAGCCCCTTCTCCTCGTCGACGAGCTTGAACGCGACCTCCTTTTTGAGCGTACCGTCGGCGTAACCCCTCATCGAGAGGATCGCGTCGACCTTCTCGGGAGGTGCGATCGTTCCCGCCATATCGCCTTCACCCAAAGTCCACCAGCGGAAAGCATAGGTGCTGTTGCTGATCCAGATGTTCAGCGGGTTGACCTTCTTCGAGAAGGTCACCGCCGGCACGGCTCCCGCCTTTCCCTGCGAAGCATTGTACGAATCGTAGTAGCCCACGGCGAACTTCTTGGAATCCTTCGCTCCGCCCTTGGCGTAGACGCTGTACTGATTTCCGAATCCGGGCGTCTCCATGTTGGTATTGTTCGACACGGTGAATCCGGCCGTGTAGGAAGAACCCCACTGATCGGAATAATAGCACTGGAACGAAGCCGTCCCCGACGTATAGAACGTACCGGAGTACTCCTTGTAGGTTCCGGTATCGCCGGTCACCTCTTCCGCAAGCTTTTCGCCCGTCAGGATTCCGCTGGTATTCAGCGTCGCATCTTCGAAAGTCACCGTTTCGGTCACCAGCTGAGGGCCGTCGGGGCCGTCATCGTCCGAGCAGGCGGCCAACGCCAGCACGGCTGCCGCCATGAGCAGCGTTCGTTTCATCATTTTCATTTCTCTCTATCAATTTATGAATTAGATTAAAAGTGTCCTCAACTCCCCTCCTTGCCGGAAAGCGCCCCGCGACAGGATTTCGGACAGCGAACACCGAAGGGCGTCACATCCCCTTCATAACGTATCGGCGGTCGAATATCGTCTGTCACTCGCAGGCGGCATCCGTCCCTTTTCGGGAAAGAGGTCGAAGGCAGGTCTTCTGACTCGTCGCCGGACGGCGCCTTCCCGACATGCGGTCAGTGGCTTCATGCCGTCCGAAAAAAATGGACTCACAGCAGCGGGACTGTTGCAGATTTTCACTGCATTCCCTTTTGATCCTATGGAAAGGCGGACTTCCCTGCGGAACCTTCGCGTTGCAAAAGTAGGAAAAAAATTCTATCTTTGCGCCCGTTAACGCTAAAATCAGACAAAACGATGAAACACGCGTATGTTTTTCCGGGTCAGGGAGCTCAGGCCGTCGGCATGGGCAAAGACCTCTACGATAACGTTCCCGAGGCCAAAGCGCTTTTCGAGCAGGCCAACGAAATCCTCGGCTTCCGCATCACCGACATCATGTTCGCCGGCACGCCCGACGAATTGAAGCAGACCAAGGTGACGCAGCCCGCCGTCTTCCTCCACTCGGTCATTCTGGCCAAGGCGCTGGGCGTCGGGCCCGACATGGTAGCCGGCCACTCGCTGGGCGAATTCTCGGCCCTGGTCGTAGCCGGAGCCCTCTCGTTCGAGGACGGCCTGCGCCTGGTATCGAAGCGCGCCCTGGCCATGCAGGCCGCCTGCGAGGCGCAGCCGGGTACGATGGCCGCCATTCTGGGCCTTGCCGACGAAGTGGTCGAACAGGCTTGTGCCGAAACCGACGGCGTGGTCGTGGCCGCCAACTACAACTGCCCGGGGCAGCTCGTGATTTCGGGTGCCGTCGAAGCGGTCGACGCCGCCTGCGAGAAACTCAAAGCCGCAGGCGCACGCCGCGCCCTGCGCCTGCCCGTCGGCGGAGCGTTCCACTCGCCGCTGATGGAGCCCGCACGCGCCGAACTGGCCGAGGCGATCGCCGAAGCGCCGATCCATACGCCCGTCTGCCCGATCTATCAGAACGTAGACGCCAAACCCCGGACCGACCCGGCCGTTATCCGCGAGAACCTCATCGCCCAGCTCACGGCTCCCGTCCGCTGGACCCAGATCGTGCGGAACATGCTCGCCGACGGCGCGACGGAGTTCACCGAACTCGGCCCCGGCAACGTGCTCCAAGGCCTTATCAAGAAGGTCGACGCCGAAGCCGCCGCCGAGTCCCGCTCGACGCTCTGAGTTCCGGCGCCGCATCCATATTACAAAAAGAACCGTTTGTATATCAAACGGTTCTTTTTTTACATCGAAAATAAACGCCACGGATTCTTAAAAAATTTCAAATATTCTTCCGTTTTTAAAAATAAAGTTTATATATTTGCAGAAAATAGCAAAAGACTATCGGAACATCTTCTTCCCATGACATCGTTAACAGAATTTTTCAACAAACACGAAGATGACGCGCTCAAAGGCATTTCGCACAAGAACAGCATCATCAAACGGAACATTATCGCCCACATGGCCGTCAACGGCGAATGCACGCTTTCGGAGCTGACCAAGCAGCTGCATATCTCCGTGCCGACCATCACCAAACTGGTACAGGAACTCGTCGAGGAAAACATCGTCACCGACAACGGCAAGGTGGAGACCCCCGGCGGACGGCGGCCCAACATCTACGGCCTGGCCAACTCCGCGATCTACTTCGTCGGCGTCAACGTCGGCCGCGATTTCATGGGCTATGTGGTCACCGATCTGCAAAACAACATCATTCTGGAACAAATGGACCCCACGTTCGAACTTCTCGACCGGCCGCAATGCCTCGACCGCATCTGCACCAACATCGAGGAGTTCGTCTCCTCGTGCGGGGTGGATCGCGGCAAGATCCTCGGTCTGGGCGTCTGCATGACGGGCCGCGTGAATCCGACCACGGGCCGCAGCTACAAATATTTCACTTCGAGCGAGGAGTCGATGCGCGAAATCATCGAAGAGCGGGTCGGTATCCGCACCCTCTTCGAGAACGACACCCGCGCACGCTGCTATGCGGAGTACAGCTGCGGCAAGGCGAAGGACGAGAACGACATGCTCTACCTGCATCTGGGTCGCGGTATCGCCATCGGCATCGTCATGGAGGGCAAACTCTACTACGGCAAGAGCGGCTTCGCGGGCGAATTCGGCCACATCCCCTTCTTCGACAACGAGAAGATCTGCGCCTGCGGCAAGAAAGGCTGCCTGGAAACCGAAGTGTCGGGTATCGCCATCGAGGAGAAAATCTGCTCGCTCATCGAGAAGGGCGTCAACACCATCCTGCGCGAAAAGTACGACCGCAAGGAGCCGATCCACATCGACGACATCATCGCCGCAGCGAAGAACGACGACAACCTCTCGATCGAGCTGATCGAGGAGGCGGGCGAGAAGATCGGCAAGGCCGTCGCCTTTCTCATCAACATCTTCAACCCCGAGACGGTGATCGTCGGCGGCAACATGGCCGCAGCGGGCGACTACATCATGCTGCCGTTGAAGTCCTCGACCAACAAGTATTCGCTCAACCTCGTCTACAAGGATACGAAGTTCCGCCTCTCGAAACTCAACGAGAACGCCAATGCATGGGGCGTAGCGATGCTGATCCGCAATCAGGTCATCGGCCTCTGAACATAAGATTCATCCGCGGAGACTCGCAAAAGGCGATTTCTGTCGTTGCGGGTCTCCGCTTTTTCATCGATCCATGTCTCTCGAAGGAGAACTCACGCGCCTGCGCGCACTCGAAGCCGAAGACGTCGACCTGCTCTACGTGTGGGAGAACGACCCTGCCGTGTGGGGCGTCAGCGGAACGCTCGCGCCCTTTTCGCGGCACACGCTCAGGCGTTTCCTCGACGAACAGCGCTTCGACCTCTACGCCGCACGGCAGTTGCGGCTGGTCGTCGAGACACTCGACGGCCGCGCCGTAGGACTGGTCGACCTCTTCGAGTTCGAACCCGTCGACCTGCGCGCCGGCATCGGCATCCTGATCCACGGCGCCGGCGACCGTGGACGCGGGTTCGCATCGGATGCGCTGGACGTACTCTGCCGCTATGCACGGCAGGTGCTCGGCCTGCATCAACTGTGGTGCAGCGTGGCGCCCGACAACGCCGCCAGCCTCACCCTCTTCCGCCGTGCGGGATTCGTCGAGTGCGGCCGCAAGCGGGAATGGCGCCGCACGCCCGACGGCTGGGCCGACGAACTGCTGCTGCAAAAAATCTTTTGATTTACCTGCTGAAACCCCGCTGTCCGAAAGTGCGGGCAGCCCGCTACGGCTTTTTGCGCCGCAGAATCCGCACCGCCGAGAGCGGCGTGCGGTAAAAACGCCGGATCACGGCACAATCGCCGGCCGTACAGCCGACGAGAATTTTCAGTTCGGCGTCGTGCTTCACCAGATCGACCGTACAGAGCGCACCGGTCACCTGCCGACGGGGATCGCTGCCGATCCAGACATCGATCCCCTCGCTGTCGGCCGAAGTCGTCCCTTTCAGATAGCCGTAATCCAGTTCGTAGACGAACTCCGGGAAATCGGGATGATGCGAACCGCGCGGACGGTCGACGACGATCTCCGCCCCGCCGACCAGCGCGTCGAGCGCCTCCCAGAACGAAACGGCACCGTCCGCGAACGCCGCACGCACCCCGTCTCTATCCGAACCGTACATTCCGCCGCCCATCGTATCACTGCCGGTCATGTCCGCCGTCGCCTGCCGCCGGCAGCTCCTCCTCGGCATCCAGTCCGTCCGTTTCGTCCAACAACCGCCGCGAAGGACGTTTCGCGGTCGGAAGCCCCAACCGGCGCAGCCGTTCGCCCGTACGGACGATGTTGTTGTTGCCCGTGTGGAGCCGCTTGTAGGCGTCGTCATATTTGGCGCGCGCCAGGTCGAGCGCCTGCCCCACCCCTTCGAGCGATGCGGCGAAGGCCACGAACTGCTCGTAGAGCGTCGTGCCGTATTTGATAATCTGCTCCTGATTGCGCGACTGCTCGTTGCGCCGCCACAGGTCGTCGACGAGTTTCAGCAGCGCGAAGAGGTTCGTAGGCGACGAAATGATGACCTTCCGCTCGTAGGCGTCGCTCCAGATGGCGCTGTCGTGCTGCATGGCCGCCAGGAAGGCCGGTTCGTTGGGAATGAACATGATGACGAAGTCGGGCGACTCCAACAACCGCTGGTACTCCTTGCGGCTCAGTTCGTTCACATGCTGCCGCACCGACGCGACGTGCGCCGCCAGATAACGCGTCCGCGCAGCCTCCTCTTCGGCTCCGACCCACTCCACGTAGGCCGTGAGCGAGACCTTCGAGTCGATGACGATGCGTTTGCCTTCGGGCAGGTACAACACCACATCGGGGCGCTGGTTATTGCCCTCGTCGTCCTTGATCGTCACCTGACAGTCGTAATGCACGCCGCGGATAAGGTTCGAATTGTCGAGAATCGTCGCCAGGATCATCTCGCCCCAGTCGCCCTGCACCTTGGAATTCCCTTTGAGGGCGTTGGTCAGATTGGTCGTCTCGGCCGTGATGCGGCGGTTGAGCTCCATGAGGTTCTTCAATTCACCCTTCAACTCGCCGTGCTGCTCGCGTTCGGTCGAATAGATCTGCTCGACGCGCGTGCGGAAATCGGCGATATTCTCTTTGAAAGGTTTCAGCAGCAGGTCGAGCGCTTCGCGGTTCGTCTCCTTGAAATGGCGCGTCTGTTCGCTCAGAATATCGTTGGCGAGGTTGCGGAACTGCACGCGCAGCAACTCCTCGGCCTGCTCCCGCTCGGCTTTGCCCTCCCTGATCTTGCGTTCCAGCACCTCGGCTGCCGCTTCGGCTTTGGTGCGCGCTTCGATCAGCGTGCGGATCTCGGCTTCGGCCCGCTCGCGCGCCGCGCGCGACTCCCGTTCGGACGCGACCAGCCGCTCTTCCGCTTCGGCGGCGTGCCGTTCGGCGACCTCGCGCGCCGTAGCGGCATCGGCCGCAACCGTTTTCGCCCGCGACCACGATACGACGGCTGCAATGCAACCGCCGCCCGCCGCCGCGGCAATCAGAATCAACAGTGTCTCCATACGAAGGCAAATGTACGAAATCGGATGCGTTCCGGCAAGCGTTCGCCCCCGAAGAAATTAAAAATCGGAACCATCCGCATCATCCGTCACGAAGAAACACGGAATCGCCTGCACACAGCAGCGCTTCCGCGCCGCGCGGGCCGAGACCTTCGCGTACGGAGGCCGCCATTTCGGCCGGCGGCACAGACACTCCCGCTCGGCAATGTCCAAATAAATTTGACATTGCCCTCGCTTATTCGTATCTTTGCAAAAACAAAACTCCGGCGAAGACGGGCAGCATCCCGCAATCGTTTGCGCACACGGCTCGGCACGGTCTTCGTTCCAATAATTCGACTATGCAACGCATTATCGCCCCCTCCATGCTTTCGGCCGATTTCGGCCACCTCGACCGCGACACGCGGATGATCGACAAAAGTGCCGCCCAATGGGTACATATCGACGTAATGGACGGCGTCTTCGTTCCCAACATCTCGTTCGGATTTCCCGTCCTGAAATTCATCCGGCAGGCGACGACCAAACCGCTCGACGTACACCTGATGATCGTCGAACCCGAACGCTACGTCAAGCGCTTCGCCGAAGCGGGCTCCGACATCGTGACGTTTCACTACGAAGCCACCAACGCCGCACACCGCTGCATCGACGAAATTCACGCCGCAGGGGCGCGGGCCGGCATCTCGATCAAGCCGGCCACCTCGGTCGAAGTACTGCGCGACCTGCTGCCGTCGCTCGACTTGGTGCTCGTGATGAGCGTCGAACCGGGCTTCGGCGGACAAAAGTTCATGGACGGCGCACTGGGTAAGATCGCACAGTTGCGGCGCACGATTGACGAAGCGGGCTTGTCGACGCTGATCGAGGTCGACGGCGGCATCTCGGCGCACAACGCCCGCCTGCTCTTCGATACGGGCGCCGATGTACTGGTAGCGGGCAACGCCGTCTTCGGCGCCGACGATCCCAAGGCCGAAATCGAACGGATGCTCGACGTATGAAACGGCGGCATGGCGCACGGAATACCGTGCGCCACTCCGCATTTCACGACCGCAAACCGTCATTTTTCCAGATGCCGGAGGGTGTCGGAGTCAAGCAGGCCGCGCAAACGTTGCAGCATCTCGTCCGCACGGAACCACTCCGCCCCGTACCCCAGATTGAATTCGTAGTCGAAACCGGAAGGGTTCTGCCCTTGATTGTGTTGCAGAATGGTTTCGGCCTTGTCCAGCGCCTTCACCAACTTCGCTTCGGGCGTCCGGCACGCCTCGTACTCCTCCCACACTCCGCGCAGCTCCCGTCCCGCCCCTTCGGGCAGGCAACCGGCCAACCGCTCCACAGCCGCGCGTTCCACGCGCTCCTTCGCAGCGGGATCGCCCTGCGCTACGGCCGGAATGTCCCCGTCGTAGGTCTCGCCCAAATCGTGTACCAGCGCGAGTGCAGCACCCGCAGCCGGTCCAGCCGCGGATATTCGCCGCACAGCACCATCGCAAGCAACGCGAGCCGCCACGAGTGTTCGGCCGTGCTTTCGCGCCGCCCGCTCGTCGTCCAGGCAGTCCGCTCGACCGATTTGAGCCGTTCGACCTCGCGGATAAAGCGCAAATATTTTTCAAGACGATCTTCCATTCCAGACGAATTATTCGAGGCACGAAGATACGAATAAGCGGGGGCAAAAGCAAACCCGTTTGCGTTTTGCCGAGCGGGAGTATCTAAGAGGCAACCGAAAATACGAAAAAGTTTGGGAAGCAAATAATCTATTGCTGCGCGGAGCGCACAACAAACGCCGCATTGCAGCGGAGGAGGAAACGGATCGGAAAGTTTATCTTCTCTTAAAATTCTTTTCCTTGTGCTTTTGGCTTGATCCAAAAGCACCCAAAGATCAAGCACCGCGAAAAGTAACGGGTGACGACACCTGTGCTCGCTGAGCGGGCACAAAAGACTCCGCTGTTTTGCACACCCGCTCCGGGCGCTCGCGCCGATGACGTCACTTCATCCGCTGCATTCCCGCAGGCCGAAACTCGCTAAAATACGATTTTAAAAGATTCGCTCTTCGGCCAAAGCCCGAAGAGCCGCAGCCCGCACTCCGGAAACAGCCCTGCCGCACGGTAAAAATCCGGCTGCAAACCGATATATCGGATTAAATTCGTTACCTTTGTCGTCGGAATCGCGCACGTGCGCGACACAACCAAGTTTTACCCTGTTCGTCACCCATGATTTCGCTCGATAATCTCACGGTAAGTTACGGCGGCTGGACGCTGTTCGATAATATCTCGTTTCTGATCAATCCCAAAGACCGCATCGGTCTGGTGGGCAAAAACGGCGCGGGCAAAACCACACTGCTCAAACTCATCGTCGGCGAGCAGCAGCCCACGTCGGGCGCGGTCTCCAAAAACGGCGAATGCACGGTGGGCTACCTGCCGCAGCAGATGAAGGTCGCCGACACGACGACGCTCGTCGAGGAGACGGCATCGGCCTTCAAAGAGGTGCTGGCACTCGAAGCCGAAATCGCCGCCCTGACGCGCGAAATCGCCGAGCGCACCGACTACGAATCGCCCGCCTACGAAGCGTTGCTGCACCGGTTGAACGACGCGCAGGATCACTACCACATCCTCGGCGGCGAGACGCGCGACGCCGACATCGAAAAGACGCTGCTGGGACTGGGTTTCAAGCGGTCGGATTTCGGCCGCGCCACCTCCGAGTTCTCTGGCGGCTGGCGCATGCGCATCGAGCTGGCCAAACTGCTGCTGCGACGCCCCTCGATCTTCCTGCTGGACGAACCGACCAACCATCTGGACATCGAGTCGATCCAGTGGTTGGAGGAGTATCTGAAAAGCTACAACGGCGCCGTGCTCGTCATTTCGCACGACCGCGCCTTTCTGGACAACGTCACCACACGCACCGTCGAACTGTCGCTGGGCAAGATCTACGACTACAAGGTGCCCTACTCGAAATACGTCGTGCTGCGCGCCGAACGGCGTGCGCAGCAGCTGGCCGCCTACGAGAACCAGCAGCGGATGATCGAAAAGACCGAAGAGTTCATCGAGAAGTTCCGCTACAAGCCCACCAAGTCGAACCAGGTGCAGTCGCGCATCAAACAGCTCGAACGCATCGAGCGCATCGAGGTCGACGAGGAGGACGCCGCCACGCTCAACATCAAGTTTCCGCCCGCGCCCCGCTCGGGACAGATCGTGGCCGAAGTGAAGGAAGCCGGCATGTCGTTCGGGGCGAAACACGTCTTCTCGGGCGCCGACTTCACCATCGAACGCGGGCAGAAGATCGCGCTGGTGGGCCGCAACGGCGAGGGCAAGACGACCTTCGCGCGAATGCTCATCGGCCAGCTCGCGCCGACCGAAGGGTCGATCCGGCTGGGCGCCAACGTCCGCGTCGGGTACTACGCCCAGAATCAGGACGACCTGATGGAGGGTGAATTCACCGTCTACGACACGCTCGACCGCGTGGCCGTGGGCGACATCCGCACCCGCCTGCGCGACATCCTGGGCGCCTTCCTCTTCCGCGGCGAAGAGGTCGACAAGAAGGTCAAGGTGCTCTCGGGCGGCGAACGCTCGCGGCTGGCCATGGCGCGCCTGATGCTCGAACCCTATAACCTGCTGGTGCTCGACGAGCCGACGAACCACATGGACATGCGCTCGAAGGACATCCTCAAACGCGCCTTGCAGAAATACGACGGCACGGTGGTGGTCGTTTCGCACGACCGCGAGTTCCTGGACGGTATCGTCGACAAGGTCTACGAGTTCCGCGACGGCGGTGTGAAGGAGTACCTGGGCGGCATCTACTACTTCCTCGAAAAGCGCAAGCTCGATTCGCTGCGCGACGTCGAGCGCAAGGAGGCGCCCGCACCCGCCGCCGCACCGAAAACCGAGGCGCCGAAGCTGACCTACGAGCAGAAAAAGGAGCAGGAGAAGCTGCTGCGCAAACTGCGCCGTGCCGTCGAAAGCATCGAGACGGAGTTGGCCGAAACGGAACGGCGGATCGCCGATTACGATGCCCGCTTCGCCGCCGCGACCGCCTACGACGAAGCCGACTACAAGGCCTACGACGACCTCAAAGCGCACTACGACCACCTGATGCACGAGTGGGAGAAGGCCTCCTACGAACTCGAAATCACCGAAAACGGCTGACCTCCCCGATGAACGTACTGCTGCTCAATGCATCGCCCCACCCCGCGGGGATCGTCTCGCAGGCGCTCGACGCAGCGGCCTCGACGGCCCGGCAGGCCGGAGCGGAAACGGTCAAGGCCGAGCTCTACCGGGCGCCGATCGCCCCCTGCACGGGATGTATGCGCTGCCGCGCGACCAGCGTCTGTCCGCTGCCGCACGACGCGGCGCACGAGTTGGGCGAAGCGATCCGCCGCGCCGACCTGCTCGTCGTCGGGACACCGACCTACTGGGGCGGGATGGCCGCGCGGCTGAAACTGCTCTTCGAACGGCTCGTGCCGGTCTTCATGGGCGAATCCCCGCGCGGAATTCCGCAGCCGCGTCTCAAAGGGCGGCAGGCCGTCGTCATCGCCGCCTGCACCACGCCGTGGCCCTTCAATCTGCTCTTCCGCCAGAGCCGGGGCGCCGTGCGCAGCGTACGCGAAGTGCTCTCGACGGGAGGCATGCGCATCCGCTCGGTCGAGATCGCAGGCACCAAAGCGCTCGACGGTCATCTGCCCGAAGCCGCCAGGCGCAAAATCGAACGGCTCGTGGAGCGGGCCCTGAAAACGAAATGACATTACGCTATGGATAACAACCTGATTTTCGGCATCCGCCCCGTGGTGGAGGCCATCGAAGCCGGACGGGAGATTGAAAAACTCTACATCCGCAAAGGCGCCGAAGGGCAGCTGATGACCGAGCTGCGCGACCTCTGCCTGCGCCACCGCGTGCACGTGCAGGAGGTGCCCGTCGAGAAGCTCAACCGGCTCGTGCGCGGCAATCACCAGGGCGTCGTGGCGCAGATCGCCGCGATCGCATACGTGCAGCTCGACGATATCCTCGAACGTGTCCCCGACGACGAGACGCCGCTGGTGGTGGTCTTCGACGGCGTGACCGACGTGCGCAACTTCGGCGCGATCGCCCGCTCGGCCGAGTGCGCCGGCGCGCACGGGCTCATCGCGCCGCTCAAAAATTCCGCGCCGGTCAACGCCGAAGCGATCCGAGCATCGGCCGGCGCGCTCACGACGATCCCCGTCTGCCGCGTCGGCTCGATCCGCAACACGATCAAAACGTTGCAGGCCGAAGGGTTTCAGGTGGTCGCCGCCACCGAAAAGAGCCGCAAACTGCTCTACGACGCCGACCTGCGTCGTCCGACCGCGCTCGTAATGGGCGCCGAGGAGACCGGTATCTCGAAGGAGGTGCTCAAACTCTGCGACGAACGACTGGCCATTCCGCTCATCGGCCGCATCGAATCGCTCAACGTCTCGGCCGCTGCGGCCGTAATGCTGTTCGAAGTCGTCCGCCAACGCATCGGCGCAGCGACCGAGTGAACCCTCGTCCGGAAACACCCCTAAATCCGCAATAACCATGAACCGCCTGAAAAAATTCCTGACCGACACGGCCGACTCGCTGCTGCGGGTCGCCCTGCGCTATCCCGTCGAGGCAGCGCTCTGCATCTACGCCTGTATCTTCGGCGCGATCCAGATCGAATGGAGTTTCGACTACCATATGCTGCTCGCGGCCGACGGCGCCGCCACCGAAATGCGGCAGCTGCCCGACGGCATCTTCACGATGCTGCCGCTGACGATGCTCGCGACGCTCGTCGTACACACGCTCGTCGGCCGGGCCTCGCGGGCATGGCGCACGCTCTACCTGCTGGTACCGCTGCTGCTGACGATCGCCTCGTGGCTGCTGGGCAAGGAGTGGTTCGGAACGAGCCGGTTCTTCATCACCTCGGCCGTTCTCGCGCCACTCGGACTGCTCATGGCCCGCCGCACCCTGCCCAACGGACCGTTCGTACGACAAACGTTGGGATACATTCGCGCTGCGGTCGTCGGCGGGATCTTCGCGCTGACGGCCATGCTCTCCGCGATGGCCATCTACCACTCGGTCATCTACATCTTCAATATCCCGGCGTCATGGGAAGTCCGTAATCTCGTCGACTCCTACATCGTCCTCTTCTCGTGGGCACTGCTCTGGCCCCTGACCGCATTGGCTCGACTCGACGGCTACCTGTCGGATGAACCGCAGGGCACGAAAACGACCGACACGCTGCTCAACTGGATTCTCGCGCCGGCGCTGCTCGTCTACGCGGCGATCCTCTACCTCTACTGCCTGCAAATCCTCTTCACGTGGTCGCTGCCCAAAGGGGGCGTCGCCTATCTGGTCTTCGGCTTCACGATGGCCCTGTTCACGGTCAAGGCATTGCAGGAACTCGTCGTGCGGCGGCGCTACGACTGGTTTTTCGACCGCATCAGCATCTTCGCGCTGCCGCCGCTCGTGCTCTTCTGGGCCGGCGTCATGCAGCGCGTCGGCGACTACGGTCTGACCGACTGGCGCGTCTACCTCATCGTCTGCGGCGCGATCATGACCGCAGCCGTCGCACTCTTCGCCGCACGCCGCACCGGACGTTACTACTACATCGCCGCAACGGCCTTCGTCCTCTTCTTCCTGACGGCCTACATCCCCCGCTTCTCGGCCACGGCGCTCTCGCTGCGGTCGCAGACCGCGCGCGCCGAGCGGCTGGCCGGCCAAACGGGGCTGCTCGACGAATCCGGCCGACTCGATCTGTCCCGCATCGACGAACGCGACACGGCGCAGCTCAAACGTTATCGCGAGCTCTACGCCTCGCTCGACTACCTCGACGACCACGATACGCTGCTGCTGGCCGACCGCTTCGGCATCACCCGCTCCCGCGAACTCCTCGGCCGCTTCCATAGCGACCGGATCAGAGACTATATCCAGTGGGGCTACGAGCTCGATACCGCCGAAGCGGCAGCCCTCACAAGCTCCTACTCGAACTCGGAACTCCGTGCACCGCTCCGCATCGACGGCTACCGGTACTGCTACGCCCCCGTCTCCTTCTCCTACAACAACGGAAGCTCGCGTTATACAACCTCGGGCGACACGCTGCGGCTCTACCTGCCCGACGGACGGGAGCTTTTCCGCCGTTCGTTCGACGAGCTGTTCACGGAGCGTTGCGACCAGCTACTCTACTGGCCCGACGACGAGCTGCTCTACACGGCCGACAACCTCTTGTTCTACCGCACCGATTCGCTGCTCATCTCGTTCAGCTGGGCCGAGGTATCGCGCGGGAAGCACCGTTATGTCGCTCTGAACGTCGACAAATTCTATACGAAATAACCCGTATTGGAAACCAAACTGCAACACCCCCTGCTGGGTGAAATCGTCCTCTGCCAGACCCGCCGTGCACGCCGCATCTCGCTTTCGGTGCGCAGCGCAGGCGGCGTGAGGCTGAGTTTTCCCTGCAACGTACCGCGCGCACGCGCGCTGGCCTTTCTGGAATCGAAAACCGACTGGGTGATCCGGACGCGCGACCGGCTCGCGGCACGCGCTGCGGCGCATCCGGCACCCGACTCGTGCGACATCGAGGCATTGCGCAGCGCCGCCAAGGCCGAACTGCCCACGCGCGTCGAAGAACTGGCTCGGCTGCACGGGTTCCGCTACGGACGGGTGACGATCCGTGCGTCGCGCACCAAATGGGGCTGCTGCACGGGCGACAACAACCTGTCGCTGAGTCTCTTCCTGATGACCTTACCCCCGCATCTGCGCGACTTCGTACTGCTGCACGAACTCTGCCACACCGTCCACCACGACCACTCGCCCCATTTCCACGCACTGCTCGACCGGCTCACCGGCGGCAACGAAAAACTCCTCAGCCGTGAGCTGAGGAGCTATTCGATACCGGCTCGGTAGCCGCGCTATTCGTACTGGCCGCTTTTGAGACGCATCACCTCCTCCTTGGTCAGGAAGCGCCATGCGCCGCGTTTGAGATTCTTCTTCGTAAGGCCGGCGTAGTAGACGCGGTCGAGTTTGCGCACCGAGTAACCCAGCGACTCGAAGATGCGCCGCACGATGCGGTTGCGCCCCGAGTGGATCTCGATGCCGATCTCGCTCTTGTCCTCCTTGACGTAGGCGATCTCGTCGGCGTGGATCTCGCCGTCCTCGAGCGTGATGCCCTCCGCGATACGATCCATGTCGGCCCGCGTGAGCGGCTTGTCGAGCGACACCTGATAGATCTTCTTCTTGCGGTACGACGGGTGCGTCAACTGGCGCGTCATGTCGCCGTCGTTGGTGAAGAGCAGCAGCCCCAACGAATTCTTGTCGAGCCGCCCCACCGGATAGATGCGCTCCTCGCAGGCGCCCTTCACCAGATCCATCACCGTTTTGTCGGCGTGGGGATCTTCGAGCGAAGTGACATAGCCTTTGGGCTTGTTGAGCACCAGATAGACCTTCTTTTCCCCCTCGATGCGGCTGTCGTTGAACTTCACCTCGTCGGTCGGCTTCACCTTCGATCCCAATTCGGTCACGATCACGCCGTTGACCGAAACCAGTCCGGCCTGGATATAGTCGTCGGCCTCGCGGCGCGAGCAGAGTCCCGACTGGGCGATGAAACGGTTCAGGCGGATTTCTCCCGTCTGCACGTTGGGATTATAGCGGGGATAGCTCTTGGGCCGAACCTCGCCGCGGCGATCGTCGCGCTTGAATCCGCCCGCGGACTTCGGACCGTAACGTTTCGGCGCCCCCGCACGTTCGCCGTGACGGAAATCCCCCTCCTGCTCGCCGTAGGGGCGCTTGAACCCGAACTTGCCGGCGGATTTGCGCCCGTAGGCGGGCTTGTCGCCGTATTTCGGCGCACCGAAGGGTTTCTTCCCGTAGGGACGCGGACGATCTTCCGCCGCGGAACGCTCGCCGCCGTAGCCGCCCGAACGATCCGAACGGGGCCCGTCCGGACGGCCCCGGTAAGGCCCCGAAGGCCGGCCTTCGCCATATCTGGAACCGCCGGACGGACGGCGCGGGCGCTCGTCGACGGGTCGGTTGTCTTCCGTGAAGTGGGGATTGTACGAAGCACGCCGTGGGGCATGTTCGCGCGGGGTGTCATCGGCATCACGCCGGGGACCGGGGCGACGTTCGATACGTTCGGCGGTCGTCGTGCGCTTGCGCTTGTCGCGTGCGAAACGGTCGAGAACCACCGTCGAGTCGCTGTTGTAGTCTTTCATTTCGATTCAAATTAATTCGTGGCAAAGGTAATCTAATTTTCGCAGATTGTCCGCACAAATCGCACCAAATCAGCCGCCACGGCGAAAGAATCAGCATTTGTCCGTAAAAATGCCTCGCGCGTATCTCCGCGGGCATTCCTAAGGCCGGTCGTCCTCCGCCGGAACGGCGCGGAACCGCATGGGTTCCACCCGCACAGCCGGCCGTAAATCCGCAGCGGGCTGCCGGCATCGCACCGTCATGCAAATATATTTGGTTCTGCCCGCGGCTTGCACTATCTTTGCGACACGTTAAACCCCTCGTTTATGAATCGGGAAATCCTGCGGCTCGCGCTTCCGAACATCGTTTCCAACATCACCGTCCCCGTCATGGGCATCGCCAGCACGATGATCGCCGGCAATCTGGGCGGCGGCGACACCACACGCGCGATCGGATCGCTGGCCGTCGGCGTTTCGATCTTCAACTTCATCTACTGGAACTGCTCCTTCCTGCGCATGGGCACGAGCGGACTGACAGCGCAGGCCTACGGCGCGAAGAACCACCGCGAATGCACCGCCACGCTGGCGCGCACGCTGCTCGTCGCGGCCGTATTGGGCGCACTGATCCTGCTGCTGCAATACCCGCTCGGCCAAACGGCGATCTGGGCCATGAACGGCGACGAACTGGTCGCCGAATACTTCTACGCCCGCATCTGGGCCGTACCAGCGGGCATCATGCTCTTCGGCCTCAACGGCTGGTTCATCGGGATGCAGAACGCCCGCATCCCCATGTGGATCGCCATTCTGCAAAACGTCGTCCATGTCGGCTGTTCGTGGTTCTTCGCCTTCCGCTGCGGGATGGGCATCGCCGGCATCGGTTACGGCTCGGTCGTCGCCCAGTATCTCGGCGTGGCGCTGGCCGCCGTGCTGATCGTGGCCAACTATCGGGAGTTCATCACGCGCATCGACTGGTCGGCGGTCTTCGACATGCGGCCGATCCGGCGCTTTCTGGTCGTCAACCGCGACATCATCGTCCGCACGCTCTGCATCGTAGCCGTCTACACCTTCTTCACCGGCGCATCGGCCCGCATGGAGGATCGGACACTGCTGGCCGTCAACACCATCCTGTTGCAGCTGTTCACCCTCTTCTCCTACATGACCGACGGTTTCGCGCAGGCGGCCGAGGCGCTCACGGGACGGTTCATCGGCGCACGCGACGGGCGGTCGCTGCACCGCTGCATCCGCAACTCGATCTTCTGGTCGCTGGCCGTCGCGGCGGTCTTCGTCGGCATCTACCTCGTCTGGTGGCGCGACCTGCTGCACGTCTTCACCCTGAACAGCCCCGAATCATCGGCCTACATCATCGCAACGGCAGGCGATTACATCGGCTGGATCATCGCCATTCCGATCGCCAGTTCGCTCCCCTTTCTGATGGACGGCATCATGGTCGGCGCGACCCGCACGCGGGTCATGCGCGACTCGATGATTCTGTCGACGATCATCTACTTCGCCATCTTCTTCGCCTTCTCGCCGCTGATCGGCAACAACGCGTTGTGGTGCGCCTTCCTGCTCTACATGCTGCTGCGCGGCGTATTGCAATACTTCATGACCCACCGTTTGAAGGACATCTACCGGCAGGCGGACGCCGCCTGACCCATACGGAATCCGCCCCTGCGAAAGCTCGTGCATCGCAGGGGCGGACTTATCCGGACAAGAGGGGGCTATTCCCTCATGCAGCGTACCTGCGCACCGCAACTGCGAGCGGCCGATCCCAACAGTTTCTTCTGAATCGTTTCCAGTACGAACGCACCTGCCTTCGGACTGTCCGGCGCATAAGGCGAGGCGCTCCAGACATACCAGCCGCTCTTCGTAAAGCGCGCGGCACCTGTCGTTCCGAACAACATGCCCGCAGCCGGATAATAGATCTCCTGCCCCTCGACCGTAAAGACCAATCCATCTTTGGCGGAGACGTTCGTCCCCTGCTTGTACCACTGGGAGAAAGGGGCATCGGCCGTCGGAGCGAAGGCCGTCCAGACGAAGCGATGCGACACCCGGTAACCGGGCGGACAAGGATCGTAGATGCTCTTCGCCCCGACATCGGACAGCGCATCCGTGCAACCCCACAGGTCATCTTTCAGGCGGTCGCCGGCAGCGACGTAATACCAGTTGGGATAGGATGCGCCGGTGCTTTCCGGAATTTCGGTGATGAAATTCATCGGATAACGCACCGCAGCCTCCATCGTAGCGGCTGCACCCAGCCGTTCCCCGTCGGCCAGGTGCCAGCCCGGAGCGGCATCGAACGCCGCCGAAGCCGCCGAATCATCCGCAAGTTCGGCGCCCGCCGCATCGTAGACGGCCATACGCTCCTGCGACGAACGGAACGGCACGAACGGGTCTTTGCGGCCCCACTGGTAGAACATGCCGTAGCTCGACGCATTGTCAGCGCCCAGCCAGGCGGCAGCGAGCGCTCCCAGATTGCGATCCATGACCGCCGCTGCGCCGAGACCCTCATAGGGAAGCGCATACCGATGCAGCGACCCTTCCAGATCGGCCGACGTCAGCCACAGATGCCAGCTCCATAGAATCGCACCGTCGGCGTCGCAGGCCGCAACAACGGCATTGCCCTCCACGAAGGGATCGGCCGTCGTAAAACGGATGCGTCCCTCCTCGCCGAGCGAAACCTCCCCGATCAGATTCGGCGCCGTCTGCCACAGCAGCTTCGCGGTCACTGGCCGCAGCGCTTCGGGAACGATTCCGTCCGCCTTCCCGCAGGTCGAACCCGCGGTGTAGGCCGCATCGGGCGGCGTCACCGCACCGTTGCCCATCGTCGTGGCGTCGAACTCGTAACGTCCCGCCCGCGCCACGACGTAGCAGTTGGCCGTCGCCGAGGCATCGAGCGCCACGGGCGCCGGTTCGGTAGCCGCATAAGCGATCGTATTGTAGGTCTTGATATGGTTGGCCGCAAGCACGACCTCCGCCTGCGACGTCTCGCGCACCATCTGTCCGCCCTCCGTATCGGTGATCGTGAAGCGCCAGCCCCGGTAACTGCCCGGCGGAACGACCAGACAGAAGACGACGGGATCGCCTCCGGAGAGCGCGGCGCCCCCGGCACCGCAGTCGAGCAGGATCGACGGATGTCCGGCATCGACGGAACGTATCGTCCACCCGCCGGCGGCCGTCCATTCGAACCGCATTCGTCCGGCAAGCGGCGCACCGTCGAGCGTCGTCAGACGGATCGAGCGGATCGTCGCCGTTCCGGTGAGTTGCAGCCGCACCACGCCGCAGACCGACGTGAAGCGGAGATCGTCCGCACGTGTGCTTCGGGCGGTCATCGGGCTGATGCCCGCAGCGAACGTCCCCGAACCTCCGAAGGGCTGCACCGCAGGAAGCGTCGTCGTCACGCCCGTACCTTCGGCGACAGCATCCGGACGATAGGGATAGCAGGCGTAATAGACCGCGCTTTCAAAAGCCTCGCCGGTGAAATCGGCAGACGTCCCGCCCGCAAAACGGTCGTCGATCGCATAACGGCGGCACGCCGGCGAATCTTCTCCCCACAGCGCGATCGCATCGCCCGCCGACCACCGCACCTCCGTGCCGCGCGGGCCGCCCAGCGACGTCCGGGTCTCGTCGACCCGGGCATGTACCTTCATAAGCGCCGGCGTCTCCTCCGACGGACGCAGCGGCGACTGCGTCTGGTCCGGTTCGATCCGCTCGCAACCGACCGATGCGAGCAGGATCGCAACGAGATAAAACCGTCTCATCGTCCCGACCCTATAAATCCTCCCACGGGTCTTCGACCATCGGCGTGTTACCCGATTCCGACGACGCTGCGAAACCGCGTTCCGCGACGCACTCCGTCGACCGTACTTCCGGAGGCAGATAACCCGCCGCCAACGACAAATGCTCCCGACCGGTTCCGGTACAGGTTGCCTGCAACGTATACCGAGCGCGGAAAACGACTGGTGAAAACGAATGTTCGCACATAACTTCTTTCTGTTAAAAGTTGATATTTTCTCTCTTCGTTTTCTCGCCTCGGCATAGCCCGAACAAGTTCGGCTCTGCGCTCGGCTTATCGAAAACGTTGAACAAAACAAAGATAATAAAATTAACAGAAAAAGTCTTTTTAAATTATAAAAAAATCTTTTTATTTTATTACAAACGTGCGATACGAAAGCTCCGCTTCGGACACTCGCGGAAGCGTGTACGGGAAAAGCAAGGCCCCGAAAAGCCGGAGAGGGGCTGCCGGAGCTTCGAAACGGGATCGACGGATTGCCGACCGCGCCCGTCGCCCGCCATCCCTCTGCCAGAAAGCTCCCGGTACCGATACGGCGAAGGCCGGAGACGGGATGTGAGATCCCGTTCTCCGGCCTTCTGTCGGAAGACGAAAGAGTTCCCGTTATTCGAGACCCTTCATCTTTTTGAGCAGCTCATTGTACTCGTTGTACTTGTCCATCATACCCGGTTCGTCGCGCAGACGGAAGCTGATCGACTTGATGTAATCGACCGTATCCACGTCGTCGGGTTTGAGCTGATGCGCCTTCTCGAAGTAAGGCAGAGCCGCCATGTAAACGACGTTCACCTCTTTCAGGTCGGCATCGTACTCCGACTGGCTGCGGTAATTCTTCTGTCCCATCTCGGTGTTCATGGCGTCGGCCTTGACCGTATAGAACAGGCCCAGATAGTAATTGCCCTCGTAGAGGTCGGGCTTCAACTCGACGACCTTCTTGAACGAATTGATCGTCTCGTCGTAGTTCTTCAATTTGTAGAAGACACGGCCGCGGCCGAACCAGAGGTCGACGTTGTCGGGATCGCTTTCGAGCGACTTGTCGATCATGCCCACCAGGTCGGCGGGATCACCCACGCCCTCCTCCGAGGTATAGAGCTGCATCAGGCCGTCGAGAATCTTCTCGTTCTTCGGGAACTTCTCGATACCTGCCAGCAGTGCGTCCTTCGCCTTGATGAGGAAGGCCGCATCCTTGTCTTTCTGGCCGTAATAGCTGTGGAACAGATAGTAGTAGACATCGCCCGCCTCGTCGGTATAACCGGCGGCCAGCGCGTCGTTGAGCGCCTGTGCACCGCGCGCGAACGATTCGGGATGGTTCGCTCCGTCGACGGTCAGCAGATAGCCGGCATAGTAGAGGAGCGCCGGATCGGCCTCGCCGAAAGCGGGGCACTGCTGCGCCTTGTAGGCGGCCAGATAGGCCTCGGCGCCCGTAAGGTATTCGCCCGCTTCGATCGAGACATTGCCCAGAATCGAGGCGTAATTGGAGATCTGCTCCAAACCGTTCTTGATCTTCGACGCCTGCTTGGGATCCAGCTCGTAGGCCTTGTTATAGGCTTCGATCGCCGTATCGAGGGCACCTTCCTTGATCTCCTGCAACTGCTTCCATGCCACGATCTTCCCGTCGCGCTCGTAGGCGATGAAATAGGGATAGTTCCATGCAATGGCTTTCGAACCGTTGAGCGTCACCTCCTCGGTGCTCGTGGGATCGCCCACCGAAAGTTTCAGCAGCGTCGTCTCCATCGGAGCGAACAGGTTGGCCGTCGGTTCCGCTGCGGCGTCGTAATAGACCCTGCCGCGATTGATCCACGTGGCGGCCTTGGCGTTCTTCTTGGGATTCGCGATGTCGGCATCGCTCTTCTCGAGTTTGGACAACGTCGCCTCCTTATTCACTTTCTGCGCTTCGGCAGCCGGAATGGCCAGCAACGCAGCGGCTGCGGCCATCAAAATGAATCTTTTCATACTCGTTTTAACTAAAATAATTGGTTTATCTCCTGATGTATCTCTTTATTGCTCGGCGGCAGGCGTTTCGTCCGTCGCTGCGGGAGCGGGATTCTCCCCGCCTTCGACCGCCGCCAGCTCCTCCTCCTCGCTGCCCGGAACGGCCATTACCGAGGCGATAGCGTCGCCCTCGCGCAGGTTGATGATCCGCACGCCCTGCGTAGCGCGGCCCGCCACGCGGATCTGCGACACCGCCGTGCGGATCGTGAGACCCGACCGGTTGATAATCATCAGATCGTTGTCGTCAGTCACGGCCTGGATCGAGATCAGTTTTCCGGTCTTCTCGGTAATATTGATCGTCTTGACGCCCTTGCCGCCGCGGTTCGTGATGCGGTACTCGTCCAGATCGGTCCGTTTGCCGTATCCGTTTTCGCTGAGCACCAACACGTCCTGCCCGCTGTCGGGTTCGACACAAATCATGCCGACCGCTTCGTCGCCCTCTTCGAGCGAGATGCCGCGCACGCCGGCGCCCACACGGCCGATCGGACGCACCGTCCGCTCGTTGAAGCGGATCGCCTTGCCCTCGCGCGCCGCGATCATCACCTCGGCCTCGCCGCTGGTGAGCTTCGCCTCGATAAGCTGGTCGCCCTCGCGGATGACGATGGCATTGACGCCGTTGCTGCGCGGCCGCGAATAGGCTTCCAAACGGGTCTTCTTGATCGTACCGTCCTTGGTACACATCACGATATAGTTGTTGTTGACGTACTCCTCGTCGTCGAGGCGCTTGACGTTGATGTAGGCGCGCACCTTGTCGTCCGGTTCGATCTGGATGACGTTCTGGATGGCGCGTCCCTTCGACGAGCGCGTTCCTTCGGGAATCTGGTAGACCTTCAACCAGAAGCAGCGCCCCTTCTCGGTGAAGAAGAGCATCGTGTTGTGCATCGTGGCCACGTAGATGTGCTCGATGAAGTCCTCGTCGCGCGTCGCACTGCCCTTGGCGCCCACGCCGCCGCGGTTCTGCGTGCGGTATTCGGCCAGCGGCGTGCGCTTGATATAGCCCATGTGCGAAATGGTGATGACCATTTCGTCGTCAGCGTAGAAATCTTCGGGATTGAACTCCTCCGAGGCGTAGACGATCTCCGTGCGGCGTTCGTCGCTGTATTTCTCCTTCATTTCGAGCAGTTCGTCCTTGATGATCTTCATCTGCAACGGTTCGCTCCGGAGCACCTCGTTGAAGTAGGCGATCTGCTTCTGCAACTCGTCGCGCTCGGCCGTCAGCTTGCCGTGTTCCAGCCCCGTCAGCGCGCGCAGGCGCATCTCGATGATCGCCGAAGCCTGCAACTCGCTCAGGCCGAACTTCTCCATAAGCGCCGTCTTGGCCTCGTCGGGCGTGCGGGCGGCGCGAATGGTGTGGATCACCTCGTCGATATTGTCCTGCGCGATCAACAGACCCAGCACGATGTGCAGCCGCTCCTCGGCCTTTTGCAAATCGAAGCGCGTGCGGCGCACCACCACGTCGTGCCGGTGCTCGATGAAGTGGCGGATCATGTCGCGCAGGTTGAGCAGGTAGGGACGGCCGTGCACCAGCGCGATGTTGTTCACGGGGAACGACGTCTGCAACGGCGTATTCTTGTAAAGCGTATTGAGCACCACGCTCGCCACGGCATCCTGTTTGAGGATGATGACGATGCGGAGTCCCTGACGGTCCGACTCGTCGTTGATGTAGGAGATGCCCTCGATCTTCTTGTCGTTGATCATGTCGGCGATCTTCTTGATCATCTCGGCCTTGTTGACCATGTAGGGAATCTCCGTCACCACGATGCACTCGCGGCCCGACGCCGTGTGTTCGATCTCGGTCCGGGCGCGCATCACGACGCGTCCGCGGCCCGTCATGAGCGCCTCGCGGACGCCCTCGTAGCCGTAGATGATGCCTCCCGTCGGGAAATCGGGGCCCTTGACGTACTGGAGCAGCTCCTCGCACTCGATGTCGTGGTTGTCGACATAGGCGCAGCAGGCGTCGATCACCTCGCCCAGATTATGGGGCGCCATGTTGGTGGCCATGCCCACGGCGATGCCGCTCGCGCCGTTGACGAGCAGCAGCGGAATCTTGGTGGGGAGCACCGTCGGCTCCTTCATCGTATCGTCGAAATTGTTCGTCCAGTCGATCGTCTCCTTGTCGATGTCGGCCATCACCTCGTCGGTGATCTTGCGCATACGCGCCTCGGTGTAACGCATCGCCGCAGGCGAGTCGCCGTCCATCGAACCGAAGTTGCCCTGACCGAAAATCAGCGGATACCGCAGCGACCACTCCTGCGCCATGCGCACCATGGCATCGTAGACCGACAAGTCGCCGTGGGGGTGGAACTTACCGAGCACGTCGCCCACGATACGGGCCGACTTACGCGTCGGTTTATCGGAATAGAGCCCCAGTTCGGCGCTCATGTCGTACAAAATACGGCGGTGCACGGGCTTCAGACCGTCGCGCGCGTCAGGCAGGGCGCGCGAAACGATGACCGACATCGAGTAGTCGATGTAGGCCGATTTCATCTGCTGCTCGATGTTGACGGGGATGATACGCCCCTCCAAACCGGCATTCTTTTCTTCTTCAGTCAGCATGTCTTATCTATTCGTTTTCAACTGTCGTTCTCCGTGTCGGCGGACGGTCCGCAGGGATGCGGAAATCCGCATCCGCAGATTTTCCGAAAACATCTCCCGTCGCGCTCCGATCCGGCTTGCCGAACCCCTATTAATAACAAGCAAAAATACGATTTATTTCGCAAACGGGCAACTTTTAGGGGTAAAAATTCAATCTCTCGACATGTCTTCCGACCGAAACCCTCCGTTTTCGGCAGGTTTCAGCCGATCTGAGCGCATTCGGCATCCGCCCCCGACAGGAGGACGCGGGAAACCGGCTCTTCACCGGCCGGCAAAGCGGCGAATTCCCGTCCGCAGGAGTTGCGATTGCGCGGAAGATTTCGGAGTTTTGTTCTGCTAACCTCCGACGAACCATGAACCGATTCTTTTCTACGCTGCTGCTTTGCGTCGCCACCGCGCTCTGCGTCGCCGGCGCAAATCCGCCCGCAGGCGGTCTGCCCTGCCTGTGGCATTTCGACAAAGCCCGTCACGCCGCGCACGCCGCGACCTTCGTCGACGAAGGGTACCTGACGGCCGACGGCCGCCCCGGAGCGACGCTCCGCTACCTCCGCGCCGACGGCAACGCCCCCGGCGGCTTCGTCCGCACGCTCGGCAAATCGCATAACCCCGCCGTGCGGGGCGGAGCGGCGGGCGACTGCTGGCTCTTCGCCGTACCGGTCGACTCGCTCGGCCGCGGCGAACGCATCGGCATCGACTTCCTCTTCGGCAACGACGCCTCCGCCCCGAAATACTACCGGCTGGAATATTTCGAACGGGGACGCTGGCTTCCGGCCGCGCAGCTGCGGCGTGCGACGGAAGATCCGGACATCCGCTACACCCACCGTCTCTTCGCCTCGGGCAAAGGCAACTCCTACAAGGTCTTCGGCACGATCCGGCTGCGCGACGCCCTGGTGCGCGACACGCTGCGCATCCGCTGGGTGCAGGCTGCCGACCTGCGCGCCGACGACGGGCGTCCGATCCCCTCCGACAGCATCGGCGCCAGCGGATTCTGCAACGCGCACGGACTGGGCGCCTGCATCCGCCGGTTGGGCGCCCGCCCGCTCTCCCGCCCGCGGAGCGTCCTCTTCATCGGCAACAGCTACACGTATTACAACCTCGTGCCGGGAATCGTCCGCGAACTGGCCTCCTTCGAAGGGCGCGACCTGCGCGTCGAGATGTTCACCATCGGCGGCTGCACGATGGAGCGCCACCTCGAACAGGCCGACTGCCGCGATCTGATCGAACGGGGCGGTTACGATTTCGTCGTGTTGCAGGATCAGAGCCTCCACCCGGCGCTGATCGGCACCCCCGACGACCAGGGGATCGCCGGCCGCATGGAGGCGATCGTCGCCCACATCCGCACCCACAACCCGAAGGTCAGACCCTACGTCGAGATGACGTGGGGACGGCGCGACGGTTATACCGACCGGAAATTCGACTACGACTTCCTCCGAAGCTACGCATCGATGCAGGAGCGCATCCGCGTCAACACCCTCGCCGAAGCCGAGGCCGTCGGGGCGGGCTGCATTCCGGTCGGCGTCGCATGGAGCCGCGTGCGCACCGAACGGCCCGACATCGAGCTCTACGCCGCCGACGGTTCGCACCCCTCCTACGCCGGCTCCTACCTGGCGGCGGCCGTGATCTGCACGACACTGACCGGAGCGCCTTTCGGTGCGGCGCCCTCCGACGGCCTGCTCGATCCCGACACGGCGGCCTACCTGCGCCGCGTGGCGGAGCAGACCGTGCTGGGCGGCGAATAACCAAACGGCAGCGGGGTTTCGGAACGTTCCGGAACCCCGCTGCCGTCTCCCGCTCGCCTCAACGGAAATCGATCAGCTCGTAACCGGCGTAGTCCGCCGCATCGAAGCGCCGCACCTCGGCCGACGGTTCGATCCGCCGGATCTCGATACGCATCCGCTCGCCGTCGAGATCGTAGATCACCGCACGCGGCGATCCGTCGGCGGCGACGTCGACCGTGATCGAACTCATCGCCGCCCCCTTGTCGACCGGCGTGAGCCGCAGACGGCGCACCTCGCCTTCGGAGGGCAGCAGTTCGCTGCGGAAAGCGTCGTCCAGGAAATCGAACGCCCGCGTCGGGTTGCCCAGCAGGCTGCGGCTCTGCGTGTCGACGACGTCGACCACCACCTCGCGCTTCGAGGGATCGACCTCCCATTTCGAAACGCCGTCGGAGTAGGCCTCGGCATCGCCCACGCGCATGTAATAGCGGTCGCCCTCGACGGCATAACTTCCTTCGGCGGCAAAGTCGTCGCCTTCGACCGCAAAGGTCACCGTATAGGCCTTCATCGCCCGGAAACGGGCCGCCAGCTCGCCTGCGACCTTCCGCGCAGGCGCATCGTCCGCCGCACGCAGCGGCAGCAAGGATACCAGCGCCGCCAGACACAGCGCCCACCGGAGCAGACCGCCGGGCCGGACTATCGTATTCGATCGTGTCGTCATCGTCAGAAAACACCCAATTCCTGCAACTTCGCTTCGAGGCTCGGCAGGTCGTGATAGAGAATATCGCGCGGTTTGGCGCCCTCCTGCCGCCCCACGATGCCCGCCCGTTCGAGCTGCATCATGATCCGGCCGGCACGGTTGAAGCCCACTTCGTAGTTGCGCTGGATCATCGAGGTCGAGATCTGCCCCTGCGACACGGCGTCGCGGGCGATCTCGGCGAATTTCGAGTCGTATTTCACCGGTGCGGAGCTCTCGCTGCCCAGCGCCGCCTCGCCGCCGCCCGAGTCGGGCGTATAGTCGGGCAGGTTGTAGGCCGACGTATAGCTCTGCTGCTTGGAGATATACTCCACGATGCGCTCCACTTCGGGCGTATCGACCAGTGCGCACTGTATGCGCGTCAGTTCGCCGTTGTTCGAGAAGAGCATGTCGCCGCGGCCGATCAGCTGCTCGGCGCCCGGACGGTCGATGATCGTGCGCGAGTCGATCATCTGCATCACGCGGAAAGCGATGCGCGCCGGAAAGTTGGCCTTGATGCCGCCCGTGATGACCTTCACGTCGGGACGCTGCGTGGCGATGATGAGGTGGATGCCCACCGCACGCGCCTTCTGCGCCAGCCGCATCACGGGGCCCTCGACCTCCTTGGCCGTCATGATGAGGTCGGCGAACTCGTCGACCACCACTACGATGTAGGGCAGGTAGCGGTGTCCTTTGAGGGGATTGAGCCGCCGCGCGGTGAACTTCTCGTTGTACTCCTTGATGTTGCGCGCACCGGCGTCCTTGCACAGCGACAACCGGTTCTCCATTTCGATGCAGAGCGAATTGAGCGTATAGACCGCCTTGCGCGGATCGGTGATGATGGCCTCCTCCTCCGACTCCATTTTGGCCAGGAAATGCCGTTCGATCTTGGCATAGAGCGAAAACTCGACCATTTTGGGGTCGATCATCACGAACTTCAACTGCGCCGGATGCTTCTTGTAGAGCAGCGAGGTGATAATGGCGTTCAGTCCCACCGACTTGCCCTGTCCCGTGGCACCGGCCACCAGCAGGTGGGGCATTTTCGCAAGATCGAAGACGTAGTTCTCGTTCTGGATCGTGCGGCCGATCACCACCGGCAGTTCGGCCTTCGCCTCCTGGAATTTCATCGAGCGCACGGCCGAATACATCGACACGATCTGCTTGTTGCGGTTGGGCACCTCGATACCGATGGTCCCCTTGCCGGGGATCGGTGCGATAATGCGGATACCCAGCGCTTTGAGGCTTTGCGCGATATCGTTCTGCAAATTCTGGATACGCGAAATCTTGACCCCCTGGGCCTGTACGATCTCGTAGAGCGTCACCGTGGGGCCCGTCGTGGCCTTGATGCGCTGAATGGGGATACCGAAATTTTTGAGCGTCTCCTCGATGCGCGACTTGTTCTCGTAAATCTCCTCGTCGGTCACCTCCGAGTCGGAGAGGTAATCTTCGAGCAGCGCGACCGACGGACGGCGGTAATTGACCAGATCCTTCAACGGGTCGTAGGCTTCGGTCGTGATCCGGTGTTCGTCCACCAGCGCATCGTGGTGCTCCTCGACGGTCACCACCACCCCTTCGGGCGCATCGCCGGCCGCCGCGGGCGCACCCGCATCCTTCACCGTGAAAGGTTCGTCGTCGTCCAGGAAAGGATTCTCCTCCGCATCGGCATCCTCCGCCCCTGCCGGAGTATCGGCCGGCACCGCACCGCCCGTATCGTCCGTGCCGTCCGAAAGGTCGATCTCGACGAATTCGTCCTCCTCGCCCGCCAGCCGCGACGGCAGCGGCGCTGCGTCCGCACCCTCCGGCTCTTCCGCGCCGAGCGTATGTTCCTCGAAGGGATCGTCGTCCGTGACACGGTTGCGGGCATAGTAGTCGTTGACGGTCTGCACGCCGCCCGAAACGGGAGCCACGCCCACAGGGTGCACGACGAAAGGATCGTCCTCCTCGCCGTCGGCCGCGACCGCGGCCTGCGCCCCACCGGCAGCAGGGCTGACGGCCCGCTCCCGCTGCGGCTCCTCCTCCGCGACGGGCGCGGGCGGAGGGGTCGGCCGCACTTCGCGCACGTCGCTCTCCGCAGGCGCCGCCTGCTCGTCGTCCTCCTCTTCCCGGGGACGGGAGACGACGAGCGACTGCAACGACGGCACCTTCTGCGCCACCGTTCCCACCAGCTTGCCGCTCTTGTCGACCAGCACGTTGCCGGCGCGGTTGACCGTATTGATGAAATTGCGGTTGATGAAGACGCCCGTCAGAATCCAGCCGCCCAGCAACACGATGAAGCACCCCACCATACCGATGCTTCCGCTCAGCAGACGTCCCATTTCGATGCCGCAGGCGCCGCCCCAGCCGCTGTTGAACATTCCCCACCCGTCGTCGAAGGCGACGCCGAGCGTCAGCGACCCCAGGATCAGCACCAGCAGCGAGCTGAGCACCGAGTGGTGGAAAAGGACGGGCCGCCGGCGCAGGATGCGCGCGCCCATCATCGTCACGATGATCGGGACGACGATCCCGAACAGACCGAACGAACGGCCCACGAGCATCTCGGCCGTCCATGCGCCCAGACGGCCGCAGGGGTTGTCGATCGAATCGTCGAAATTGGGATTCTCGCTGCCGATGCCGTGCAGCGCGCTGTAATCGCCGCGCCAGTCGAAGTAGTAGAAGACCACCGACGCCACCAGAAAGATTCCGGCAAAGAGCAGCAGCAGGCCGAAAATCCACCGCGCGCTCTCGCCGTCGGAGCGCGTTGCGGAGGCCTTTGCCGATTTGGATTGGGTCGATGCCATGTCAGTGTTCGTTTATCGATACAAAAGTAACGATCATTTTCCATTTATGCAACGTCGCAGGCGAAAGCCTTGCGGCGCAACCGTTCGCCGTAGGCCGCGTCGGCGAAGGTCAGGAAGCCGTATTCGGGACGATGCCCCGCCTCCGCACGCAGGCCGCGGGCGTCGAGCAGCTGGGCCGTGCGGCGCGCCACGGCAGGCGCAGGATCGATGATCGTCACGTCGCGGCCGGCCGCAGCCCGGCGGATCGCCCCGATCAGGAAGGGATAGTGCGTACACCCCAGCACGATCTGGTCGGCGCCGCGCGCCAGCATTCCGGCCATCGCCGCCGCCACGGCGCGATCCGCCTCGGGCGTCTGTTCGAGGTCGTTCTCCACCAGCTCGACGAAGCCCCGCCCCGGCTCGGCGATGATGGTCACGTCGCGGCCGTAACGCGCCGCCGTGCGGTGGAACAGGTCGCCTTCGAGACTCCGTTCGGTCGCCAATACCCCCACCACGCCGCTGCGCGTATTCTGGCAGGCGGGTTTCACGGCAGGCTCCATACCCACGATCGGCAGCGCCGCATAGTTCGCCCGCAGGAAATCGATCGCGGCGGCCGTCGCCGTATTGCAGGCCACGACGACCAGTTTGCACCCCTCCTCCACGAGCCGCGCGACGGCTGCATCCGCAAGCGCACGCACCTCCTCGCGCGGGCGCGAGCCGTAGGGGCAGTTCTTGCCGTCGCCCAGATAGAGCAGCGACTCCTCCGGCAGCAGACGCCGCACCTCGCGCCAGACGGTCAGCCCGCCCAGTCCCGAATCGTAGATTCCTATCGGAGCGTTATTCATTCCCTTCGAGATAATGTATGATCCGTTCCACGGCCTCCTCGTCGCTCAGCGTGTCGCAGTCGAGCACGAGCGCCGCCTGCGCGTAGTAGGGTTCGCGCTCGGCGATGTTGCGCCGCATGAACTCCACCAGCTCGGCATCGCCGAGCCCCTGCAATTTGGGGCGTTTCGCCCGTCCGTAGGGCGTCAGCCGCGCGGCGATCCGCTCCGCCGAACGGCGCAGATAGACCGTCGTACCCGCCTTCGACAGCATCTCCATATTGTCGCTCCACGTGGGCAGGCCGCCGCCCGTGGCGACGATGCAGGCCTCGCCGGAAGCCGCCACGCGCTCCACCACCGAACGTTCCAGTTCGCGGAAGCGCTCCTCGCCCTCGTAACGGAAGATGTCGCCGACCGACGCCCCCTCCATGCGTTCGACCTCGGCGTCGGTATCGACGGCGCGCACCCCTGTACGGCGCGACAATTTACGCGCCAGCGTGCTCTTGCCGCACCCCATATACCCCACCAGAAAGACCTTCGTCGTCATTTCGGCCGTTTTTTCGGATTCGTCCTTTCAGAACAGGTTGAGCTGCTCCACGTCGATCACGTCGTCCTGATCCCCGCGCGGGCGTTCGATCGTGAACTCCACGTCGTCCGTCTGCGGCGGCACCGCCGCAGGCCCCTCGGGCAGTTCGATTCCCGGCGCTGCGCCGACCTCATTCGCCGCAGCCGCTCCCGTCGCAACGGCCGGACCGCCCGCAGGCGCGTCACCGGAGCGGTCATCTCCCGCCGCAGGATCGGCCGGCTCCTCTTCGGGTTCTTCGGGCTCGACGAAGTGCAGCGACGCCACCTCGAAGGTCGTCACCCGCTTGCCCTTGGCACGGTGGCTCTTGACACCGACGAAACCGTCGACTTCTATGCGCTCCGCAGGCCGCGATGCCTGCGCTCCGGCATAGGTCACTTCCAGCTGCGCTCCGGCACGTCCCGTGCGGCAGACGAAATCGCCCGTTCCCTCCTCGTCGAGGAAGAACTGCGTCTTGTCGCTCGATTCGATCGGGAAGCGTTTCAGATAGTAATAGTTCTGCTCGCGGTCGAAATAGCAGACCGCATAGACCCGCTCGGGACGGTAGCGTTCGACCAGCACCGTATCGTCGGGAAAGTGCTGTTGCAGGTCGTAGCCCGTGATATAGTAGGTGCGGGGCGTCCATACCAGCAACTTGTCCTCGCCCTTGAAGGCGCCCAGCGCATAGCCCCGCCCTTCGGTGTTGAGCCGGTGCACGTCGTCGTCGAACCAGATTTCCTGGCTGCCGAGCGTCGACGTGCCGCGCTCCTTCATCACGATCTTGTGGATGCCGTAGCGCGAAAAAAGGTTGCCCTGGCTCTGACGCCCCTTGATGGCCAGCGTCGAGAAGTCGAGATCGACGATCACCTTCTTCAACCGCGGGCGCGGCTTGAAGTAGACTTTCAGCACCTCGGCCTCGCCGTTGGGGTTGACCGTCATGTAGAGGATTTCGCTTCGGGGCGTTCCCTTCGTGATGTCGTACTCCTTGTCGCGCGTGATGCCCTTGATCGCGCAGCGCTTCATCAGGATCGGGCCGTTCTTGCCGTCGCGGTAGAGGACGTTGTAGATCGTCCGCTCGTCGTTGCGCTTGAAGACGCCGATGTAATAGATATTCTTGTCGAAGAAGGCCTTGTCGCTCACCTTGGTGATAATGTAGCGACCGTCCTTCGTAAAGACGATCACGTCGTCGATGTCCGAACAGTCGCACACGAACTCGGCGTCCTTCATCGACTTGCCGATGCCGAAGAATCCCTCGGCGCGGTCGACGTACAGCTTGGCGTTCGTGACGGCCACCTTCGCCGCCTCGATCGTATCGAACGACCGCAATTCGGTGCGCCGCTCGCGGCCCTTGCCGTACTTCTCGCGGATGCGTTCGTAGTAGGCCACGGCGTAGTCGGTCAGATGATCCAGATCGTAGTGCACGCGCTCGATCTCGGCCTCGATCGCCTTGATCTCGTTGTCGGCCCTCTCCGAATCGAACCGCGAGATGCGGATGAACTTCAACTCCGTGAGGCGCTGCACGTCGTCGAGCGTCACTTCCCTGCGCAACAGCTTCTTGAAGGGCGCCAGCCCCTCGTCCACCGCCTCGTAGGCCGCCTCGCGGGTCTTGCACCCCTCGATGAGCTGGTAGAGCTTGTTCTCGATGAAGATGCGTTCGAGCGAAGCGGCGTGCCACGCCTCGTTGAGTTCATGCAACCGGATTTCGAGCTCCTGCCCCAGCAGCGCCCGCGTATGATCGGCCGAACGGCGCAGTATCTCGCTCACGCCCATGAAGTGGGGCTTCTCGTCCCGGATGACGCAGGCGTTGGGCGAAATCGACACCTCGCAGTCGGTGAAGGCGTAGAGCGCGTCGATCGTCTTGTCCGACGACTCGTCGGGCGCCACCTGCACGATGATCTCCACGTGCTCGGCCGTGTTGTCGTCCACGCGGCGGATCTTGATCTTGCCCTTCTCGTTGGCCTTGATGATCGACTCCTTGATCGACTCGGTGGTCGTCGTATAGGGAATTTCGGTAATGGCCAGCGTCCGTTTGTCGATCTTCGATATCTTGGCACGCACCTTCACCACCCCGCCCCGCAGGCCGTCGTTGTAGCGCGACACGTCGATCATGCCGCCCGTCGGAAAGTCGGGATAGAGCTGGAACGTCTCGCCGCGCAGATGCGCGACGGCCGCATGGATCAACTCGTTGAAGTTGTGCGGCAGGATCTTCGACGCCAGTCCCACGGCGATGCCGTCGGCACCCTGCGCCAGCAGCAGCGGGAATTTGACGGGAAGCGTCACCGGCTCCTCCTTGCGGCCATCGTAGGAGAGCATCCACTCGGTGGTCTTCTTGTTGAAGACCACGTCGAGCGCGAATTTCGACAGCCGCGCCTCGATGTAACGGCCGGCGGCCGCCTCGTCGCCCGTGAGGATGTTGCCCCAGTTGCCCTGGCAGTCGATCAACAGGTCCTTCTGCCCCAGCTGCACCAGCGCGTCCTTGATCGAGGCGTCGCCGTGGGGGTGGTACTGCATGGTCTGCCCCACGATGTTGGCCACCTTGTTGTAGCGGCCGTCGTCGATCACCTTCATGGCGTGGAGAATGCGCCGCTGCACGGGTTTCAGGCCGTCGCCCACATGGGGCACGGCGCGTTCCAGGATCACGTAGGAGGCGTAGTCCAGGAACCAGTTCTTGTACATGCCCGTCAGCTTGCGCACGCCCCCCGTCTCGGAGGTCAGGCGCGCATAGCGGCCCTGCGCCGCAGGCTGCGCGGCCTCCTGAGATGCGGCGGCATCCGCGGCAGCGGCCGTTTCGGGCCCGGTCGCGGGGTCGTCGTTGGGATATATCTCTTCGCTCATAGTCGTTTAATTTTCAATCCGATATCCGGCCGAAAAAACCGGCCGTCACGCCTCGCCGATCTGCAAGTCGCCCTCCACGATATCCTCCTCGATGCGGAGATTGTCGACGATGAACCCCTGCCGTTCGGGCGAGTTCTTGCCCATGTAGAACTCCAACATGTCGTGAATGGGATCGTCCTTCGTCAGACGCACCTTGTCCAGCCGCATCCGTTCGCCGATGAACTCCTTGAACTCGTCGGCCGAGATCTCGCCCAAACCCTTGAAACGCGTGATTTCGGCCTGCGCGCCGCACTTGCGGATCGCCTGCTGCCGCTCCTCGTCGGTATAGCAGTAGAAGGTTTCCCGCTTGTTGCGCACGCGGAACAGCGGCGTCTGGAGGATATAGAGATGGCCGCCGCGGATCACGTCGGGGAAGAATTGCAGGAAGAAGGTCATCAGCAGCAGCCGGATGTGCATTCCGTCGACATCGGCATCGGTGGCGATGATGACCTTGTTGTAGCGCAGGTTGTCCATATCCTCCTCGATGTTAAGCGCCGCCTGCAACAGGTTGAACTCCTCGTTCTCGTAGACCACCTTCTTCGTCAGGCCGAAGCAGTTGAGCGGCTTGCCGCGCAGCGAAAAAACCGCCTGCGTGCGCACGTCGCGGCTCGTCGTGATCGAACCCGAGGCCGAGTTACCCTCCGTGATGAAGATCATCGACTGCTCGGCCAGGTCGTTCCTGTCCGTAAGGTGTATCTTGCAGTCGCGCAGCTTCTTGTTGTTGAGCGACACCTTCTTGGCCGTCTCGCGCGCCTTCTTCTGAATGCCCGAAATCGCCTTGCGCTCCTTCTCGTTCTCGACGATCTTCTTCTGCAACACCTGCGCCGTCTCGGCATGCTTGTGCAGGTAGTCGTCGAGGTGCTTGCCGATGAAATCGAGCACGAAGTTGCGCATCGAGACGCCCGGCTCGATCTCCTTCGACCCCAGCTTGATCTTGGTCTGCGACTCGAACACGGGGTCGGTGACCTTGACCGAGATGGCGGCGATGATCGACGTGCGGATGTCCGACGCATCGTAATCCTTGTGGTAGAACTCCTTGACCGTTTTGGCGATCGCCTCGCGGAAGGCCGCCTGGTGCGTACCGCCCTGCGAGGTGTACTGCCCGTTGACGAACGAGTAGTAGCTCTCGCCGTAGCCCGACCCGTGCGTGATGGCCACCTCGATGTCGTCGCCCGAGAGGTGAATCGGCGCATAGAGCGGCGCGTCGGACATCTTCTCGTTCAGCAGGTCCAGCAGACCGTTCTTCGAGACGTAGGACTGGCCGTTGAGCTTGAAGGTCAGGCCGAGGTTGAGGTAAGTGTAGTTCTTCACCATCTCCTCGATGTACTCCATGTTGTAGGCGTAGGCGCCGAACACCTCCTCGTCCACGCGGAACGAGATCAGCGTGCCGTTGCGCTCCTCCACGCCGCTCTCCCAGCGGTCGCTCTGCTCGATGCCCTGCGCGAAGGTGACCGTGCGGGCCTCGCCGTCGCGCACCGAACGGGCGGTGAACTCGCTCGAAAGCATGTTGACGGCCTTGACGCCCACGCCGTTCAGGCCGACGGTCTTCTTGAAGGCCGTACCGCCGTACTTGCCGCCGGTATTCATCTCGCTGACGGCCGCCGCGAGCGATTTGAGCGGAATGCCGCGCCCGTAGTCGCGCACCGTGACCACGTTGTCGGCCACCGTGATCTCGATCTGCTTGCCGGCACCCATGATGAACTCGTCGACCGAGTTGTCGACGACCTCCTTGATGAGCACGTAGATGCCGTCGTCGGGCTGCGAACCGTCGCCCAGCTTGCCGATATACATGCCGGGGCGCAGGCGGATGTGCTCGCGCGGAGTGAGGGTTACGATCGCGTCGTCGCCGTAGGAGGCGGGGGTATTGAGTAAATCTGACATAATTGCGTCGTGCGGAGTCCGGCGGCTCCCGCTTCCGGCGGCGGACCGCCGGCGATACCGGAAACTCCTTGTCTATAAATTGTTAGTTACGATTCGGCCGCGCCTGTCCGCGCACCTCGGCCAGAGCTGCGGCCATCCGCTCGCGCACGCCGTCCATCAGGACGTGGGTCTCGGTCGCCGCGACCTCGGCCGCCGGCACGGGCGGCAGCACCTTCACGGTGATGCGGTTGCGCCAATTGAAGAGGCGGTTGCGGCCGATCACCCGCTGCGTACCGTCGAGCACGACCGGAAGGATCGGCACACCGGCCTCTTTGGCCAACGTGAAAGCCCCGGCCTTGAATCGGTGGATCTGGCCGTCCTTCGAGCGGGTTCCCTCCGGAAAGATCGCCACCGAAGCCCCGCGCGACAACCACAGCCCGCCGTCGCGGAGCAGCTGCTCCAACGCCTCGGCGGCACGTCCCCGGTCGATGCAGATGTCGCCGTGGACGAGCAGGAACTGCCCGAAGAAGGGGATGCGGAAAACTTCGCGCTTGGAAACCCAGCGGAAATTGAGCGGCACATGGTAGAGCGCGCCGATGTCGACCATGGCCTGGTGGTTGAGTACGATGACGTAACGCTCGCGGCGGTCGACGTTCTCCAACCCCTCCACCCGACGGGGGAAAGGCAGCAGAAAACTCAATGCCAGATACCGCGACATCTCGTGAATGATGCGCCGCGACTTCTGGAACGGGTACGTCAGCGCCAACACCGCGACCGACAGGACGAGGACTACCGTACAGATCGCTGCCAGCCAGATGTAGTACAAAATACTCAACATGCTTCGTGTCAATAGTTTTAATTGTCGGTTCCATCCTGCGGCGGACGGTTCGACACAGCGGGTCGGCCGGCGATGCACGCCGCCCGACCTTCCGCTCTAATTTTGCAAAAGTACAAATTTTTCCGCAATTAATTTCATTTTCGGGCGACGAAAAACAAAAGAAAAACCAGTGACCCGAAGCGGGTGCGGCCCGCGGGAGGGACGTACCGCGCCTGCACACCGGAAACGGCCCCCCGCCCCGAAACGCATTGCTGCAAGAGCGCTGCACAAGGAGTCCGGCACTTCGCCCGAGAGGGATCGTTTCGCCCCGACGCTCGCTCGATTTCGGGTGCGGACGGATCGGCCCCTCCACTCTGCAATCGACTTATCCACAAGGCATAATCCCGCGAAAAGACGATCCGCCCCGCTTCGGATGCAGTCTGCCGACAGCGGGCGGAACCGCACGAACACCGGCGAAGTGCACACCGCCGCATCGCCTTCGCACTGCGACCGATCCGGCAACGAAGGCTAAAAACACCGGAACCGCCCGCCCCCATCCAAACCGAGCGCAATCGCATCATCCCGCCGCCCCACGCATGCCGAACCCGTCGGCGGCCGGTTATGGCGGCCGCCGACGAGCCTCTTTCGCATGGAAAGCCGAGGGGCATCCCTGCCCCGCCGCAATACGCGCCGCTCCGCCGCCGTTTCCGGCGCACCTCTTCCGCACTTTTAAAATAGGTGACAAAAATATTTTAAAAAAATCACTACTTTGCAATACAAACTATATTCGTTTATATATATATTTGCAGCGTAAAATAGCAATCGAAACATACAACCACCGGAAAATGAAACAGTATCTCCTCCGTATGCCGCTGCTCCTGCTCTTCGCCGCCCTCGCCGTCGACGCCTCGGCCGCCCGTCAAACCCCGACGACGGGACGGGTCGTCGATCCGGACGGCACGGCCGTCGCCTACGCCACGGTCGTGCTGCTCGACGCCGAAACGCAGTTGGCGGGTACGGCAACCGCGGCAGACGGGTCGTTCTCGCTCAAAGTCCCGGCCGGCCGGTACCGCCTGACGATCCAATACCTCGGCTACGAAACGCTCACACGCGACGTCGATACGCCGGGCGATCTGGGCGAATTCGTACTGCATCCCGCGTCGGTCGAGATGCAGGAGGTGGTCGTCAAGACCAGTCTCGTCCGCCGCGAAGCCGACCGGTTCGTCATGGAGATCGCAGGCTCGCCCGTCGCGCTCGGCAAGGACGGCACCGAACTGCTCAAACAGGCGCCCGGCGTCTGGCTCACCGACGACAAGATCGCCATCAACGGCGCATCGGGCGTCAAGGTCTACATCAACGACCGCGAAGTGCGCATGTCCACCGAGCAGCTGCTCAACTACCTGCGCGGGCTGAAATCGGAGGAGATCCAGCGCATCGAGGTCATCCCGCAGGCCGGTGCCGACTACGACGCCGACTCGGCGGCCGGCATCATCCGCATCACGCTCCGCCGCCAGCGCGACAACGGGCTCACGGGCGACCTTTCGTTCTCGACGCGCCAGAGCCGGCAGATCGAAGGCTACAACCCCTCGCTTTCGCTCAACGGCCACGCAGGACGCTGGACCTTCAACGCTTCGGGCTGGGCGAGCGTCGTGCCGCTGCATGTCACGAAAACCGCCGAACACACCGAATACCGTGCGGGCGGCGCACTGCTCGACGCCTCCTCCGAAATGCGGGGCCGCGACAACTGCGGCGGCGGACGCGCCGGCGCGATCTTCGACATCTCCGAACGGCACAGCATCGGCGCCGAGGCCGACTTCTACATCGACCGCGACCGCTCGCCCAACCGCTCGTCGACCGACTTCCGCGAAGCGGAGCGGCTGACCCGCAACGAAAGCCTCTACGACGGTTCGGAGCGCGTCAATACCTTCTCGGCCACCTTCAACTACATCTGGCGCATCGACACGCTCGGCTCGACGCTCAAAGTCATGGCCGATTACAGCCGCAACAACCGCCGCCACGGCAACGACAGTTTCGTCCGCTCGACCGCCGCCGGCATCGTGCGCGACTCGACCTACGACGACCGCACGCGGGGACTTTACAACGTGGCGGCGCTCAACGCCGCACTCGAAAAGCGGCTCGGCGAGGCGTGGCAGCTGCGCGCCGGCGCGAAGTACACCTACAACGACATGCACAACGAAGCGCTCTACCGCTACCTCCGCCCCGAGGGGTGGGAGACGCTCGACGCGTACAGCTACGTCACCGACTATACCGAACACATCACGGCCGCCTACGCCGCCGCGACGCTGAAAAAGGGGCATTGGAACGTCGTGGCGGGGCTGCGCGGCGAATATACCCGCACCACGGGTTACGGCAGCGACGTGCGCCAGCGTTATTTCAGCCTCTTTCCCAACGCCAACCTGACCTATGCGTTCGATGCGGCGGGACTGTGGTCGCTCACGGCGCAGTACGCCCGCAACATCTCGCGGCCGGGCTTCTGGGCGCTCAACCCGATGCGAATGCAGATTTCGGACTACACCTACCAGTCGGGCAACCCCGACCTGCTGCCCGCCTACACCGACAACCTCTCGCTCACGGCCGTCTTCGCCGGAAAGTATTCGCTCAGCGCCGGCGCCCAACTCCACCACGACGAGATCGCGCAGGTCTTCGGCAGCGACGCCGCCGACGCATCGATCACCAACCTGCGTTTCGAGAACCTCGACCGCACGGAGCAATACTTCGCCGCGGCGAATATTCCCCTGCAACTCACGAAGTGGTGGACGCTCAACGCCAACCTCACGGGCATCTGCCGCCGCGACCGCATCACCGCCGACGCACCGCTGCGAACGACGTGGGCCGCCTTCGCCAACGCCGCGACGACCTTCACGCTGCCGCGCAAGTTCTTCATCGAAGCCGAATACTACGCCATGAGCCGCTTCCGGCAGGCCAACCTCGACATGAAGAGTTACCACAGCGTGACGCTGAGCTTCAAAAAACGCCTGCTGGACAACCGTCTGACACTCACGGCGCAGGTAGCGAACCTCTTCGACCGTTCGCAGCGGTTCGTGGCCGAGACCGAAACCTTCGTACGCGACCTGCGGGTATCCAACGACTGGCAGCCCCGCCGCTTCGTACTGACGGTCAACTACAACTTCAAGACCGGCAAGTCGTTCAAGGCCCGCAAGGTCGAGAGCGGCGCCGGAGACGAAAAGGGACGGATGTAAAAGAAGCCGACATCGGAAACCGAAACTGCACGGGAGTTTTTCTGAAAAGCTCCCGTGTGTCGTTTTCCGGCCGATTCCGTTCGCGATCGTCGAAAAATCCCGCCTCGTTCTTAGGTGTTTTTATCCGCCGGCGTGTATATTCATAGTGAAAACCTTTCGACACATCGAACCTCAAACTACAAATTTATGACACAAGAAAAGATCAAAAAGCCCGACTACACGGCAGGAATCCGCCACACGACGGTCGGCAGCGACAGACACGACGTTCGCAGAGAGAACTTCCGAAACAAGACCGTCCGGACAGCAAAACGCCGGAGCGGTCTTATCGGAAGGCTGTTCGCCTGTTCTGCGACGCTGGCACTGGCACTCGGTGCCTGCACGGACGACGCCCCCGTCGAACAACCGAAAAGCGGAGGCGTTGACCTGACCTGCATCGTCGAATCCGACCTGACGGCGGCTCTCGGATCGTCGACGGACGACAGACACTCGTGGGAAAGCGGCGACAGGATCGGAGTCTACGCCGTATCGTCGGCACCGACGCTCAATGCCGAAGCCTCCGTCACAACGAACGATGGCACAAGCTCGATCGCATTCCACGTCAACCGCGCCGAAACCGGCGACAAGCTCCATGCCTATTTTCCCTACACGAAAGACAATTCGTCCAACGATGCGAAAAACGTGGCGCTGTCGATCGCTGCCGTACAGTCGCAGTCCGAAGCCGGCGCATTCGACATCGCGAACCTGCCAATGGTCTCCTATCCGCAAAGACTCGACGCCGAGTCCCTCTCTGAGATACCCGCCCTGCAAATGCACGTGCTGGGAGGAATTCTGCGCGCAAAGGTCTTCGCAGACGGACAGTACGGAGACGAGAAGGTGCAATCGATCGCTTTCGCCGACGAGAATACGCCGATGGCCGGTGCATTTAAACTGGATCTGACCGGGCTGAGTGACGAGGCGTCGCTGATCGTGACAGGACTCGCCTCCCGCACGGCAAAAACCCAGCTCTCCATTCCTTACGCCGTCCCGTCGTCGCAGGAGAGCGCCAAAGACATTTACATGATACTCGCTCCGGGCACCTACGACGGGACCCTCTCCGTAACCACCGAAAAAGCCGTGTACACGCAGCCGTTCCAATGCGAAATGAAACGTAACGCCTGCTACGATGCGAGCATAAACCTTTCGACCGCAGCCAGAGAATCCATCGACGGCTGGAACGGCGAAGGAACCGCCGAAGCCCCCTATCAGGTGGCGACGGCAGAAGACCTGCAACGACTGATCGCTCTTTGCAACAGCGACGGCGGCGAATACGCCGAATTCGCCGACAAACATTACCTCCAAATTGCCGACATCGACATGGCTCAGATCGCGATCCAACCGATCGGACTCAGCGAACAATCGCCGTTCCGGGGCGTTTACGACGGCGGAGGCCACACGATCGGCAATTTCACGCTGACAAACTGCGAATCCGGCGCCTGCGGTCTGTTCGGTTATCTGGACGGAGCGACCGTGAAGGACATCCATCTCGAAGAGTGCGAATACTCGGCTTCCGGACTCCATGCAGGCGGTGTGGCCGGCGTGGCGAAACAAAGCGTGATCCGCGGCTGCACGTTTGAAGGATCGCTCGTCGGAACGGCCGAAACGGAGTTCGACGGATATGCCGTCAGCGACGTCGGCGGTATCATCGGCTACGCGCTCGACTCCGAGATCGCAGGCTGCACGTTGAAAGGCTCTATTCGCGCGCTGGCACAGATCGGCGGCATGGCCGGCTACACGAGCGGGACGAAGATATCGGACTGCACGGTCGACGCCGCGGCCACGATCGATGCCGAAACTCACTTCCTCGGCGGCATCGTCGGCCGCGCCCGTCACAATTCGACGATAGAGAACTGTACGGTGGGCGGCAAAGCGTCGGCCTACAACGGCAATTATGTCGGCGGAATCGCGGGACATCTCACTTCGGGCAAGATCTCCGGCTGCACGATCGCTGCCTCGGCCTCGCTCTCGTCGAAGGGCGATCACACGGGCGGCATCGTCGGGGCGCTGCAAGCCAACGAGGAAAACGCCGACGACGGAAGCAATATGACAGCCGTCGTCGAAGATTGCGAAACCGACATCATGGTATTCGGAGCCGATAACGTCGGCGGCATCGCCGGCTATCAGGGAACCGCCACAGCGGAGCACACATCGATCGTGCGGAACTGCACGTCGCGGGAATCCGTCACGGGATACGGCTACAATACAGGCGGTATATCCGGTTCGATCACCTCCTACGGCGACAGTTTCATCGAGAACTGCCAGAGCTACGGCGACGTCAGCTCCTCATTGCATCAGGTGGCGGTATCGTGGGCTACATCGTATCGAAAGGCGAAACCGCCGTCGACGGCTGCATCGCCTACGGCAACTGCCGCGGACAGCACAGCGTGGGCGGTATCTGCGGATACGCCAAATGCAACGACGCGGTCTGCATCGTCGACATCGTCAACAGCATCTACGCCGGCCGCGAGGTCGAGGCGACGGGCAACAACGGTTCCAACGGCTATACGCTCGCAACCGGTCTGGTCGGCTGGCTGCAAGTCGGAACGGGCAAAGCCCACATCGTCAACTGCGCATCGCGCGTCCAAACCGTCAAGACCGTAGGCAAGGCAGGCGGTTATCCCTCGGCCAACAACACGCTGTCGGGTATCCTCGGTTTCCAGAACGGCTCGCCGACAGCCGTCGAACTCTACGGACTCTACTCGACCATCGGCAGGAACGGCTTCCTGACCGACGGCGAACCCTCGACCTCCATCTACTGCGGCGGCATCTACGCCAAAATCCACAGCGGCAGCTATACGATCACCTCACTCAAACATTGTTATTTCGACCCGAGCACGCAGGCCGGTCCGGGAATTTCGAATCTCACCAAGGCGGACGCAGCGACCGTCAAGGCCTACGGAGAGATGTCGACGCTGCTGGCCGACCTCAATGCCGCTGTCGCCGCTTACGAGGGCACTTGCGGCCGCACACTGAAAAACTGGACGCTCGACGCCGACGGATACCCCGTCATCGAAGGCATGACCACCCTGCTGCCCGTGAGCAAGACCAAGCGCATCAGCGTTATAGGCGACTCGATTTCGACCTTCCGAGGTTTCGTACCGTCGGGTTATTCATGCCACTATCCGACCTCGGACCACGATCTGACCTCCGTGTCGCAAACCTACTGGTACCGGCTGGCCCACGACCTGATGTCCGACGCCCGCATCGAGCGCAACATCTCCTTCTCCGGCACGGCCGTCGCCCGCACGACCGATCCGGCCTACGCTTCCCAGGCATGGTACGGCAACGACTTCTGCGCCCGCTTCATCGCACAGGGCGGCGTGGGGCAGCCCGATATCGTGCTCATCCACGGCGGCACGAACGACTACGCGCACAACGTCGACCCGCTCGCTCCGGGCCTTCCGATCCAAAGCGCCGAGGCACCGTCGGAGGCGGCGCTGGCCGAATTGTTCGCCGCAGCCGACGCGGCCGCGACGCGCGCCGAGATCGAAGCGCTCGACGACACGACCTTCTGCACGGCCTACATCAAACTGCTTCGCTTGCTGAAAGAGCGTTATCCCAACGTCAAGATCGTCTGCATCATCGGCGACTACCTCTCGACGGGCATCGAACGCTCGACGCTCGCCATCGCCCGCCACTACGGCGCCCGCTGCGTCGACCTCTACGCCGTGAACGGCTTCAACGACCAGACCTACATGCCCAAGCACGACTACAACCCCGCCACGGGCAAGGGGTGCCACCCGAGCTCCGAAGCGATGAAGTTCATCGCCGACAAGATCTACGCCGAGCTGGGCAGCTGGCTCGAGGAGTGACGCACCCGACTGTACGAATGCAAGGGGGGGGGCCGTCCGATCGCCGGACGGCCCCCCCCTTCTGTATCCCGTACCGCAAACGAAAGAGGAGCGCCCGAAAGCGCTCCCCGTATCGTCGGTCGGAGATTACTGCACCCGTTCGAACTGCACGGCGTAACCGCCGCCGGGGGCCATCGGCATCGCAAGGCTGTCGGCCGCCGTCACCGTCCGCTCCTCCAAGAGGTAATCCTCGCCGTAGCGGTCGGCATTCACGCCGTCGCGGAAGATGCGCGCCTTCCACCGTCCGTCGCCCAGGAAATCGAGTTTCACCTCCACCTCGCGGGCATCCCAGTTCGTCAGCGCACCCAGGTACCAGCGGTCGCCCGCACGCCGTGCCGTGACGATGTAGCGGCCGATCTCGCCGGCGGGAATCAGCGTCTGGTCGAAGCGCGTCGGGAAGCGCACGATGTAGTCGAGCGTCTCAGGCTCCTTCTCGTAGGCCGTCGGCGAATCGCAGAGCATCACCAGCGGCGAATCGAAGACGACGTAGGTCGCGACCTGATGGGCGCGCGTGCCCTGGCTCATCGGATGGTTGTTGACCGCACGGAAATTCTTGCGCGAAGCGTTGCGCATCGCCCCCTGCGTGTAGTCGACCGGGCCGGCCACCTGACGGATGAAGGGGAAGGTGCAGTCGTAGGCCGGCATGTCGGCGGCCGTCTTGTCCGTCCATTTGAGCTGTTCCAGCCCGAAGATCCCTTCGAAATTGACGACGTTGGGATAGGTGCGCTGCAACCCCGTGGGCTTGTAGACGCCGTGGAAATCCACGATCATGCGGTAGCGCGCCGCAGCGTCGGCGATGCGGTAGACACGCTCCACGGCCGCCTGGTCCTGCCGGTCGATGAAGTCGACCTTCCAGCCCGCGACGCCCAGCTCCGAATAGTAGCGGCACGCCTCCTCGAGCTTGTCGTCGAGCACCTTGGCCACCACCCACAGGATGATGCCCACCTTCTTCTCGCGGGCGTAGGAGACGATCTCCGGCAGGTCGATCTCCGGCACGACGTGCATGACGTCGCCGTCGCGCACGCCCCACCCCTCGTCGAGCGCCACGTACTCGATGCCGTTGGCGGCGGCGAAATCGATGAAATACTTATAGGTTTCGGTATTGATGCCCGACTTGAAATCGACGCCGTAGACGCCCCAGTTGTTCCACCAGTCCCATGCGATCTTGCCGTCGCGCACCCACGAGGCGTCGGCCACGCGGCTCGCTTCGGCCGTCTGCCAGACCATGTCGTTCACGGGCAGTTCGGTCACCGTCGCGGCGTAGGCCACGATGCGCCACGGATAGCTGCGCCGGCCGTCGACGCGGGCGATGTAGTCGGCACTCCGCTCCACGACGTCCTGAAAGCGTTTGGTCAGCGACGTCTCGGTCGGGTACTCCGCGAAACGGGCCGCAACCCCCCTGGCCTCCTTGTCGTAGGTAAGGTAGACGCCCGGATAGGCCTCGACGTCCGATTCGGTGTAAAGCACGTAACCCCGCTCTCCCAGATCGACGAGCACCGGCATGAAGGCCACCGTCTGCGTCCGGAACTTGCTCAGCGGCGCGTACTCGTAGGTATTTTCGAACGACGTCCGCATCGGAATCTCCGTTTTGGAATAGGGAATGTAGGCCGACGGATCGCCCTCGAAATTGAGCTGCGCCGTCTCGTCGACGATCGTCAGCTCGCCGTCGCGCTCCGTATAGAAGCGGTAGCAGACGCCGTCGTCGTAGGCGCGGGCCAGGATGCCGTAATCGCCGCGCAGGCGCAGGTCGAGTTCGTTGTAGGCCGCATCGAAACGGCTCTGGCGGTAGAGCGGCGCGTCGATCGTCTCGGTCACCGCACGCCGCCGTGCCGAGCGCACCCGGGGCGACTCGCCCAGCACCTCGCCCGTCGAGAGCGTCAGCGCCATTTCGGAGGGGGCGACCAGCGTCTCCCCGTCGCGGGCGACCGTAAAGCTCAGCCGTTCGCCTGCCGTGAGCACGAGGGCCAGACGACCGTCGGGACTCTTCACTTCATAGGTTTTGACCGGTGCGGCCGAAGCGCCGAGAAGCGCCGCCGAGGCCAGTGTCAACAGAAAAAATCGTTTCATATCGAATCAGGGTTAGTAGTTTGTCGTATCAGAAGGCGACTTCGGGCGCCTGCGCAGCGCTGTCGTCCGCCTCGAAATAGGGTTTCTGCCCGAACGAGAGTATTCCCGCCACCAGATTGGCCGGAAAACGGCGGACGGCGACGTTGTAGGCCTGCGTCTTCTCGTTGAAGGCCGTGCGGGCTACGGCGATGCGATTCTCCGTCCCCTCCAACTGCGCCTGCAACTCCTGGAAATTGCTGTTGGCTTTCAGATCGGGATAGTTCTCGGCGACGGCGATCAGACGCCCCAGCGCCGAACGCACGCCCTCCTGCGCCTGCTGGAATGCCGCCAGCCGTTCGGGCGTCAGGTCGTCGGCGTCGACATTCATCGAAGTCGCCTTCGAACGCGCATCGACCACCGCCGCGAGCGTCTGCTGCTCGTGGGCGGCATACCCCTTCACCGTATTGACAAGATTGGGAATCAGATCGGAGCGGCGCTGATACTGCGTCTCGACATTCGACCACGCACCGTGTACGGCCTCCTCCTTTTCGACCAGGCCGTTGTAGACCGAATACCCCCAGACGGCGAGCACCGCAACGACCGCAAGGACAATCCAAAGACTCTTTTTCATGTTGTTCACTTTCATGCTCCTTTTCTCGCCTCGGCATAGCCCGCACAAGTGCGGCTCGGCGCTCGGCCTAACGAAAAGGTTCGTTTTCGTTGTTAAATACGTTAATTAATACGGACGAACGGACAAGGTTACTAACCTGCCCGCCGCTTTTTTGCTTTTCACCATTTCGAACCGGCACCGCCGCCTCCGAAGCTGCCGCCCCCGAAGCCGCCGCCCGCATGTCCTCCGCCGAAACCTCCGCCGAAGAGACCCCGGCCTCCGATCCACATTCCGCCGCCGCGGCCGTCGATGTCGCTGCCGTCGGCTTCCCTGCGGCGACGCCGGATCGTCTCGCCGCAACGGCGGCAGACGAGCGTCTGTTCGACCATGCGCCACCCCTCGGCACGCAGCACGATCCGCTCGCCCTGCGACCGCAGCGCGAACCACCGCTTGCAGCGCGGACAGCGCAGCATACGCACGACGGCCACCAGCGGCACGGCGACGCATCCGCCTACGATCAGCGCGATCACCCACCAGGGCGTGTCGTCCTCCTGCGGAACGGCGTCCGGCACGCCCGTTTCGAGTTCGCTGCCCGCGAGCACGGCCGCCACGGCTTCGACGCCGCGCACCATGCCGCGGTCGTAGTCGCCTTCGCGGAAGGCGGGCAACATATAATTCGTCTGGATGCGTTTGCAAAGCGCGTCGGGCAGCACGCCCTCGACGCCGCGCCCCGTCACGAAGCGGATTTCGCGCTGCTCCCTCACAAGCAGGATGCCCACGCCGTTGCTGTCCTCGCGGCGGCCGACGCCCCACTTCGAGAAGAGCTCGTAGGCGAACGTGAAGGGATCGCCGCCCGCAATGGCGTCGACGGCCACCACGGCCACCTGCGCCGCACCGCGCTGGCGCAGGCCGTAGCAGATCGAGTCGATGCGCGCCACGGCCGCCTGCGAAAGGATCCCGTCGGGATTCGACGTGAAGCGCGTACGGTCGGCCGACTGCACGTTTTCGATCTGTTCCACCGTGTAGGGATGCGCCGCGGCGGGCAGCCACGCGCACAGGCAGACCAACAGGAGGAGATTGCGTATCATCGTCTCAAAGATAAATCAAATTTTCCGAACCGCCAAGCCCTCTCCGAGCGGTTCGGGCGCCCGTCGCAAAACCCGAACCGATGCACGACAAGCCCCGGACCGGATCACTCCCGAATCAGAATCCGGTAGCTCCACGGCGCCATATCCTGCTCGACGCGATAAGGCACGACGATCCGGTTGCCCGTCAGCGCATCGGCGTATTCGCCCTGATAGACGCCCGTATTGAAATCGGCGTGGATCGCATAGGGCGAGAGGTTCATCACACAGAGTACGCGGTTGCCCTCCACCTCGCGCACGAAAGTCATCAGGCAATCCTTGGCGTTGTTCTCGATCTCGACGAACGAACCGCCCCGCTCGCCCGCCTGCAACGCGCGGTTGCGGTGCTTCAACAGACACAGCAGCCGGTACAGCTCCGTGAAGCGCCCCGGACGGGGATCGACCATCGGATCGCGGTCGAAGAAGGCGAACGAATGGTCGTAGCCGAACTCCTGCCCCGTATAGACGAGCGGCATCGACTGCGGCAGCACGAACGTCAGCGCGGCCATGATCCCGGCCGCATCGCCCAGCCGGCGGAACTCGCTGCCGTTCCACGAATTCTCGTCGTGATTGGAGGTGAACATCAGCCGCATGGCCGAACGCGGATAACGGTCGCGGTCGGCGTAAAGGTAGTTGCGCAGATCCCACACGCGGCGGCGTCCCTGCGCGATGTCGTTGACGATATGGTGGAACTCCCACGCATAGCAGGCGTCGAACGCACGGTCGAAAAGATCCGCCTGCTCGGCTTCGGCCAGCATGAAGAGATTGTGCTTCACTTCGCGCAGCTGCGCCGCAGCCTCCTGCCAGAAGGCCGTGGGCACCAGCATGGCCATATCGCAGCGGAACCCGTCCACGCCGTGCTCCGCGAGCCAGAAGCGCATGGCGTCGATCTGCCCCTGCCACACGGCGCGGTTGGCGTAGTTGAGCTTGGCCGTGTCGTCCCAGCCGTTGGGCACGACCGGCTCGCCCGCCGCGTCGCGCTCGTACCAGTCGGCCGGACGCTCGGTCACCCACCGCGCGTCGCGCGCCGTGTGGTTGGCCACCCAGTCGAGCAGCACTTTCAGCCCCAGCCCGTGCGCCGTCGACACGAAGCGGTCGAAATCGGCCATCGTCCCGAATTCGGGATTGACGCCGCAGTAGTCGCGCACGGCGTAGTAGGAGCCCAGCGTCCCCTTGCGGTTCGTCTCGCCGATCGGGTGGATCGGCATCAGCCACACGGCGTCGATGCCCAGCTCGCGCAGGCGGGGGAGATGTTTTTCGGCGGCGGCGAAAGTCCCTTCGGGCGTCAGCTGCCGCACGTTCAATTCATAGATCACCGCAGGATAACTCCATGCGGGATGCGGAATATGTGTCGTTTCGTCCATTTTTATCCGATTCAGACCGCAAAAATAGGAAAATTCGGCAACATCCGAAATATTTTACTTTTCAACCCTTCCCGCGGCGGATTATCGGAAAAAAAGTAATATCTTTGCGCAACCATTCAAAACATTAAAGATTAAGTCGACATAAAACCCATGAAACATCTCGGGATTTTCATACTCGGCGCATTGCTGCTGGCATCGTGCGCCACCAACAAACGCGCGGCCTACATCCAGCAGGTACAGACCGACATTCCGACCGCCATCGAACAGGACTACCAGATCCGCATCAAACCGCTCGACCGGCTCACGGTGACCATCAACAGCAAGGACCCCGAACTGGCAGCCCCGTTCAACGCGGCATCCTCCTACAACTCGCTCAACGGACTCTCCTCCTATTCGAGTTCCTCGAACGGAAACCTCCAAATCCTCACCGTCGACAAAGAGGGCAAAATCCAGCTGCCGATCATCGGCGAGATCGATTGCGACGGACTCACGCGCAACGAGCTTGCCAAAAAGATCGAAAACACGATCCGCGAAAACGGGATGGTGCACGACCCGATCGTCATCATCCAGTTCGCCGACGTGAAATTCTCCGTCCTGGGCGAGGTCGCCCGCCCCGGACAGTTCTCCATCACCAAAGACCGCATCTCGCTCTTCGACGCCCTAGCCATGGCCGGCGACCTGACGATCTACGGCCAGCGCGAGAACGTGGCGCTGATCCGCGAAGAGAACGGCATGAGGACGGTGCACTATTTCGACCTCAAAAACCCGGACATCCTCACGTCGCCCTACTTCTATCTGCAACAGGACGACGTCGTCTACGTCACGCCGAACAAATACAAGGCGCAGGCGGGCGAAATCAACCAGAACCGTTCGTTCTACATCTCGCTCGTTTCGGTAGCCGTCTCCGTGGCGACGCTCCTCGTCACCATCACCCGCTAATAATCGCCAGTTTTTCATGGAAGAAAATCGCAATGTAAACAACGTCCCTGCGGAAGGGAACGAGGACAGCATCAACTTCTCGATCCACGACCTCATACAAATGGTCATCGGCAACTGGTTCTGGTTCCTGTTGTCGACGGTCGTCTGCCTTTCGTGCGCGCTTTTCTATATCTACACGGCGCCGAAAGTCTACAACCGCACGGCTACGATCCTCATCAAGGACGGCAAGAAGGGGAGCGAAACGGATATCGCCGCCTTCGGCGACCTGCTGGGAGCCACGGCACGCCGCAACGTCGACAACGAGATCATCGTGCTCAAATCGCGCAACCTGATGACCGAAGTGGTACGGCGGCTCAACCTGCACGTCAACTACGTCGTCAAACACGGGCTGCGCACCGAGAACCTCTACCGCCGTTCGCCGATCGACGTCACCTTCATCGACGACAACGAGCGGCAGGCGCTGGCGTTCGAACTGACCCCCGTCGACAACGAGAAGTTCTCGCTCACGAAGTTCGTCAACCGCACCTCGGCCGATTCCGACAAGGACAAGGATTCGGAGATCTACGAGGTCGAGATGACGGGGCGGTTCAACGACACGATCACCACGCCGTGCGGACTGCTCGTCGTGACGCCGACGCTCTACATGTCCGACGACTACTTCGGCGACCCGATTTCGGTGAGCAAACAGATCGTGAGCAGCATGGCCTCGGGTTACAACAAGCGAATCGCCATCGAGTTGGTCGAGAAGCAGGCCAACGCCATCTCCATTTCGCTCGACGACAACATTCCCCGCCGTGCGGAGGACGTCATCAACACGCTCATCGCCCGCTATAACGACGAGTCGATCAACGACAAGAACCGTATCGCCGACTACACGGCCGACTTCATCGACAAGCGGCTGCGCATCATCGGTTCGGAGCTGGACGCCGTAGACCGCAAGATCTCTACCTATAAGAAAGACAACGAGATGTACGACATCACGGCGCAGGCCACGCAAAGCCTGACCGAGAGTTCGCAATTCAAAACCGCAGGTCTTTCGGTGGAGAACCAGATCAGCATGGCGCAGTACATCCGCGACTATCTGCTCAACGACACCAAGCTGCGCGACCTGATCCCGGCCAACGTCGCCATCACCAACGTGTCGATCTCCGACCAGATCAAGAACTACAACGAGCTGATGCTCCGCCGCGACAAACTCGCCGGCAACGCATCGAGCAACAGCCCCGTCATCCAGGATTTCGACAGCGAGCTGGCCGCGCTGCGGCGGGCGATCATCGCCTCGCTCCAATCGCATATCTCGACGCTCGAAATCCAGCTGAACAACATCCGCCGCGAGGAGAGCCTCGCCCGCACGCGCATCGCTTCGGCGACCCGCCAGAGCACCGAACTGCTCGACAATACCCGCCAGCAGCGCATCAAGGAGGAGCTCTACCTCTACCTGTTGAACAAACGCGAGGAGAATGAACTGACCAAGGCCATCGCCGACAACAACGCCCGGATCATCGATCCGGCCTACGGCAGCAGCACCCCCGTGGCGCCCCGCTCGGTCATCATCCTCTTCATCGCACTGCTGTTCGGTCTGGCCACGCCGTTCGGCATCATCTACCTGATGGAGATTCTCGACACCACCATCCGCGGCCGCAAGGACATCGAGGACAAGTTGAGCATTCCGTTCCTCGGCGACATCCCCGAATACCACGGTTCGACCCGGCAGGGATCGGTGGTGGTGCGCGACAACGGCCGCGACAGCGTCTCGGAGGCATTCCGGCTGATCCGTTCGAACCTGGGCTTCATGAGCGTCAAGTCGGGCAAGTTGCAGATCATCATGGTCACCTCGTCGGATCCCCATGCGGGCAAGACCTTCGTCACGACGAACCTGGCCATGACGCTCGCCCTGGCCGACAAGAAGGTAGTCATCGTCGACCTCGACCTGCGCCGCCGCACTCTCTCCAAACAGATGGGTCAGCGCGACAACCGAAACGGCGTATCGGGCTACATCTCCGGAACGATCGCCAACCTCAACGACATCGTCTTCCAGAGCGGCCTGCACGAGAATCTCGACATCATCTTCGCCGGTCTGCAACCGCCCAACCCGGCCGAAATGCTCCTGTCGGAGAAGTTCGACGAATTCATGGCCGACCTGCGCAAACGCTACGACTACGTCGTCATCGACAGCGTGCCCGCCATGGCCGTGGCCGACGCGCTGATTACCGACCGCCTGGCCGACCTGACGATCTACGTGATCCGCGAAGGACTGCTGGACCGCCGGCAGCTGCCCGACATCGAAAAACTCTACCGCGAGAAGAAATTCCACAACATGAGCATCGTGCTCAACGGTTCGACCGGAGGCGCACGCCGCGGATACGGTTACGGATATGGCTACGGATACGGGTATGGTTACGGCTATGGATACGGCTACGGCGAAGACGAGAGCCAAAAGTCCTCGGCCGTCATCGACAGCCGCTACAATCTCACGCAACGGCTGAAAGATTTCTTGGGTCTGAACGATAAAAAGTAATACCGCAATGGCTATCCGGGATGCAATTATCGCCGTCGACTTCGACGGTACGGTCGTTACGCACGCCTACCCCCATATCGGCAACGACATCGGCGCCGTTCCCGTGCTGCGGGAACTGATCGGCAACGGTTGCCGGGTGATTCTCTACACGATGCGCAGCGGGAGACTGCTCGACGACGCCGTAGCATGGTTCGCCCGCAACGACATTCCGCTCTACGCCGTCAACGAGAACCCCGCACAGCGGGAGTGGACCGACTCGCCCAAGGTCTTCGCCGACCTCTACATCGACGACAGCGCGCTGGGATGCCCGATCAAGTTCGAAGACGGCATCAAACGCCCGTTCGTCAATTGGGTCAAGGTGCGGCAGCGTCTCGTCGAAGAGGGCTTTCTCGACTGAGCCGGCCGGCATGCGGGAAACCCGCAGGGTACCCGTCTCATCTGCTCCGAGGGCGTTCGTAACGAACGCCCTCGGCGTATTTCGTAAAATCCTCCCCGATGCAGACGAACTCCCGAAACGGACGGAAACCGACTTTTCCCGGAGGTATTCTCTTCAAACTTTCAGCCCGCAGCCGATGATATTCTCCGCCGGCTGCGGGCTGTCGCCTTCCGGTTTTGCCGAAAGACGACAAACCATGCTCGACGACACAACAAAATGATACCGTTTTTTTCGGCCGAGCACCCTATTTTTCCGATTTCTCCGTTATTCAGGCAGCGCCGCAGATACGCTCTCCGGACAAAATGCGAACGAGCTTGCTTTTGCCTCCGGCTTATCCGCCTTTGGCTGACGCCTCGGATACTCGCGCCCGGCAAAATGCAAATAAATTTGCTTTCACGCCCGACTTTTTCGTATCTTTGGCTGACGCCTTAGATACTCCGTCTCGGCATAATCAAGCTGACGCTTGCTTCTGCGCTCGACTTTTCGTATCTTTGCGAAGATGTAGCGGCCAGGACGCGACGTGCAATCGCAGCGGGACGACGAGCCACACGCCGCCGCGTGCGGTTCGCGGTCCGTCGCCGGCGCTCAAAACTTGCGGAACATGAAAGGATTCTCACCGATCTCACGGGCATACAGGCGTCTGGTGCGCAAACACCGGTTGACGCTCCAGAACGAGGTGGACAACGCCGAGGAGTGGCACATGCACATCTCGGTCGTGCGTATCTTCGCAGCGTTACTGGCTTTCGTCCTGCTGCTCTTCATCCTGATTCTCTCGCTGGTGGCCTACACCCCCGTGCTGGAATTCCTGCCGGGCTACGAGGCCAACCGCTCGCGCGAAATGCTGCTGCAAAACATCATGCGGCTCGACTCGATCGAGCGGCAGATGACCCAGATGCGTACTTACAGCGACAACATCGCCCTCATCATGGAGGGCAAGACGCCCGTGGTACGCAACGTCGGCGGTCTCGACAGTATCAAGGCCGACAAGACGCTGGTGATGCCCTCGCGCGAGGATTCGCTCCTGCGCATCCAGATGGAGGGCGAAGGCCCCTACGGACTGGGAAAATCGCCGTCGCGCAAGACGCTGCGCGAAGCGATGGCCATGACCGCGCCGGTCGAAGGCATCATCACCGAAAAGTTCGACACCAAACTGGGGCAGTACGGCATCCGGATCGCCGCGGCGCCCGGATCGCAGGTATCGGCCGTCGACAACGGCACGGTCGTGCTGAGCCTGTGGAGCCCCGAAGAGGGCTACGTGGTGCAGGTGCAGCACGCCGACAACGTACTCTCGATCTACAAAAATCTCGCGCAGTCGATGGTCTCGACGGGCCAGCGGCTCCGCAGCGGCGAGGTGCTGGGATACAGCAACGACCCGCAGGCCGAAGGCACCGACTCGAAACTCTTCGGCTTCGAACTGTGGAGCGACGGCAAGCCCGTCGATCCCGAAGGTTACATCGTATTCTAATGGAACATTCCGCCGGAAAGGCCCCACGCATGAAACAACGTATCGCCCTGCTCGGTTCGACCGGTTCGATCGGCGTCCAGACGCTCGACATCGTCCGCGAGAACTCCGAACTGTTCGAAATCACCACGCTCACCGCGCACCGCAACTGGGAGGCGCTGGCCCGTCAGGCCGAGGAATTCGCGCCTGATTCGGTGGTCATCGCCGACGACTCGAAATACGACGCGCTGCGCCGCGCGCTGGCCGACCGCCCCGTCAAGGTCTACGCGGGTGCCGACGCGATCCGGCAGGTAGTGCAGGCCGACACGGTCGACACGGTGGTCAACGCGCTGGTGGGATACGCGGGTCTGCTGCCCACGGTGGCCGCCATCGAAGCGGGCAAGAAAGTCGCGCTGGCCAACAAGGAGACGCTCGTTGTGGGCGGCGACTACGTCATGCGGCTGGCCGCCAAGCGACGGGTGCCTATCCTGCCGATCGACTCCGAACATTCGGCCATCTTCCAATGTCTGGTGGGCGAAGCGTCGCCCGCGCGGCGGCTGATCGTCACCTGTTCGGGCGGTGCACTGCGCGACGTACCACGCGAGCTGCTCGCCGAAGTGACTGTCGAACAGGCCCTGCGACACCCGCAGTGGCGCATGGGAGCCAAGATCACGATCGATTCGGCGACGCTCGTCAACAAGGGATTCGAAGTGATCGAAGCCCGCTGGCTCTTCGGGATGCCGGCCGAACGAATCTCGGTGCTGATCCACCCGCAGTCGGTGGTACACTCGATGGTCGAGTTCGAAGACGGCGCGATCAAGGCGCAGCTCGGCACGCCCGACATGCACCTGCCCATCGGCTTCGCGCTACTCTTCCCCCGCCGCGCCGCACGGGCCGCGGAGCAGTTCAGCTTCGCCGACAACCCGACGCTCACCTTCGCGGAACCCGACCGCCAGAAATATCCGGCGCTCGACATGGCCTACGACTGCCTGCGGCGCGGCGGCACGGCGGCCTGCACGATGAACGGCGCCAACGAAGTGGCCGTCGCCGCGTTCCTGGCCAAACGGTGCGGCTACCTCGACATCGTGCGCACGATCGAACATGCACTCGAAGAAGCGACCTTCGTCGCGCGGCCGACGCTCGACGACTACGCCGCATCGGACGCCGAGGCGCGCCGCATCGCACGCGAATTTCTGAAAATCTAACACATCGATAATGGACATTCTCATCAAAGTCATTCAGCTTTTCCTCTGCTTCACCCTGCTCGTGGGCATTCACGAACTGGGACACTTCCTCATGGCGCGCGTGTTCGGCATCCGCGTCGAAAAGTTCTACATCTTCTTCGATCCGTGGTTCTCGCTCTTCAAGTTCAAGCGCGGCGGCACGGAGTACGGCGTGGGCTGGCTGCCGCTGGGCGGTTACGTCAAGATCGCCGGCATGATCGACGAAAGTCTCGATACGGAGCAGATGAAACAGCCCGTCCGGCCCGACGAGTTCCGCGCCAAACCGGCGTGGCAGCGTTTTCTGGTAATGATCGCCGGCATCGTGATGAACATCCTGCTGGCCGTGGCCATCTACTGCGGCATCTGCTACACGTGGGGCGAAAAATATTTCGCCAACGAAGACGCCGTCTACGGCTACACCTTCAACACGGCGGCACAGGGGCTCGGCTTCGAGAACGGCGACAAAATCATCTCGATCGACGGAGAGCCGATCGACGACGTGAACGCCATCGCCATGACGCTGCTGCTGACCGAGAGCGACCGCACGGTCGTCGTCGAGCGCGACGGCCGCGAAGAGCGCTTCACGATCCCCTTCGAGCAACTCGTCGACTTCCGCCGCTCGAAGGGCTACGAAGAGATGCTGATGCTGCGCACGCCCTTCCGCATCGACAGCGTAGCCTCCCCCGCCACCCTCGACGCAGGGCTGCGCGCCGGCGACGAGGTGGTCGCCCTCAACGGCGAACGCCACATCGAATTCGCGGAGTACGTCGGGCTGCTGGCCGACCACAAGTCGTCCGACGTGCAGCTTACCGTCGTGCGCGGCGATTCGACGGCCGTGTTGACCGTACCGGTCAACGCCGACGGCAAGATCGGCGTCACGGTAGCCCGCCACGACTACCGCCTGCGCACGAAGGAGTACACCTTCTGGCAGTCGATCCCCGCCGGCATCCGGCGCACGGGCAGCGTGATCGCCAACTACTGGGAACAGCTCAAACTGATCGTGCAGCCCAAAACCCAGATGTACGAGGAGCTGGGCGGATTCATCGCCATCGGCAGCATCTTCCCCTCGGCGTGGAACTGGCAGGATTTCTGGTCGAAGTGCGCCTTCATTTCGATCATCCTGGCCATCATGAACATCCTGCCCATTCCGGGGCTGGACGGCGGCCATGCGATCTTCACGCTGTGGGAGATGATCACGGGACGCAAACCGAGCGACCGCTTCCTCGAAGCGGCGCAGTACGTCGGACTGGCGATCATCCTCGTGCTGCTGGTCTACGCCAACGGCAACGACATCTACCGCTTCTTCATCAAATAACCAGGATCCTGCACCGAATTTTTCGGCCGTCCTCCGCCCCTTTAAGGCGGCCGAACGGGTTGCCGTCGGCAATCCGTACTAAAACGCAAAGAGATGGCAAAGGTCAAAAAAGCATATTTCTGCAAGGAGTGCGGCTACGAGGCGCCCAAATGGATGGGACGCTGCCCCGCCTGTGGGGAGTGGAACACCTTCACCGAAGAGATCGTCGCAAGGGAGAGCGGTTCGGTCCCCGCCGCGATGACCTCCGCGCTGCCCCGCAGCACCCCGCAGCGCGTCGGCGAGATCCGCTCGAACGACCGGCCGCGGCTCGACCTGGGCAACGCCGAGGTCAACCGGGTGCTGGGCGGCGGTCTGGTTCCCGGATCGCTCGTGCTGCTGGGCGGCGAACCGGGCATCGGCAAATCGACGCTCAGCCTGCAAATCGCACTGGCCGACAACGGGTTGAAAACCCTCTACGTCTCGGGCGAGGAGTCGGCCGAGCAGATCAAGATGCGCGCCGACCGTATCGGCATCGGCAACGACGCCTGCATGGTCTACTCCGAGACGCTGCTCGAAAACATCATGGCGCAGCTCGAAGAGCAGCGCCCCGACCTGGTGATCATCGACTCGATCCAGACGATCTACACCGATCTGGTCGAGTCGTCGGCCGGCAGCGTGTCGCAGATCCGCGAATGCGCCGCCACGCTGCTCAAATACGCCAAGGGATCGGGCACCTCGATCTTCATCATCGGCCACATCACCAAGGAGGGCGCCATCGCCGGCCCGAAGATTCTGGAACACATCGTCGACGTGGTGTTGCAGTTCGAGGGCGACAACAATCAGGTTTACCGCATCCTGCGCGGCATCAAGAACCGTTTCGGCGCGACGTTCGAGATCGGCGTCTTCGAGATGCTCGACGCCGGCCTGCGGCCGGTGGGCAACCCCTCCGAAATCCTGCTCACGCACTACGACGCACCGCTGAGCGGCATCGCCGTCGGCGCCTCGGTCGACGGCATACGCCCCTACCTGATCGAGGTGCAGGCGCTCGTCTCGAACGCCGCCTACGGCACGCCCCAGCGCACGGCCACGGGCTTCGACTACAAACGCATGTCGATGCTGCTGGCCGTGTTGGAGAAGCGCGTGGGGATGAAGATGTACACCAAGGACGTCTTCCTCAACTTCGCGGGCGGCTTCAAGGTCGCCGATCCGGGGCTGGATCTGGCCATCATCGCCGCGGTGGTCTCCTCCTACTACGATCGCCCGATCGGCGAGGGCATCTGCTGCGCGGGCGAAGTCGGGCTTTCGGGCGAGGTGCGCCCCGCCCCCCGCACCGAGCAGCGCATCAGCGAGGCGGCGCGGCTGGGCTTCCGCCGCATCGTCGTCTCGGGCTACCTCCCCAAAGGCGCCAAACGCCCCAAAGGCATCGAGGTGGTGGCGATCAACAGCATCGACCAGCTGCCCCGGGCGCTCTTCATCAACGAGGAGTAACAAAAACGAACGCAGCGGCCGGATCTACCGACCGCTGCGTTTTTCGTGAAAGACACCCCGCTCAATCGAGCAACCCCGCCGCCTTGCGGTATTCCAACCAACGCAGATAACCGTCGATACGCGCCTCGACCTCCGTCCGGTGCGCCTGCTGCCACATGGCCTGCGCTTCGAGATGATCCGACAGCGTCTCCACGCCGGCCTCGTACTGGCGGCGGCTCAGCCGCAGGTTCTCGTCGGCCGCGGCGAGCGACGACTCGGCCAGCCGGATTTCGAGCTGCGCTTCGTCGAGGTTGTTCGCCGCCTGCGTCGCTTCGAGTTGCAGCAGCTCGCCGCCGTCGAGACGCTCCGCCTGCGCCTGCTCGAACCGCGCCCGTGCCGACCGTACTTTGTTCGAGCGGCCGCCGAAGTGGAAGATCGGCACCGACACCTGCACGCCGGCCGTGAAGGCCCAGCCGCCCAACAAGTTCTGTCCGTTCAGTTCGACGCCGTGCAGGTAGCCGTAATTGCCCACCAGCCCCACCTGCGGCAACCGCTCGCTGCGCGCCAGGCGCAACTGTTCGCGCGCCAGCTCGGCCTTCCGGTCGAGAAGCCGATATTCGGGACGCGCCATAAGGTCGGCGGCGGGCACCGGCGTCGACGGCAGGTCGGGCAGATCGTCCGCCACCTCGATCCGGTCGGTCAGCGGACGGCCGATCAGGTGGCAGAGATTCATCGTCGCCAGCCGCAGCGCATTCTCCGTCCGCCGCAGGTTCAATTCGCTCTCGTTGAGTTTCACCCGCACCTTCAACACGTCGTTCTGCGGTTTGAGGCCATGCTTGCGTGCACTCTCGACCGAACGCAGCAACTCCGTGAGCAGCGCATGGTAACGTTCGGCCACCTGCCGCATCTCACGCGCACGGATCACCGAAGCGTAGGCCCGCGACGTCGAGACGATCACCTCCGATCGGGTCAACCGTCGGTTCTGCTCCGCCATTTCACTGCCGATCCGCGCCATGCGGTAACCCGTGCGCACCTTGCCGCCCATGTAGAGGGGCTGTTCGAGCGTTATGCCACCGCCGTAGACCCAACCCACCTCGTAGGCGAGGTTCAGGCCGGGGAAGAGCGCCGTACCGCCCGTGGGCATCCCGTCGACACCCAGCACGGGCAACGCGCCGCCGGCGATGTCCAGCCCGCCGTCGGCCGTCGAATAGAGCCCCGTCCCCGTCGCCGAGAACGAAGGAAAGAAATTGGCCCGCGCACTGCGGAAGTCGAACTGCGCCGCCGCCAACTGCCGGTCGGCCGCCGCCAGCGCCTTGTTGTTCGCCTCGGCCTGCTCGATGCAGGCGTCGAGCGTCAGCCGCGTCTGCGCGAAGGGAGCACAAGGCAATCCCGCGAGCGTGAGTATGATAAGAAGACGTTTCATCGATCTATCCTGATTTTAAAGAACAACGCATAGAGAATCGGCACGAAGAAGAGCGTGGCGAAGGTGCTGAACAGCAGTCCGCCCATGATCGTCGCGGCCATCGACCCGAACATGGCGTCGCCGAGCAGCGGAATCATGCCCAGAATGGTCGTGAGCGAAGCCATCATCACCGGCCGCAGACGGCTTTCCGAACTGGAAACGAGCGCCGAGGCGGGATCGGCGCCGGCGGCGATCTGCGCGCCGATCTCGTCCATAAGCACGATGCAGTTCTTCATCATCATGCCCACGAGCCCCAGTGCGCCGACAATGGCGCAGAAGGTGAAGACCTTGCCCGTGAGCAGCATCGCCCCCACCACGCCGATGCCCAGCAGCGGAATGCAGCAGAGAATAACGGCCGGCTTGCGGTAGTCGCCGAAGAGCAGGATCAGGATGGCGATCATCAGCACGACGCCGAGCGGCACGTTCTTGAAAAGGTAGCGCATCGTCTCGTCGCTGGCGCCCTTCTCACCCTCCCACGACAGTGCGTATCCGGACGGAAGCGGAATCGCCTCGATTCGTTCGGCGACGGCCAGCCGCGCCGCCTCGGTCTCGATGCCGGGCGCAGGCGAGCACATTACCCGCTGGGCACGCTGACCGTTGTAGCGCGGAACGACGGGATCCTCCCACTCGACCTGTACGCCGCGGCTCACCTGTCTCAGCGGCACGGTATGCAGGACGGATTCCAGCAACTCGCTGCGGTCGATCGCTCCCGATTTGAGTTTGAGGAGCAGCTCCTCGTCGAACAACCCCGCCAGATTGGGCATCATCGGGAAGACCGGCACGTTTTCCAAGTTGTCGACCGGCTTCCCGTCGGCCTCCGTACATTTGAGATAGATCGTATTCTTGTGCGTCCCCTCGTAGAAAGCCCCGACAGGAATACCGCCCGCAGCCGACAGCATCGAGACGGCGATATCCTGCCGGCTCAACCCCATGCGCCGTGCGGCCGACTGGTCGTAGTCGATGTTCAGCACCGGAATGCGCGGCTCCCAGTCGGTCGTAATCAGACACACCTCGGGCGTGCGCTCCATGATGCAGCGCGCACTGTCGGCCAACCGGTGCAGCACGGCCGGATCGGGCCCCGTGAACTGCACCTCGATCGGGTACTTCTTGAACATCAGGTTGTAGCGCTTCAACTTGACGTAGGCATCGGGATAGCGATCCGAAAGCGTCTGCTGGATGTCGTCGATATTGCGTTCCAGCGCCTCCGGAGACTCGAAATCGATAATCAGCTCGCCGTACGAAAGCGACGGCGTGGCGATGCTGCGCACCAGATTGTAGCGCGCCGGCGTGCCGCCGATCGAAGCGGCCACCGAGCGGATCTCCGGACGGCTCTTCAAATAGTGGCGGATCTCCTCCAAATCGGCCTTCACGCGGGTCGAATTCGTCCCCTCGGGCAGTTTGTACTCCATATAGAGCTGGTCGTAGACCATATCGGGGAAGAAGCCCTGACGCATGTAACCGTAGCCCCAGACGCTCAGCCCCACCAGCACGAGCGCCACGGCGATCGACGACCAGCGATGCCGCAGGCCGAAGCCGAGCGCCGCACGCAACCAGCGGTAGACAGCACTGTCGTAGAGCGTCGCGCCGCCGGCCGGAGCAGCAGACTGACCGAGCCATGCGTCGGCCATGAGCGGCACATGCACCAGCGCCAGCACCCAGCTCAGCAGCAGCGACACGGCCAGCACGATGAACAGATCGCGCACGTAGACACCCGCCGTATCGGGCGAGAGGAAGATCGGCAGGAACGAAAGGATGGCGATCAGCGTCGCACCCAGCAGCGGCATCGCCGTCTTCCGGCCGATGGCCGTCATCGCCTCGCGACGCGGTTTCCCGAGTTTCAGGTCGATCAGGATGCCGTCCACGATCACGATGGCATTGTCGACCAGCATTCCCATGGCCAGGATGAACGCCGCCAGCGACACGCGCTGCATCGTTCCGTCGGCCATCCCCAGAATCAGGAACGATCCCACGACGGTCACCACCAGACTGATGCCGATGATCATTCCGCTGCGGAAACCCATCGTAAGCATCAGAATGGCCACGACGATCACCACCGACTCGATCAGGTTTATCAGAAACGTCCCCAGCGCATCCTTGACCCGCTCGGGCTGGTAGAAAATCTTGTGGCAGGCGACTCCCGCAGGGAAGCGCTCGGCCTGCAACTCGGCCAGACAGCGTTCCACCTCGGCCCCGACCTTGACGATGTCGCTGCCCGAAGCCGCTGCGACGGCGATGCCGAGCGCACGCTGGCCCTCGTAGGACATCTCGTTGCGCACGGGTTCGGCGTAGCCGTGCTCCACGCGCGCGATGTCGCACAACCGCAGCTGGTCGTCCTCGTGCCCCTGGATGACCATGCTCTCGATCTCCTTCACGGCGCGGAACTTGTCGGCGACAGCCACGCGGATGCGGTCGGGCCCGTTGTCGTAATATCCGGCATAGTAGACGTTGTTCTGCCCGTTGAGCGTCGCCAGCGCCTCGGCCGGACTGACGCCGAGCATCGCCATCTTTTCGGGCAGGATCGAAATGTCGATGCACTCCTCGCGTTCGCCGTAGATCTCGACACGCGCCACACCGTCCAGATCGCCCAGCTCGCGTTTGAGCAGGCCGGCATAATCCGACAGCTGCCGCTCCGTAAGACCGTCGCCCGTGAGCGCATAGAGCATTCCGTAGACCAGTCCGAAGTCGTCCTGCACGACGACCGACGTTCCCGACGGCAATCGCCGCTGGACGTCGGAAGCCTTGCGGCGCAGCATGTCCCAGCACTGTTCGACGTCGGCGTCGCGCACCGTGCTTTTCAACTCCACCTCCAAAATCGCCAGATCGTTGAACGACGAGCTGGTCACGCTCTCCACCTCGCCCATGGTGCGGATGTTCTTCTCCAACGGATCGGTCACCTCCAACTCCATTTCATGCGCCGAAGCGCCGGGGCGCGTCGCTATGACCATCGCCAGCTTGACCTTGATTTCGGGGTCTTCGAGCTTCGACATGTCGTAGGCCGAAAGGATGCCGCCGACCAGAAGGACGGCGACGACGAAATAGACGAGCTTCCGATTGGCGAAAGCCCATTTCCCGAAATCGATCATAACAATCCTCCCACGTTTGTTTTCGTCACACCCGGCAGGGGCGCCACCTTCTCGCCTTCACGCAGCCGGTGCACGCCCGACGTGACGATCCGCTCGCCGGCCGCAAGTCCCGCTCCGACGACCGCTTCGCCGCCGGTCTGCAACCGCTCGACCCGTACCTCGCGGCTCACGACCGTACTGTCCTCCCGGCAGATCCAGACGCACGTCCGGTCGCCGTCGTCGAAGAGCGCGACGGCCGGCACGGCCACCTGCGCAGCCCCCGAAGGCCGGCATACGATGGTCACCATCGTATTCATACCCGGCGACGGGAGCGGCCGCAAATCGGCCGGAACGCCCAGCCGCAGCGTATAGAGCTGGTTGGCGTTGGCCTTCGGGCTGATGCTCCGCAGCCGCAGCGGAATCCGCTTGCCGGGCCAGAAGTCGAAGGCCGCCTCGAAGCCGTCGAATTCGCTGCGGCGGACATACTCCGAGCCGGGGATATTGATCTCTATTTCGGGAGCCTCCGCCGACACGACGGTCAGCACGGGCATCCCTGCCCCGACGACGGTCGAAGGGTCGAACAGCCGTTTCTGCACATACCCGTCGAAAGGCATACGGATCTCGGTATCGGCGAGCTGGTTCCGACTGTTTTCGTATTTGGCCGTGATCTGTTGCAGTCCGTAACGCGCCTTGTCGTAGGCGTCGGGCGTAGCTGCTCCGTCGGCATAGAGCGCCATTACGCGCTCCGCTTCGGCCTTGACGCGCTTGTACTCGGCCTCGGCGGCTTCGGCTTGAAGCCGGTAATCGCGAGCATCGAGCGCCGCGAGCGGCGCCCCGCGCCGGACGAACTCCCCCTCTTCGGCGAAAATCGTTCGGAGCGTCCCGCCGACCTTGAACGCCGCATTGACCTCCTGCGCCGCCCTGACGCAGCCGGGAAACTGCACCGTCCGCGGCGTACCGTAGACACCCACGGTATCGATGCGTACGATAGGCAGCCGCACCGCACCCTCCGGCCGGCCCGAACAGCCGCAGCAACAGGCGAGCAGGCAGACCATCCCCATGAATTGATTTCGTCTTTTCATACCTCACTGAATTTGATGCAAATGTACCGAAGCGCGCATCCATCGAAAAGAATGATATGGATGCAGCATTGTCCGATCCGTACGATTTTCGTAAAAATAAGCGAAAAAACGGTCGATATGAACCGGATTATTCGTTATTTTGCACGAAATTGAAACAAAAATGGACACACCTGTTACTCCTTCCATCGGATTGTTCCATGCCGACAAGCAGACTGTCGAAGCACTGGGGCCGGTCGTTCAACTCGCCAAAAGCGGATTTTTCTACTGCACCCAGGGAGAGATGAGCCTGGTGCTGGGCAACCGCGCTTTCGAAATTCACCGGGGCGACATCTATATCTACCCGCCCCTCTCCAAGACCTATATCCGCATGCTCAGCGACGATCTGCACGGTACGGTGGGCGTGGCGGACTTCGATTTCGTCTTCACGCTGGCCAACTCGATCTCCAACACGCAGAACCACCTCTACATGCGGGAAAATCCCTGCATCTCGCTCAACGACGAGCAGCGCCGGCGCATCGAAGAACTGATCGAACTGATCTGGCGCCGCGAACGGTCACAGGGCTCTCGCAGCACGAATGAGAATAACCGTCTCATCTACAACCAACTGCTCTCGTCGCTCGGCAAGGCGCTCTGCTGCGAAATCGCCGAGGCCTACTTTTTCAACCATCCGATCCAGCCGCTCAAACAGGATCGCAAGGACCGGATTTTCCAGAGTTTCATCTTCTCGCTCTCCCAGAATTTCCGCACGCACCACAGCGTTTCGTTCTACGCCGCGGAGCAGTGCCTCACCCCGCGCTATTTCTCCACGATCGTCCGGGAAAAATCGGGCCGCAACGCCCTGCAATGGATCATGATGTTCATTATCGCCGAGGCGAAGAAGCTGCTCTCCGATCCCGATCCGAGCATCAAGGAGATCGCCGAAACGCTGGGATTCTCCAACCAGTCCTTCTTCGGCCGCTATTTCAAGCAATACGTCGGTCTCTCGCCGATGGCATTCCGCTCCTCCGGCGCGGAGGAGTAACGCACGAACGAAGCGAGGGGCGGAACGAACTTCGTTCTGCCCCCTGTATTTCGGCCCTCCCCGCACGGTAGTGCGGCCATCCCGTCAAAGAATCATCCACGCCAGCTCGTCGCGCAGATAGGCACCGCCGCGCGAGTCGGGAAGCCGCTCGATCATCCGTGCGAGCCGCTCCGGTGCGATACGGGCCGACGCCGACTGAACGAATGCCGCCGCACCGCGCGCCAGTCGCAGATCGTCGGGACAGGCGGCCACCGCATCGGGCACGGCCTCGACGACCGCCGCCGCGTCGAACTCCTGCACCCGCGCACGCGCCAGCGCCATCAGCGCCGCATAGCGTTCGGCACCGCTTCCAGCCCGCAGCCATCGCCCGCACAGCGTATCCAGTACGGGACGGCCGCAGCGGCTCAGCAGACGCAGCGCCAGCTCTTCGATCAACTCCTCCGGCATCCGCCCGACGAACCACTCGTCGACATTGTCCGGCGTCACCGAAACGGGATCGGCGATCGTCAGCGCAGCCATCCGCAGTTCGCGGACATCCTGCCGGTAAAGGAATCGCGCGAACGCATGATCCGTCCCTACCCGACCGGCGATCGCGCGGATCGCAGGGATACTGACGCCGTAGTTGAGGCCGTAGCCGCCCTCGCCGCGCTGCATCGACTCGGCCACCGCGCCGTTCATCTCGCGGCGCAGCTCGCCGAGCAGCGCCGCCATGCGTGCCGTATGGTTCGTCATTTCTTGGACGGAAGCGCCAGTTCCACGTCGCGGCCGAATTCGAAGAGCGGCAGCGTAGCGCGCGTCAGCTCCTCCGTCCCGCAATAGACCGTGCAGACCACGTCGGCCGCCACGCGGTAGGTCGCCGTGCGCGCCGCCTTGGGCGAAGCGGGCGTAAGGGTGAACGAACCGTCGCTCTCCTTGTCGAGCTGCAACAGCACCACGTCGCCCGTCAGGTCGTTGCCGGGCAGCAGCCCCCGATCGGGCGAAAAGCGGCAGAGGATGTATTTCTGCTTGCCGGCATCGGGCACGACGGTGATCCGTTCGACGGAGGTCGTCGTCACCCGCTTGCCGAGGAACAATTCGGTATAGGCCTGCTCCTGCCGGTCCAGCTCCGCCAATGCGGCTTGCAGGCCGGCGCCGAAGACATGCTCTCCCGCCTCGCTGGTAATCAACTCCATGCGGTGACGGCGAATTGCGAAGAGCGTGTTGGCGGCATTGCGTGCCGCCGTTTCGAGCGACTCGTCCACGAGCGAACGCTTATCGAAGGGAACCCGCGAGAAGGTCTCGGCATCGCCCAGATAGGAGGTGGCGCGCACCTCGCCGGCGGGAACTTCGGAGGCCGTCGTCGCGTCGCGATCGAGCAGCGCTACGCGCGCCGCCTTGACCGAATAGAGCGTCTTGTCGCTCAGCGCGCCGCGCACACCCAGGAATTTCTGTGCGTAACGGGCGTAGGGCCCCACGGTGACGACCTCCTTCTCGACGGTCAGATCGACCGCCAGCGGCGAGGTCGGAATACCCACCTCGACACGGCCGTTCTCCTCGAAAGCCCCCGCACGGGCCACGCGATAACTCTGCGCCGAGGCGCTTCCCACGGTGAGCGCGGTGCAGCACAGCAGCGAAACAAGTGTTTTCATAACCAATTCAATTTGTCGATTCACAAATATAACCATTTTCCCGCCCCGATCAAAATTTGAGGTAGAAATCCCCCGTCAGCCGCCGGTACTCCTCCGTGAAGCGGCCGGGCGCCTCCTCGATCACCAGCCGGTCGGTGCGGAGCTCCGCCGCATCGCCGCGGACGAACTCCATCAGGCAGCGCTTCACCCCGCTGCGGGGTGTCGACCACACCTCGGTCAGCCGCCGCAGCGCCAGCCGGCCGCGCGCCTGCTCGCGGAACCGCTGTGCCTCGACCGCCGGCAGGATGACCGCCAGACGCCCCTCGGGCGCAAGCAGCCGGCAGGCGGCGGCGATCAGCTCGCCGTGCGTGAGCGCGACGGTATGGCGTGCCGTGGTGCGCCCCGCGTCGGGCGGCAGCAGCGAACGGTCGTAATAAGGCGGATTGGAGACCACCAGATCGAACGGCTCCTCCGGCCGGTACTCCTGCACCGGCGCGCAACACGTCGTCACACGCCCGCCCCACGGCGAACGGTCGGCGTTCGCCCGCGCCTGCTCCGCGCAGGCCGCATCGATGTCGAGCGCCGTGACGCCGGCCGCAGGCGACCGCTGCGCCAGCATCAGGGCGATCACGCCCGTGCCCGTGCCCACGTCCAACAGCAGCCGGTCGGCGGCGCCGAGCGCGACCCACGCCCCCAGCAGCACGCCGTCGGTGCCTACCTTCATCGGGCAGGCGTCCTGTTCTATCGTAAATCGTTTGAAACGAAACATATCCTCATTTCAGAAATCCGTCGATCCCCGCGCCGAACAGCGCGAAGTCGTACCGCACAGGGTCGTCGGCGTCGAACGTGCGCAGCGCCGCGGTGATCTCCTCCACGGCCCGCCAGTCGTTCTGCCGCCGCGCGAGCAGCCCCAGCGCACGGCCCATGTTGCCGGTATGCAGGTCGAGCGGCAGATAGAGCGCCGAGGGCGGAATCGTGCGCCACAGACCGAAATCCACGCCCCGGTCGTCGTGCCGCACCATCCAGCGGAAATACATGCACAAACGTTTGCAGGAGGCGCCCCGCTCGATCGACGAAACGTGTTTGCGACACCGTTCGGGGTGTTCCGTGCGGAAAAACTCCTCGCGGAAGGCCGCCAGCACGCGGCGCATGTCGCCCGTGGAGGCATAGCTCGCCTCGACGAAACGGCCCAGACCGCCGTGCCGTTCGCAGATCGCACGGATCGAACGAACGAACTGGATGAGATCGCCGCCGTTGAAAGTGCGGTGGACGAACCCTGAGAGCTTCGCCAACTCGCGCTCGGAGGCGTTGCGGACGAAATCGTGCGGCGCATCGTCGAGAAAGTGCATCATGCGCAAACCATTGCGCACGATCATGGGACGGCTGCCCCACGCGATCGTCGCCGCGAGGAATCCCGCGATCTCGCGGTCGTCGCGCGACGCGAAGCAGTGCGGCACGGCGATCGGGTCGGCCGAGATGAACTCCTCGCGGTCGTACCGGTCCCAAAGCCGTTCGAGCAGATCGTGCAACTCTTCGCGTTCCATCGTCATCCTACGATCCGGCCGTCGCTCATCGTGATCGTCCGGTCGGCACGCGCCGCCAGACTCTCGTCGTGCGTGACGATGACGACGGTCTGTCCCAGCCGCTCGCGCAGCTCGAAGAAAAGCCGGTGGATCTCCTCGCGGTTGTGCGTATCGAGATTGCCCGAAGGTTCGTCGGCCAGCAGCACCGAAGGCGAGTTGATCAGCGCACGGGCAATGGCCGCGCGCTGCTGCTCGCCGCCCGACAACGCGGCGGGTTTGTGGTCGCGGCGTGCCGCGAGCCCCATCAAATCGAGCAGCTCCGCCGCCCGCGCCCCGACTTCGCGCCGGTCGCGCCCGCCGATCAGCCCCGGCAGGCAGACGTTTTCGAAAGCGGTGAACTCGGGCAGCAGGTGATGGAACTGGAAGACGAAGCCGACACGGCAGTTGCGGAAACGCGACAACTCCCTGTCCGACAAAACAAACGGATCGACGCCGCCGAGCGTGACGCGCCCGCCGTCGGGGCGCGTGAGCGACCCGATGATCTGCAACAGCGTCGTCTTGCCCGCGCCGCTGGCGCCGACGATCGATACCACCTCGCCGCGCGCCACTTCGAGCGACACGCCGCGCAACACCTCCAACGCACCGTAGCGTTTGCGAAGTCCTTCGGCCCGGATCATCACCTCGCGCTCCGTCATGCCTGCATGAATTGATCGAACATCCGTACCACCTCGACGGCTTCGCGCGTATCGTGCACCCGCAGAATCGCGGCCCCCTGCCGCAGACACTCCCAGTGGAGCGCCGTCGTGCCGTTGAGCGCCTCGGCGGGCGTCGTACCGAGCAACTTGTAGATCATCGACTTGCGCGACACGCCCGCCAGCACGGGATAGCCCAGCTCCGCGAGGCGGTGCAAGCCGCGCAGCAGTTCGTAGTTCTGTTCGAGCGTCTTGGCGAAACCGAAACCGGGATCGACGACGATGCGGCGAACCCCCCGCTCGCGCAATTGTGCCGTCCGTTCGCGGAAATAGTCCACCACCTCCGCCACGATGTCGCGGTAGTCGGTCATCGACTGCATCGTGCGGGGGTCGCCCTTCATGTGCATGGCCACGTAGGGCACGTCGTGCTCGGCCGCCACGTCGACGATGAGCGGGTCCAGCTCGCCGGCCGAAATATCGTTGATGATCACCTTGCCGTATTTATGGATCGCCCGCGCGGCCACGCTCGAACGGAACGTATCGATCGATACCGGCAGATCGGGCGAGAGCGACCGCACGGCCCCGACCCCCAGATCGACGCGCCGCCACTCCTCCTCGGGCGACACCTCGTCGGCACCCGGGCGCGACGAATAACCGCCCACGTCGATCACCGAAGCGCCCGCCTCGACGGCTTCGCGCACACGGCGTTCGACATCGAGCCAGTCAGGCGTGCGGCTGCCGGCGAAAAAAGAGTCGGGAGTGACGTTGACGATGGTCATCACCTGACGACGTGAAAAATCGAGATTAATTTCCTGCTGCTTCATAACGGAATCGACGGTCGCACTCGGCCACATCGGCGGCCAAATCCTCCCTGTTGATATTGACAATGGTATAATCGGCCCGTGCGCTCAGCACGTCGTCGGAGAGCTGCGCAGCCATGCGGCGGCGAATCTCCGCAGCCGAAGCGCCGTCGCGGGCGTTCACACGCACGAGCCGCAGCTCCTCCGGCGCGACGACGGCCACCACACGATCCACCGCAGCGTCCATGCCCGACTCGTAGAGAATCGCACATTCGAGCACCACGTAGGGCTCGGCAGTCCGTTCGGCGGCCCACCGCTCGAAATCGCGCTTCACGCAGGGGTGCACCAACGCTTCGAGCCGAGCCAGGGCGCGTCGGTCGCCGAAGACGGTCGCGGCCAGGTAGCGACGGTTCAGCACGCCGTCCCGGAACGTCTCGTCGCCGAACGCCTCGACGAGCGCAGCACGCAGCGAAGGATCTTCGCGCATTAGGCGCTTGGCCTCGCTGTCGCTGTCGTAAACCGGCACGCCCCGTTCGGCGAAGAGCCGGCAGACCGTCGACTTGCCGCTCCCGATCCCCCCCGTAACGCCTACCCGGATCATTCCTCGACAGGCAGTTTAATGGGCGGGATATTGCGCACGGCGACGACCTTCACGTCGCTGTAATGCACCGAAATGGCATTTTGCAACGACTGCGGGTCGATGACGATGTACCCCTCCTCGTCGGGCGAAGGGGCGTAATCGAGTTCCGAGAGCGGAATGCGCAGCGAATTGCGCATGTAGACCATGCGGCTGAAAAGGTTCGTCCCCAACCCCTCGATCACGCAGACGACCTCGAACTCCTCGCCGTCGACATTCACCTGAACCGTTTTATCGGTAGTATAGGTATAGTTCAACTTGGCGATATACCACAACACGAACGACGCCACGAGCATCGCGACGAAAACCGGCGAGATATACTTCCGCAACCACTGCCTCAGATTATCGAACATAACTCTTTATCTTGGCTCGGACGAAGCGCGCGTCGGGAAGGAAATCAGGGATATCCTCTCCTGCCGAAGCGAACCCGCCGAGCGGGAACTTACTTATGGGCAAAGATACGAATAAGCGAGGGCAATGTCAAATTTATTTGAACATTGCCGAGCGGAAGTATCTAAAACGGAGTTAAAGATACGAAAAGTCGGGCGCAGAAGCAAGCGTAAGTTCGATTATTCCGAGGCGGAGTATCTAAAACGGAGTTAAAGATACGAAAAGTCGGCCGCAGAAGCAAGCGTAAGTTCGATTATTCCGAGACGCAGCCTTCGATAACGACAAAAAACGGACTGCAATCTATGCAGTCCGTTTTCAATCGAAAGTCCGCTTCCGCGGGGATGTCGGCACCCTACTCCTTACCCTTGTTCTTGATCGACTCGGGCATCAGATCGAACGAGAGCGGAGTGGCGATGAACCACGACGAGTAGGTACCGATCGCTACGCCGCACAGCAGAGCGAAGATGAAACCTCGGATGGTCTCGCCGCCGAAGAGGAAGATCGCAAGCAGCGTGACGAGCGTCGTACCCGACGAGTTGAAGGTACGCGCCATCGTCGAGCTGGTGGCGTTGTTGATATTGTCGCGCAGGCTCCGTTTCGGATAGAGCGCGATGTACTCGCGGATGCGGTCGAAGATCACCACCGTGTTGTTGATCGAATAACCGATCACGGTCAGGATCGCAGCGATGAAAGCCTGGTTGATCTCCAGGTTGAAGGGCATGACGGCATACAGCATCGAGAAGAGACCGATGACGATCAGCGCGTCGTGCGCCAGCGAAAGCGTGGCGCCCGTCGCCCACTGCCATTTCTTGAACCGCAGGGTGATATAGAGCCCGATGGCGATCAGCGAGAAGAAGACGGCATAAATTGCGTTGTAGGTCATGTCCTTGGCGATCGACGGGCCGATCTTGTCGGCCGAAACGATACCGTAGGGGCTGAGCTGCGTATTGCGGAAATCGGCGAAGGTGACGGCCGTCTTGTAGTACTTCTTCACGGCGTCGTAGAGCAGCCGGTTGATTTCGTCGGTCGCCTCGTCCGAAGCGTCGTCGTACTTGTACTGCGTCACGATACGCACCTGGTCGCCGTCGCCGCCGTACTGCTTGATTTCGAGGCTGACGTTGGCGTTGTCGGCGTTTTCGATCTGCGCGAACTGATCCTCGACGGATGCACGCACCTGCTCCACCGAAACCGGCTGGTCGAAGAGCACGACGTACGAACGGCCGCCCGTGAACTCCACGCCGCGGTTCAGGCCGAAGACGGCGAACGAGATGAACGACAGCACGATGACCGTACCCGAAATGGCGTAGGAATACTTGCGCTTGCCCACGAAGTCGAAATGGATGTTGTTGAGCCAGTTCTCCGACCACTTGCGCGAGAAGGAGATATGGCCGAACTTCGCCACGATCGCCTCGATGAGCAGACGCGTGATGAAGATCGAACTGAACAGCGAAGTGAGGATACCGATAATCAGCGTCGTGGCGAAGCCCTGTACGGGGCCGTTACCGAAGACGAAGAGGACGATACCCGTGATGATCGTCGTCAGCTGACCGTCGATGATGGCGGAGTAGGCGTTCGAAAAACCGTCCTTGATCGCCAGCGACAGCCCCTTGCCCGCACGCAGCTCCTCCTTGATGCGTTCGTAGATGATCACGTTGGAGTCGACGGCCATACCCATCGTGAGGACGATACCCGCGATACCGGGCAGCGTCAGCACGGCGCCGAACGAAACGAGTACGCCCATGAGCAGGAAGACGTTGAACAGCAGTGCGAGGTCGGCCATCCAGCCCGCCGTCTTGTAGAAGGCGCCCATGTAGAGCAGTACCAGCAGGAAGGCGATGACGAACGAGACCATACCGGCGTTGATCGACTCCTGACCCAGCGAAGGACCTACGACCGTATCCTGAATGATGTGCGCCGGTGCGGGAACCTTACCCGATTTGAGCACGTTGGCCAGGTCCTTGGCCTCCTGAATGGTGAAATTACCCGAAATCGACGAATTGCCGCCCTCGATCTTCTGGCGCACCACAGGCGCCGAGTAGACGTAACCGTCGAGCACGATGGCTACGCAACGGCCCACGTTGTCGGCCGTCAGACGCGCCCATTCGGAGATGCCGTTGGAGTTCATCGACATCGAGACCTCGGCCTCGGCACCGCGCTGCGCATAGGCTTCGCGGGCGTCGGTGATGACCGAACCGTCCAGCGGCGCGCGGCCGTCGGGACGCTCGACCTTGATCGCATAAAGGTAGAAACGGCCGTCGACCGGCTGCTGCGTCTCGCCCTTGATCGCCCACTTGAAACGCAGGTCGGCCGGAAGCATCTCCTTCACGGCGGGCAGCGCCAGGTAGTCGTTCACCGCAGCCGTATCGGCAGCCATGACAGCACCTACGGCAGCGCCGCCTGCGAACTGCGGGTTCAACAGCGCCAGCAGCGGGTTCTGGTCGCGGTCGTAGTAGGAGCCCGTGGCCTCGGCCGCCGTTTCCGTTTCGGCGGTAGCCACTTCGGCGATCAGGCCGCCGTCCGCGGTCGAATCGGCAGCCTCAGCGACAGCGACCGTCTCCTCGACGGCAGGCTTCGTGTCCGCGAGATATTGTTTTACCACCTGGTCGGCACGCATCAGCGTCGGCACGATCTCGCCGGCGTTGTAGGTCGTCCAGAATTCGAGCGAAGCCGAACCTTGGAGCAACTTGCGCACGCGCTCCGGCTCCTTCACGCCCGGCAGCTCGACCAGAATACGGTTCGAGTTGGGCAAGCGCTGGATATTGGGCTGCGTTACGCCGAAATGGTCGATACGGCTGCGCAGGATGTTGAACGACGCGTCGATCGCATCGTCGGTCTCCTTGCGCAGGATCTTCTCGACCTCGGCGTCGGTGCTGTTGGGCGTGATGTCCTTACGGTCGGGGCTGACGAAAATCGCTGCCAGCGGCGCACCGTTCGTAGCGGTGCGGTAGCTGCGGACGAACTCGCCGATGAAGTCCTTGCCCGTGCGGAGTCCCTCCTTGGCCTGCGCCATCGCTTCGATGAAGGCGGGATCGTTCTTGCTGTCGCCGGCCAGCGACTTCACGACGTCCTCCACCTGAATCTCGAGCATGACGTTCATACCGCCTTTCAGGTCCAGGCCGAGGTTCAGCTCCTTCTCCTTGATCTCCTTGTAGGTGAACTTGCGGAAACCCAGGTTGTAGACGGGCTGATTCTGAACCGAATCGAGGTAGTACTGCTCCCGTTCGGAACGCTCATCCCCGTCGTAAGCGGCCGCATACGCCGCCGCCTTCTTCTCTACGCTCCGCGTCTTGAACGAGAACGAGAGCTGGTAGATACAGGCAATCGCAAGTAGAATCGCCAGTAATTTAATAGCACCTTTGCTTTGCATTTGAGTTAAAAATTATTGTTGTTATCTTGTTGTTTCTTCGGTCGTTAGTCCGTCGCAACACCTTCCCGGCGCAACATAGCGCGCCGATAGCTCGCAAAAATAGACATTTTTTTCCGAAAAAACAACAATAAAATCCAATTAACGATTGACAATTAATAATTAACAACACTCCGTCGCAGGGCCTCCGGAATACCAATTACGGCGTCGCCGTCCCGAGGAGGAAGCCCGAAAGGCATCCGACGCGAGAATCGGCCGCAGCTTGTCGGAAGGACTTCGCCGTATCGTCGTTCGGCAGTCCGCGGCCGGCGGAGGATGCGGCCCGCACGGCGCAAAACGCCGCAGGTTTCCACTCCCCTCCCGCTCGGACACGCTGCGCGGCGACAAAGGCGAACGAGATTGCGTCTGGCCTCCGGAACGACACTTTAACCGCACTATCCAGAAACAGCCTACGAGGCAGACCGCCGCAGGCAAAGAGGCCGGTTCGCAAGGGGCATAAAAAACGCAGGGTTCGGACTGGTGTCCGAACCCTGCGGCTCTCTGTCGGCGGCCGGTTACTTGACCTCCTCGAACTCGACGTCTTCGGGCTGCGAAGAGTCGCCGGCGGCGGAACCCGCACCGGCGCCCGCCCCTGCTCCGGAAGCACCCGCTCCGGCGTTGGCGTTGGCATTCGCACCGCCCTGCGCCTGCTGCTGGGCATAGATGTCCTGCGAAGCGGCCTGCCATGCGGCGTTGAGCTCCGTAATGGCGGTGTCGATCGCCATGACGTCGGCGTTCTTGTGCGCCTCCTTCAACTTGCCGAGAGCAGCCTCGATGGCCGACTTCTTGTCGGCGGGCAGCTTGTCGCCGTACTCTTTGAGCTGCTTCTCGGTAGCGAAGATATTCGAGTCGGCGGCGTTGATCTTGTCGATGCGCTCCTTCTCCTCCTTATCCTTCGCCTCGTTGGCCTTGGCCTCGTCGCGCATACGCTGGATCTCCTCCTCGGTCAGACCGCTCGACGCCTCGATACGGATCTTCTGCTCCTTGCCCGTACCCTTGTCTTTTGCCGATACGTTCAGGATGCCGTTGGCGTCGATGTCGAACGTCACTTCGATCTGCGGCACGCCGCGCGGTGCGGCGGGAATGCCGTCGAGGTGGAAGCGGCCGATCGACTTGTTGTCGCGGGCCAGCGGACGCTCGCCCTGGCAGACGTTGATCTCCACCGAAGGCTGGTTGTCGGCCGCCGTCGAGAAGACCTCGCTCTTGCGGGTCGGGATCGTCGTATTGGCCTCGATGAGCTTGGTCATCACGCCTCCCAGCGTCTCGATACCCAGCGACAGCGGGGTCACGTCGAGCAGGAGCACGTCCTTCACCTCGCCCGTAAGCACGCCGCCCTGAATGGCTGCACCGATAGCGACCACCTCGTCGGGATTGACGCTCTTGTTGGGCTCCTTACCGAAGAACTCCTTGACGATCTGCTGGATTGCGGGGATACGCGTCGAACCGCCCACGAGGATCACCTCGTCGATCTGGCCCGCTTCGAGCCCCGCGTCGCGCAACGCCTGCTTGCAAGGCTCGATCGTCTTGTGGATCAGATGGTCGCACAGCTGCTCGAACTTGGCGCGCGTGAGCGTCATCACCAAGTGTTGCGGAATCCCGTTCACCGGCATGATGTAGGGCAGGTTGATCTCGGTCGAAGTCGACGACGACAGCTCGATCTTGGCCTTCTCGGCCGCCTCCTTCAAACGCTGCATCGCCATCGGGTCCTGACGCAGGTCGACGCCGTGCTCGGCCTTGAACGCCTCGGCCATGTAGTCGATCAGCACGTGGTCGAAGTCGTCGCCGCCCAGATGCGTGTCGCCGTTGGTCGACTTCACCTCGAAGACGCCGTCGCCCAGTTCCAGAATCGAAATATCGAACGTACCGCCGCCCAGGTCGTAAACGGCGATCTTCATGTCGGCGCTCTTCTTGTCCAGACCGTAGGCCAGTGCCGCCGCCGTAGGCTCGTTGATGATACGGCGCACTTTCAACCCTGCGATTTCGCCCGCCTCCTTCGTCGCCTGACGCTGCGAGTCGGAGAAGTAGGCCGGCACGGTGATGACCGCTTCGTCGACGGTCTGCCCCAGATAGTCTTCGGCCGTCTTCTTCATCTTTTGGAGAATGATGGCCGAAATCTCCTGCGGGCTGTACTGACGTCCGTCGATCTCCACGCGCGGCGTATCGTTCGGACCCTTGACGACCTTGTAGGGCGCGCGCTCGATCTCCGAGCGCACCTGATCGTATGTCTCGCCCATGAAACGCTTGATCGAGAAGATCGTGCGCATGGGGTTAGTAATGGCCTGACGCTTGGCCGGATCGCCCACCTTCCGTTCGCCGCCCTCGGTGAATGCGACCACCGAAGGAGTGGTGCGGTGACCTTCCGAATTGGGGATAACGACAGGTTCGTTACCCTCCATAACCGCTACGCAAGAGTTCGTAGTACCCAAATCAATACCGATAATCTTTCCCATAATCTTAAATTATTATTTCGTTTTCAATTTATTATTTATTCTTTCTGTCCGGTCTCCCGACGGAGCCGTCACGTGCCCCGAAACGAGCAAAGGTTATACCAAACGGATTTTCGGACGGAAATATCCGGCCGGCCCCGCCGCAGCCTGCCAAAAACGCACCTCCGACTGACAAAATGGCGGTCGAGAGGTCGTCTTCCGACCGCCGGAATGACAGTCCGCACGCCAAATCCGCACCGGCCGCAAAACCGCGAAAAGCTCCGGAGGCCGCACGCCGGACACCGATCCTTCCGCCGACGGATATCGCTCCGTCCTCCCGCGCTCCGCCGGCGCCGGCGCCTGCAAACGGAGACGGGAGCGGCGGAATTCCGAAAAAAGTGGTCGTTTTCCGAAATTTATGCACGGATATTGCCTCCGGAATTTGTAAAATTCAAATTAATACCGTAATTTAGTAGGTGAAATATCAACTCTAAAACTTATAAAGCTATGGTTATCACATTTAATGAGTTGCGCCGTATCAAGGATAAACTGCCCAGCGGCAGCTCGCAACGGATAGCGGACGAACTGGGAATCGACGTGGACACCGTCCGCAACTATTTCGGCGGGAAGCATTACGATGCCAAAGGAAATGTCGGCATCCATGTGGAACAGGGTCCCGACGGCGGAGTCGTGACGCTGGACGACACCACGATCCTCGATGCGGCGATGCGCATTCTCAACCAACAATAATACGACCGGCACGTCAGATTTAACGGCTCCCTCGCGGGGCCGTCTTTTTTTAACGTCCGTCCGGCATCGGCGTATCGCGCCGCATTCGGCAACCCGCCGTCCCGCACGGCGGACTTCATTCGGTCGCGGCCGGAGCGATCCCGCCCGCAGACGACAAACGGCAGGTCAGCCAAGAAAAAGAGGAGTTTTTGTCTCCATCCGGACTCGACGGCCGGCGGCCCGCATCGCCCGCCGAAGCGATCCGCACACGGCGATAGACCGTGCCGGATAGAAGACCTCCCGTCTCCGATCCGGCATATCGCTCCGCACGCAACAGAAACACGGCGGCTTCCGGTCGTTCCGGCGCGTCGAGCCGCTTTTCCGCGCCGCCGCCTACCTACGGATTTCCGGCAGGCTGCGGCGGCGCGTGCGACGATGCCCGTCGGAAGCGCATCGGACGAATACCGGCCCGCCACGGCACCGGACAAAAAAAGGGCGGAAGAGTACTCCTCTTCCGCCCGATCCGATCCTGCCGGACGACTCACTCCTTGGGTTCGATATAGATCTCGAACAGCAGCGGAGAATAGGCCGGAATCTCCGTCGTATAGGTCGTCGTCGTGCTGCCGCTCGACGAATAGTCGTCGTAATAGTAGTTGTTGTAGTAATAGCTGTTGTACAGACCGCCGTAATAATTGTTATAGTAGCTGTCGTAGTAGGAGTTGCCGTACAGACCGCCGTAATAATTATTATAGTAGTTGTAATAATTGTAGTAGTTGTAGTAATCGAGGTAGCTGCTCGACGACGATCCGCCCGAGGTCGACGATCCGCCGCTCTTGCCCGAAGCGCCGTAGCCGAAACTCGACGTGGTGACGATCGTCGCCCACTGTCCGTAGCGCAACTGCGGAATGCTGTAATACCACGCATAGATCGTCTCCAACGTCGACGTGTCGCCCTCTTCGGGAACTTCGTACTGGTAGGCGCTGCCTTCGCTCTGCACCTCGCCGTAGATGAGCCTCTTCACCTCGTCGATATTCGTGTCGAAGATGAATCCGTCGAGGAAACGGCCGATGTACCAGATCGAAGCCGTCTCGCCGCTCTTGATCGAATCGCCTTTGTAGGTTCCCGGACCGAAACGCTCCACGAGCACGTCGTTGATCTTCTTGTCGAGTGCGGCCATCGATTCGTTGTAGGGGAAATAGGGCACCGAATAGGTATTCTTCCAGTTGTAGGTAGTCGCCGGTTCGCGGCCGGGTGAAAAGACATGCGAGATATAGAGCTGCGGAACCGTATCCACGGCCTGGTACCACGTATATTTGTAGGGATCGACGCTCGTGTCGGGCAACTCCGGCTCGTCGGTCTCGGCATCGCGCAGCGACCGGCGGACGGAAGCGAGTTTCGGATCGTCCTTGTCTTCCTCCTCCTCGACCGGACAGACCGTACCGTTGTCCTCGACGAAGGCATCGACCGTCTCTCCCTCGTATGCCAGCGGATTGGAGACGCGGCCCGTCACCTTGATGTGAAGAATCGCGGGACGGTTGGCGTCGAGTTCGTACTGCCCGCCGTAACCCGCGTCGCTGCTGGCGCCCGACGACGAATAGGCCAGCGACGAAGGCAGATAGAGCATCAGCTCCGTACCGCGCCGCGCCTGCATCCCGTTTTTCAACCCGCGATCCGGATGTTCGGCGATATACTCCTCGCTGAGCGTCAGCGGCTCGCGCAGCGCATAATAACTGCCTTCGAGCAGCGTCGTATAGTCCGATCCGCTGTAACGGAAATAGGGCGAATAGTAGGTGTAGCGGGTGAAGGTCCCCTGCTGCTTGGCCTGCACGGCGTTGCGCGTCATGCAGACGTTGCCGTTCAGGTCGCGGGCCGTGAACTCGTACTGCACCCAGCAGTCGGTCTCGGCGATCAGCGTGTCGGCCTTGTCGGTCGAACCCGCGTCGAGCACATCGACGTAATAGGAGAATCCGCGCGCCTCCTGCCTGTTGCCGAGCAGTTCCGGACGATGCAATTTCATCCACGCATCGAGCGAGCGCTGCTCGATCCCTGCATAGGACTCGCTCGTGTCCTTGGCACACGACGCGAAAACGAGGAGGCAGACCGCAGCCGCCCATATCTTTCCGAAAGAAAAACGCATAATACTGTTGTTCACCTATTTCGTTACTTTGTTTATCGTACAGAAAAACGCTACGGGACACTGCTTGGTCATCAATCCCATGATGAGCTTCTCCCCGTAAGCCTGATTATAAGTCATGTAGAGTTCCACGACATCCTTTTCGCGGCAACCGACGAGCGCCGCCTGCAACCCGCTGAGCGTCGCCCCGCCGCCGATCTGCAACGTCTGCCTGAGCGGCACGAACTGCCCGAACTCGTCCCGAAGCGGCACTCCGTAGAGGTCGCACTCCACCCAGTAGCGGGGATTCAACCCTCCTTCGACCAACCGGTTGATGATCGTCGTATCGTTGGAGTAGAGGCATTCGTTGGGCTTGGGCGTCGAGTAAGCCGTGAAGTCGTAGAGCGAGAAGGTCAGTTCGACCCTGCTCCCTTCGCTCACCTCCGGCCGCGTCAGACGCTCTTCGTCATAGACATCGGCGATATAACGGTAGGTCGTATTGCCGAAAGTCGAGTAATACGGCGGGTCGTTGTCGAGCGACTGGGCGGCATCCTGCTCCGAGAGCAGCGTCGGGGTGTGCGACCGCGTCAGGTACGAAACGATCTTCTCCTGCTGCTGAGGCAGGATATCCTCCTCGTCGCTGCACGAAACCAGCGCGGCCAGCGCCAGCGCACCCATATACCACCGGACTCTCATCGTTATATAATCGTGCAAATTTACAAAAAATTGCGCAACAACCCTATTTTATTTGCATTTTTCCTGCCCGCAAGCCGGCAAAACGCACGGAAGGGAGGGGCCGCGACGACGCAACCCGCTGCGACGCGTCACTTTTTGGAGATCAGGTATTTCTGCAAGACAGCACCCAGCCGGTCGGAGGGGATGTTCAGGTTGATGCGGCCGTTGTTGGCGATCGAGATCGCTCCGGTCTCCTCCGAGACCACCAGAATGATCGCGTCCGAAATCTCGCTCATGCCGATCGCGGCGCGGTGGCGCGTACCGAACGACTTCGGGACGTCGCTCTGCGTCACGGGCAGGATGCAGCGGGCCGCCACGATGCGGTCGCCCTCGATGACCACGGCGCCGTCGTGCAACGGCGAATTCTTGAAGAAGATATTGTGGATCAGCTGCGACGAAATCTTGGCGTCGAGGCAGATGCCGCCCTCGGTGATGAGCGACAGATCGCTCTGCTGCCCGATGACGACCAGTGCGCCGGTCTTCGTATCGGACATTTCGCGGCAGGCCACCACCAGCGGCTGCAAATTGGTTTCGGCTATCTTCGAGCCGTGGTTGAAAATGCGCGAAATGAAATTGAACCGCTTCTGGCTCATGCCGATCTTTTGCAGGAACCGGCGTATTTCGGGCTGGAAAACCACGATCAGCGCGATGGCGCCGACGCTGATGATGTGCCCCAGGATCGTCGACAGCAGCTCCATGTTGAGCGTCTTGACGATCACCCACAACAGATAAACGACGATGATGCCCGAAATGATGTAGGGGGCGTTCGTTCCCTTGGTGGTACGGTATATCCAATACATGATATACGCCACGAACAGAATGTCGATCAGATCGATGAATGTAAACGGTACGAATCCCATAACTGCAAACGAGCCTTAAATTACGATGACAAAAATAAGAAAAAATACCGACTTCCCGCAGGGCGTCGGTATTTTATCGCTCCGATAAACGCTCGCGTCGGCCGCCGGCCGTCTACTCCTTATCGGCCTTCTTGTCGGCAGCGTACAACTCGTTGACCTTGGCCAGCACCAGCGGCGTGATGTCGAGCAGCGAGTCGGCGTCGACGAGCGACGTGGCGTTGAGGATGAGCTTGTACTTCTTGTCGGCGTTGAGCTCCTGCACGGCGCGGTGGATCAGATCCTGCGCCCGGTTCGTGAAGACGTAGTTCTCCTCGTCGAGCGTCTGCGCCTCCTTCTGGGCAACGGACTGATAATTGGCGATCTGCCGCTGGATCTTCTCCTGTTCGGATTGCGCGTTGGCCGTAGTAATCAATCCTTTCTGATACTTCTCCTGCAACTGTGCAGCCTTCGATTGCAGATCGCGCTCCTTCTTGGCCCAGCCCTCCTGCGCTCTCTTGGTCTTCTCTTGAAGCGCGGCGCCTTCGCTCTGGAACAGATCGCTCTGCGCCAACACGGCCTCCACCTGTACGAAAGCAATGTCGCTGCTGCCTACGGCCTGCGCCGGAGCGTTCTCCGCCGGCTGCGTCGCACCATTGCCCTTGCAACCCGCAATCAGAAACATTGCAGCGGCTGCGACATACAAAATTTTCTTCATACTCCGTCTTATTATTCGTAATTAAAAATGCCAGAATGCTATCAAAAAGCCTATAATGGACACAAAGATAAGAAAAATTTTCGTACTTTTGTATCCGTTAAACGATTTCTCGAAAAGAATGTACGAATATATCCAGGGGAAGCTCGCCGAACTGGCGCCCGCCTACGCCGTCGTCGAAACCGGCGGAGTGGGCTACCTGCTCCATATTTCGTTGCAGACCTATTCGGAAATCGAAGGCCGGAGCGAGGTGAAGCTCTTCACCCATTTCGTCGTGCGCGAGGACGCGCAGCTCTTTTTCGGCTTCTCGACGAAGACCGAGCGCGAATTGTTCCGCCAGCTCATCAGCGTATCGGGCGTGGGCGGCAACACGGCACGCATGATTCTCTCGACCTATTCGCCGCGCGAACTGCAAAGCATCATCACCACCGAAAACGCCGTCCTGCTCAAAAACGTCAAGGGGCTGGGACTGAAAACCGCCCAGAAGATCATCGTCGAGCTGAGCGGCAAACTCACGGCCCTGTTCGACGGCGACGCCGGTCCGCTGCCCGTCGCCGGCAACGGCGACGCCGTCTACGACGAAGCGACGGCGGCCCTGGTGATGCTCGGCTTCCCCAAAGCGGCTTCGGACAAGGTCGTCCGGGCCATTCTCAAAGAGCAACCCGACATCTCGGTCGAAGAGACCGTCCGCATGTCGCTCAAACGGCTCTGAATTTGCAGCTACATCCCGAAACACACACAACATAATTATAATATATATAATTATCATGGCTACATTTCTCTTCATCATGATCGTCCTGGCCCTGCTGGCGCTGGTCGTCACGCTGGTCGTCTTCACCCTCTCCCAACGGAAGAAGGCCCGGCTGCAAAATCCGCACGACAGCTACCACGGCCGCTACCGGGCATAACCGGATTTCATACGGACTTCGACCGCATTACCCTCCCCTGAAAGCGACAGCGTTTTCGGGGGGGGGTAATGCGTTGTTTTACAATATCCTGATACAATAAAAAGGCGCTTCGGCCGCCGTATCGGACAACCGACCGGGATTTCGCAGCAACCACTCCGCCCGCCCCCTCCGCTGCGGAATCCCGCTGCGGCAAAACGGCCGCCGGCATCGCGACACAGCCGTTCCGTTCCGACGCCGTCCGCCCCGCTCCCGTACCGTCCAACGATGCGGACGCAGCGCGTCCGACCCCGAGAACCGGCTGAAACAACACCGCAGACCGCAAAAAAACGGCCGCAAGGCGAAAATTACAAATTCGCTACAAAATCGCCCCCGACCTTTGTTCCGTAAACAAAAGACAAAAGAGATGAAACGAATCCCGATTCCACCCTTCCGGCCGCTCCGCACGGCCAGCTTCGGACGGGGCAGACCGCCCTCACGGTACCTCTCCGGCAGGCTCCGCTTTCGGATTCGAATGCCGAAGATTTTGAAATCCGCGATATTTTCGTTACTTTCGCAAGATTATCATTGACTTTTCCTTACTTTTTCATATCCAATATATCCAAAGAAAATGAATCTCCTTCGTCTCTTCCGACAGTCGCTTTTCTCGTCCGGCGCAGCCTGCAAACGCACGCTCGCCCGGAACACCCGCCGTCTCCTTCCGCTCGCCGCAGCCCTGCTGTTCGCCGCGACGGCACAGGCGCAGGAGCGCCGCACGACGCATGACAACGACTTCCGCGCCCGCTTCTCGTTCGCCCTGACCAAACAACTCGGCCAGCGGCATTCGATCACGCTCGACGAGGAGCTGCGGCTCAAAGACAACTGGTCGCAACTCGACCGCATCTATACGACGCTGAGCTACGCTTACGACGTCCGGCCGTGGTTCAAGGCGGCGGCCTTCTATGCACTGATCGCCAACGACCGGGGAGCCGACCGCTCGATGGAGATGCGCCACCGCTTCTACCTCGAACTGACGGCCAGCTACAAGACGGGGGCGTGGAGTTTCTCGCTGCGCGAACGGCCGCAGGCGACTCTCCACACCGCCTACGTCGATCCGGCCGTCGCCGCCAAAACCGCATGGGTGCTGCGCCACCGCCTCATGGCGGAGTATGCCGTAGCAGGTACCGGACTCAAACCCTATGTCTTCGTCGAGTTGACGCAGACGCTCAACGCCCCCGAAACGGTAGGCAACTATCTGGAAAAGATGCGCAGTTCGCTGGGTGCGAAATACGCCTTCAACAAACGTTCGTCGCTCGAATTCTACTACCGCTTCGACTACAAGATCAGCGACGAACCGGTTTTCGACGACTTCCCCACGGTAGACTACATCTCCTCCGAACGCGAAAGCCACCACATCATCGGCCTGGAATACGGCTACAAGTTCTGATCCGAACATCCGGAACCCGCACGAAACGGGAGACGGTACGGAAAGCGTGCCGGAGGCGGTGAAGCCCTGCCTCCGGCACGCTTTTCTGCCCTTGCAGCCGCGGCTGCAAGGGCCGATCCCCTATTCCGTCTTGTGTTCGAGGAAATAACGCTGCGATTTGACCAGGTTTCGCGCCTGCAACACCATCGTTTTCGTCTCGTTGAGAATCGTCAGGTAGAGCAGGCTGGCCTTGGTCGACGACTGCTTGTTCTTGATGCGTTTGAGCTGGCGCTTGATCGCGTCGGCAATCGATTCGAACAGTTCGTCGCGCAGTTCGAGAATCAGGTCGATGTCGGCGAAATCGTTGTTGCGCAGCATGACGTTGATGCGCGTGAAGATCGTCTCCACCTCGTCGTTGATCTTCATCAGATCCTCGATCTGCTCCCGGGTCATCCCCTCGTGGTTGTTGTCGATATGGTCGAAGCAGGGGCGCGTGACGTGGAGCAGCGACTTGGTGATCTCGTTCATGTAATCGACCACCTGCACATAGTAGTGTCCCGAATCGATCTCGTTGTCTTGCAGGCGCAGCAACAGCGGCATCACCTTGTATTTCCGCTCGCGCGAGCGGTAGAACAGGTCGTTCGACTGCTGCACCATTTCGCGCAATACCTTGCGGTTCTCCTTGAAAACGGCGATCAGCGTGCGGTCGTAGATGCGGGTCACCTGCCCCATCGTGTAGCAGACCTCGGCGATGCACTCCTCGATGACCCCTTCGGTGTCCTTCGCACGGCTCGCGGCGGGTCGCTGCGTCTCGGCCACGGCCGCCCTGTTCTTCCTGCGGTTGCTGCACACGAGCATCCAGCCGCACAGCGCCGATACGATCAGAACGGCCGCATTGCCGCCGTACATCAGCGTCAATCCCACCAGAAAGGCGATCGTAAAGGCGCCGAAGCCCGTCACGAACCACCCCGACACGACGGTCAGCACGCCCGTGATGCGGTAGACGGCACTCTCGCGACCCCACGCACGGTCCGCCAGCGACGAGCCCATCGAAACCATGAAGCAGACGTAAGTGGTCGACAGCGGAAGTTTGAGCGACGTGGCGATCGAAATGAGGATCGACGCCGTGGTGAGATTCACCGTGGCGCGGATCAGGTCGTACGATCCGCCTTCGCGCTCCTCCTCGGGCAGTTTCTCGAAACGCGCCGCCACCGCCCGTTGCAGACGGGCGGGCATGATCCGTTCGTAAAAGGCATTCACGTTCATGGCCGCGCGAACCAGGCCGCGCGAGACGACCGACGAACCGTAACGCTCCTCGCCCTCGTTCTGGTTCGACAGCGACAGCTCCGTCTTCGAAACCGACAGCGCGCGGCGCGACGTCCACAGCGTCACGATCATGATCGCTCCCGCCGCGAGCAGCAGCAGGATATTGGCCGAAGCGTCGGTCGCCAGTCCGCCCATCGTCATGGCCGCATCGCCCGACGCGCGCGCCATCATGTAGGAGTCGTAACCGGCCACGGGCACGCCCACGAAATTCACGAGGTCGTTGCCGGCGAAGGCCAGCGCCAATGAGAAAGTTCCCGCCAGAATATTCAGTTTGAGGATATTGACGCCGAACATCTGCAAGAAGAAGAGCAGGATGCTGCACAGAATCCAGAGCACGAAGAGCGAGAGGGCCAGATGCGAATCGATGTAAGCGAACAGCGCCGAGCCGTTCATCACCCCCTGCAACCCCTTGAACAGTGCGAAATAGACGATCGCGGTGAACGATATGCCGCACCACAACGCCCCGTAACGGCGGAAAAGCGTATGGTAGCGGAACGAGAAGATCGCACGCGAGACGTACATCACCAGCGTGCCCAGCGTAAAGGCGAGGATCACCGACAGCAGGATGCCCGCCAGAATGGCCATCGCCCGCGTCGAATTGATATACCGGCCGATTTCGACCAGCGAAATCTCGTCGTTGGAGGTGATGACCACCGTCGAAACGGCCAGCGCCGCTCCCAACAGGCAGAAGACCAGCGCCACGGTAGTCGACGTGGGAAGGCCCATCGTGTTGTAGACGTCGAGCAGGATGATATTGGCCAGCATCACCGAGAAGTAGAGGATCATCACGTCGCGGAACGTGAACCGCGACGGATCGAACATGCCGCTGCGCGCCACCTCCATCATGCCGGTCGACGTGACGGCGCCGACGATGATTCCCACCGACGCGACGGCCATGATCACCCGCACGGGGGCCGCTTTGGAACCGATGGCCGAATTGAGGAAGTTGGCGGCATCGTTCATCACTCCGATGAAGAGACCGGTCACGGCGAGAAGCGCCATGGCGGCCAACATAAACGTATATATAGGTTCCATTCTGTCGAATTCGGGCAAATGCGGAACAAAGATAGCTTTTTCACCCGCCGGTAACAATTCGGTAACCTATTCTTAACGATAAATTAACACGAACGACGCGCGCCGACCGCCGGCTCCGGAAAAACGCCTCCCGCATGAACCATGCTCCGCCCCTCCCTCCTGCCTTCCGAAAAACATCCGCGGAACACGGATACGCTCCGGCGCCTGCTACCCGCACGGCGCCGGAGCGCATCGGAAATGCGCCCGCCGTGTCCGGGATGCAAGGGATCAGGAAAAGACGATCAGACTGACGGCCATCAGGGCCATGCCCGTCACCACGCCGTAGATCGAGATGTGGTGCTCGCCGTACTCCTCGGCAGCGGGCAGCAGTTCGTCGAGCGAAATGAAGACCATGATGCCCGCAACGAATCCGAACAGGCACCCCAGCAGCGTCGGCGAGAGGAACGGCAGCAGCACGGCATAGGCCAGCAGCGCGCCGACCGGTTCGGCCAGGCCCGACGACAGCGAAAGCAGGAAGGCCTTGCGGCGGCTGCCCGTGGCGTAGTAGATCGGGACCGAAACGGCGATGCCTTCGGGGATGTTGTGGATGGCGATCGCTGCGGCGATGGCGATACCGAGCGTCGGGTTGTCGATCGCCGACATGAAGGTGGCGATCCCCTCGGGGAAGTTGTGGATACCGATGACCAGAGCGGTCATCAGCCCCATGCGCATCAGCTTACGGTCATGGGGGCGGCGGTTCATCTCCTCGACCGAGTGCATCTCGTGCGGATTCTCGAACGAGGGCACCAGCCGGTCGATGACGCCGATCAGCAGGATGCCGCCGAAAAAGCAGGCGACCGTCGCCGAGACGCCTGCCGTGGCGCCCCACTGGGCCGTGAGCAACGTCTGCGACTCGGCGAACAGTTCGACGAACGAGACGTAGATCATCACGCCGGCCGAAAGGCCCAGTGAAAAAGAGAGGAAACGTACGTTGGTGCGGTGCGCGAAAAACGCGATGGCGCTGCCGATACCGGTCGCGAGACCGGCCAGCAGCGTCAGCAGCAGCGGAAAGGCTATCGATGAGTTCATAGGCTACAACGGGATTCAGCGGACAGGCTGCGATGCGCCGCCGCAACGGCCCTGTTCCATATCGCAGTCGGCATGTTCGCCGCAAGGCTGCACGTCGCTCTCGAATTCGAGCGTGGCGTGATCGATCCCCAGTTCGCGGAGCCGTGCGCGGAGCGCCTCCTTCAATTGCGGCATCCGCTGCAAATCGTGTACCGCTACGTGCGCCGTCAAGGCGTTCTCGGTCGTACTGAGCGCCCAGACGTGGAGATGGTGCACCCCGCTCACACCCGGCTGCGACGCCACCGTGCGGAAGACCTCGTCGTAATCGATCCCCGCGGGAACGCCGTCCAGCGACAACCGCAGGCTGTCGCGCAGCAGCCCCCACGTCGACCAGACGATGACGGCCGCCACGAGCAGGCCGACCAGCGGATCGATCAGATACCAACCCGTCGCCATCATGACCGCCCCCGACACCATCACGCCCACCGACACCAGCGCGTCGGCGGCCATGTGCAGATAAGCGCCCCTGACGTTCAGGTCGCGGTCCTTGTCGCGCAGGAAGAACAGCGCCGTGGCGAAATTGACGACCACGCCGATGCCCGCCACCCAGAGCACCACCTCGCCCCCTACGGGTTCGGGATGGAGCAGCTTGCGAACGCTCTCGACGACGATGGCGCCGACGGCGACCAGCAGGATGACGGCGTTGAGCAGCGAAACGAGAATCGTGCTGCGGCGGTAGCCGTAGGTATAGCGGCTCGTGGGGCGTACCTGCGCCAGGCGGAACGCCAGCAGGGCGAGCAGCAGGCTCGCCACGTCGCTCAGGTTGTGCCCCGCGTCGGAGAGCAGCCCCATCGAATTGGAGAGGATGCCCGCCGTGAACTCCGCGGCGACGAAAACCGAGTTCAGCAGAATGCCCGCGACGAAAGCGCGGTTGAGCGACGAGAGCCGCCGAACGTGTTCGTGGGAGTGATCGTGATGCGAATGCGCCATAAACTTCGATTGACTATTAATCCGTGCGGCGGCGTCCCCGACGCAGTTTTCCGTTACCTGCCCTGCCGCCCCGCTGCCGCAGACGAACTGTTCGGACACGGAGACGACAGCCGAAAAAGCAGGTTCACACCGGCAAATATACGCACCCTGCCGTCGATATGCAATACCTATTTATCAGGATACCTGCCGCAGCCACAAAAAAAGCCGGACTTTCCGTTCCGGCTTTTCATTCGCAGGGTCGCTGCACGTTACTGCTGCTGATCCGCGGCAGGCTGCCCGGAAGCAGGGGTCTCCGCCGGCACGGCCTGCGGCATGACAGGAGCCTCCTGAGTCATCTCGATCAACGCATTGGCATCCTTTTCCAGATCCTTATTGCTGGCAGCAACCGTACCCTTGTCCATCGACAGCGTGGCCACAAGGCTCAGCACGACGATGACGAGAGCCATCGCCCACGTGAATTTTTCCAAGCCGTTCGCCGCGTCGCGCACGCCCATCACCTGATTCGCCGCACCGAAATTGGCAGCCATTCCCCCTTTGGGACTTTGCACCAATACCACGAAAATCAGGCTGACGCTGGCCAATAAAATCACAACGATACAAAATGTGTACATACTGTTCTATTCTTTTATTTTAACGATTCTTCCCCTCGGACGCTATTTCGTCGATAAGTTCGGCAAAGTAAACACTTTTTTCCGGATTTCGCAAACTTAATTTGCGATAAATCGCGCATGCCTCGTCATTTAACCCCTGCTGCCGGTAGATCTCGGCCAACTCTTCGGTGACAAGGTCGTCCTCGTCGTCGAAATCGGCGACGGTCTTCACTTCGTCGTCGGCTTCGCCCTCCTCGGCCACGATGCGGTAGTCGCCCGCCCGCAGGAAATCGTCGATCAGATCGTCCGCGCAGAGCGCCGTCAGCCGCTCCCTGTCCACTTCGGGCGCCGTCCCCGCCGCCCTGTCCTGCACCGCGAAGCCGAGCCGGCCGTCCTCCGACGGATCGCCGCCCCGCTGCCGCAGGCGTACGAGCCGTGCGAGGGCAAACCATTCGTAGCGTCCGAGCAGTTCGTCCAGCTCCGCCTCCGGCACCGCGCCGGCCGCTCCCAGCGAAGCGATATACTCCCTGAATGTCGCCATCGCCGTTACCAGTTGGAGGCCGCAGCCTGGAAAATATCGTTCACCAGCTGATCCACGATTTCGGGAACCAGCTCGCCGGCCACCTCCGTGAGCAGCTTCGTGGAGTCGTAGTCGGCATAGGCCGTGAAGGATTTGTTGAAGGACATCGCCTCGTCGAGCACGTTCGTAAAACGCACCTTGACGGTGATCGACAGGCGGTTCAACAGCGCGTAGTCGTCGCTGGCCACCGACGCCGTCGTCGAGGAGTAACCCGTGATTTCGCCCTCGAACGCGAAGTCGCCTCCCTCGTCGACCTGCGCCAGACGGGTCTGGCGCGTAAACTTGTCGATCAGCGCATCGGTGAGCGTCGTACTGAGAATCGGCTCCACCATCGGCGCGTTGTTGGGGAAATAGGCCACCGAGAAGGTCTTGGCATCGGGCGGAATCGACGCACCCGACAGCGAGTACTTGATCGTCACGCCGCAGCCCGCCGTCACAAGCGCCGCCAAAAGCAGCGCACAACAGATTATCTTGTTTTTCAGCATCATCTTATCTCATCATCGGTTCTCCGATACACCGCAACGGCCGCCGGACCGCCGTTCGGACCGGAATCGGACACCCCGCAGGCATCCGGTCCGCATATTCGTCTTTTTCGATCCCGTACCCGCCGCTGCCGCCCCTCGGCCTCCCGTGAGGCGCCGGCAGGAGGGATCGTCAATTGTCCTCGATGCCCAGCTCCTTGATCTTGCGGTAGAGCGTGCGCTCGGACATGAACAGTTCGGCGGCGGCTTCGCGGCGACGGCCGTTGTTGCGGCGCAGCGCGCGGATGATCTGTTCGCGCTGGACGTCGGCCTTCGTCAGCGCCTCGTGCGGCTCCTCGACCACCTCGGCGTTGACGGCATACTCCCGATTGCGGCCGTGCGACGTGCTCCCGGCCGTCGTGGGCAGGTAACCCGCCACCTCCTGCTTCGCCTCGGACGCCGCCGTACCGCCGCGCAACAGCTCCGAGACCATGCGTTTGAGGTCGTTGATGTCCCCCCGCATGTCGAACAGGATCTTGTAGAGCAGTTCGCGCTCGCTCGCCGAATCGCCCGCCACGCCCGCCGCCGTCACCACGGGCGTCGAAGCCCCCTGCTGCTGCGGAAGGTAGCGCGACAGAATCGCCGCCGTCACCACGCGGTTCTCCTCGATGGCCGAGATCTGCTCGGCCACGTTCTTCAACTGGCGGATGTTGCCGCGCCAATAGTAGCCCTCCAACATCCGGCGCGCCTCGTCGTCGAGCGTGATGGGCGGCATACGGTACTGTACGGCCACATCGGAGGCGAACTTGCGGAACAGCAGGAAGATGTCCTCGCGCCGGTCGCGCAACGCCGGCACCGCGATGGGCACCGTGTTGAGCCGGTAGTAGAGGTCTTCGCGGAACCGCCCCTTCTCGATGGCCTCCTGCAAATTCATGTTCGTCGCCGCCACGACCCGCACGTCGGTGCGCTGCACCCGGGCCGAACCGACGCGCATGAATTCGCCCGTCTGCAACACGCGCAGCAGGCGCACCTGCGTCGAGAGCGGCAACTCGGCCACCTCGTCCAGAAAAATCGTCCCGCCGTCGGCCTCCTCGAAATAGCCCTTGCGAGCTTCGACGGCACCCGTGAACGACCCCTTCTCGTGGCCGAACAGCTCCGAATCGATCGTGCCTTCGGGGATGGCACCGCAGTTGACGGCAATATATTTATTGTGCTTGCGGGCCGAATAGGCGTGGATGATCTGCGGGAAAAACTCCTTGCCCACGCCGCTCTCGCCCGTCACCAGCACCGACAGATCGGTCGGTGCGACGCGCACGGCCACTTCGAGCGCCCGATTCAGAAGCTCCGAATTGCCGATGACGTCGAAGCGCTGTTTCAATGAGACTAAATCCATAGGGTTTCTTTCTTTTTCGTTTGGTCCCCTTCCCTGCCGCTGTGGAAGGGTCACTCGGCGACGGACTCCGCAGCGGCTTCGCCGGCGGCGGCGCTCTGCGAAACCTCCTCCATCAACTCCGCCTGCATCTGCTTGGCGCGGCGGTCGTTGACATATCCGTAGACGATCACGCCCACGGCCAGCAGCGCCGCCACGATCGCCACGATGAGGAACGCATCGATCCGGCGCGCCGGCTTGCTGCCGACGAAGGTATAGGCATCGGTCGTCTTGACCGGCCGGCCGTAGGTCAGACCCTTCACGCAGGGATCGGGTTCATAGCGCGGCGTCCGTCCGCGGCCGACGGCATCCGACCCGACCGATCCGCCCGTGCCGGATGCAACGGTCCTGTCCGCAGCGGGTTCGCCGGACGCTTCCGTCTCCACGGCGGAACCCGCCGGCGCCGCCGATGCAGGCCCCGCCGCGGCACCGGCCTGCGGATCGTAGGCGAACGCCAGCGTCCCGTTGGCGCCGGCGGAGAAAGTCCCCAGCCCCGCGACGAGATACACGCCGCCGTGCTGCACGGCGTGGCGCAGATCGAAAATCAGCCGGTCGATGGCGCCCGCCGCTTCGATCTCGCTGGCGCCGGCGGCCGTCAAAAGCCCTCGCAGCACCCCGTCGTCGCGCTTGAACAGCTCCGAAAAGAGGATCTCCCCGCCGGGCGCCTTCACGATGAAGGCCCCCAACTGCGGCACGACGAGCCGCTTGTGCGTGCGAAGGAATTCTGCGATCAAAACTTTCACGTCCGTTGTCATAACATCCCGTCGATTTTACCCCTCAAAATTACAACATTTTTCCGTGATATGCAGAAAACGCCTGCAAAAATCGAGATATTGCACCGAATCGTTGCGCATATCAAAAATAATTAGCTACTTTGCACCGCGAATTTCGAGAAAAAGTAATCGAGCTACTTCGCCGGATTTCGACCGATGTAGCTCGGACGGATTCCCGGAAATGAACCGGACAAAGCATGAAAAACAAGTACAAAGACCTGATCGAACAGACGTTCGATTTCCCTCAGGACGAATTTTCGGTCGAGGACAACGAGCTGAATCTGTACGACATTCCGCTCATGGAGATCATCAAGCAGTACGGTACGCCGTTGAAGGTCACCTACCTGCCGAAGATCTCCTCGCAGATCGCACGTGCCAAGCGCATGTTCAACGTGGCCATGGCGAAGGTCGACTACAAGGGCGCCTACAACTACTGCTACTGCACCAAATCGAGCCACTTCTCCTTCGTGCTCGAAGAGGCGCTCAAAAACGACATCCACCTCGAAACCTCGTCCGCCTACGACATCCACATCATCAACGCCCTCTACGACGGCGGGATCATCGACAAGGACCGTTACATCATCTGCAACGGTTTCAAACGTCCTCAGTACGTGGAGAATATCGCGCAGCTGGTCGACGACGGATTCGAAAACACCATCCCCGTGATCGACAATAAGGAGGAGGTCGAACTGCTGGACGCCGCGATCGAGAAAAAGTGCAAGGTGGGCATCCGCATCGCCTGCGAGGAGGAGCCGAAATTCGATTTCTACACCTCGCGTCTGGGTATCCGCTACAACGACATCGTCGACTTCTACAAGCGCAAGATCAAGACCAACAAGAAGTTTCAGTTGAAGATGCTCCACTTCTTCATCAACACGGGCATCAAGGACACGGCCTACTACTGGAACGAATTGGGCAAGTGCCTCAACGTCTACTGCGAGTTGAAGGCCATCTGCCCCGAACTGGACAGCCTGAACATCGGCGGCGGCTTCCCGATCAAGAACTCGCTCAACTTCGAATACGACTACGAGTACATGACCGAGGAGATCGTGGCGCAGATCAAACACATCTGCGAGATGAACGGCATCGAGGAACCCAATATCTTCACCGAGTTCGGATCGTTCACCGTGGGCGAAAGCGGCGCGGCGCTCTATTCGATCGTCAACCAGAAGCAGCAGAACGACCGCGAGAACTGGTACATGATCGACTCGTCGTTCATCACCACCCTGCCCGACACGTGGGGCATCAACCAGCGTTACATCATGCTTGCCGTCAACAACTGGGACAAGGAGTACCAGCGCGTCTTCCTCGGCGGGCTGACGTGCGACAGCGAGGATTTCTACAACGCCGAGTCGCACACCAACGCCATCTTCCTGCCCAAACTCGAAGCGGGCAACACGCAGTACATCGGTTTTTTCCATACGGGCGCCTACCAGGAGTCGATCGGCGGCTTCGGCGGCATCCAGCACTGCCTGATCCCCGCGCCCAAACACATCATCATCGACCGCGACAAGGGCGACAACGAATACTACACGCGTCTGTTCGCCAAGGAGCAGAGTTACCGCGCCATGATGCGTATCCTGGGCTATTGATCCGCCGCACCGGACACGAACGGGGGCGCGTATCGGTCGATACGCGCCCCCGTTCGCGGTAATCCTTCTTTCAACGCGCCGTCGACGCCCGTTCGCGGATACAGGCGGTCAGCGTGACGGTGCGGTCGGGCGCCGACGGATCGGCGATCTTTTCCAGAATCAATTCGGCAGCGCGGCAGCCCATCTCGTCGAGCGGCTGCTCGACGGTCGTAAGCTGCGGATTGACGATCGTCGAGAGTACGGTTCCCGAATACCCCGCCACCGCCATCTGCGCCGGAACGCGGATGCCCAGTTCCCGCAACCGGTTCATCGCGCCGATCGCCACCGTATCCGTCCACGCGAAGAGGCCGTCGGCATCGGGCATCCGGCGCAGCAACTCGTCGGCCGCCGCACGGCCGTCGTCGAAGGTCACGCCTGCCGGAATCACCGACCGGCCGTCCGACACGAACCCGAACTTCCCCAAAGCATACCTGAACCCGCGCAGACGCTCCCTCGCATTCGGGATATGCGCCGGACCGCCGAGGTGGACGATCCGGCGGCATCCCCTGCGGACGAGGTGTTCCATAAGGAAATAGCTCGTCGCAAAATCGTCGACGATCACCCGCGAGGCATCGACGCGCAGCGGCGCACGGTCGTAGAAGACCAGCGGCACGCCGCGCTGCCGGATACGCCGGTAGATCTCGCCGTTACGGGTCGCGTCGCACGGACAGGCGATGACGCCGTCGACCATGAAGCGCTCCATCAATTCCAGATTCCCGCATTCGGTCTGCGGATTCTCGTCCGACTGGGCGATGATGACCTTCAAGCCGCGCCCATACAACACCCGCTGGATGCCGCCGATGACCGTCGCGGCGAAAGGCGTGACCATCTCGGGCACGATCACCCCGACCGTATTGCTCCGCCCCGACCGGAGGTTCACAGCCACCGGATTGGGACGGTAACCCAGTTCCCCCGCCAGTCGGGAAACCCGTTCCCGCGTCTCGCGGCGGATGTTCCGGTCGCCGGCCAGCGCCCGCGACACGGTCGACGGCGACAGTCCGAGCCTTTCGGCCAACTCTTTGATCGTGATTCGTTTCATGCTCGCTGGGGTTGACAGCGACAAAACTACGGATTTTGCCCTGCTTTTGCAAACGGAGCCTAATGGCGGACATCCCGCCCCGCGGCAGAAGCGGACGCTCCGGTAAAGTCCGCCGTCCGCTACGCGATCAGCAGCACGATCACCACGCCCCAGATGATGAGCAGCGTATTGCCGATAGCATAGGTGATCGTGTAGCCCATCGAGGGGACGTTGCTCTGGATCGTCTCCTCGACGGCACCCAGCGCCGCCGTGGTGGTCCGCGCCCCCGCGACGCACCCCAGCGTCAGCGCATCGTTGAACCGGAAGAGGTAACGTCCGATGAAGATGCCCGCGACGAGCGGAATCGAGGTCGCGGCCGCGCCGATCAGAAAGAGACTCCACCCTACCTCCTGAAATCCCTGAATGAAGGTCGGGCCGGTCGAAATGCCGACGATGGCGATGAAGGTGTTCAGGCCGACGTTGTTCATGAACCACAACGTCGGCTGCGGGATATTGCCCACGTGGGGATAACGGGCATGGAGCCAACCGCAGAAAAGGCCGGCGATCAGCACGCCGCCGCTCACCGTAAGGCTCAGCGGCACGGCCCCGATACGGGTCATCAGCAACCAGCCGAAGAGCAGTCCGCCCAAAAAGATGCCCAGCCCCACCAGCGGCATCCCCGTCTTTTCCGAGACCGGATCGCTGAACCCGAGCGTCGGCGCGGCGCGGCGCACGTCCTGCGGCAGGCCGACCAGTTCGAGCCGGTCGCCGGCATCGAGCTTGCCGCCGGCCAGCACCGGAATCTTCACGCCGGCACGCAGGATAGAACGGATATTCACACCGTGCATTTCTTTCCTTTTCAAAATATTGCGCACATACTGCCCCGCCGCTCCGCGCTTGCTCACCACCACGGGCAGGCTCTGCACCGAGAAGTTCGTCAGCTCCGCGTCCTCGACCTCCGTACCGATCCAATCCTCCTCCTCGATCACATACTGACGGCGGCCGCTCACCACGAGCGTATCGCCGGGATAGATCGTCGTGCGGGGCGTCACGTCGTCGACGATGCGCCCCCGTTGACGCAGCCGCTCGACGAAAATCAGTTTCTTCTGCGACTGCATGTAGCGTTCGAATTCGGCGACGGTGTGCCGCTGCCCGAACCAGTCGTTTTCGGCCTTGTAGGCGCGGAAGACGATGGCACGCGCCGCAGGATCGAAGCCCGCCGTGAAACTGACGTCGTCGCCCAGTTTCGATTCGAGGTCGAGCGCCGCCTTGTGTACCTTCTCCACCCCGCCCAGCAGACGCGGGCCGAGCGTTCCCAAGATCCACGCCGACCCCGCCGTACCGAAAATATAGGTCACGGCATAACAGACGGGCATGGCGTCCAGATCGATCGCCTGTCCGTCGGGCAGCTGGCGGATGGTGTCGGTCGCCACGCCCAGCACGGCGGACATGGTCTGCGAACCGGCCAACAGTCCGGCCGCCTGCGCTACGTCGTAGCCCATCAGCGTGGCGCAGAGCCACGTCGACCCGAGGCACGACAGACAGACGACCACCGCGAACCCCACCTGCGGCAGCCCGTCGCGTTTGAGCCCGCGGAAGAACTGCGGGCCCACGGCGTAGCCGACCGAAAAGAGAAAGAGGAGAAAAAAGAGGGTCTTGGCCGGTTCGGGAATCTCGATTTTCAACTGCCCGACCACGACGCCCACCAGCAGCACGCTCGTCACCGTGCCGAGCGAGAAACTGCGCCAGCGCAGTTTGCCGACCAGAAAACCCAGCGCAAGGGTGACGAAAACGGCCAGCGCCGGATTGGCGCGCAAAAAATCGATGAAATGAATATCCGCAAACATAGCTTTCGGGGGTGTTTTACACTCGCCCCATGCGCAAAGTGCGTGCCGCAAACAAGTTGCGGACTTTTCCCGCCCTTCCGCAATGCCTCCGCGCGGGCCTGCGGGCCGCCGAAACCGGAATCGGGAACATACGTCGCACGAAAGCCTGCCCACCGGTGATCGCTGCAAATGCGCCGGCAATCGATCCTCACGCAGGAAGCCCCGCAGGATTCCTTCTCCGAATGGCTGTACCGGAATCCGACGACCCGGGCCGAAACCCTCGTTCCGGACGCAGCGAAACGGAGCGCGGAAATCCGACCGCCCGGAAAGCGAGCCTTCCTAAAACGACCTTCCCCCGCCGCAACGGCAGGGGAAGCGATGAATTGCGATCGGGCTGCGATCAGAAGCGGTAGCCCAATTGCAGCAGGAACGTCTTGTTGCGAACCGTGACGTCCGACACATCGGAGAGATTGAGGAATCCCGCATCGTAGCCGAAACGGAACGAATAACGACGGTACTCCACCCCGATGCCAGCGCGGACTCCCATATCGAAACGGTCGAATCCCCCGTCGCCGAACGTATCGGCCTTTGCCGATCCGGACTTCACCTTGCCGGCGAAGCCGACGCGCATACTCAGACCCAGATAAGGAATCAACGAGACGTCTTCCGTCAAACCGAAACGCCAGTTGACCAGTGCCGGCGCCTCGAAATAGTAGGCGTTGAGCTTCACCGCACCGTCGCTGATCGAGGTGCCGTAGCCGGCGATACCCAGCCCCGTTTCGAAATAGAGCGGCAGGGTGTGCATCAAGCTCTTTTCATAGGAGAAAGCCACCAGCGGGCGGACTACGGAGTTGGGCGTAGCGCTCACGCCGCCCGTTTTGAAGGTCATGTTGGCGATGTTCATGCCGACGCGCACGCCGAAGATGTGATTGGGATGTGCCGCTGCGCCGCACACGACGGCCGACAGCACCGCGAGGAGAAAGAGTTTTTTCATAAAATTGAATAGATAGTAAGGTGTTCGGGATAAGTTCGCATCGTCAAATATACGAATTTTCCGGAATCCCGCATTTATTCCGGAAGATTTACAGCCGTTTTGGAATCGATTTTGTAATTTGCAGGCCAAACAGAACGTTTTCGATAAGCCAAGTGCAGAGCCGAACGCTGTTCGGACTATGCCGAGGCGAGAAAACGAAGAAAGAAATTCAACGTTTTCGTCAAGCCGAGCGCAGAACCGAACGCAGTTCGGACTCTACCGAGGCGAGAAAACGAAGAATGAAATTCAACGTTTTCTCCGAGTCGAACGGGCAGAGCCGCGTCGCGCGAACTGCGCTTCGGCAAGAAAACGACGGTTGAAAACAACGATATTCTATGGAACGATACATCCTCAAAGACAACGAGGCCCGCAGCCGTTACGAGTTCGACCTCGGAGGGCATACCGCCTATATCGACTATGAAAAGGACAACGGGACGATCGTCCTGACGCATACGTTCGTCCCCGAAGCATACGAGGGACGTGGCGTAGGCGCACAACTGGTCGCCGCCGCACTGGCCGACATCCGCAGGCAGGGGTTGAAAGTCGTTCCGCAGTGCTCTTTCGTCGCCGTCTACATCAAGCGGCATCCGGAGTGGAGCGACATGGTGAGCGAAACGGCCGGCGCCGAACGCTGACCGGTATCGCAGGCCGTCGCACCGTTCGCAGTGCAAGCCGCATCGCCATCGGGCAGGCCGCTATTCGGTCTGCGGCGAGGGTTGTACCCCGGGATAGGCCTGCCGCAACCACCGGCTCAATCTCTCGCCGCGCAGATCGGAACCTTCGGCCACGATCCGTCCCCGGGGATCGATCAGATAGAGTGTCGGATAAGCGTCGACGCGATAACATCCGGTAATACGCCCTTCGGGCCGGTCGGCCACCACCGGCCATACGATCCCGAGGTCGGGCAAATTCCCGCGCAGATCTTCGTCGGTATTCCTCGCCACACCGAGAATCTCGAAACCGGCCTCACGGTATGCCGCGTAGTCCCGCAGATAGTGGTCGCGGATATCCATGAGGCAGGGCGGGCAACTCAGCGACCAGAAGTCGAGCAGGACGTAGCGGCCGGCGAAATCCTCGGGGAAGCGCACCCTGCGGCCGTCGGTCGTCGTCGCCTCGAACGGGATCGGGCGGAACCCCACCTGCGCGGAGGGACGATCGAGAGCGTCGGGCGTCGGTGTCAACCTAAGTTCGCGGCCGTCGGGCCGCAGGCTGTCGATGCGGTAGTAGCTCCCGCCCAACCGCACGAATTCGCCCACACGGTGCCGCAGCGTCGTATCGCCATCCGAAAAAACGATCTCCGCCGAATCGGCGTCGTAGTTCCTGACATAGGGCTTCACCGTCACGGCATACCGCCCGCCGGCCACCGCCGCCTCGCCGGAGCAGCACTCGGCGCAATACAGCAGCATGTCGGAGTTCCTGCAAGCCGGATAGACATAGGCCAAATCAGGCAGGACGACGCCCCCGCCGCCGTAGCGTTCGACGTAGACGGGCGTCACCTCCACGGCGACGGAATCCGCACCGAAATAGCGCACCGTTTCGTCCGACAGGTCGTCGTCGCCGTCCGTATCGAACAGGTAGGCCGGATGCCCCTCGGCCGTCACGCCCGCCGCCATGGCGATCACGCTACGGATCGGACGGGCGGAACGGGAGGCCGTATCGAGGCCCCAAACGTTGAAATAGCCCATGCAGAACTTTTCGTCGGCAAGCCCCTGCCGATAGCCCTGGTAGAGCAGCTGCGGAAGATCGGTTTCCGCATAGTAGACGGTCGCATCGCGCCACGAGTCGGGCACGCCCCGCACGACGGGATAGAGTGCATCCCACGGCCGGTGCGGGTTGGATTCCATGTAGACGGCCATTTTCCCGCCGAGCGGAAGAGGGCTTTTTTCCAGACGGAGCACCTGCTGCGACGGCGCGCCGCAGCAGGCCAGCGACAGAACGCCGAGCAGCGTCCCCAGGTAGAAAGGTTTCATTTTCGGATGGTTTCGGTTTTCGTAAAGCGAAGATAGGAAATTGCGTCCGAAAATACAACTTCTCGGACGGATAATCGCATCGCCGGCCGCTACTTCCTCCCGATGAGCCGTTTGAAAAAGCGCCGGATGCGTACCGGCAGGTTGATCCCCTGTTTGAGCAGTACGGCGCCGCTCAGGAGTTTCCAGTCCCAGCGGCGCAATTCGGCATAACGGATCAGCACATAATCCAGATAGGGCGTCTCCCAGTCGAGGTGGTGGAGCATCTCCACGCAGTCGCGCCGACTCAGGTTGCGGCGGAAGGCCATGCGGTTGACGTCGATCAGCGCGAAATTCCACGCACCGTCCTCCCGGTAATAGAAGATGTTGCCCGGATTGTAGTCGTAATCGAGCACACCCTTTTCGTGGAGGCGGACGGTGAAGGCCGCAAAGGCATCGAGAATCTCGAACTGCCGTGCCTGCGGTTCCCGATCCAGCTGTTGGAGCGTCGGGTAGGGAAGCCGTTTGGAAACATAGTAGCCTGTATGGAACAGCAGCCCCCGCCGGCACTCGATGTAACCGACCGGATCGGCCACGGCGATGCCCGACCGCCGGAGCCGCAGCGAATAGTCATAGGAACGTCGGGCTTTGGTCGGCCGGAAAAACGTATAGACCCACCGGTTCAGGCGCAGCGGTACGGCGAAACGCTTGACGACAAACTCCTCGCCCGCCACCCGCTCGCACCAAAGCGTATTGCGGTCGTCGCGCAATACCTCCCCGCAAACGCCCTGCGCAGGCAATTTCCGCATCCACGAAGCCAGACGGCCGTATTTTTCCGACAAGATGATTTTCATTCGTTTTTCGTCTTTTTCCTGTAATTCGTCACAAAAATAACGATCGGAGGATGCGCTTCTTGTCCATATAGCGGGCAATAACATTCAATAAGTCGAATAAAGGAGCTCAATCCTCCTATTATGCGAGAAAAAGTTATTACTTTTGGCGAAATTCAACATTATTATGGAAGAAATCCTCCAACAAATTCCAGTGACTCCTCAACAGGATTCCGAACGGCCGAACTCCGCTTCGTTCCGGCTGCTGCATCTCACGAGTTCCTCGATGGAATTCACCGAATCCGACTATCTGCCGCACGAGTTGAATACCGGAGGGTTCTGTATCTGCCTGCGAGGGAAAAGCCGCGTCACGCTCAACCAGCACCGCTGCTACATCCAGAAGGGCGACCTGTGCGTCTTCTTCCCCCGAATGCTCATGCAACTCGACGACCACAGCGACGATTTCGAGGCCTACTGCATCGTCCCCGAGATCGACGTCACACGCGAAGTGCAGGTCCCTTCGGCGACCTCGCTGTTCCTCTACATCAAAGACCATCCCTGTATCTCGCTCGACGATACGACTTTCCGGCGGATGCTCAAATACTGCCGCATGTTCAGTGAATTCGAACGGAACGGCCACCCCTACCGCGACCAGATCACCCTCCACATGTCGATGATGCTCTACTACGAAATCTTCCACATCTATCAACACGGCAAACCGCTGGCCATGAGCGCCCAAACGCGGCAGGAGAGCATGTTCCGCGAGTTTCTCTTTCTGGTCTCGCAGCACTACGTCCGCGAGCGCGAAATCGGGTACTACGCCGACCAGATCTGCGTGACGCCCAAATACCTCTCGTCGGTAGTACGGACCGTATCGGGCAACAGCGCGGCGTGGTGGATCAACCACACGGTCATCATGCACGCGAAAAACCTGCTCAAAACCAATCACCAGCTCACCATTCAGCAGATCTCCGACAAACTCAATTTCCCCAATCCGTCGTTCTTCGGCCAGTATTTCAAACGCCGCGTGGGAATGACGCCCAAGGAGTTCCGCCGCAAAGCCTACTGACGGCGGCACCGCATCTTCCGCCGGCATTCATGCGGATACCGACGAAAAAAGAGAGCCGGACGAATCGGATTCGTCCGGCTCTCCCATTCCAAGCAGCACGCTACGAAACGATTAATTCCCGCATTTGCATTAATAATACATGCATTCGAGGCGGAATACCAAAAGCCGTCTTATCCGACGGTCTAATACCGACCTCTGTCGTCCCGCTTTTTTATCTCCGGCGATCGGGAAGGGACAATCCCGTTCATTAAAATGTTGCGCAACACCGAAAGCCAATAATAATAAGGAGTATTTCCTATTCTGCACAACCGCAATAAAACCAACCGGATAGCATGACTCCGCACGAAAGAATCGAAACCGGAAACACCTTTTTCGGAAAAACATTTCGGCCGATGCGGGATATTTCCCGAAATTTTGTTACTTTTGTGCGCAACAAAAACCCCAATCATTATGTCTTTTATCGATGAGAGGGTACAGCCGACCGGACTCACGTTCGATGACGTCCTGCTCGTACCCGCCTATTCTGAGGTGTTGCCGCGCGAAGTAAACGTCACCAGCCGCTTTTCGCGAAATATCAAACTCAACATTCCGATCGTCTCGGCCGCAATGGATACGGTCACCGAAGCGCCTTTGGCGATCGCGCTGGCTCGCGAAGGGGGCATCGGGGTCATCCACAAGAATATGTCCATCGCCGAGCAGGCCGCGCACGTGCGCCGCGTGAAACGCGCCGAGAACGGCATGATTTACGACCCGATCACCATCTCCAAGGAGCACACCGTGGGCGACGCGCTCGCGCTGATGCAGGAGAACAAGATCGGCGGCATCCCCGTGATCGACGCCGAGCGGCGGCTGATCGGCATCGTCACCAACCGCGACCTGCGTTTCCAGCGCGACATGCACCGCCTGATTTCGGAGGTGATGACCTCGGAGAACCTCATCACCACCCATTCGTCGGAGCTGGCCCATGCGGCCGACGTGCTGCTCAACAACAAGATCGAGAAGCTGCCCGTCGTGGACAACGAGGGGAAACTCGTCGGACTGATTACCTATAAGGATATTACCAAAGTACAGGACCACCCCAACGCCTGCAAGGACAGCAAGGGCCGTCTGCGCGTAGCCGCCGGCGTAGGCGTCACGGGCGATTCGATGGAGCGTGTGGATGCGCTCGTCGGCGAGGACGTGGACGCCATCGTCCTCGACTCGGCGCACGGCCACTCGGCCAACATCGTGGCGCTGCTGCGCCGCATCAAGGCCAAATACCCCGAACTGGACGTGGTGGTGGGCAACATCGCCACCGCCGAGGCGGCCAAATTCCTCATCGACGCCGGCGCCGACGGCATCAAGGTGGGCATCGGTCCGGGATCGATCTGCACGACGCGCATCATCGCCGGCGTGGGCGTTCCCCAGCTCTCGGCCATCTACTCGGCAGCCAGCGCCGCGCGCGGCACGGGCGTGCCCGTGATCGCCGACGGCGGACTGCGCTATTCGGGCGACATCGTCAAGGCGCTGGCCGCAGGCGGCGACTGCGTGATGATCGGCTCGATGTTCGCCGGCACGGAGGAGTCGCCCGGCGACACGATCATCTACAACGGCCGCAAGTTCAAGAGCTATCGCGGCATGGGTTCGATCGACGCCATGAAGGCGGGTTCGGCCGACCGCTATTTCCAGAAAGGCGAGGTCAACATCAACAAACTCGTTCCCGAAGGGATCGTGGCGCGCGTGCCGTTCAAGGGTTCGCTCAGCGAAACGGTCTACCAGCTCGTCGGCGGCATCCGCGCCGGCATGGGATACTGCGGCGCGGCGGACATCGAGACGCTCAAACAGGCCCGGTTCATCCGCATTACCGCCAACGGCGTGACCGAAAACCACCCGCACGACGTGACGATCACCAGCGAGGCGCCCAATTACAGCAGCGAACACTGATCGCCCCGTCGATCCGAAACCTACGATACTCAGACGCTATGCAGGAAAAAATCCTAATCATCGACTTCGGCTCGCAGTACACGCAGCTCATCGCCCGCCGCGTACGCGAGCTGAGCGTTTACTGCGAAATCCACCCCTTCAACCACCTGCCCGCCATCGACGCGTCGGTGCGCGGCGTGATTCTCTCGGGCTCGCCCTTCTCCGTGCGCGACGCGGAAGCCCCCCGCATCGACCTCTCGGCGATCAAGGGCCGGCTGCCGCTGCTGGGCGTCTGCTACGGTGCGCAATACCTCGCCCAGCACTTCGGCGGCGAGGTGACGCCCGCCCCGAGCCGCGAATACGGACGGGCGATGCTCACCGTAGTCGAACCCGACGACCGGCTCATGGAGGGACTGCCCCGCACCACGCAGGTGTGGATGTCGCACGGCGACACGATCACCCGCGTGCCCGACGGCTACCGCATCGTGGCTTCGACGGCCGAGGTGCACGTGGCCGCCTACCGCATCGAGGGCGAACCGACGTGGGCCATCCAGTTCCATCCGGAGGTCTACCACTCGACCGACGGCGTGCAGCTGCTCCGGAATTTCGTCGTGGGCATCTGCGGCTGCGCACAGTCGTGGACGTCGGAGAGTTTCGTCGAGACGACCGTCCGCGAACTGCGCGAGAAGATCGGAGACGACAAGGTCGTGCTGGGGCTTTCGGGCGGCGTGGACTCCACGGTTGCCGCCGTGCTGCTGCACCGCGCCATCGGCGAGAACCTGCACTGCATCTTCGTCGATTCGGGTCTGCTGCGCAAGAACGAGTTCGAAAGCGTCCTCGATTCCTACAAGGGCATGGGACTCAACGTCAAGGGCGTCAAGGCCGGCGACAAGTTCCTGGGCGACCTGGCCGGAGTGACCGATCCCGAGGCCAAGCGCAAGATCATCGGCCGCGACTTCGTGGAGGTCTTCAATGCCGAGGCGCAGCAGCTCGCCGACGTGAAGTGGCTGGCGCAGGGCACGATCTATCCCGACGTCGTCGAATCGGCATCGGTGAACGGCCCTGCGGCCAAGATCAAGTCGCACCACAACGTGGGCGGACTGCCCGAGCACATGCACCTGAAAGTCGTCGAACCGCTGCGCCTGCTTTTCAAGGACGAGGTGCGCCGCGTGGGCCGCTCGCTGGGTATCGGCGAGGAGCTGATCGGCCGCCACCCCTTCCCGGGGCCGGGGCTGGCGATCCGCATTCTGGGCGAGATCACACCCGAGCGCGTCGAGATCCTGCAAAACGTGGACAAGATCTACATCGACGCCCTGCGCGAGCACGGGCTCTACGACCAGGTCTGGCAGGCGGGAGTCATCCTGCTGCCGGTCAAGTCGGTGGGCGTCATGGGCGACGAACGCACCTACGAAAGTTGCGTGGCGCTGCGCGCCGTCGCATCGACCGACGGCATGACGGCCGACTGGGTGCACCTGCCCTACGAATTCCTGGCCCGCGTGTCGAACGACATCATCAACAAGGTTCGCGGCGTCAACCGCGTCGTCTACGACATCTCCTCCAAACCGCCCGCAACGATCGAGTGGGAGTAATCGAAAAACAGCGGCCCGAACGATGACGTTCGGGCCGCTGTTTTTGCATGGCACCGCGATCAGTTCCCGCCGGCCACGATGATGAGCCCCAGCCCCGCGATGAAGAGGGCGAACATCAGCGCCAGCAGGCCGTTGACCGTCCGTCCGCCGCCGCGGAACTCCTTCCACACGAAGACGCCCCACACGGCCGCCACCATCGGCGCGCCCTGTCCCAGCGCATACGACACCGCAGCACCGGCCTTCCCGGCCGCAATGTAGCTGAACGTCGTACCCAGACACCAGATCGCACCGCCCAGCATTCCGACCAGATGGGTCGAAAAGCTGCCCTTGAAGTAGTCGCGGTAGGCGACGGGCTCCCCGTCGAAGGGGCGTTTCATCACCCACGTATTGAAGACGAAGTTGCTCGCCAGCACGCCCAGCGAGAAGATGAAGACCGCCGAATAGGGCGTCAACATGCCCGGCGTCGGATTCTCGAAATGATCCAGATCCATCGCAGCCGCGACGAAGCGGTAGAAGAGCGACATCAGCACGCCGGCCACGACCGCCAGCGCGACGCCCTTGCGGAACTGCGCACGCTGCGTACCGCCGCTCTGCACCCGCTGCGAGGCGATGCCGTTGCAGACGATCGCCGCAACGATCAGCGCCACGCCCAGAAACAGGATGACGGGATCGCCTTTGGGCGCACCCACGTAGTTGACGACGACGCCCAGCACCAGTGCCAGTCCGACACCCAGCGGAAAGGCGACCGACAGCCCCGCCATAGCCACCGACGCCGAGAGCAGGATGTTCGAGGCATTGAAGATCACGCCGCCCAGCACGACGCTCCCCACGCCGCGCGCATCGGCCTGCGCCAGATCGGGCAGGAACGAACGCCCCTCGGAGCCGATGCTGCCCATGGTGAACCCCACGACAAGCGTAAAGAGCACCATGCCGATGACGTAGTCCCAATAGAAAAGTTCGTAGCGCCAGCTCTTCGAAGCCAGCTTCTGGGTGTTGCCCCACGATCCCCAGCACATCATCGTGATGAAGCAGAAAAGCACTGCGAGGGCGTAACTGTTGACGATAAACATAGGTTGTAGTTTTAAGATGAACGCAATTCGTTCGCACTCGTTCTACGAAACCGGCAAAAACCGCATTACAAGCCTTGCGCAAACGTTTGTACAAAAATAGATAAAAAATCCGAACTTCCAACATTCCGCCCGATTTTCCCTCGGCGGAACGCTGAAAATCCGGCTACGGGAAACCGCCCGCGAAGTGCGAATCCACCCCGATGAATGCCGCCGGCAACGAAAAGCCGCGGGAACGAATGTTCCCGCGGCCGTAACCGGAAGACGGCGGTTCGAGACCGCGGATCGTCCCCTATTTCTTGAAGTAACGGTTGTAAAGGCCCTGGAAGCCTGCGCCGTGACGCGCCTCGTCCTTGGCCATCTCGTGTACCGTATCGTGCACGGCGTCGAGATTCTCCTCCTTGGCCATGCGCGCCAGACGCATCTTGTCCTCGCAGGCGCCCGACTCGGCGTTCATGCGCTTCATCAGGTTGGTCTTGGTGTCCCAGACCACCTCGCCGATCAGTTCAGCGAACTTCGAGGCGTGCTCAGCCTCTTCCCAAGCGTAACGCTTGTAGGCCTCGGCGATCTCGGGATAGCCCTCGCGGTCGGCCTGACGGCTCATCGCCAGATACATGCCCACCTCGGTGCATTCGCCCATGAAGTGATTCTGAAGTCCCTCCCAAAGCTCCTTCGACGCACCTTTGCCGTCGCCAATCACATGCTCCGTGACGAACGTGAGCCCTTCCTCCTGCTCGACGACCTCGACGAACTTCTCCTTGCCTACCTTGCACATCGGGCACTGATCGGGTGCCTCGGGACCCTCGTGGATATAACCACAGACGGTACAACGCCATTTCTTTGCCATAATCTTTCCGTTTTGTTAAGTGTGAACGTATTTTTTACAGAAGCAAAGATACGAACTTTGCGGACGGCTCCAAGCGATCGCCCGATCATATTTTCCGATACCGGCATCAGTTTTTCCTATCGTCGTGGTCGATGGCCCACTCGATCAGCCCCACGTCGACGGCGTCCTTCACCATCACCCGCTTGTCGCGGTCGAGCAGGTAGAGCGCCGGAATGGCTTTCAGGTCGTAGAGCTCCCGATCGCGGACGACGCACCCCTTGTCGTAAGCATTGATCCAGCGCGCGGGAATCTGCGGACGGTATTCCTGCCACTCGGTGAGGTCTTCGTCGGGGAAGAGGGCCAGCACCTTCAACTTGCCGCGCTCGATCAGTTCGTTGAGCATCGGCGATGCCGAAATGGCCTCGCGCACCGTCTTGCACATGTTGCACCCCGGATTGTTGATGAACAGCAGCAGGTATTCGGCGCGGATGTCGTACATGCGGCGGGTCGCCCCGTCGGCCGTCGTATAGCGGAAATCGTTGGCCGGTCGGCCGATCCGGTTCTGGGAGGCCATGCGCAGATCGTGCTGAGGCGCGATGCGCTCCCAGCGGTCGAGCCACGGACTCGACACCAGCGCTTCGAGCACCGGAATGTAGAGTTCGTCGTTGCGTGCGGGCGAATTGGGATCGTGGAGCACGCGCTCGGCCAGCATGGCGAAATATTCGGTCATCGGCTTCGAAGCCGAGGCGCGCCGCATGAGCGTGTCGATCGCCGCCCGGTCGTCGGGCGCGACGAAATTGGCCACATAGGCGAACAACGCCCGCACCATCGCCACCGTATCGACTTCGGCGAGCAGCGTGGTGTCGCGGAAATCGAAGTTATCCCAATAGTGATCGCGCAGATAGGCCCTCCGCTCCTCGGGCGGGACGGTCGAAGGAACGGTCACGGCGCGGAACGTGCGCGGCGCCGGACGGGCGGACGACTGCGCCGGTCGGCTCTTTTTCCCGCCGCAGGCCGCCACGAGCAATGCGGCCAGTGCGATCCACAGAATGCGTTTCATCGGAATACGGATTAAAATAACTACCGCAAATGTAACAAAATCCCCGTAATAACCCCGCCCCGACGGGAGAATCTTCGCACCTGCGGAGCGATTTGCACAATAGTTGCACCTGTCGGGGAGGTGTTTCGCCGCAGCGCCGCACCTCTTCACCGACGCTGCGACCCGATCCGGCGGAGAGCGAACGCTCCGAAGCGGATCGGAACGCGAACGTCCGGACGCCGCCGGCATGCAGCCCGTTCGACGGTCACGCCGGACACCGGAGATGAAGACCACAGGAAACCATTCTTTAAATCATAAATGCGTATGGATGCAAAAAAAAGTACGGGATTCAAGCTCAGCGTAGCGACGCTCGCCATCATGAACGTCACGGCGGTCGTCAGTCTGCGCGGCCTGCCGGCAGAAGCGGTCTACGGCCCTTCATCGGCCTTCTACTACCTCTTCGCGGCGATCGTCTTCCTGATCCCCACCTCGCTGGTGGCGGCCGAACTGGCGGCGATGTTCGCCGACAAGCAGGGCGGCGTCTTCCGCTGGGTGGGCGAAGCCTACGGAGCGCGCACGGGCTTTCTGGCCATCTGGCTGCAATGGATCGAATCGACGATCTGGTACCCCACGGTGCTGACCTTCGGCGCCGTGTCGATCGCCTTCATCGGATTGAACCAACATGCGGACATGATCCTGGCGTCGAACAAGATCTTCACGCTGGTGGTGGTGCTGGCCATCTACTGGCTGGCCACCTTCATCTCGCTCAAAGGTCTGGGCTGGGTCGGGAAAATCAGCAAATGGGGCGGTATGATCGGCACGATCATACCCGCCGGACTGCTCATTCTGCTGGGCATCGTCTACATCGCCTCGGGCGGTCACAACCAGATGGACATGTCGCAGGGTTTCTTCCCCGACCTGACGAAGTTCGACAACCTGGTGCTGGCCAGCAGTATCTTCCTCTTCTACGCGGGTATGGAGATGATGGGTATTCACGTGATGGACGTGAACAATCCGTCGAAAAACTACCCGAAAGCCATCATCATCGGTTCGCTCGTCACGGTCTGCATCTTCGTGCTGGGCACCTTCTCGCTGGGCTTCATCATTCCGGCCAAGGACATCAGCCTGACGCAATCGCTGCTGATCGGTTTCGACAACTACTTCAAGTACCTGCATATGTCGTGGGCGTCGCCCATCATCGCCATCGCGCTGATGTTCGGCGTGCTGGCAGGCGTGCTGACATGGGTGGCAGGCCCTTCGAAAGGTATCTTCGCCGTGGGCAAGGCGGGTTATCTGCCTCCCTTCTTCCAGAAGGCCAACAAGAACGGCGTACAGCGCAACATCCTGCTCATTCAGGGCGGCGTCGTAACGCTGCTGGCGCTGCTGTTCGTGGTGATGCCTTCGGTGCAGTCGTTCTATCAGATCCTCTCGCAACTCACCGTGCTGCTCTACCTGATCATGTACATGCTGATGTTCTCGGCCGCGATCGTGCTGCGCTACAAGATGAAGGATCTCGCCCGTCCGTTCCGCCTGGGCAAGGGCAACGGCCTGATGTGGCTGCTCGGCTGCATGGGTTTCTGCGGCGCACTGCTCGCCTTCATCCTGAGTTTCATTCCGCCTTCGCAGATCTCGACCGGCAGCAATACCGTATGGTTCTCGGTACTCGTCATCGGCTGTATCGTCGTGGTGGGGGCTCCGTTCCTGATCTACGCCGCCCGCAAACCGTCGTGGCGCAATCCGCAGGCGCAGTTCGAACCCTTCCACTGGGAACAGGCCGCACAGACGCCCGCTAACATCGCCGCAGCGAACGCAGCCGGCACGAACGCCGCCGCCAAACCGGCCGACGGCCGCAAATAACCGATGGCAGCTACATACGACTTTACACCCCATCGGATTTCCGATCCGCTGCACACGACCGACTGTCGGAGCACTCGCGGCAGAGCCGCGTTTACAGATCGGACCCACCCCGAAGCCCCCGCCTCGGCGGGGGCTTCGGACAAGACCCGCTTCGGTAGTCGGGCTTCGGCGGAACGCCGGTGTAAAACAGGAAATAGTTACCCGACCAATTGACCAATTTCAAAAAAAGACGACGCTATGAAACGCATCATTACCATCGAGGCCGTAAAAGAGGCGGTGGAAGCCGCCCACGCTCATTTCCGCGAGGAGAAGGGCGGCAAAAACGCCGACTACATCCCCTATCTGAAAAACGTGCCCTCCGACCTTTTCGGCATCTCGGTCTGCCTCGCGGACGGCCGCAGCGTGACGGTCGGCGACACCGACTACCGCTTCGGCATCGAATCGGTGTCGAAAGTCCCCACCGCCATCCTGGCGATGAACCAGTACAGCGCCAAAAAGGTGCTCTCCCAGATCGGCGCCGACGCAACGGGACTGCCCTTCAACTCGATCATGGCGATCCTGCTGGAAAACGACCATCCTTCGACGCCGCTGGTCAACGCCGGCGCGATCTCGGCCTGCTCGATGATCAAACCGACGGGCAACGCGGAGGCCAAGTGGAAGGCGATCGTGGATTTCATTTCGGGACTTTGCGGCAGCAAGGTGTCGGTACTCGACGAACTCTACCGTTCGGAGAGCGAAACCAACTTCAACAACCGCTCCATCGCATGGCTGTTGAAGAACTACAACCGCATCTACGACGATCCCGACATGTCGCTCGACCTCTACACGCGCCAGTGCTCGCTGGGCATCACCGCCAGACAGCTCGCCGTCATGGCCGCCACGATCGCCAACTGCGGCACCAATCCGGTGACGTGGGAGGAGGTTTTCCATCCCAATCTCACCCCGCACATCGCTTCGCTCATGGCCACCGTCGGCTTCTACGAGCATACGGGCGACTGGCTCTTCAACACGGGGCTTCCGGCCAAAACGGGCGTCGGCGGCGGCATTATGGCCGTCATCCCCGGCGTAATGGGCCTGGCGGCGTTCGCGCCTCCCCTGGACAGTGCGGGCAACTCGGTCAAGGCACAGAAGGCGCTCGAATACATCTCCGTGCGGCTGGGTCTGAACATTTTCAGCTCCGCGCGCGTCGAACTGGCGGCGGCCGAACCCGTCAGGGAGGGCGTCTGCAAATAACCGCCCGTGCGCATAACGAAAAGCTCCCGACACCGAGTGTCGGGAGCTTTTCGTTCGTCGGGACCTACCGCAGCCGGCGTTTCACCGTCGCCGGATTGCCCGCCGCCAGCGAATCGGCGGGAATATCGCGCACGACGACGCTGCCCGCCGCAACGACCGAACGGTCGCCGATCGTGACGCCCGGACAGACGACCACCCCGCCGCCGAGCCAGCAGTCCTCGCCGATCGTGATGCGAAAACTCGTCTCCACCGGACGGCGGCGGTCCAGATAGTCGACGGGGTGCTGCGGCGTATAGAGCTGGCAGTTGGGGCCGAGCTTCGTGCGGGCGCCGATCCTGACGCCGCCGCAATCGAGGAACGTGCAGCCCATGTTGACGAAGACCTCTTCGCCCAGTTCGATCCGCCAGCCGAGGTCGCAGTAGAACGGCTGCACGACCTTCGCCGAGGCGGGGATGCCCGGGATCAGCGCTCCGAGCGCAGCGGCATACGCGGCCGCATCGTCCGCCGGCGTGCGGTTGAAACGCTCCACCCGCCGCCGGCCCTCGCGGAACTGTTCCGCGAGTTCGGCATCCGAAAAGTCGTACAGCCCGCCGGCCAGCATTTTTTCCAGTTCGGTCACGATTCGGATCTGTTTTTTCGGATCAGGTAAACGAACAGGGTGAAGACCCCGCCCAGCACCGCGACGCCCGCTGCCATGAGCGGATAGTTGTGCGCCGCCCCCGCCCGGACGATCCAGTAGAGCAGACCGGCCGGCAGCAATACGCAGAGCGCGACGGCGAAGAGGAGAAACAGTCCTGTAAAGAGCCTGAACGTCCGTCTGTTCCGCCGCACCAGCGGTTCCAGTTCGGCGATCCGCGCACGGTAACGCTCGGGCTCCTTTTCGGCGAGCCGGCGGAAGATCGCCAACGCCTGCGGCAGGTAATCGAGCATGTCGGGGCGGTTGTGAAGCGACGCCAGCCGGCCGAGTTCATAATACGTCTCGCCCAGTTCGGCCTGCTGCCCGTCGGTCGGTTCCGGCACGGATTTCAATGCCGAGAGCCGTTTGAGCAGCTGCGTGACATAGGCGTCTTCATCGCCCCGCTCCTCGGGCTTCGTCTCCAAAAAGTCGCTTTTCAGACGGCGGTAGAAATCGTCGAAATAGTAACTGTCGTACTTCGGCCCGTTCTTGCGGACGACCTTGCGGATGTCGTCGGGCAGATTGTCGGGAAAAGCCGTGAATCCGGCCAGCATGATCGGGACGATATTTTTGTTCTTTTCGAGCGCATAGGCCAGTTCGCACCGCACCCAGTCCGCCGACGCTACGGCCGAAGGATCGACGCAGCGGTCGAGCGCCCCCTCGCTCAGGATGAGGATGAAGTCGCGGCACTCGTCGATGCGGCGCAGCAGCTCCGTGTCGAAATCGCCGTTGCGGAGCGTGTCGATGTCGAAACTGACGCGGTAACCGTCCTTCGTCAGCAGGTCGTAGAGGTGCTTCGCCGTCTCGAAACCGCCGCGGCGCCGGTAACTGATGAAGATGTCGTAGGCCATACCCCGTTCCCTCCGTCCGGTTACTCGATCTCCCAGTCGAAGCCGTCCTTGCGGTCCTTGACGCGGATACCTATGGCCGTCAGTTCGTCGCGGATACGGTCCGACGTCGCCCAGTCCTTCGCGGCCTTGGCCTCCATGCGCATACGGAGCAGCATCTCCACCAGCGGCGTCACCCGGTCGCGGCCGCCGCCCGCCGACTCGGCCTTCTCGTCGCGCAGACCCAGAATATCGAAGACGTACCGTTTGACGGTGGCCGTGAGCGCCGCCAGGTCGGCCGCCGTGATGCGCTGCCGCCCCTCGGCGATCTGGTTGATGATCCGCACCCAGTCGAAGAGCGCCGAGATGACCATCGGCGAGTTCAGGTCGTCGTCCATCGCCTCGCGGCAGCGGCACTCCAACTCGGCGGGATCGACCGTCGAATCCTCCGACGGGCGGAGCTTCGAGAGCGTCTCGACGCCCTTCATCAGGCGGTCGAGCCCCTTCTCGGCGGCCTGCAACGCATCGTTCGAGAAGTCGAGCGTCGAGCGGTAGTGCGCCTGCAACACGAAGAAACGGATCGTCATGGGCGAATAGGCCTGCGCCAGCAGCTTATGGCTGCCGGTGAAGAGCTCTTCGAGGGTGATGAAGTTGCCCAGCGACTTGCCCATCTTCTGTCCGTTGATCGTAATCATGTTGTTGTGCACCCAGTACTTCGCCGAATCGTGTCCCAGCGCGGCGGTCGACTGCGCGATCTCGCACTCGTGGTGCGGGAACATCAGGTCCATGCCGCCGCCGTGGATGTCGAACCGTTCGCCCAGATACTTGGTGCTCATGGCCGAGCACTCCATGTGCCAGCCGGGGAACCCGTCGCTCCACGGCGAAGGCCAGCGCATGATGTGTTCGGGCGACGCCTTTTTCCACAGCGCGAAGTCGCAGCAGTTGCGTTTGTCGCACTGCCCGTCCAGCGCGCGCGTGTTGGCCACGATGTCTTCCAGATTGCGCCCCGAAAGGACGCCGTAGCGGTGGTCGCGGTCGTACTTCTCCACATCGAAATAGACCGATCCGTTCGACTCGTAGGCGTAACCCGCATCGAGAATCTTCTGCACGAAGGCCTCCTGCTCGATGATATGCCCCGAAGCCCGCGGCTCGATCGAGGGGCTGAGCACGCCCAGCGCATCCATCGCCCGATGGTAACGCTCCGTGTAGTAGTGCGCCACCTCCATCGGTTCGAGCTGTTCGAGCCGCGCCTTCTTCGTGATCTTGTCCTCGCCGTCGTCGGCGTCGTGTTCCAGATGCCCCACGTCGGTGATGTTGCGCACGTAGCGCACCTTGTAGCCGAGCGCTTGCAGATAACGGAACAGCAGGTCGAAGGTCACGGCCGGACGCGCGTGCCCCAGATGAGGATCGCCGTAGACCGTCGGCCCGCAGACGTACATGCCCACACGGGGCGGAGCCAGCGGCACGAACTCCTCCTTGCGGCGGGAAAGCGTATTGTATAAAACGAGTTTCGATTCCATAATCGCTGAAATTTCCGCAAAAATAGGAAATATTCTCTACAATTCCGCGATTTGCGGAGGCCGAATCGAAATTTGCATCCGGCCCTCCGTGCCGTGCGCGCCGGCGAAGCCGGTGGCGGGGACGAAACTCCTCGTTCGCCACCGCGCCGCGAAAAAGCGGACGGAAAGCGGCGAAAAGAATTTTGCGATCGGCTTGCCGGTTTGCGGAATTTATGCTAATTTTGTCACAGAGAATCCTGCGAAATGAAGAAGTCGGCATTCATACTCCTCTTCCTGTTGGCCTCCCTTCCGGCATTGATGAGCCGGGGAGCGGAAGCCGGCGCGGCGGCCGCTTCCGACCTTCGTCAGACGGTAAAGAATTCCTCGATCTCGGCACAGCACTCCGACTTCGTGGCCACGGAGACGTTCCAACTCTCCGTGCCGGCTCCTTCGCGCGCCCTGCGCAAGTCGAACGAACGGTCGTCGCGTACGATCCACGAAATGCCGGTGCTCTATTGCGAACGGTACTTCGCATCCGTGCGCCACGACTTGTCGCAGTCCGTCGCTTCCTTACAGCCGGACGCGCACCGTCCGCTGCCGTCCCACAGCGCCGACTATCTCAAATTCGGTATTCTGGTCATTTAGCCATCCCTTTCCACTTCGACGACACGACACGCCCGCTCCCGAAGCGATCGTTCGTGTGTGCATCTACGGCTACCTGCGGGTCGGACTCCACCCGTCAGGCGGAATCTTGCGGGGCCGAACCTTCCCGACCGGAAGCGTCCCTCCCGCAGAGGAGGGGTTGCGGTCTCGGACGGAAACATGCGCCCCTGCGACAAATCCATTTTCACATCCATAAATACCGAACAGAAATGAACTTATCCTATATAATCGGAGAGACGCTGCTGATGGCGGGATTCACCTTCATCGTGGGAATCGCATTCGCCTACGCGCTTAAACTGACGACCTTCTTCTTCTCCCGCCTCAACGGGCACGACCTTCCCGTCCTGCTGCGGAAAAGCCGCATATGGGAACGCGCCTACCGCATGAACGTCGCCCACACCTACCGATACATCCGCTCGATCGCCCGCAACGACGACCCTCAGAAACGGCCTGCGGCGACGGACGCCTGCATGATCCGCACCATGCAGGAACTGGCCGAATACCATTTCGGTAATTCCGGAGAATCGAGTAAAGAAGACGGGAACATGAACGGTTTATACGAATTCCACCATGGAAAAATTTGATCTGAACAATATCTTCCAAGGCATTTCGACCCTGTTGCAGTCCGACCCGTCGATCATGTACGCCCGCATCGGACTGATCCTGCTCGGCATCCTGCTGGTCTATCTGGGACGCCGGGGCATCCTCGAACCGCTGGTAATGATCCCCATGGGACTGGGCATGGCAGCCGTAAACGCCGGCGTACTCATCATGCCCGGCGGCGTACAGGGCAATCTGTTCCTCGACCCGATGGTCACCGACACCGACCAGTTGATGAACATTCTGCAAATCGACTTCCTCCAACCGGTCTACACCTTCATGTTCAGTAACGGTCTGATCGCCTGCCTGATCTTCATGGGCATCGGGACGATGCTCGACATCAACTTCCTGCTGGCCAAGCCACTGCAAAGCATGTTCCTCGCGCTGTGCGCCGAGCTGGGTACGTTCGCCGTCGTACCGATCGCCTTCGCGATGGGGCTGAGCCCCAACGACAGCGCCTCGATCGCCATGGTGGGCGGCGCCGACGGGCCGATGGTGCTCTTCGCGTCGCTCAACCTCTCGAAAAGCATCTTCGTGCCGATCACCGTCGTAGCCTACCTCTACCTCGGACTCACCTACGGCGGCTATCCCTACCTGGTGCGTGCGATGGTTCCCAAACGGCTGCGCGCCATCAAGATGCAGCCGCCCAAGAAAGCGCCCAAACAGTACTCCGCAGCCACCAAAATCTCGCTGGCCGTGGTCATGTGCGTGATTCTCTGCCTGCTCTTTCCCGTGGCCGCTCCGCTCTTCTTCTCGCTCTTCATCGGCATCGTCATCAAGGAATCAGGACTCAAACACGTCTGCGACTTCATCAGCGGGCCGATGCTCTACGGCTCGACCTTCTTTCTGGGAATCCTGCTGGGGATTCTCTGCGACGCACATACGCTGCTCGACCCCACGGTGCTCAAACTCCTCGTGCTGGGCATCCTCGCCCTGCTGATTTCGGGCATCGGCGGCATATTGGGCGGTTATGCCATGTATTTCCTCAAACGGGGCAACTTCAACCCCGTCATCGGCATCGCCGCCGTGAGCTGCGTGCCCACGACGGCCAAGGTCGCCCAGAAGATCGTCTCGCACGACAACCCCTCGTCGTTCGTCCTGGCCGATGCGCTCGGCGCCAATATCACGGGCGTCATCACCTCGGCCATTATCGCCGCGATCTACGTGACCGTCGTCCCGCTGCTGTAAAATCCGACGAAACCCCTACATCATCAATATTCATCCGCGAGGCGGGGCCTGATTTCGGGCCCCGCCTTTTCCACCCGACGGACAGCCGAAAAAACCGCCTCCGCCTCCCTGTACGGCGGGAGAAAGACGACAACCCGAAAATTCGTCGGACAACCTGCCGCGCCCAGCCATCCGCAAGCCGAAGTCTCCGCCTCGCGAAAAATCGGGAAGAAGAACGGGCGGCGGATGCGCCGTAGACACTCCGCCCCGGCAATCGCCAAATAATTTTGCATCGCACCCGGCTTATTCGTATCTTTGGCTACGCCGAAGATACTGCCGCACGGCAATATGCAAATAAATTTGACATTGCACTCACTTATTCGTATCTTTGTACGATTATATGCTTCATACCCTAAGACGATCCGCATGAAACGTTACAACCGTTGGAACAACATCGTGGGATGGGCGGTCTTCGCCGTCGCGGCGCTGACCTACCTGGTCACCATGGAACCTTCGGCAAGCCTCTGGGACTGCTCGGAGTTCATTGCCACCTCCTATAAGCTCGAAGTGGGACATCCGCCCGGAGCCCCGCTGTTCATGATGATGGCGCGTCTGGCCACGATGCTGGCACCCTCGACCGAGTACGTGCCGCTGATGGTCAACGCCATGAACTCGCTGGCGAGCGCCTTCTGCATCCTGTTCATGTTCTGGACGGTCACCCACCTCGGCCGCCGCATCTACTCGGCGCAGGGCCGCGAGCTGACCGACGCCAACATGTGGACCGTACTGGGTGCGGGCGCCGTCGGCGCGCTGGCCTACACCTTCACCGACACCTTCTGGTTCTCTGCCTACGAGGGCGAGGTCTACGCCCTCTCGTCGATGTTCACGGCGCTCGTGGTGTGGCTCATGCTCAAATGGGAAGACCAGGCCGACGAACCCCACGCGACGAGGTGGCTGATCCTGATCGCCTACCTCATGGGACTCTCGATCGGCATTCACATCCTCAATCTGCTGACCGTTCCGGCACTGGTCTACATCTACTATTTCCGCAAATACGCGACCGTGACCTTCAAGGGATTCTGCATCGCATCGGTCATCGCGCTGGCGATCCTCTGGTTCATCAACGGACTGATTATCCCCTACACGGTCTACATCGGGGCGATGGTCGACGTACTGTTCGTCAATACGTTCGGTCTGCCGGTCAACTCGGGCATCGCCGTCTTCGCACTGTCGCTCTTCGCCCTGCTCGGGTGGAGCGTGTGGTACACCCACCGCCGCGGCCGCGTGGTGTGGAACACGCTGCTGCTGGCCACCACGATGATCCTGCTGGGATACAGTTCCTACGCTACGGTCACGATCCGCGCGGCGGCCAATCCCCCGATGAACAGCAACGACCCGTCGAATCCCCATGCGCTCTTCTCTGTGCTCAACCGCGACCAGTACGGCGGCCGGCCGCTGCTCTACGGCGCCTACTACTCGGCGCCGGTCGAAAGCGTCGTCGAGTCGACGCGCTACTACATCGACGACGAAGGCCGCTATGCCACGGCCTCCTTCCCCACGGGCTACACCCACCCGCAGCAGTTCATGCACCTCTTCCCCCGCATGTGGAACTACGCCAAGAGCCCCGACGAATACAAACAGTGGGCAGCCTACCGCACCAAGGTGGAGACGCTGCGCGACGAGCAGGGCAACGTCCTGCGCGACGAGAAAGGGCAGCCGCTGCGCGGCGAGGTGCTCGACTACGGCACGAAGCGCACCTACGACGACGGCTACTCCGAGCCGCGCGTCATCACGGAGCCGACCTTTTTGGAGAATCTCAACTACTTCTTCTCCTACCAGCTCAACTACATGTACTGGCGCTATTTCCTGTGGAACTTCGTCGGCCGCCAGAGCGACATCCAGCCCGCCGGTTCGACGACGATCACCGACGGCAACTGGCTGTCGGGAATCGACGCGATCGACCGCATCTACCTGGGGCCGCAGGAGAATCTGCCGCGCGAAGTGGCCGACAACAAAGCGCGCAACACCTACTATTTCCTACCCTTCATCCTGGGCCTCATCGGGTTGATCTACCAGCTCAACCGCGACCCGAAGAACTTCCTGATCGTGCTGTCGCTCTTCGTGATGATGGGTATCGCGCTGGTGGTCTACTTCAACACCTCGCCCGGCGAACCGCGCGAACGCGACTACGTTTACGCCGGATCGTTCTACGCCTTCGCCATGTGGATCGGGTTCGGGGTGATGGCGTTCAAGGACCTCATCGTCCGCCTCACCAAGCGCGACGACCGCACGGCCGCCGTGGCGGCGACCGTCATCGGTCTCGTGGTGCCTGGCATTCTCTGCGCCGAGAACTGGGACGACCACGACCGTTCGGGCCGCACCTACGCCCACGACATCGGCTGGAACTACCTGCAATCGACGCTTCCCAACTCGATCATCCTCAACTACGGCGACAACGACACCTTCCCGCTGTGGCTCAACCAGGAGGTCGACGGCCTGCGCCCCGACGTGCGCATCATGAACACGAGCTATCTGGGCGGCGAATGGTACATCGACGAGATGAAGACCCGGGCCAACGAAGCCGCCGGCGTGCCCTTCACCCTGCCGCGCAGCAAATACTGGTACCGCAACGACTACGTGCCCGTCTACGAGCGCGTGAACCGTCCGGTGGAGGCGCGCGAAGCCATCGAGTTCTTCGCCAGCGACGACCAGCGCACCAAGGTGCAGCTGTCGGACGGTTCGTCGAGCGACTACCTCCCCTCGAAGACGCTCATGCTGCCCGTCGACAAGCAGAACGTCCTGCGTTCGGGCATCGTCGCAGAGAAGGACAAGGATCTGATCGTCGACACGGTCTATATCAAGCTGTCGGGCGACTACCTCAACAAGGGCGAGCTGATGATCGTGGACATGCTCTCGAACTACGACTGGACGCGCCCGATCTACCTCACGCAGCCCTACATCTTCCAGAAGTTCGGGCTGGTCGACTACCTGCAATTCGACGGCTACGCCTACCGTTTCGTACCGATCCTCACGCCCTACCGTCAGGCGGGCGAAGTGGGACGCATCGACCCCGAATATGCCGTGCCGCTGCTGCTCGACGTCTTCCGCTACGGCAACCTCGACGACGAGAAGGTCTACTCCGACTACTTCACGCAGTACAACCTCTCGGCCGCCCGCGCCCGCGAAGCCTTCGCCCGCGTGGCCAAGGAGCTGATCCGCCGCGGCGACGAGAAGCCGAACTTCCCCGACAGCCTCGGCATCACCGAAGCCACCAACCGCGAGCTGGCGATCCGTCTGCTCGACGAGGGGATGCGCCGTATGCCGCCCGCGCAGGTGCGCTACACCTCGAACAACACGCTGCCCTTCATCGAAGCTTATTATGCGGCCGGCGCCGCAGACAAGGGCGACGCCCTGATGCTGGACTACGCCCGCAACCTGATGGAGTACGTCGACTATTACTTCCAGTTCGACGGCTGGCAATACGATTCGATCACCGACGCACTGGACGAGAAACTCGACCTGCTGGGCAACCTCTACTCGATGGCCGGTTACCTCAAACGCGACGCCGTGCTGACCGAGCTGAACGCCTACTACCGTTCGCTGGGCGTCACGGAGGAGGAGCTGATCCAGCCCGATTCGGCCTACCTCGACTACGAGGTCTCCGACACGGCCGCGGTGAATTGACGCTGCCGTAGAAGCGATGCGGGCCTCGTCGAAAAACGAGGCCCGCATTATTCGTTCCCGTGGCCGTACTGCGTCACTCCCGCCGCGTAAGGAACGACAGCGCACGGCACTGCCCCCGGCGGCCGCCGCCGACCTCGCGCTCGACGATACCGGTCACGACGTCGGCGGCATCGTGCCAACGGTTCGCGCGGAACTGCCGGCGGTAGGTCGTCAGGTGGGCGTAGAACTCCGGCCAGCGCAGGTTCCAGCCGCGCGGCATCCGCAGCGTGTGGAGCACCGTGGCCGAGTTGGAGAGGATGCGCGCCTCCTTGTTGGCGCTCTGGTGGAACCACTCCACACGCACCGCAGGGGCCAGCCGCTGCACGGCGCGGGCGAATCCGCGGCCGCCGTTGTTGCTCTCGACAGCGGCCGTGCGCGTATCGCTGCGCAGCAACAGGTCGGCCACCAGTCCCTCGGTTACCTCCATGCCCTCGCGCGAATAGACCAGATCGGTGACGTAGATCGTCCCGTCCGTATCGACGGCATACGACATCGAGCAGAGGTAGTCGTCGCCCGTGTCGGCCGTATCGGTATAGTTGGCGCGGCGGACGATCTCGCGCGGCAGGGCGTCGTACTCGGCGAACTGGTCGCCGTAGAGCAATCCTTCGCGCACGGAGGGACGCCCCTGGTACATGCACTCGAAACGCAGCGGATCAAGCGCCCGCTTGGCGTGGAGCAACGCCGCGTCGTGCCGCGCGGGCCATAATGCCTCGCCCGCCGCACGGGGATCGATCTCGGAGGGCGGGGTCGTTTTGAGCGCTTCGAAATTGAGTGCCAGCCAGCCGTCGGCGGACACCCGCGCCAGATCCTCCCACGCACGCAGTTCGACCACCGGCTCGCGCTGTCGCAGCATCCCGATCAGATCCTCTTCGTGCCAGCGCGTGAAGACCAGCAGCTCGCGCGAGTCGTTGTGCATCCGCGTGCGCACCACCGAAGTGTACCACTCCCAGCAGTTCTCGCGCACGAGCGGCGAATTGGCCTCCATGGCATCCTTATAGAGGTCGTCGAGCAGGAAACAGTCGACGCGGTTGCCCGTGAGCGAACCCTCGCGGCCGACCGACAGCAGACTGCCCTCGTGCCCCACGATCTCGACTTCGTCGGCCGTGCGGATGTATTCGGGAGGTTTCGAGCCGCGCTTGATCGTCGTGTCGGGAAAGAGTTCGCCGTATTCGGCCGAGCAGAGGATGCGCTGCACGCGGCGGTTGAACTTCGACGCCAGCGACGCCGAATAGGAGGCGATGGCGATCCGCAAATCGGGATCGAGTCCCAGCAGATAGGCCGGCAGCAGCGTCGTCGCCCCGACGCTCTTGCCGTGCTGGGGCGGCATGGAGATCATCAGGCGGCGGACGCGCCCTTCGGCGAAGGCTTCGAGCACGCGATAATAGGTGCGGTGGAACCACTCCAATTCCAGAAACGGATAGACCGCAAGTGCATAATCGGTAAAAGAGATCATCGACGAGAAATGAAAAATTAAGAATTGAAAATAATACTTTGCCGAGACGTTACGACATCCGTCCGCAACACTGCGGCGCCTTAGCGCCGCGCGGGCCGAAGTCTCGCCCACAGAGCCCACTCCAAAGGAAGCACTCCGCAGTCTTCGTCCCGCAACGCATCGGACAAACAGCCCAGCGCTTCCACATCGTTTGATCTCCACATCGGAACCCTCAGAAACTAAACATTCCGCCGCCGGCATCCCCGCCCCCCTACCGGACGATGCGCCGAAACCGCTCGGCAGGACGAGCGCCATTTGACCGAGAACAGGATAAAAATCCGGCAGCCTCGACCGGATGTCGAGGCTGCCGGCGGCAGACCTTCGGGACGACGGCCCCGACGGGCGGTCTGCACAGGAACCGGTTTCATCGGGCCGGGCGCACCCCTGTACGGGCGGGCCGGACGAGAACACGGCACCGAAGGCGAAGGTCGGGAGCCGTCGCTCCCGGAGCGGGAACAGCGACCTTCGCCGATGAGACTACACGAGCAGGCTGGGCCGCAGTTCGGCGAACGAAAAATCGTTGGGCACCTCCCCGTCGGCTGTCACGGTATGGAATTCCCACCACACGGGAACCACGTCCGTAAGCCGTCGGCGACACCCTTCGGGCCAACGGTCGTCGCTGCGGTAGAGAACGAGCGACGCCGTCAACCTGCACAAGGTCTCCCCGACCGCACACTCGACGCTTCCCGAATAGAAACCGCCGCCGCCGAACGCTTCGCGCAACCGGATCGCAATCTCATCGTAAAGTTCGGATGAAACTTGAAACATGGCAAGGAAAAGATTTTAAGGTGTTTTTTGTTTTTTATGAATAAATAGTTTAACTTTGCGAAGACAAATATAGGTTCAAATATTTGATTTTACAATAAAAAGTTCAATTATTTGTATCGATTTTTTCTAATAAAATTATCATGAATCAACGGGTAAAACTGATACGAAAAGAGCTCGGAATGACGCAAGAGCAAATGGCTCAACATCTTGGGATCGGGAAAGCCGCACTCTCGATGATCGAAACGGGCAAGGCGGCGCTCTCGTCGCGCAATCGCAACATTCTGGTTCAGGAATTGAACGTAAACCCCGACTGGCTCGAAACGGGCAAGGGCTGCATGTTCAACGCCGAACCCGACCTGACCTCCTACCTGCACCGCACGGACAACTCGCTGCCGTTGCAGAGCGTGCCGCTCTATTCGATCGAGGGGACGGCGGGACTCGTACCGCTGTTCAGCGACCAGGCGCAGCTCAAACCCGTCAATTTCATCCACATCCCCAACCTCCCCAAATGCGACGGCGCGATCTACATCGTGGGCGATTCGATGTATCCGCTGCTCAAAAGCGGCGACATCGTCCTCTACAAGCAGCTGCACGACATCGGCGACGTCTTCTGGGGCGACATGTATCTGTTGTCGATCGACATCGACGGCGAGGAGTACGTCACGGTGAAATACATTCAGAAATCCGACCGCAAAGGCTACGTGAAGCTCGTCAGCCAGAATCCCCACCACGCCGACAAGGAGGTCGAGATCGCCCGCATCCGTGCACTGGCGCTCGTCAAGGCCAGCATCCGGATGAACTCCATGCGCTGAGACCCGAACCGTCGGGCCGAACGGCGACGGATGCGGAGCCGCGTCTTTCGGTGCAGCTCCGCATCGGACACCGGCACCCGCAGCAATCCGATGCGGAATGCTGTTCCTCGCTGCGACGAAGAAGTCCCGGAACTTACGACACGCGAAAAGACGAACCCGCAAAAAGAGATATGCCCCGAATATTCGGGGCATATCTCAATTATTGCCGGACGGAGCGTTATTTCGCACGGACGCAACGTACCATCATCGAATTGGCCTGGCTCGTACCGCCGCTGGAAACCATAGGCTTGCTGGTCGCGGTATTCGACCACGCCAGATAACGGGCCTTCCCTGCATCGCCCGCGTCCGACGACCACATCAGCGAGGCTGTGGGAAGCATCAGGGATGATCCCGTACTCTGTCCGCTCGGTACGAGGTAGACATCCTGCTCGCCGTCGCTGCACAACCGGTAGGTATCGACAACGAATTCCTTCGAACCTTCGGATGTAAGTTCGATCAATTCATCGGCTGTCGGCATCCGCCACGTGCCGGCGGGAGCCACCAGCGAGCAGGGATCGGTATCGCCATACGGAATGTCGGCATACGCCATCTCCGTCGCAGTCGGCCCATACACCACACCGCCATATTTCGGTTTGGATTCAAGCGGGTCAGGCAGGGCGAAACCGTACTGACTCTTATACTTGAAATACATTCCGCGCTCCTTCGGGGCCGCAAAGACATAAGCGCCGTCCCTGACGGTCAGATACCCTTCGCTCCATACGACCGAGTAGACCAGCGGTACGACCTGTTTTCCCTGCTTCACGGTCTTCTTCGTATCCACGCCGTTGACCCAGATCGAGAGCGTGCGCTCCTCGCCGGTATTCTCCGGAATGGCGATTTCGACGGTCGGATTCTCCTTCGAACCGGTGCCCGACCACTCGCCGCCGTCGCTGCCCTTGACCACGACGGGGAACGAAGCCATGTCGCTGTCGCAGGTCACGCTCAGCGTGAAGGCTCCGTATTCGGCCGAAGCCGGCGTATGGGAGACATAGAGCGCATAATCGGTCATTGCGGGCTGTACGAATTCGACGCCTGTATAGATATGGTTGACGAAGAGGCGCAATGTCCGGTCCTGCTTCGTATCGTTCTTCGGGATACCCACCGACACCTGCGGCCGGGCGTCCGTAGCCCCCGTCTGCGTAAGGGTGCCGTCGTCGCCCCATACGGTGACATCGTAGTAGGTGAAGGCACCCGGATCGGTCTCCACGTTCAGCGAGAAGGCCTTGTAATCGACCGTTTCGGGCAGGGTGTGCATGACGTACTTCGGCTGCGGAACGTTCCGCACGCAGCGCACCATGGCCATGTTGGTACCGACCGCATCGTAATCCAGGAGCGAATATCCTATCTCGCCGTTCAGCGAATAGATCACGCCGTTGCCGTGGAAATCGCCGCCCAAGCCCCAATAACCGCCGAACGTCGACTTTCCGACGGACGTACCGGTTTCGGTGCTCATGACACCGCAATAGGGCAGGAAGAGCGATACGCCCGTATAGCCCATTCCCGTAACGCCGTCCTGCGTGCGCTGCACGTCCTCGCCGTAGTAAAGTTCCGTAAGTTCCGCGAAAGTCGGCATTCGCAGAGCGGGATCGATGAGGCTGCAAGGATCGACGCCTTCGTTCTGAGGAATCGCGTCGATCGCGATCTGCACCGGAGCGGGCGTATAGGCCGTCCCGGCATAGGTCGCTTCGTCCGACGGCACGCCGTAACCGCTCTCATGACGGAAGAAGAGGCCCGAATCCGACGGTTTGTCGGCCAGTACGAACCGGTCGTTCTTGACCGAGACATTGCTCTTAGTCCAGTAGAAACCGCCGAGCAGCTCCATGCCGGCCTGCTGCTTCGCCTCGACGACCTTCGTCCACACGGGCGTCTGCGACGCAACGGCCGTCTCGAAGATCACGTCGACCTCCTTCTCCGAATAGTTGGCGCCGATATGCACGGCCACGCTCTCCGTGGGTTCGTCGACGACAACCGGCTCGCCCACCGCTTCGCCCACCGTCAAGCGGTACTGCCACGGTTCGAACTGCGGCGTGGCACGGGTCTCGATCTTCGTGCGGAACTTCACTTCGTAGTCGCCGCCGGCGAAGGGTACCGACGCGGGAATGGTCGTCGACTCGAACTCCGTCACCTCGTATTCCTTCCTGCCCGCCTCCTGCTTCGCCTCGACGATCTTCGTCCACACGGGCGTCTCGGCCACCTCGGCCATCTCCACGATCACGGCACGCTCCTCGACGCTCTCACTGGCGTCGATATGTATGCCGATCTTCTCGGTCGGTTCGGTCACCTCGACCGCATCGCCGACCGCATCGCCCAGCGTCACGCGATACTGCCATGCGACGAACAGCGGCGCAGCCGCACGGGTCTCGACCTCCAGCCGGAACAGCACGTCGTAATCGCCGCCGCCGGCAGGAACCGTCGCCGGAATAGTCGTCGACTCGAACTTGGTCACCTGGTAATCTTTCAGCGAACCCTCCTGCGTCGCCTCGACGATCTTCGTCCACGTCTCAGCCTTCACCCCGGAGGCCATCTCGACCGCCACGCCGCGCTCTTCCTTGCTGCGGTTAGGCGGAATCGTAATCGCGATTTCGGTCGTGGGCTTGGTGACCGTCACCGCGTCGCCCACCGCGTCGCCGAGCGTCAGGCGATAAGCCCACGGTTCGAAGGTCGCGCCCGTCGAGCGCGTCTCCGTCCTGATGACGAAGGTCAGTTTATACCCCCCCCCTTCACCGGGAATCGAGGCCGGAATCGTACTCGATTCGAACTGCGTGACCTGATAGGCCTGCGGTTCCGGCTGATCGTCGGTCTTGTCGTCCGAACAGGCGGCGAAACCGCACAGCGAAACGCAACACAAAAGCGCCGATAGTCTGAAATTTTTCATAGGCTTCAACATAAATTTTGATGATTGAAATTCATTTTCCCTCTTCCGCGTCCGGCATACCGCAGCCTGCGAGCGTCCCTGCCCGAAACGGAACCCGCCCGCCGTTCCGGACTCGAAAAGAGGGAGTTGTTAAATGTACGACAAATTATCCGGCCCGACAACGATATAAAGATATATCATAAAAACGCATCCGCTATCTAAACGGATAATACATCGGCCGAACGGCCGTTTTAAAGGAATATTCTCCCGAAAAGCGCTCCGCTCGTTCCGAATCGTAAGCGGAATAAGGAAGATCCGGTAAAAACCGCCCGTCCCGAATCCGGAAAGTTTCGGACAATCAACGGCTTCGGATCGCTTTCGAATTACGGAACGGACCTTTTGCAATCCGTGCGCCGAAAGGAAGTTCGTCTGCGTCAACCTTTCTCCGGCTATGGCATTGGCATGGCCGGAGAAAGCACAACCCCATACATCTTAACGAAAAACATGCGACCCGAGCCACACCCGTTCGCCAAATCCATAAAAACGAAATCACGATAAATAAATATCGTGCTAAAAAATCGCAAATTTGCAGTCGGACGACTCATAAAGTCTTCCGAATAAATAAAAATAATCAATAATTATTTCTCCGTGGGCAGGAGGGCCGGACAGAGGAATTCCCGCCGGAAAACACGCCGTTTCCCTTTCCAGGCCGACGCGAACGGTGCGAATCGCAAGCGAATGAACCGGCCGATATATTTTAAATAATTTAACGAACAAAAGGCTCGATAAAAAACCGAGGCAGGAAAAGAGCGTTCGTTTTTCAGTTTCGCCGTGCCAATATGCCGGAAATTTTATATATTTGCCCACGGTTTACCCATCCTGCAACAAGGCCGGCGGATACCGTTTCCGGCCGGAAAACCTCGTCGAAAGAGGCGATTCCCGAAGAGGCGCCCCTCCCATTCGACGCCTTCCGGAAAGGAACCCCGCCGGAAGTGCCGGATACAAAACGTGAAAACAAACCATTCATTTAACGATAAAGCGATGAATCAAGAGCATGTACAAGAGCTTCAAGACGTCGTCATCCGCTTCTCGGGCGATTCGGGCGACGGAATGCAGCTCACGGGGACGCTTTTCTCCGACACCTCGGCGCTCATGGGCAACGGCATCTCGACCTTTCCGGACTACCCCGCCGAGATTCGTGCGCCGCAGGGAACCGTGGCCGGAGTATCGGGCTTCCAGGTCCATTTCGGCGCACGGCGCGTCACCAACCCCGGCGACTACTGCGACGTACTGGTAGCGATGAATCCCGCGGCGCTCAAAGCCAACCGCCGTTGGCTCAAAGCGGGAGCGACGGTCATCATCGACGGCGATTCGCTCACCGAAACCAATCTGCGCAAGGCCGGTTTCACGACCGACGATCCGATCGCGGAACTGGGACTCGACGGTCACAACCTCGTCGTGCCCGGCATCACGACCATGACCCGCGAGGCGCTCAAAGAGCTGGAACTGGACAACAAGTCGGTGGTCAAGTGCAAGAACATGTTCGCGCTGGGCATCTGTTTCTACCTCTTCCACCGTCCGGAGGACCACGCCAAGAAGTACCTCGACTCGAAATTCGCACGCAAAAACCCGCTCATCGCCGAGGCCAACAAACGGGCTATCGACGCGGGCTACAACTTCGCAGCCAATACCCACCAGTTCGCCAACACCTATGCCGTACCGGCCGCACCGCTCGAAAAGGGCACCTACCGCTCGATCAACGGCAACGTCGCCACGGCATGGGGACTGATGGCCGCCGCCGAAAAGGCGGGGCTGCCGCTCTTCTGCGGCTCCTACCCCATCACGCCGGCCACGGTGATTCTCGAAGAGCTGGCCAAGCACAAGGAGCTGGGCGTGAAGACCGTGCAGGCCGAAGACGAGATCGCCGGCATCTGCACGGCCATCGGCGCCGCCTTCGCCGGCAATTTCGCCGTCACGACGACCTCCGGCCCGGGACTTTCGCTCAAAAGCGAAGCGCTCGGTCTGGCCGTCATGGCCGAACTGCCGCTGGTGGTGGTCGACGTCCAGCGCGGCGGCCCGTCGACGGGTCTGCCGACCAAGACCGAACAGAGCGACCTGATGCAGGCGCTCTACGGCCGCAACGGCGAGTGTCCCGTGGTGGTGCTCGCAGCCTCGACGCCCGGCGACTGCTTCCGTTTCGCTTTCGAAGCGGGCAAGATCGCCATGGAGCACATGACGCCCGTGATCCTGCTCACCGACGGATTCATCGCCAACGGTTCGCAGCCGTGGCGCATCCCGCAGATGAGCGACTACCCCGCCATCTGTCCGCCCGTGGTCGAACCGCACCCCGAGGGCGAGGCGTTCATGCCCTATGCCCGCGACGCCCGCCACGTCCGCGGCTGGGCCTTCCCGGGCAAGGCGGGCCTCGAACACCGCATCGGCGGCCTCGAAAAACACTGTCTGAAAGGGTGTATCTCCTACGAACCGGCCAACCATCAGGAGATGGTGCGCACCCGCGCCGCCAAGGTAGCGGCCGTGGCGGACGACCTGCCGCGTCAGGAGGTCATGGGCGCGGCCGAAGGCGACCTGCTGGTGATCGGCTGGGGCGGTACGCGCGGCAACGTGCAGAGCGCCGTGGAGCAGTTGCAGGAGGAGGGCAAGCGCATCTCGTTGTGCCACTTCAACTACATCCACCCGCTGCCGCACGGCGTGCGCGAGATCCTCGGCGGTTTCCGCCGCATCGTCGTCTGCGAGCTCAACGAAGGGCAGCTGGCCTCCTACCTGCGCCAGCAGTTCCAGGAATTCCGCTTCGGGCAGTACAACAAGTGCGAGGGCCTGCCCTTCACCGTCGTGGAACTGAAAGAGGAATTCAACCGGATTTTGAACGAGAAATAGATAACAAGCTCATGGCAACATACAACTACACACCCGCTGATTTCAAATCGGATCAAGAGGTCAAATGGTGTCCCGGATGCGGCGACCACGCGGTGCTGAACGCCGTGCAACGCGCCATGCCCGAAATCGCCGATGCGCTCGACACGCCGCACAACCGGTTCGTCTTCATTTCGGGCATCGGCTGCTCGTCGCGCTTCATCTACTATATGAAGACCTTCGGGTTCCACACGATCCACGGCCGCGCCAATGCCGTGGCCACGGGCGTCAAGGTCGCCAATCCCGACCTGAGCGTCTGGGTCTGCACCGGCGACGGCGACTCGCTGGCCATCGGCGGCAACCACTTCATCCACGCCATCCGGCGCAACGTCGATCTCAACTGCATCCTCTTCAACAACGAGATCTACGGACTGACCAAAGGGCAGTACTCGCCCACGACCAAACTGGGCAAGGTCACCAAGACCTCGCCCTACGGCACGATCGAAAAGCCGTTCAATCCCGGCGAACTGGCCATCGGCGCCAAGGCGACCTTCTTCGCCCGCACGGTGGACGCCGACGTCGAGCTGACCAAGTCGTGCCTGCTGGCCGCCGCACGCCATCAGGGGATGTCGGTGGTCGAATGTCTGGTCAACTGCGTGATCTTCAACAATAAGACACACGCCGATTTCGCCGGCGACAAAGCCACCCGCGCCGAACGCACGATCGTGCTGCGCCACGGCGAGAAGATGCTCTTCGGCGCGAACCGCGACAAGGGCCTCGTGCGCGAGAACGGCAAGCTGAAAGCGGTGACCGTCGGCGAAGACGGATACACGATCGACGACGTTCTCACGCACGACGCACACGAGCGCGATACCTCGCTGCATCTGATGCTCGCGGCGATGAAATACCCCGACATGCCGGTGGCCGTCGGCGTGATCCGCGAGGTGGAGGACACGCACGTCTACGACCGCAAGGTGGCCGAACAGGTCGCCGAAATCCGGAACTCCAACCCGATCCGCTGCATGGACGACCTGCTCCACGCGGGCGAGACGTGGGAGATCGGATAAACGCGCAATCACCGATGAAAAACGGGGGCGGCGGACGACGGATGTCCGCCGCCCCCGTTTTTCTGCGAACAGTTCCGGCCTGCGGCGCGCCTCCTGTCGAAGAGAAAGAATCCACAGACCCGTCCCAAAGAGCGGAAAAACCGGAAGTTACGATTTATAACCGGCCGTACCTGCCTCCTTCCGGCCACTCGTTCGACGACGGACGTACCGCTTCCGCCGCTGAAGAATATTCCGGCACGCCCGCTTCCGGCACGCTCGCCGGAGACGATTTCCGAGGCCGACCTCATAACGGCTCCAATACTTGCTATAAATCAATAAAATAACACCCAATCCCAAATTAGTTCCGATTACGAGAAGATACCGCGGGAGGGATATTCTCCCACGGCATTCCACCCCGTCCGCCACCGAAATGCTGTCGACGCACGACGTTCGTAGGCCGGATGGATTCGGTGCCGGAAAGAAAACAGACGGAATTTCGTCGCACCGAAACGGGATCGTATTATTATTCGAAACTTCACGGAAAATATTTTTGAAATTCTTGAATAATTTATATATTTGCAAATGAATGAATGGATTACGAAACCATATATAATTTCATTTCGTGCCTAAGCAGGATGATATTTTATAAATTTAGCATCTGTTTCACCCGTTTCAGTTACGAATCGTAATCAAAATCCGCCGAACCGGCCATTTCGCACGCCGGCGACGAAAGATCGGGCGACAAGGTTCACCCTTTCGGAAATACATGACATCCGGCCGGGGCCGGCTGCGGAGATTCCGGCAGGCTTCGGCTCCTTTGCAGCGGAAAGAGCGGACTCCGACAGCGGGAGGCCCAGCGGATACGGGCGGACACACGGCTTTTTGCAGGAAAACACGGATTCGGAGCGATCGAACGATCGCCCGACATCAGAAGACCGACAGAATATGAGTGAGAGATTGTACATTTTCGACACCACGCTCCGCGACGGCGAGCAGGTTCCCGGCTGCCAGTTGAACACGATCGAAAAGATCGAGGTCGCCAAGTTGCTGGAAAGCCTCGGCGTGGACATCATCGAGGCGGGATTCCCGATCTCCAGCCCCGGAGACTTCAACTCCGTGCTCGAAATTTCGAAGGCCGTCTCCGAGCCGACGATCTGCGCGCTCACGCGCGCCGTACGCAAGGATATCGACGTAGCGGCCGACGCCCTGCGGCTGGCCAGGCACAAGCGGATCCACACCGGTATCGGCGTCTCGCCCCAGCACATCTACGACAAACTGCGTTCGACGCCCGAAAAGATACTCGAAACGGCTGTCGACGCGGTGAAATACGCCAAACGCTACGTCGAAGACGTGGAGTTCTACGCCGAAGACGCCGGCCGGGCCGAACCCGAATACCTCGCCCGCGTGGTCGAAGCGGCCATTGCGGCCGGCGCCACGGTGGTCAACATCCCCGACACGACGGGCTACTGCCTGCCGCAGGAGTACGGAGCGAAGATCCGCTATCTGGTCGAACACGTCGCCAACATCGACCGTGCGATCATCTCCACCCACTGCCACAACGATCTGGGCATGGCGACGGCCAACACGCTGAGCGCCGTTCTCAACGGCGCCCGGCAGGCCGAGGTGACGATCAACGGCATCGGCGAACGGGCGGGCAACACCTCGCTCGAAGAGGTGGTGATGACGCTGCGCTGCCACCGCGAACTCGACATCGACACGCGCATCAACTCGCAGCTCATCACCAAGGCCTCGCATCTGGTGTCGAGCCTGATGAACATGCCCGTGCAGCCCAACAAGGCGATCGTCGGACGCAACGCCTTCGCCCACTCGTCGGGAATCCACCAAGACGGCGTGCTCAAACACCGGCAGACCTACGAGATCATCGACCCGCAGGACATCGGGCTCAACGAATCGGTCATCGCCCTGACGGCCCGCAGCGGCCGCGCGGCACTGGTGCACCGGCTCGAACTGCTAGGCTACGACCTCACGCCGGAAGAACTGAACGCCACCTACGACAAGTTCCTCGCGCTGGCCGACCGGAAAAAGGAGATCCACGACTACGACCTGCTCTACCTGGTAGGCGACATCGACCGCATCCGCAAACAGTCGATCGCACTCAAATTCCTGCAAGTGACCACCGGAACCCTTGTTCCGACGGCCACCGTTGTACTGAAATTCGGCGACCACGAACGCATGTCGATCGCCACGGGCAACGGACCGGTCGACGCGGCCGTCTCGGCCATCAAGAAGCTCGTCAACGAGCGGGTCACCCTCTCGGAGTTCCTGATGCAGGCCGTCACGCGCGGCTCGGACGACGTGGGGCGCGTCCACGTACAGGTCGAATGCGGCGAACGCACCGTGCACGGCTTCGCAGCCCACACCGATACGACACGCGCGTCGGTCGAGGCATTCCTCGACGCGCTGCGCGTGCTGAACGTCACCGAACGCAAAGAGAAGGAGGAGTAGCATGGGACGGACGCTTCTGGACAAAATCTGGGATGCGCACACGGTGCGCACCGAGGAGGGCGGCCGCACGGTGCTCTACATCGACCGGCAGTACATCCACGAGGTAACCTCGCCCGTGGCCTTCGCCGGACTCGCGCGGCGCGGCGTCGGCGTGGTACATCCCGACCGCATCACCGCCACGGTCGACCACAACATCCCCACCGTCGACCAGCACCTCCCCATCGCCGAGCCTCAGTCGCGGCATCAGGTCGAGACGCTGCGCGCCAACTGCGCCCGCTACGGCATCGAGCACTTCGGCATGGGCGATCCGCGGCAGGGGATCGTACACATCATCGGCCCCGAACTGGGGCTCACGCAGCCGGGCATGACGATCGTCTGCGGCGACAGCCACACCTCCACGCACGGCGCGCTGGGGGCCGTCGCCTTCGGCGTGGGAACCTCCGAAGTCGAAATGGTACTGGCCAGCCAGTGCATCCTGCAAGGCAAGCCGCGCGCGATGCGCATCACCGTCGACGGCACGCTGCCCTCGGGCACGGAGGCCAAGGACATTATTCTCCACATCATCGCGCGCATCACCGCTTCGGGCGGAACCGACCATTTCATCGAATTCGCCGGCGAGGCGATCCGCTCGCTCTCGATGGAGGGACGCATGACGGTATGCAACATGAGTATCGAGTGCGGCGCCCGCGGCGGCATGATCGCCCCCGACCAGACGACCTTCGACTACCTGCGCGGACGCGAACGCGCGCCGCAGGGCGAGGCGTTCGACGCCGCCGTAGCGCGGTGGCGGGAACTTTACAGCGACGCCGACGCACATTTCGACCGCGAATACAGGTTCGACGCCGCCGAGATCGCGCCGATGATTACCTACGGGACGAATCCCGGCATGGGAATGGCCGTCGATGCGGCGATTCCCGCCGACGCCGACCCCAAAGCGCTGGAATATATGGGATTCGATGCCGGCGAACGGCTGCTGGGCAAACCCGTCGACTACGTTTTCGTCGGCAGCTGCACCAACGGCCGCATCGAAGACCTGCGGCGTTTCGCCCGTCTGGTCGAGGGACGGCGCAAAGCTCCGGAAGTGACGGCATGGATCGTCCCCGGCTCGAAGGCCGTGGAGGCCGCCGCGAAGGCCGAAGGACTGGATCGGATTCTCGCCGCCGCAGGATTCGAACTGCGCCAGCCGGGCTGCTCGGCCTGTCTGGCGATGAATGCCGACAAGATTCCCGCCGGCAAGTACTGCGTCTCGACCTCCAACCGCAATTTCGAAGGGCGTCAGGGGCCGGGAGCACGCACGCTGCTGTCGGGCGTTGCCGTAGCGGCGGCCGCCGCCGTCAGCGGCCGGATCGCAGACCCGCGGGAGCTGTTCGGGTTCCCGCCGGACGATTGAAAACGAACGTTGCAAACGGACCTTTTCGATAAGCCGAGTGCAGAGCCGAACGAAGTTCGGACTATGCCGAGGCGA
>ERZ772851.20-NODE-20-length-206267-cov-16.424665_pt1 | contig 206267 bp, 316 predicted proteins | sample MGYA00512137_ERZ772851 | MGnify/ENA primary metagenome ERZ772851 (study PRJEB29015, sample SAMEA2737663) | human gut metagenome | biome: human gut; feature: human-associated habitat; material: faeces | place: China | collected 2012 ... | reverse complement strand
GGATGAAGTGTTTAATACGATTCTTCAAAAAAGAGGAATTCAAGATGCGGAACATTTTTTAAATCCAACAGAAGAAGATTTGCTTCCACTAGATTCTTTATATAGAATTGATGAAGCATACATACGTATTAATCGGGCAATTGAAGAAAACGAAAACATTGGTATTTTGTTTGATACAGATACTGATGGAATCACTTCAGGAACGATTATGACGCGATATTTGAGACATTTCACAGACGACATTTTTACATATATTGATAATGGTAAACAGCATGGATTAAAAGGACAAAATTTACAGCAGTTTGCATCTTTAGATTTATTGATTATTGTAGATAGTTTAGACGAAGACGAAATTCAGTATAAAGAATTGTCAGAAGCAGGAATCGATGTGCTTATTTTAGATCATCATGCAATTAAACGGGAAATTCCATATGATAAATATATAATTCTTATTTCTTCTCAAAGAGATTATTGCAACCCACAATTATCTGGAGCAGGAGTTGTATGGAAATTTTGTAAATATTTGGATAAACAATTTCTTACAGATTATGCAGATGAATTGGTAGATCTTGCGGCATGTGGTCTAGTTGGAGATATGATGGATATGACAGTTATGGAAAACCGTTATATTGTATCGAAAGGACTTGAGAAGATTTATAATCCAGCAGTTAAGAAGATTGTCGGCGGATTTGAATTCAACAGTACGGCAATTGCATTTAGTGTTGCTCCAATTGTAAATGCGGCGAACCGTATGGGTGAAAATGAAACTGCTATGAATGCATTTCTAGAAGATAATAACAAACAAGTGCTTGCCTATGTAAAAGCATTAAAGAAATGTAAGGAAGAACAAAATCAAGAAGTGGAGCGTTTACTACCGAATGTTTATGAACAATGTGAGAAACAAAAGGATCAAAAGGTAATCACTGTATATATTGATACACAATATGGTATTGCTGGTTTATTAGGAAATAAGCTACTAGAAAAGTATCAAAAGCCGATCTTAGTGTTGAAAGATGTCGGATCAAAATATACAGGTTCTATGAGAGCCGTAGGTGTTGATGATTTCCGAAAAATCTGCAATGATAGTGGTTATGCAAAAGCCGATGGGCATGAACTTGCATCGGGTATTCAAATCAAAAAATCAGATCTTAACAATTTCTTGTCTTATGTCGAGACAAACCTTCCAGAGTTTAAAGAACCAACAATTGACATTGATATTCAAATTGATGTCGAAGATATTACCAGACGATTAGTAGAGAATATCAAAAAGATTGATCGTATTTCTGGCACAAATTTTAAACCAGTAAGAGCTTATATGGATAATATTTGTGATTACGAAATTGGTCAGATGAGTGATTATAAGCATTTAGTTCTAAAACCGAATGATTACTTGCAGATTATCAAATGGAACTTCGACGGTTCATTTGATGATATGGAGGATCATAGCACTATGAATGATGAATTCGAAGCCGTATGTAGTCTGGATAGTGGATTTTTAGGTAGAAAATTTGTACTAAAAGCAGTATGCGATGTACTTTCGGAGGTGGATTAAAATTTCTAATATTGAGTTGATAAAAAAAATTATTCCTACATTGACATTTGAATTCCCTTATTCACCAGAAGAATATGAAAAGAATTTATATTTAGAGAACTATCATTGTCACAAAGATTTTAGTAACACATCAACACCGGACTGTGCGGAATCTATAGAAACATATGCGGAAAGAATACATGAATTTGGTGCAAAGTGTTTATACTCAGGAGAGCATGGATCACAGGGGAATCAATTTCAAGTATATAAAGTTGCTGAAAAAGAACATCTTAAATATATTCATTCTTCGGAAGTTTACTGGGTAAAAGATAGAAAAGAAAAAGACCGAGCAAATTGTCATATGATCATAGCAGCAAAAAATGCAGAGGGGCGTCGTGATATTAATTTTGTTTTATCTATGGCAAACATTGATGGATATTATTATAAACCGCGCATTGATTTAGAACTATTATTTAATATCCCAAAAGACAACGTAATTGTTACATCTGCATGTTTAGCAGGGTGGAATTATGAAGATGCTGAAGAAGTTTGGCTGAAAGTCCATAAGTATTTTGGAGATAATTTTTTTCTTGAAGTTCAATATCACAATACCGATAAGCAAAAAGAACTCAATAAAAGAATATTGAAAATTGCAAAAGAACATAATATTCAGATCATCTGTGGCCTTGATAGTCATTATGTTAAAGAAGAAAATTCTATTAAACGTGATCAGATTCTAAAATATAAGAACATCAATTATCCAGACGAAAAGGGATGGTATCTTGATTATCCAGATACTCAGACGGTTATAAAAAGGTTTATAGAACAGGGAGTTCTAAATAAAGAGGAAATATTTAGAGCGATTATGAACACCAATGTTTTTGTATCAGAATGCGAAGTAATTGTTTTAGATAGAAAATTTAAAATACCAAGTGTTTATAAAGATAAAACCTATAAAGAAAAATGCAAAATTTATAAAGATATTTTAAATAGGGCTTATGCAAAAGAAAAGGATAAGTCTAAAGAAAAAGCTGATGGCATTCGTTATGAAGCAAAACAGGTTATGGAAGCTGGCGTAGTCGATTACTTTTTGACGAGCAAATCAATTATAGATGATGCAGTTAATAACGAAGGAGGAATTTTAACTACTACCTCAAGAGGTAGTGCTGCATCATTTATTACAAACAAACTGTTGGGACTTACTACTGTAGACCGTTTTAACGCCGACATTCCAATTTATCCGGAACGATTTTTAACGAAAGAACGTGTTCTTGCAGGACAAATGCCTGATATTGACATGAACGTTGCCACACAAGAGCCTTTTGTAAGAGCAGCGAGAAAATTACTCGGTGAGCATGGATGTTATCCATTAATGGCGATAGAAAAATTAAAAGAAAAAGCTGCATGGCAGTTATATGCGGGAGCAAATGATGTACGCCCAGAAGATGCAAATCAAATCTCTAAATATCTGGATGAATATAATAAAGCATTGAAATATGCGGATGATGACGAAAAAGAAGATATTCATGTTGAAGATTATATTCCAGAAGAGTATTTAGACTTATTTAAACAAAGCAATGAATATCAGGGAATCACAATCAATTTAAAAGTACATGCTTGTGGACATTTCATTTTTGACGGAGACATTCGAAGAGAAGTAGGGTTAATTAGTGCTGTTTCAGAATCGACTGGGAAAAGAACTATATGCGCTGCTATTGAAGGTGGTTATCTTGATGAATTTGGGTATGTAAAAGAAGATTTTCTTATTGTAGATAGTGTATATCTTACGTATAAATTTTTTCATAGTATTGGCAAGGAAGTTCCTACGTTTGAAGAACTGAGACATATGATTGATGGAGATGAAAAGACATGGGACATTTATGCAAATGGCATTACGTGTTGTATAAATCAATGCGAAAAAGAAGCTACTACCAATCGAGTAAAAAAATATAAACCGCAGAACCTTGCAGAATTAAGTAGTTTTATTGCAGCAATTCGACCAGGCTTTGCTTCACTACTTAGTACTTTTTTAAATCGTGAACCATATACAACTGGAGAAAAAAAGATTGATGATTTGTTGTCTGATACAGCTCATTTCATGCTTTATCAGGAATCAATTATGAAAGTACTATCCTTCTTACAATTAAAGATGACAGAAACATATGGTGTTATTAAAAATATTTCAAAGAAAAAATATAGGCTGCATCCTGAAATGTTAAAAGAATTACAAGAGCGATTAATTAAAGGTTGGGAAAAAGAGATTGGTAAAACAGATAATTTTAATAATGTTTGGAATGTAATCGAGTCTTCTGGCCTGTACGCCTTCAACTCTCCTCATGCTTATAGCATGGGTGGTGATTCTGCTTATCAAGCATGGTTTAAAGCTCATCATACTAAGATTTTTTATGAAGTAGCAATTAATCATTATCAAGAGAAGAATAAAAAAGATAAAATTGATGCTCTTGTGAAAGAAGCAATTAAATTTTGGGGATATAAACTAGGAGATTATGAATTTGGAGCAGACAATAGAAAAGTTACAATCAACGAAAAGAATATGATTATATATCCTAATTTATCAAGTGTAAAAGGGTTTGGTGAAGGAGTCGTTAACACTCTTTATGAATTGGGAACATCGGAATATAAAACATTTACTGATGTACTTGATGTGCTGTTTCTAAATTCAATCAATAAAACTATAGTCAATAAACTTATTAGAATTAATTATTTTAAGAAGTATGGTGATGTGAATACATTGCTTGAGACTGCAAAATTATATGATTTGTTAAAAGGTGCAAAACAAATTTCAAAGGATAAGGCAGAGAAAAATAATATCTCATTTGTTATACTTGCTCAATATGGAAATGAGACAGCAAAACAGTTTAATAAACTTGATTCTGAAAAAGTCTTATGTGAATTAATTTCTAAAATACCATACAAAAAAGTAACTTTAAAAGAAAGACTTGACAATCAGAGGGAAATTATTGGAATTGTGAGTGGTTCAGATCCAGAAGTGAATAGACGTTTATATTATGTTTCTGAATTAGACATCAAAAAATCTATTGTGAATGTTAAGTTATTTGAAATCTATAGCGGTAAAACACGAACAGTCAAAATGTGGACAAGTCAATATAGTCGTAATCCATTCGAACTTGGTTCAATTCTATACATAATTTCCCTGGAAAAGAAAAATAAAAAAGAACCAACGGGCGAGGTCGATCCCAAAACAGGAAAGAAAATATATAAGGAAGTTCCGGATAAATTCGAATTTTGGCTTGGAAAATTCACAGTAAAAAATAATGTAGAGGAGGTGGTTCAAGATATTTAGCAATTACAAATATACAGATAAAGAGATGGAGGAACTAATCTCCTCCATCGTTATTCTGATCGATACGAGGGAAAAATCGTTCTCTCACATCACTGATTATTTCGATAGAAAAGACATCAAATATAAAAAGAAAGCACTGGCATATGGTGATTATAGTTTTATGCTCGAACAGAATGAAAAGCTTTCTATTCCAAGACCATTATACTTTGATAAAAAGATTGTCGTGGAGCGCAAGGGCAGTCTGGAAGAAATTAGTGGTAATTTGACAAATGGCAGAGATAGATTTGAGAAGGAACTATGTTTGGCACCAGAGAATAAAGTACTGTTGATTGAAAATGGTTCTTATGCCGATATTGCATCTGGGAATTATGATACTCAATATAATAAGAAATCATTTTGGGCTTCGCTGCATTCTATATGGTTTAAGTACAATATTCCAATCTTCTTTATGCCAGACAATAAATATTCTGGATTATTTATCAGAGGATACTTTGAATATTACTTAAAGAATTTATTTAAATAGGAGAATATATGTTTACAGCACAAGAAGCAAGAAATATCTCGAACAAAGCATACAAAGAGCAAATAGATGCTGAATTAGCGTCTATTATGCCTGAAATCGAGTCAGCAATGCGTAAGGGTGAGTACAGTTGTTGGATTGATGAAACTAACATTTCATCAGCCACAATTGCTTACCTGAAAGAACTAGGATACAAAATTACATCTTCAACACAGTATAACGAAACAGAATATAAAATTGCGTGGTAGGAGAATAAAAATATGAAGTTAAGTGAAATAGCGGAATACATTGTAGACAATTATCCAGAATCTAATATCGCATATAACAACGATGTCATAAAGGGATATAGAAAAGAATGGTACGAAGAAAGTCTTATCGATCCACTGCTAGATTTTTACATGCACGAAGAATTGGGTCTATGCGGATGTGGAAATCCAGAATTTACATATGAGACGATAAGAAGATATCTAAATATACGAAACGAATTTGTAATATCAAAAATTGATTATCAGGAGGTTATTGATAGATACAAAAATGATCTTTTGCTTGATTATAATAACGACATTCAATATGGTCTGTTACAATTCATGATGTATATTCTTGATGACAAAGATTTTACAACACATGGGAGTAGTATTGGTGGATGCTGGTTAACTAAAAAAGGACAAAGATTATTGACAGTTCTGGAAGCATGGAGAGCAAGAGAAGATAAAGAATAATTTGTCAGGATGATAAAAGATGGAAGGCTGATGAGCTATGGCAGTATATGTGACTGGTGATATACATGGAGATCCTACCAGGTTAAGTAAAAATAGTTTCTACGAACAAAAGGATTTTTTTAATAACAAAGATGAAAATGTAGTTATTATTCTTGGAGATTTCGGTCTTGTTTGGAATAGAGATAAGGAAAGTAAACAAGAAAAGTACTGGTTAGATTGGCTTAACAAAAAACCGTTTACAACAGTATTTGTAGATGGGAATCATGAAAATCACAAAAGACTTTCAACTTATCCTATAAAAGAATGGCATGGTGGCAAAGTACATGAGATAAGAACCCATGTATTACATCTTATACGAGGAGAAGTATTTACAATTGATGAAACAAAGTTCTTCGCTTTTGGTGGGGCAAGCAGCCATGATATTCAAGATGGCATTCTTGATTACAATGATTCTAATTGGCAGGAAAAAGCAAAGAAACTTGATAAACAAGGTAAATATATGTATCGTGTTAAGGATTTATCTTGGTGGGAAGAGGAATTGCCAACTGATGAGGAAATGCAGCATGGAATCAATGTATTAAAAGAGAATAACAATATGGTCGATTTTATTATCACCCACAGTCCTTCGACGTCAGAATTATATCTTATGAGTGGTAATAATTTATATGAACCAGATGTCCTTACAAATTATCTAGAAGATATAAAAGTTACGACAAAATATAAAAGACATTTGTTTGGGCATATGCATATTAATAAAGCTATTAATGACAAAGATATTTGCTTATATGAACAAATTATTAGACTATTATAAGGAAGTGATTATGTAATGTGCAGATATTGTAACTATGAATCTGATGATAATCGAATTTTTATCGATCCACTGACTAATGAATATTATTTGGATATCGAAACGATGACATGGGATAGTTATGATGATGATTTTTTTCATGATAAAAAATATATCAACTATTGCCCATGGTGCGGAAGAAAACTGACGAAAGAATGAGATATCGTTATGAAAAAGAAAATTATTGACTATAGAAAAAGACATCGACGATGTAAATACTGTAAATATAATATGTTTGTAACACCCAAGGACATGTATACACCAGACCACTATATATGTAAAGCGAAAGATAAAGTTATAGAAGATTGGTTTGTCGAGTATTTACCAAGAATATTTTGTTCATGTTATGAATTAAAATAAATAATGTGTGGTGGCGGAATATGTAGACGCTAATGACAGATAGGTTGCTCTAACGGTTCAATTCCGTCGGTATCTGAAACAGTGAAATAGCTGATGATACTGGGTCTGATTAGGCAGAAGGGTGTGAGTAGCTATGTATGGTGAAAATCCATACCCACATATTATAGAAAAATTGAAAGGAAGAAACTAAAAGATGAATAAAGAATTAGAAAATAAAGCATTAGAGATTATTCAGAAATTGCAAACATATAATCCAGCAGCGGGAGATGATTCTAGATGGTTTAAACAATGTTTATTAGATTTAGAAGATATAATTATTGATGATGAAATTTCGCCAAAAGAGCGCGAAAGATTGAAACGCATTGAAAATCGTAAAAAGCTTGGCACAAATATGGATAATACACTTTATGTTAATATAAATAAAAATAATATTCAAATTGCAGTGTCTGCACCGCAAGCTGAAATCGTATATTCAAAATGGTGTTCTAAAACAGACGCTGCAGCAGATATTATTATAGAAATGTGTTCCAGATATGGTGTAAAACAGATTTTCATTCAAGATGATCATTTTGGAACTAATCTTCTCGATCTGCTTAGTCAAAAAGGGATGGATGATTCTATGGATATTGTCAAATTTAATTATATGGAAGCATAAAGTATCTTAATTAAGTGTATGTGTTTAAATCTAGAGAAATTCATGAAAGATAATTAATGAATCTTGATTTATTGAGGATCTGAAAAAAATGGAGACAGTAGAAGATTATGAATAGAGAAATACTTTTTAGAGGGAAACGTGTCGATAATGGTGAATGGGTAGATGGATATTTGTTTGACGATGGTTATCAAAAACCTAGGCACGTTTTTGTCGGTGATTTGGTGATTGCCGAGTATAATGGAATGGCTTGTGACGAATGGGACATTGAAGGCATTGGTTTTTATAATGTTGACCCGAATACAGTTTGCCAGTACACAGGGCTGACCGACAAGATCGGAAAGAAAATCTTTGAGGGAGATATTGTTCAGGTTGGATGGTATAAGGGAACAGTTGTGTATGAAAACGGATGCTTCGCAATTAAGTGGAACAATATTAAGTTTCTCGGAAAAGACTTGGGATATTGGGCGGATTTAGATGGTTTCCATACTGTAGGCAACATATTTGACAATCCTGAACTGTTGGAAGATGAAAATGAAAAAACGCAAAGATAATAAAGGAAGGAAAAAGAATGATGAAATATAAAGTTGGAGATAAAATTAAAATTGTCAGAGCAACTACTGGTTGTTATGGCGCAGAAGGAAAAATTGGTATTATTACTAATAGACCTTCTACAGATGGTCTTACTTGTTACCAAGACGGTTTTAACGTAGATTGTGGCGATGAACATGTTTGGAGAATTGGTTTTGAATCAGAATTCGAACTATTAGACGAATTGACAGCAGCGGAAGCAACTAAGATTTTAGGCGAAATTTGTTGCGAACATAAATGCCTTAATGGATGTCCTATTGGTAAAGTAAAAGGGAAGATAACGTGTCAAGATTTCCGAAAAGATAAACCTGAACAAGTTATTGAAATCCTTAAACAGTGGAAGAAAGACCATGAGAAAAAAGAAATAGAGACTGAAATCGTAGACCTTATTCGAGTTATGAAAGAAGTATATGATGACGAAACATGTATATATGCTTATGAAATTGACGTAAATAAGGAAGACATTAACGAGAAAATGAAAGAGTTGGTAAAAAAGTATTCTAACGAACAAAACGGAAAAATTTACGCCAAATATGAGCGTATTTGTAGAGTAATACGAGCATGAAATGTCGATTTCAATTGAGTGATGGTATAACAGTGTAGTTTAAATAGTTATCTACTATGTGAGCCTAATAGCAGCATCTCAAGGGTAGAACAGCCATCAACAGAAAGGATTAAAAATAAATGTGTGAATTTTGAGATGGGCTTGAATTAGAATTGAATGCAACTCATCCAATTAACAGAGAAGGGTTTATCAATTGTATTACATATGACAACATAAATAATATCTATTGTATCTGGCATAAATGTGACGATGATTATTATACATGCAATATTAAAATTAATTATTGTCCTGTATGTGGAAGGAAATTAAGTGATGGATAATTTACCTTACTCATTGGCTTGCTTATACATAGGGATGACGGAAGAATATGATAGATGATTGATGCAACAGTGTTCAAAGATAATCAAGAATGCAAACAAGCTATAATTCATGGGATGGTAATAGCTTCAATGCTGACAAGTAGATGCACATTTTATAAATTAATGGGAGAATAGATGAATGAAAATTAATTTAGAGAATATACATAGCCCATGTATAAATTGTATAATACGAGGACATTCATACTCACTTGATGATAATTTGTGTCAAAGTTGCGAATATAATATTTCTATCCGGATGTTAAAAGAAGTATTAAAACAGAATGATTATTGTAATCTATGCAAATATGTAGAGCATATTAAAGGTGGATATACAGATTGTAGTGTAGGTCGTGAAGGATGGAGAGATTGTCAAAATTATACAATTGACTGGAATACAGTAGCGAAAGAATATTTAGAGAAAGAATAATGAATTCACTCTTTCATTTAGAGAATTTAAGGAAAATAAATATATATGAATAAATTAATTTTATTAGTGTTTTGTCATTTGGTTGGTGATTATGTTTTACAAAGTGACTTTATTGCAAAGACTAAAGGAAGTAATTGGTATCATTTATTCGTACATTGTGCGTTGTATTGTTTACCATTTTACCTTGCCTTTGGATTAACCTGGCAGCTTGGAGTTGTTTTTTTGACACACTGTATTATTGATCCGCTAAAGGCGAGATATCAAAAAATATCATATGTAACTGATCAAGTTTTGCATTATTTGGTATCATTCGTTTATTTTTTATAGGAGAATAAATGGGTAAAGTAAAAAGGAAACAACGACCGCAACCTCCTTGGTGGTGGACATTAGACAATGATAATTGTTGGTTTTGCAAAAACAGAAGCAATTGTGGAAGCTGTAAATTATTAAAGGAGCAACGCGCAATCGAAAGAAAGAAACGAGGTGAGTAAAACTATGAAACCTGATAGATTTACAATTACAACTAAAAAATTAGATTTTATGAAACTAAATGAAAAGATTCACATTTATAAACTTGAGAACGGATATAAACCATATTTGTTTATGAATGAAGATACAATTGACGAATTAGTAAACATAATTGGACTTTCTTGTGACGGATTAACAGGCGTTCAGTCAAATGGTTTGTGCGGAACATATTGTGGAATGAAAACTTTTTGTGATAATACAATGCAATTTGGCGAGGTAGAAATGAGGTGAGAATTATGCATTATAAAATACCGTATATAACATGTTTTATTGATAAGTATACAGTTCCAATCAATCATGATATCGATTTAGACAGTATAAAAATTTACAAAAGAAACAAAGATAGAACATTAGGTGAAATGGTTTATAACTTTAAAGTAGATTGTAATTCTACGCCAGCAATAATTTTTGTTGAAGATTCTTTTGGACAAGAATATTTTTTAAAATATAGTTATTTAACAAAATACACATCGTTCAACAAAATTAAACTTATAACAGTAGATGGTTATGCAGTTCTTCGTTATAAAGATTACATTAGAGAAGGGCATAGAATTGATTATGATGATTGGATTGATCTCCTGAAATATCTAGGATATGAAGTAGAATATAAAGAGATTTCTGATGAACAGATGGAGGAATTGTTATAAATGATAGATAGCAATGAAACAATGTCTTACATGAACGGGAAAGACATTGGATACGTAGAAGGATTTGATGATTGTAAAACCGAGCTTATGGAAGTCATCCATTCTCTTGTTTGGCGTATTGCGCAATATCAATATCCAAATGCATATGATTTTGATGACAAAACGTTAGAGAATATCATGGTAGATGCGGGATTGAATAGAGAATATTTGGAGTGATGAAATATGGACGAAAATTATATGAAAGAATTTAATAAGCTTAGAATCTTGCCGCGTGATAATCTATCAAAACATGATTATATCAAACGATACTTTTATCAAAATGAAATGATGAGAAAATTATATGACAGCGAAGAGTTTTCGGATGATCAGCTCTTATATATTTTTAACAATAATACATTAAAAAGGCTTGGTTTTCCTCTTAAGCGATGTGGTAAGAAAAGAAGAATACAGAGAAAAGAACGTATTATTTGTAATCCGGTATTCTTCGATATCGTATATAAAACTATGGAAAAGGTTTGGGAGCAGTATACACTGGCAGGATTGATCGATCCTTCTAAAAATTTTGTTGATTGTAAAGATCTTCATTTGGGAGATAAAAATATGTTTGTAGGAGAAATAAATGGATAAAGAAGTTATTTGCGAAGTATTATCTCGTCTGATTGGTTATACGATGCCATGCGGAGATAAAGACGTAGATACAGTGCGTAGGATTAATAATTATAATCTTGTCTATGTTACAAAACAATGTGTTGAAACATTAATTGAGAATGCTGCTTATCAAAATGATATTGGTGAAGATTCTAGAAGTGCATTAGAAATGATTCATAATATGACTAAAGCAAAAGGGGAATAAGCGTGTGAGTCAGATTATTACATATTTAAAGTGTGATCATTGTGGTAAAGAATATAAAGATATTTATGTCAGTTTTGGACATCCAGAGAAAGATCTTGTATGGAAATGGAAATGTGATAGCTGCAAACATGTTAATGAAAAACTAATTAAAGCTTGGCCACATAAAGAGATTGATTTTATAGCATTAAAAAACTTGGATTTAAATAAAGAGGAAATATAGCACGAATGAAATTTCAAAAATATAATTGCTTCTCAAACGCCTTAAACAAGACGTATAAAGTTACTTTCGAAGTCTATAAAGGATGTGAAGAAAATATTGTTGGAATATTATTAAATTATAATTCTGATAATATTGATTTATACAACGAAGAAAAAGGTAAATTGTATCACATTCCTTTTTCAGGATTAAAATGGCTTTTGCCTGTAAAAGATAAAAACAAAATAAATTCTTAGAGCGTTTCAGCTCAAAAATTTCCAATTGGACAAGAGAATAAGGTATTAGATGGTTACAAACATCTAGTTTTCATTATATTAAATAAAACAAGGAGTATGAGATTTGCTGCAGCATAAATCATGATTTGCTCCAAATAATAAATGTTAAAAGTAAACACACTATACAACGAAGATTGTCTTAAATGTATGAAAAAAATTGATGATGGGTCAATTGATTGCATCATTACGGATCTTCCTTTCGGTCAGACTGCTAGGAATAAATGGGATACAGTTATTCCATTTGAACCATTATGGGAGCAGTACGAAAGAATTATCAAAGATCGTGGTGCAATTATTCTATTTGCGAACGGAATGTTTACAGCAGATTTGATGCATAGCAACCGAAAACTCTGGAAATATAATCTAATCTGGGAGAAAACACAACCTACCGGATTCCTAAATGCGAAGAAAATGCCTCTTCGTTCTCATGAAGATATCTGTATTTTCTATAAGAAACCTCCAACATATAATCCACAAATGACAGATGGACACGAGAGAAAAGTTAGTAAAGCATCTCATCATGTCAATGCCAAAGATACTACAAATTATGGTGAGAGTGGTTGGACTGATTATGATTCTACTAAAAGATACCCAAAATCTATATGGACTTTTGCAAAAGATACTCAAAAATCGGCATATCATAGCACTCAAAAACCAGTTGCTCTGATTGAAGAATTAATCAAAACATATAGTAATCCTGGTGATCTTATTTTGGATTCATGTGCAGGAAGCATGACAACAGCGATTGCGGCTATGAATACAAATAGGAATTATATTTGTATTGAAAAAGATGAAGACATTTTTAAAGTTGGTCAAAAAAGAATCGCAGAATATGTAAATCAACAATTAATGATGAGTGCAACATAACCTTAAAAGGAGAACTACAAAATGTATTATGCAGTAAGAATATATCAATATTACATCCACATCCCATTTGAAGGTGTGGTTGAAGATGCTAATAATATACCAATTAACAAGGATATTTGGGCTTTCGCCTATAAAGAAGATGAGAGAGCTTTGAATCTTATGTGTAAGCCGGTAAGAGGAAGAATTAAAAATGATAAATATTTTTATGAATACAAAGTTAATGGCAAAGACTTAAAGAAAAATGGTGTGTCACTTTACGCAAGATATTTTGCAGACACAGAAAAAGAAGCTATAAAAGGATTTAACGCACTGCTTAATAAAAGAATTAATTCACTTACAGAAGAAATTCACAAATTGGAAAACATGTTAATTGAATAAACAAACTTAACGAAAGGAGTATGAGATTTGTACGTACATTAAAGAATTCTTTGCTCTTAATAGTTGTTAATGAAATACATGGGATCAAAGTCTCGAATATCGAAATATATAATTCCGATTATTCAGCAGAGAATAAAAGATTATGATATAAAAACATATATAGAGCCGTTCTGTGGTGGATGCAATATCATTGATAAGATTCAATGTGATACAAAAATTGCATCCGATAATCATAAATATCTTATAGAAATATTCAAGAATCTAAATCGGATTCAAAGTCTTCCAGATTTTATTACAAAAGAACATTACTCAAAAGTAAGAGAATGCTTCAACAAAGACTTAAATACATATCCTGGCTGGTATATTGGAGCAGTTGGATTTCTTGCGAGCTATAACGGACGATTCTTTGATGGTGGATATTCAGGCGTTGTATGTACAAAAGCTGGAACTGAAAGAAATTATTATGATGAAGCAAGAAGAAACCTATTAGAACAGATTCCACGATTAAAAGATATTCTGTTCCAATGCGGAGATTATGAAGAGTTATATTCTGATAGAATTGACTGTTTATTCTACTGTGATATTCCATATTGCGGAGTAAAACAATATGGTACAAGCAAAAACTTTGATTATGATAGATTTTGGAATTGGGCGGAAAAAATGAGCGAAAAGAATATTGTTCTGGTTAGTGAACATAAAGCACCTTCAGGATGGGATTGTATTTGGGAACAAGAAGTAAAAAGAACAATTGATAATAACAAGCGTGTAAAAGCAGTGGAAAAATTATTTGAGATAAGAGAATAAATGTCATGGGGGTAATTAATTTATGCATGAATTACTTGGATATGAAGTAAAGATTGGCAATAAAAATAGTAAAATCACAAAGAAATGTCCGATGTGCGGAAAATCTATGGTTAGAGAATGTGTGTTAGAGAATAATAAGTTTGTATATAAGGAAAGATGCTGCAATCTTTTCTGTGGAAGATATACTCCGTATTTTAATTGGAAATAAAATAATAAAAAGATAAATGCGGTGAAAGGAACTGAAAGTCTGAGATGGTGAAAAGGTAAAGGTGAAGACTGTTAGCAATATTTCAGTCAACCGATGGGTGTATGAGTTGAACCTGTGAATTCAGAATATAATACTCTGGAACAAACCGCAACCCTCACGTAGTCAGGGATAAGGATGCTCTCATGAAGTACGGAAATGAACGTGCTTCTAATTATGAAATTAATTTTTCATTCAGTTTGAAAGGTGGTGAAAAGTAGTGCATCCGAGTGAGTTTTTTAAAAACTGTTCTCTAAGGACAGGAATTGACGTATTTGAAATTTATGATTCAGATTTAAAAGAAAAACTAAGAAATATACATCCAAAGAATTTCTTGAAAACAAAAATTACATTGCCGGTATATAAAGTCAATTTATCTTATCTTACAGAAAAAGGTAATTATAAAACAGTTGATAGATATGCAGTAATGGATTCAAGTGCAGATGATGAGTATTTTGATTTCTGGCTCGATATGTTTATGAGAGATTATAATAATGATAATCCAAATCACAAGATGGTAAATTGTGAAATAAACAACATAGAAAGATTTTGCGAAGCTGTACTACCAATTGGTTAGCTTTTCACCATATGTATTTAATACCTTTGTGCAGCGAAGGTTGTCACGATGATTTATAAAAGACGGATCATTGGTTAATATAAATCGAAAAAGTGATGTGGTAGTGGCGTAAAAAGACACCCACGAAAAAATGAACAAGACTCATTTTTAAAGAGTATGGCTTTACCTCATTGAAATGAAATATTTTTCAGTGAGGAAAGTACATATTGGTACAGAAAGCTAATACAATTGAGGAACTATTAAATGGTTGTCCTGTAAATCAAACGATTTGTGATAATTTGATTCGTGCATGGGCAATTATCAACAATGATAAGTATGAGAAAATCATTTGTTCAATTTCAGGCGGTTCAGACAGTGATGTGATGTTAGATATCGTTTGGAGATGTGACAAAGACAATAAAGTAGATTATGTATGGTTTGATACTGGATTAGAATATCAAGCCACAAAAGAACATTTAAAATATCTTGAAGAAAAATATGATATTACGTTTCATTCTTATAGGGCTATAAAACCTATTCCAACGTCCTGCAAGGAATATGGACAACCGTTTTTATCAAAACAAGTCAGTGAATTTATCCAAAGATTACAAAAACATAATTTTCAATGGGAAGATGAAGATTTTGACACATTATATAAGAAATATCCAAAATGTAAGTCTGCCTTGGAATGGTGGTGTTGCAGCAAAGGTAACGACAGTTGTTTCAATATTACAAGAAACAAATGGTTGAAAGAATTTATGATTGCAAATCCTCCAACGTTTAATATTTCAAACAAGTGTTGTAAATATGCAAAGAAAAATGTTGCGCATAACATTGTAAAGTATGGAATAGATGGCAAATTATTTGACTTACAGATTATAGGTATCAGGAAAGCTGAAGGTGGTGCTAGATCAACAGCATACAAATCATGCTTTGATGATAATAACGACATTGACAATTATAGACCTTTGTTCTGGTATAAAAATTCAGATAAAGAAGATTATGAGAAAGCATATGGAATTATTCATAGTGATTGTTACTTGGAATATGGTTTAAAACGCACTGGTTGCTGTGGCTGTCCTTATGGCAGAGATTTTGAGAATGAATTAGAAATAATCCAAAAGTATGAACCAAAATTATATAAAGCTGTAACAAATATTTTTAAGGATTCTTATGAATACACAAAAAAATATTATGAATTCAGAAAAATGATGGAGAACAAGTAAAGGAGATAAAACGATGAAAAATTTTGAAAATTACGTAGGAAGATATTTTGAAAGAGAACTCAACAGAGAAGATGGGGAAGCAGAAGTATTTAAAGTCGAGAGGTTTGATGGAGAGCATTTTATTGTAACAAAATATGGATTGTACTTAGGATTTTCAACACTCGAATTAAAATCAAAGATGCTTGCATCATTTATTGAGAAAGATAATTTCAAAGAAATCACAAAAGATGAATTTGACACGATTGCATATTTGTGTATAGATCCATATGTAACACAATGGAACTCAAACAATGAGCCAAAATACTATAGGATTATGAGAGGAAGTAAATTAAGTAATGACTAGATGAATTTTTGGTTTCATTTATCTTTACTATTATAATCAAAATAAGGTAATACACTGAGGAATCGACTATGGAAGAAATTATTGAAAAATTAAAAGAATGGGTCAATAAAAACTATGATCCATATGCATGTGGATTTACACCACAGCGTTCAGAAGGAAATTATTATGATTGTTTCTTTGATGGAGAATCTTGTGGCACATCGTATGCTGCATATGAAGTAGGACAAATCTTAGGTTTGGAGCTTGCTCCACCAGAAGATGACGGAGAGAATAATGAATATTAATTATTGCATGAATGAGCGTGTATGTGGTGGGATTACCATAGTAGACCCAAAATCAAAGAAAAAAATAGGTTTCTTTGATGACATACAAGAGATCAATATAACACGAAATACAGTCGAACAATGTCATGATTATATAAGGTATAAACCAATCATTACAAAAGATGAAAGAACTCTTTCGTTTTCAGCAAATATATCAAAGATCAATCCAGCAATTCTTAGCGCTGATCTTTCTAAGACGCCAGATCAAGTTAATATTTTGTATGTCAAGAAAATCCAAGCAAGAAAACATCATAAGAAGAGAATTAATAAAAAATGGCTTAAACGTTATGGGTACAAAGAGCAGTTGTTTAATTTAGGACGATGGAATTATAAATCAACTGATCAATTTGGTGAAGAATATAAATTTACAAGAAAGGTAATAGATGATGCTAATTCCGACAGTACCAGCAAAAGAATTTGAAAAATTCGGATTTAAAAAATGTAAAGGAATGCCAAGAGATACAGAGTGTTATTATCTTTGTGTAGCACGAGGGTCTAAGATGCTTTTTGTGAGTAATGTATACTTTGGGGAAAATGATTGGATAAAGGACGATCCAAGAATCCATAAAAATGTCAATTGCAGATATAGCGATAAAAGAGATTATCTTGATATTGTTTATGAATTAATTAAAAAAAGTGTGTTAAAAAGCAGTTTTGAAAATGGGTGAAATCTATGAAAAACAAATTACTAATATTTTTGTGTGTCAGTATTTTACTATCATTTTCAGGATGTAGAGTAGAATCAGCACAAGCAAATGTAAAAACGAACGATACTGTAACAGTAAAATCTCTTGGAACCGATAATTTAATTAACATTGGTGGATATTTATATTATGATAGTACAACAAAAATCGTGTATTTTTGGAACGGATCAATTGGATATGGTCGAGCTTCAACAACACCATCACCATATTTTGCGCCAAATGGTCTTCCATATAAGTATGAACCAGAAACAAATACATTTGTAGAAATCACAGAATAGTCGAGAGGAAAGAAAATATGAGAGATCCAAATAGATTATATAATTTTTATAATGAAGTAACAAGATTACACATGACATATAGACCAGATTGGAGAATTGGTCAATTTTGGGATGGTTTTAAAAAATGGCTGGATGGATGTAAACATATTGATATTTATTATCTGGAAGACAATGAATTGCTTGAATATTTAAAAGAAATGTGTGGGGAGAAATCGGTAAATGGATAAGATCAAACGAATGAAAGAACTGATTCATGATCTGAATAGGGCATCAGATTCTTATTATGGATCAGGAACAACACTTATGAGTGACGCCGAATTTGATTCAAAGTTACTTGAATTAAAGCAATTGGAAGAAGAAGCAAATACAGTATTTCCGAACAGCCCAGTCAATAGAGTTGGTGGAGCAGTACTAAAATCACTTATCAAAGTAAAACATGAGACTCCTATGTTAAGTCTTGACAAATGCCACTCTGTAGAAGAAATCAAAAAATTTGCAGCAGGACACGATATTGTAGCTTCTATTAAACTTGATGGTATTAGTTGTAGATTGATTTACCAAGATGGTGAATTAATCGGGGCGGAATCTCGTGGCAATGGTACAGAAGGAAATGATATTTTACAGCATGTAAAACAGTTTATGAATGTTCCACTACGTATTAATAAAAAGGGCAAATATGTTATCGATGGTGAAGCTTTAATCAAGCTTGATGACTTTGAAGAGATCAATAAAAATGGAGAATATAAAAATAGCCGTAATCTTACTGCAGGAACACTTTCAAGTTTGGATACATCGGTCGTCAAAGACAGAAAACTAAGTTGGTATGCCTGGGAAGTGGTAGAAGAAGTTGATCCTATTCTAGCAATTAGCAATAACGATTATGAAGCACATGATAGTTTTTATTTCAGATTACTTGAAGCAGGGAAGCTAGGGTTTAGTATTGTTCCGTGTGAAGTATTAGGTTTAAAGTATTATCAAAATGAAGAGCTACAATGTAAAATTGATAATTTTATTAGTCTTGCTGCAGAAAAGCACCTTCCACAAGATGGGGTTGTATTTAAATTTGAAGATGTAGAATACGGTAAGTCTCTTGGTAGTACAGAACACCACAACAGGAATGGTATCGCATTTAAAGTAAAAAACGATTCCGTAGAAACTACATTGAAAGATATCGAATTCACAATGGGTAAGACGGGTATTCTAACACCGACTGCAGTATTTGAACCTGTGGAAACTGAAGGGAGTACTGTAGAGAGAGCTTCTTTACATAATATTTCTGTCATGCGAGAACTAATGCCTCGTCCATTCAGAGGACAAAGAATTGGCGTATTTAAAGCCAATCTTATAATTCCCCAATTGCGTTGGGCAGAAGAGTTCATTTCAGATGGATTTGAAAAGGATATGGAAAAATCTTTTATTCATATTCCTGATAAATGTCCAGTATGCGGCGAACCAACTAAAATCATTAAAGAAAACGATTCAGAAGTTCTATGGTGTACAAACCCTGAATGTAAGGGCAAATTACTTGGCAAACTAACTCATGCAGTTAGTAGAAACACACTGAATATTGATGGTTTATCTGAAGCGACAATTCAAAAATTCATTTCTCTAGGATGGTTAAATTCTATCCAAGACATCTATTATCTCACCAAGTACGAAAAACAAATGAAAAATCTTGATGGTTTCGGTTCGAAATCAGTTTCCAAACTATTTGATTCAATTGAAAAGAGCAGAAATACCACACTGGATAGATTTTTATATGCATTATCAATTCCTCTTGTTGGCAAAACAGCAAGTAAAGTTATTGCCGAGGCGGAAGATTATCAATTCGAAAGTTTTGTACGAGATATGACGCATCCAGGTGCAAAATTCTTTTCTCATATTCCTGGCATTGGAGATTCTATTATTAATTCACTTGATGAATATTTCAATAGAGAATGTAGTAACGTGTGGGAACTTGGTAAAGAATTTACATTCGAAACGCCAAAGAAAGTATCTCTCAAAACAAGTAGCGGACAAGATTTGACGGGACAAACATTTGTTGTTACCGGTAGTTTGAAACATTTCGAGAATCGAGATGCACTCAAAGAGAAGATTGAATCTCTAGGTGGAAAAGTATCTGGATCGATTTCGAAGAAGGTTACTGCATTGATCAATAATGATGTTAATTCTACGTCAAGTAAAAATACGAAAGCAAAGAGCCTTGGTGTAAAAATTATGAGTGAAGATGAATTCCTAGAATACATCAGCTAAGAAAGAAGGTGAAAAATATGAATGATCGCAAAATTAAAATCTGTCTTAAAACAGTAAACAATGCAAGTTTATTCGTAGCTAAATGTGGAGAATATAAAGATTGGGATATCAATTATATTCACGGAAGACTTGTTCTTGATGCTAAATCTCTGATGGGTGTACTAAGCGTTGCGATTGACGCACCTGCGTATGTGGAGATTTTAACAGATGATGAAAAAGTTCTTGATAATTTTAAAAATGATATGACATTATGGGAGGTATAAAAATGGGAATAACAATTTTTAATTGGATTAATGATGACTGGAAACGAGTGAAAAATCATTGCAGAACTACAGATAACAAAGAGTTTACTGACAAAGATGCCACAGAAAAATGGATGAGTAAACTACTTGTGTCTGAACATTCGCCAATTAGATTACTTGAATTTGATTGGTCGTGGAAAAAAATTCCATACTGGGTTAGTACAGAATGGAGCAGACATAAGTTTGAAAAATTTATTAGTACTCAACGAGATGATAGATTAAAAGATGATATTCCAAGATCAGGAAAACCACAAGATGCGCCTGTTAATTTTGATGGATATGCAAATATGCAAAATGTTATTGATTCTTGGAGAAAAAGATTATGTGGAGCAGCAACTGATGAAGCAAAAGAATTGGCGGAAGATTTTAAGATTGAATTACATAAAAATCATCCACTCGAATCAAATATTCTTGTTCCAAATTGTATTTATAGAGCAGGATGCCCTGAATTTACACAGTGTGGATTCTTTTCCCGTTTTCAGAAATGGCTCAGAGAGAACAACAAAGAAATGGATTGGCTAAATATTCAGAAAAGATATGATTTATATAACGAATACTTCTACAGTTTACATGGAGAGGAGTGATTCCTTTTGCACACACTATATTGTATCCTTGGCAGAACTTCTTCTGGCAAATCCTCTATTGCCAAAGAAGCTGCTAAGAAATTAAATATGACGGTTCTTAAATCTTATACAACCAGATCTATACGACCAGGCGAAACAGTTGATAATTCAGATCATATTTTTATTTCACCTGATGACGTTGAAAAATATAAACCAAACATGGTGGCATATACAGATCGAGTTGGATATTGCAGTTTTGCAACAAAAGAGCAAATCTTAAATTCTAATTTCTATATCATTGATCCAGTCGGATTATATACACTTAAACTCAAAACAAGAGATATAGATGTCCGTCTAGTATCTATCTATATTACAACCCCATATACAACTGCAGAAGAACGTGCAAAGAAACGTGGTGACTATGATTCATGGAAACAGAACTATGCTGCAGAAAATGATTCGTTCAGCAATTTTGAAAAATCTAATCTAATTGATTATCGTATTCTCAATGACAGGTCATTGGAAACTTCTGTAGAAAAAATGATAAACATTATTCGAAAGGATTTGAATAAAAACAATGTATAGACCAGATATTAAAACGATCTATATTGACTTCGATAATACGCTAGTGGACACGATCAAAACGATTGTGTCCCTATACAACGAAGACTTTGAATATTATAAGAAATTCCATCATGTTAATTGGTGGGAGATTAACTCATATGATTTTAAAGAATTGACCTGTACATCTAAGGAATACATTAATACATACTTTAACACACCACGATTCTTTTATGAACTGGAATTTATGCCAGATGCACATGAAATTATTGATGAACTTGGAAAAGTATATCAGGTAAAAATTGTTAGCATGGGTTATTCTCCAAACTTAAAACAAAAAGAACAGTGGATTAATCAGTATCTTTTCTATCCAGAATTTATTGGTGTAAATATGAAAAAATACAAAGATAAATCACATATAGATATGAGCGATGGCATTCTTATTGATGATTCGGTACATATGTTAGAAACAAGTAATGCTCAAGAAAAATATTGTTTTGGGGATATTTATAGTTGGAATAAAGATTGGGCTGGAAAGAGGTTAATGAATTGGACGGATATTGCACATTTACTATTATGAAAGGAAGAAAATTAGACATTGTATATTGGAACAAGCGGCGAGCTATGCCGTACACTAAAACAAATGGGAGATGATTTTATTACTGTAGAAATCGAAGGACAAGACAGAGAATATATCATTGAAGCTGTAACAAGACAATCAAATTACAGTGAATCGCCTTGTAGCCATATCTGTATTAAATGCAGAGATGGTGGTCAAGGATATATCAAAAGGTAGGAGGTAACTAATAATGAGTGTACTTTATGTGGTACTTGGAGCAGTTCTTGGGATTGGGTTTTGCACAACTGTAATGTCGTTGTGTAAAATTTCCAAGAGTGCTGATGAAGAATTGGAGCAAATGAATAACTGCTGCAATTACACTTGGAAGAAAGAAGAAATTCATGAGGAGGTGGAGAAATGAGAGTAGTAAAGAAAGATGGAACAATTGAAGAATATCAAGAGCAAAAAATCATTGATGCTTGCAATAAAGCTGCAAGAAGAGCAATGGTTGAACTAAGTAATCAAGACTATGAAAAAATCCTGAATGATGTTTGGGAAGAAATCGAAGAAAACTACGATGATGATACAAGCATCGAAATTTATGATATGCATAATATCGTCGAAGCTGTATTGGAAGAAGACTACCCAAAAGTAGCCAAAATGTATAAAGAATATCGGAATTACAAAAAAGATTTTGTACATATGATGGATAAAGTATATGAGCGTAGCCAGTCCATCCGCTACATCGGAGACAAGAGCAATGCCAACACAGACAGCGCCCTTGTTGCAACGAAGCGAAGCCTGATTTTCAACGAGCTGAATAGTGAATTATATAAAAAATTCTTTTTAACATATGCAGAAAAACAAGCAGCAAAAGATGGATATATTTATATCCATGATAGGTCTGCTCGACTCGATACGATTAATTGTTGCCTTTTTAACGTAGGGGATGTTATGAAAAACGGTTTTGAAATGGGTAACATTTGGTATAATGAGCCAAACTATTTGGATACGGCTTTTGATGTTATGGGAGATATTATTTTATCAACAGCAGCGCAACAATATGGTGGTTTTACCGTTCCAGAAGCAGATAAGATTCTTGAACCATATGCAGAAAAATCATATAGAAAATATTTTGATGAATTTAAAGACATATCTTTTTGTGTAGATTCAGAATTCGATAATGATTTACTCAATGATATAGCAGATAAATATGCAACCAATAAAGTACATCGTGACTTTGAACAAGGTTGGCAAGGAATTGAATATAAATTGAACTCGGTTTCTTCGAGTCGAGGGGATTATCCATTCGTTACGATAACTATTGGTCTTGCTACGTCTAAATTCGGCAAAATGGCTGCAATTACGCTTCTTAATGTACATAAGGACGGACAGGGTAAAAAAGGATTTAAACGTCCTGTATTGTTCCCTAAAATCGTATTTCTATATGACAAAGAATTGCATGGTGATGGATCGGATAAATATCCGAGTGCAGATGTGTTTAATGCAGGAATTGATTGCAGCGCAAAAACTATGTATCCGGATTGGTTATCTTTAACTGGCGATGGATATGTAGCAGAAATGTATAAAAAATATAAAAAAGTGGTTAGTCCTATGGGGTGTAGGGCTTTTCTTAGTCCATGGTATGAACGTGGTGGTATGCATCCAGCAGATGAAAATGATACACCAATTTTTAAAGGAAGATTTAATCTTGGGGTTGTTTCCTTGCATCTTCCAATGATTCTTGCAAAAGCTCGTAGAGAGTCAAAAGATTTTTATGAAGTATTAGATTACTATCTTGAACTTGTTCGTGGATTACATAAAAGAACCTATGATTACATTGGAGAGCTTCATGCCAGTGTTAATCCGGTTGCTTTCTGTGAAGGTGGTTTTTTAGGTGGACATCTAAATCCAGATGATAAAATTAAATCTATTCTTCCTCCAATGACAATGAGTTATGGTATCACTGCACTGAATGAACTTCAGAGGCTTTATAATGGAAAATCTATTAGAGAAGATGGGCAATTTGCCTTAGAGGTCATGCAGTATATCAATGATTACACAAACAGAATCAAGGAAGAAGACCATATTTTATATGCAATTTACGGTACGCCCGCAGAGTCACTTTGTGGTTTGCAGGTAGAGCAATTCCGTAAAATTTATGGGATTATTGAAAACGTATCCGACAAAGAATATGTAAGCAATAGTTTCCATTGCCATGTATCAGAAGATATGAATCCGATTGAAAAACAAGATAAGGAAGGAAGATTCTGGAATCTATTTAATGGCGGCAAGATTCAATATTGCAGATATAATCTTGGATACAACAAACAAGCAATTAAGACACTTGTGCTTAGAGCAATGGATAAAGGTTTCTACGAAGGCGTAAATCTTGCAATGTGTTATTGCGAAGATTGCGGATATCAGCAAGTAGAAATGGATATTTGTCCAAAATGTGGTAGTAAGATGATCACAAAGATTGACAGAATGAACGGGTACTTAGGATTTACAAGAGTTCACGGTCAAACTCGCTATAACGAAGCAAAGAATGCAGAAATCAAGGACAGGGTAAGCATGTAATCATTAAATATTATATGGGCTGGATGTATTATTTCCAGCCCTGTTAGGAGAAATATGAATTATCACAATATTACATATCCAGACCAAAATAATGGAGACGGATTAAGAGTTGTTGTGTGGGTATCTGGATGTAGCCATCATTGTTCAGAATGCCAAAATCCTCAAACCTGGAATCCACACGGTGGCATTGAATTTAATAATGATGCAGAACAAGAAGTTATGGATCAAATATCAAAAGACTATATTAGTGGCATTACTTGGAGTGGTGGAGATCCAATGTTTGAATCTAATATTGAAACTGTATTAGATATTACACAAAAAATCAAAAAACAATATCCGAATAAAACGATATGGTTATACACAGGCTACAAATTTGAACAATTAATCTGGCCTGTTATAACTGGTGATTTTAATCCAGAAAGAGATAAACGTCTGAAACAAACAAGAAAACTAATCTCTTTATGTGATGTCATTGTTGACGGTCGGTACAAAAAAGAACTACGTGATGTCTCTTTACATTGGTGTGGATCATCAAACCAAAGAGTAATTGATGTACAAAAAACTCTTGCTCAAAATAAAATTATTTTATATGAGGATAACTAATGACACAACTACATAAAAACGACATTTTATACTACGCCAGAATCATGCCAACATTAGGCTTATACGATGTATACGAGCTTAAAATTCGTACTATTGATGAAGAAAATAGATGGTTCTGTGGCATGGAAAAACGTACTAAAATAGCATATCTTTTCAGCTATGATAATATTGGCAAGACGATTTTCTTTGATCGAAAAGAAGCTCTTAAAGCAGTTAAACAATCTGAAAAGAATAAAATTCCAGTTAGCAGCGAAACACTGTACGAAGAATATTAGGAGGTGATATTACGCCAAGTCCACTAATGAAATACAAAGGAACATATCGTCTAATGGCTAATCTGGATCATGATACAAATGATTTTCCACGAGACGATAAAGGAAATCTTGATACGGATGATATTTATATTAAGTGTCAATACGGTAATCAAATCTATTATTATGGCAGAAATGACCTTGTTGCATACATTCCATCAATTGGAAGAGGTCATAACATTCTTAGAGCAATTGCGTTAGATAAACTTCAAATTGAAGATAAAATCCCATACGAAGAACTTTATCCTCAACTATTGTCCGAAGGAACAGTAAAACATATCATGGAAAATGATGAAGAAATTGAATTTCATTTTCATCCAAGAGACATTTCTTACATTGCAACACTTCTTAAAGCGTCTACACATGGAGCAGATATTTCTCCATTCTCAACCAGAAATCTTCCAAAACAAAAATATGAAATCCCAGAATCGGATCTGGAACAGTATAAACAGGTTGTAAAAGATGTACCAAAAGATAAATTTCTTATCATATCCCGTGCTACATCCAATTACATCTTTGAGCGTATGCAAAAAATGAAACAATATAAGTCTGAGACAATTAAAAAACTGATGTGTAAAAAGATGCTTAAAGGTAAAGAATTTATCCATTCTGAGGAACAATGGGATGATTTTCTCAAGTATCTAAGCAAGGAGGTATCTATATGCTTGACTTAAACAATTATCAATTGGTAGCAGATCTCTCCAATAATAAGCTCAGAAAGAATGGATTCTCCTTTGGCTGTTATCGAAGGAGTGTATATAAAAATACGATTGAGTTTCGTCTATATATTGATCTTGAGGAACAGGACGTATTCTATCAAGTGTTCGACTCAGACCACAATCAGCTTTACGTTCCTTATTACAACAGAGAATATGGTAATAACAAGATCGTAAAAGAGATTGATAGAAAAATTAATCGTATCATAAAAACTATGATGAATCAAAAAATCCTAAAGAAAACAAAAGAAGAGGAGAAAAATACTATGGATACAGAAACAATTAAAATTAAATACTTTGCAGATATAGAACCAATCGCACCTATTCAAAATGGTGATTGGATTGACCTAAGAGCTGCAGAAGACGTACATCTCAAAAAAGGTGAATTTAGACTTATTTCTCTTGGCGTTGGAATGAAACTTCCTGATGGATATGAAGCGCACATTGCACCTAGAAGCAGTACATATAAGAATTTTAAGATTATGCAATGTAACTCGATTGGGATCGTTGATAACTCTTACAGTGGGCCACAGGACTGTTGGAAATATCCAGTAATTGCTATGGAAGATACAGTTATTCATAAAAATGATCGTATCTGCCAATTCCGTATTATGAAAAAACAGCCAGAAATTCATTTCGAAACTGTTAAAGAGCTAAGTGGAAAAAGTCGTGGTGGTTTTGGAAGTACAGGTAAAAACTAATATGGACGACGATCTACAATATAGAGAAGAAAATTGGGCATGGGATGCTCAATGTGCAGCAGTGGATGAGAGAATATTAACTTGTCCACGCTGCGAATCAATTATGCTTCCTCAGTTCCAAAAATATGATTACATGGGAGCTGGATGGGAAGAATGGTATGAATGTACCAATACCTCATGTGGGTATTGTTGCAAAATATAAATTATGCAAAGGAGAACAAAACAATGAAACTACAAAAACAAATCGTTCTTGACAACGTTGATAAAGTAAAAGCGTTTGTCGTAACTGTCAGCAAATATCCAGGAGATGCAACACTTGTATCTGGAAGATATGTTGTTGATGCAAAATCCATTATGGGTATCTTCAGCCTTGCTCTAAATCAGCCAATTGATTTTACCTATGAAGGTGAACTAGCAGCAGAGCTTGCGAAAGAAGTCCAAGTATACGAAAGTCAGGAGGTCTAAACCATTGAATAATTTTAAGAAAAAACTAACAACTACTGTAACTCTACTAACCGTATTACTCACTCCAACACTGGCTAATGCAGAGACTAAATATGTTGAACCTAGCATCGGTCTTAATTATCGAACAGGTGATTCTGTTGAGTCTCAGAAAATTGGCGCTCTTCCATATGGAGCATCAGTAGAGGTGCTTGACATCACAGAGGGCAACTGGGCAAAAGTACAGATTGGTGATAATGTATTCTATATGTCAAATGAATATCTTTCTGATACCCCGCTTATCTCAGAGCCTATTCAACAGGCTGAACCAATTGAGACGGAATTCGTAGAGACAACTTCTTATTCCTGCTACAGTCTTGGTGCATATCGAATCACTCATTACTGCGGATGTGCAAACTGCAATGGTTCCTGGGCTGGCAGTCCAACGGCATCTGGTACATATCCTGTAGCTGGCAGAACAGTTGCCATGGCTGATTTACCGTTTGGAACTAAAGTAGAAATTAACGGTCAGATCTACACTGTAGAAGATCGTGGAGTGCCAAGTGGATGCGTTGATATTTATGTTGACAGCCATTCAGAAGCTCTTAATTCCGGTATGTATTATGCCGATGTTAGAGTGGTAGGATAGTTGACATGGAGAGAATCCAAGGTTATAATATCCCCATACAAGGTTTTCTCTATGTCCCAGGGCAATCCAGTTGATCCTCAAAAGGGCAAAGTCACTGATCCTCTAGCCGTTCGCTAACAGATCACCGACCAGCTTCCAACTGTCCCTTACCCCGATCATCAGCCCGGACACAAGCCGGAGTAATTGAAAAATAACAAAATGAAGACCTTGTAACCATAGAAATGTGGTTATGAGGTCTTTTTTTACGTTAATAACAAATTATGCACAGATAAAAAGGCTTAAATACTGGGTTTTTGGGATTGGCAATTTTGAAATTTTCCGATGAAACTGTGATTTCATCTGCTTGTATCTATCCCATATCCATTTCTCATCAGCCCTTTCCAAACATAGACAAAACCTTCCGGTCGGAAAAGTTTACACGAAAATATATGTCAAAATATCTATTAAATATTCTATAGTCATATCAGCGGCAGAACCAACAGTTTTGCCCTTTTTAGGCTCAAGGAGGTTGCCTTGAAACATAGTATATTTTTTACTCTATTTTTGGGGATGTGTAATGATAAATATTAAAAAATCTGGGAACCCGCATAAACACTGGATTCGTGCTTTCCCAGATTTTACCAAAAACAACAGGATTTGGGTACTTATTCTTACACACGCCCAAAAACAAGCATTTTTGGGTACTTTTCGAAACACACATAATTCATTTTTGGGTAACTTTTTCGACACATAAAATCAAAGGAGGTACACTATGTACAAGAAAAACTACAAAGGACGCTGTGAGAAAAAGTCTCTCTCTAAATGTGACACGATCTGCCGATGCTACAATACCATCCAATCTGTTTATGCAGACAAACTGGAAACCGATCCATCTGTTCAATCTTTCCAATGCAATGCGCCACTCGAAGATGAAGACTATACCACAGACTTCCTTATCACCCGACAGGATGGTACACAATATGTCCGAGAGTGCGTAGAACGAAGTCATCTGACCAAGCCCAAGCCACTTACAATTAAACTTCTGGACATATCACATTCCTACTGGCTTGCCCATCACGTTCAAGATTGGGGGATTGTAACAGATGCAGAAAGCTGAAATAGCCTATATCAATAACACGTTCTACAGAATTTTAAAGACATCAGATAACCAGACCCTTGTAATTGACTGTCTCCATCCGAAAATGCCATTCTGGACGCTCAGAACGCAATATACCCCATTGCCAGAGAAGCATTTATATGACGCGCTTAACATCACTCCACCAGCCGAACAGGAGCTTACATCTGATCAAATGCGCATTGCGCATGAGAGATACACTCTGATTGCACCAATCCTGTACCACTTAGGAGACAGTACAGCAACTGCAAACATCATCTCTTCCATCTCAGAGGAGCATAACATTAGTAAGCAGACCATCCGCCGCTATCTGTATCAGTATCTAATCTTTCAGACCGTCACTGTACTTGCACCAAAAGTTCATACGAAAGAAAAGGTACTGACTAAAGATGAGAAAAACATGAGATGGGCATTGAATAAGTTCTTCTATACACGCAGACAAAACAGTCTTGTTACAGCATATGAGATGATGCTGAAAGAAAAGTATTGTGACAGCATGGGACAGTTACTATCCGATCATCCATCCTTTTATCAGTTTCGATACTTTTACCGGAAAACCAAGAAGCTCCAAACTTATTATATTTCCAGAGATGGACTGTCAAATTATCAGCGGAACAATCGTCCCTTGCTAGGAGATGGTATCCGTGAGTTTGCAACCAACATAGGGACGGGTATGTTCGATTCAACTGTATGTGACATCTACCTCATAGACGAGACAGGAACCTTAAAAGGTCGCCCGATCCTAACTACTTGTATTGATGCTTACAGCAGTATGTGTTATGGCTATGTTCTCTCATGGAATAACGATACAAAGAGTTTATGTCATCTGCTCCAAAATATCCTTACAGACAAAACAGAATGGTGTAGAAAGTTCGGCATCTCACTAGAAAAATCCCAGTGGAACGTGCAAGAGTTGCCAGCTATCTTTGTAACAGATATGGGACGCGAGTATACTTCAGAATCCTTTGCACAGATTACAGAAACAGGTGTGACTATGGTAAATCTTCCACCTTACAGGCCAGAGTTAAAAGGAGCAGTAGAGAAATTCTTTGACATCATTCAATCCATGTATAAACCTCTTCTTAAGGGTAAAGGCGTGATTGATCCAGACTTCCAAGAACGAGGTGCAAGAGATTACAGATTGGATGCCTGTTTGACAATGTTTGATTTCGAAAAGATCATCCTGCGTTGTATTATCTACTACAACAGCCAACGGCTCATAGAAAGATTCCCTTACACACAATCCATGATCGAAGACGGAGTAAAGCCATATGCAGCCAGTATATGGGAATGGGGAAGACAGCAACCAGGCGCAAATTTAATTCCATTCCCGCATGACACCGCGAAAATAATCCTATATCTGCTCCCACGTACCATTGGGACATTCACTAGGCGTGGTCTAGTGGTAAATGGGATGCGGTATAAACGGGATGATTGCGCCGAAAGATTCCTGCAAGGTGGAGATGTTAAGGTTGCTTACGATCCAGATGATGTATCTGTAGTATGGACAGTAGAGAAGGGCGAGTTTATTCCTTTTGAATTGGTTGAAAGCAGATATAAGAATAGAAAATTGGATGAAGTGGAACAGATCAAAGAACAGAGCAAAACAACACTACGTTCTGAACAAATCAATGCACGACAGGCGAAGATTGATCTGATGAATGAGATTGAATTGATTGCTAGGGGAGGAGTTAAAAGATGAACGGTAAATTACTTTCACAATTGCCTGATTTTTTATGTGGCGATAAGCTGATAAATCAATTGCAGATATTACCAAACTATAATATAAACATTGCCAATGAAACAATGCCAACTCGTCTTCTGGCGTTATCAGAATTATATGATATTTATATTCCATCACAATTATCTGTTGATGTATATAATAAATTGTATATGGCATTACTCAGGTCGATTAAGAAAAAAGAAAATGATATGATGGTAAAACAGCAAAGAATCGAAAATACAACAAACACCATACAAACGTATAATGGTATTATAGGTGGTGCTGATTCGTTTACAATCATTGGAGTTTCTGGCATAGGGAAGAGTAGTGCTATTACCAGAGCAATATCATTGATTTCTGGAAACAAATTTATTGAAACAACTGATCCGTACCAAAGAATTGCTCCATTTATACTCGTACAATGCCCATTTGACTCATCTGTAAAAAGTCTGTTATTAGAAATTGTTCGTATTCTTGATGCTACACTAGACGGAGATTATTTGCAAATAGCACAACGATATACAATAGATAGACTGATTGGTTTTGTTAGTCAAATATGTTTAAATCATGTTGGCGTATTAATTGTTGACGAAATTCAGAATGTTGTCAACAATAAAAATGGCGAAAAGCTTATTGGATCGTTGACACAAATCATCAATAGCAGCGGAATTAGTATCTGTATGGTGGGAACACCGGAATGTTTGCATTGGTTCGAAAGCGCTCCTCATTTAGAGAGAAGGACAATTGGATTGCGATATCTACAAACGGATTACGATGATGCTTTTATACATTTCTGTAATAAGTTGTTGCATTTTCAATATGTACAGCAGTATACAGAACCATCTGAGAAGCTTATAAATTGGTTATATTCACATTCTAATGGAGTAACGTCAACGGTTGTATCGCTATTCTACAAGGCTCAAGAACTAGCTATTATGAGTGGCACAGAAGAATTAAACATTAATATTTTCAATGCATCATATAATGAAACGGCGTCCATGCATCCAGAAAGAATACAAAAAAAGATTAAATCGTCCATGAAGAAACCCGTTGAAAATATAATAATTAAACATCCAGACGGAATTAGTATTGCGAATTTGTATGATCATTCGCAGTCTAATAATTGTAATCTTTTAACTCTTATTAAAAATACTTTTACTGTAGAAGAGGTAGAATTATGATAAATTACTTTCCAAAAATATATGAACATGAATTATTCTATAGCGTGTATTCAAGATTGAAACAAGATATAAATGTACAGAATAATCAATCTTTTAAAGAAATCGTGTTTAAACAACCGCATGAATACATCGAAATATTTTATGTGAATGAACCGAGTGACACATTGTATTCCTTTATGTCGAAAAATTATATAGTTAATGATTTATATTATAATCACACTATGTTTTTCTATTGGTCTTTATTTTTAAACAAATCAAACAAAGAAGATGCGTTGAGAAAGTTCATATCAAATGACAAGAGTTTTACAGAATATCTTCCATTAAGACCAAAACATAAACATCAAAAAATATTTCTAAAATATTGTCCATTATGTGCAAAAGAAAATAGAGAGCAATATCACGAAACATATTGGAATGCTTTTCATCAAATTCCAGAAATTAATGTTTGTGTAATTCACGGATGTAAACTTAAAGATTCGTCAATTAATGTTAATAATTCAAGAATAATTAATTTTCATGCAGCTGAAAATTGTATTGATGATGATTATTCGTATAATATGGGAACCATCGGTGAAATAAATACCGCAAAATACCTATATCAATTAGTAGTAAGAAAACAGAGTCTTAAAAACGGTATTACGATGTTTGATGTATTCTATAAAAAATTAATTCAAAAACGGTATATAAATCAACTTTCGTGGCTACAACATAAGTCAGCATTTATTAATGATTTTGAACAATACTTGTTAGAGAATAGTATAGAAAAGAATTCTCAGATTAAGAAAATGCAAGATATATTTTCAAATAAAGCGAATCCACTTAGAACAATTCATATATTATTATTTTTAGATATACAAATATCTGATATTTTTGTATGCAAAACGGCGAAACAAATTGATTCGGAATTAGTCGAAAGAATTCGATCAGAGTATACAAAAGATAACGGCATAAACAAGCTTGCAAAACAATATCATATTTTACCTTGTAATGTAAGTAAAATAATTAACGGTCAATATGAAGTTGAAAAACAAAAAATAATAAGCCAAAATTATGCACATAGTAGCAGTAGGAATATACCGCCTAAAGGAAAGAGGTATTCTGAATTAGATAAAAAGTATTATCCTAAAATTGAATATTATATTGACTTATATTTTAAGAATTCTGACAAAGTTAGAAGATTAACTGTAGGAGGATTTAATGCTTTCATGCAACAAATTTGTCAAGACATCAGAAGAAATGATTTTTATTATATGCCACAATGCTATAAGTATATTAAAACAAAAGAAAAACCAATAGAGGATTATTGGGTCGATAAAATAAAATATATTGTCGATCAAATTGACAGCGATTATATTTCATATAGCGAATTAAAGGGTATGGTACACGTAATAGAAAAAAATATGATAAAAGCCATGAATATACTACAATACAGATATCCTGAAACGTATCTAAAAATACAGAAAAATAATAAAAAAGCGTAAAAAAATGGGGAATACCAAAATTAATTGATATTCCCCATAAAATTATTGCATCATTTTATCTTATATGATATACTATTTTTGCACTGATGAAACGGTTGTTTCATATGATGGTGAAAAAAGAAAAATTTCTTTTCTGGCTGCCTGATGAGGGTGGCTTTTCTTATTTCACGCATGTATTTATTATAATCTAACACAGCATTCAATTGCTATCCATCCTGCACCAGATTTCAATTTACCCCATGTATATCCATCAGCAGTTTTTGTTTCTGTGATAGTATATGTTCCAATAGGGCAAGAACCAATAGCAATTCTAGCGCTTAGACCAGCAGAAGCACGAACTCTGATGCCATTTTCCTTAACTGCAATTTGAAATTCTTTATTTACAACAGTGCTATGCTTATCCAAAACACCGACATAGGTACAAAAATCTTTGTCAATGCAAATCCAACCTGCACCTGATTTTAGCTTACCCCAGTATGTATTTTTGATTTCAGTGATATTATAAGTTCCTTTGTCACGAATGCTTCCAGTTGCGCTTGCCTTGCTGGATGCATCGCTTCTAATTGTTAAAGCATCACAATTAACTTTATATTTTCCTACTTTGTATACAGGTGTAGCTGGCTTTACGGTTGGTTTAGGCACTGGTTTATTTGCAGTGGCTACTACACCAACATACGTACAATATTCATCCGAAACATTGATCCAGCCAGCTCCAGATTTTAGTTTACCCCAACAATTATTCTTAATCTCTGTTATAGTATACTCGCCACGATCTCGAATAGTATTGACAACTTTTGAATTAACAGTTGCATCCGATCTGATATGAAGATCACAATTTACCTTATACATACCAACTTTATATGTTTTTGTTTGTGCTGGTGTGGACGGTGCAACAGTAGGAGTAGAAGTAGAACCTAGCTTTGCTTTAAATTCGCTCCATGTCCAAGAAGTTTTATATTTATTGTTAGTAACATATGGAGCAGGACAATATTTGTTAACAACATCATAATGTCTAAGTACATGATCCGCACCTACACCAAGTTGTCCCATCAAATATTTTACTAATTGTACGCAAGCATTTTGCGTTGCTTCTGTAAAATACCATGTTGGATCTTCTGCATATTTTCCAGATCCATCACACTTAGGACACATCTCGATTCCGATACAGTTACTATTCCTTGCATATGGATGTTTTTGAGTATAGTATCCTGCAGTGCCTACTTGCCAAAGGATAGCATTATGGTCTGCTGCTTTATAAATCGTACCATCCCAATAAATATAGTAATGCGCGCCACATCCATCTGAATTAATTTTATTATTTTGCCCTGCTACTCCAAGATAATGAACTACAATATATTGTTTTTGATTTCCCCATTGTGGGACATAAGGTCTGCTTGCATTTGTAACGTCAATAATATTCATATTCGAATTCTCCCTTCCGAGTTTATCAAAACGAGTTAAATCCCATCGTTCGATCAAACTACAAATTTTATCTACATATTTAACATCTGTTGCATATCTACCATTTTTTATGATCTGCGTTGCTGTTTTGTAGTCTTTGCAACCAGATAAACCCGCATATCTTTTTACTTTTCCATTCATCGCTCCATTGAGATAATAGGAATGGTCTTTGATACTAGTCAGGATATCTGCATACTTTCGAAAATCAGCAGTTACAACATAAACTTTCCCATCTTTGGTTTGCTCATTTGTTTTCTTCGTATATTTACTCTTTCCATCCCAAGCAGAAGTCCATGTGTTACCAGAGAGACTTGTTTTCATTCCGAATAAATTATTTGCATTCTTTGCCAATTCTGTTGTTCCGTATCCAGATTCCAAGCAAGCCTGGGCAGTAGTAACTGATGCTAAAATTCCACTTGTCTTCATATCTTCGGCGGCAAGCTTACCTATTTTTTCAACGAATTCTTTTTCTGTCACAAAATCACCTCCAACATAAAAAATGGGAGATGCCAATATAGATACCTCCCATCAAATTATTTAAATGTAAAAACTGTTTTTCCGAAAATCTTATAATAAGGTTTTTCAGATTGTTTATGATCAAAGATTGCCCATTCTACCCAGTCTAAAAATGGAATAAAAATCGCAGACAAAAACATCCATATAAAACAAAACGGCAGACATACTTGTCCACTAATGTTAAATGGCATGTTTCTGTAATCCCATATAGTATAATTCTGATTAAGAGTAATACCGACTACATATTCACCTGCCGTGATAGCAATAGTACAGATTAAAATTTGCAGCAAGTAATCCATTTCGAATGAAAATAAGTCATTTAATCCATCAATAAAAAATAAACCCGCAAAACCTGCGAGTAAGAACATAGACCAATGTGATGTATGAGATTTTTTAAATAAGATTTCCATTCCATAATAGACTGTTCCAGAAAGGAGAAAAATAAAGATATGACATAGAATTTTAGAAAATATACGATTTAATTTCCTCATCATGCAACGTCCGTTTTAGTGAGAGACTCAAGTTTCTTTTCAACTGCTGCAAGCAGAGCGTCTTTTGAATCAGTCACCGTCTTGATAATATCTGTATATTTCTCATCCGTAATTTCCATACCATATGTAATCTTTTTAATAGACTCAATATCTTTCGCATCTTTAATCATTGCGTTTAACACATTGCAATATGTTGTATGATATGTTTTATTAGCACTTAAAGACATATAAATTTTTAAAATGTCCGTAGGTTGATATAAAGCACAAAGTTCGCCATTTGCATGATAAGGAAGTGGAAGAGTAAAATCCGTCAATTCAGCCGTCATAACAAGATCTTTCATATTACTCTGATCTTCAATAGTATACGAAAAGTGTTGCTTTCCTAGACTCGTTTCGATAGCTAATCCACTCTCAATAGCAGCAGTACATTGTTTGCCGATTTGTTCCTTATAATAATCACGAAACTCTTCAAGGCTCATGCTATTGGTATTTACGATACCAACAACAGATTTGATATTTTCAACTTCTTCACGAATAGACGGTTTTGCTAATTTTACAATAATCACATCTGTAGTTCTGTATTTTGCTACATCCTGATATATCGCATCATGATGAATAACTGTTTCTGTAATTGTATCCGTTTCTTCATTTTTGTCTGTTACTGTTTCATCATATGCTTCTTGTACCAAACGTGGCTCATATTCTGTAACTACATCCGTAGTACATATGATAGAAGATACTTTTTGATAAATGTTAAAAGAATCAAGAAGTTTATTGTCTTCGTCAACAATATCTATATAATCAATAATTTCTGTTCCAAAAAATTGTTTTATGTCGGCATAGTCTTGGTCAATAAATTGAATTGTACTTTCATCTTCACCAATAAGATATACATACATATTTTTTGTTGTGCCATTCGGCAATCTTAAAATTTGCGTATTCATATGTTCTCCTTTTATTAAGTTATGCAATAACTGAAGTTATCATAATAGAGACATTAACATTCTTTTCTGTTATAATGGTAGTAAAATATTTTCAAATATCTGATTTTACATATAAACAAAGGAGTTATAATATGATTTCTATACCAGTTATTGCATCGTTTGATACCAACGGGAAGATTATCCCATTATATTTTCGTTACAAAGATTATGGAGCAATTCCAGTGAATTTGATTTCACAAAATAAATATATTTCTCATATTTGCTTTGTATGTAAATGTGAAATCGAAGATCAATCATATCAAATCCAATTAATGTATTATTGGAACGAAATGAAATGGTATCTAAATAAACCACAATAACTATGCAGTCCTTTTCCACATGTAACATGTTACGTATGGCTGCAAGTTATTTAATGTCGTACTTCCAGCTGTATTAGTATTATTTAAACGCACAGCACTAGTATTGACAGTTCCTTTCCAGCTCATGTTCCCAACATTGGATCTTACTCCTGATCCAAACAAACCACCGTTCGCTCCAGCAGACAAATACATATAACCAGAATCTGCTCCGATTGATTCAGTATGATAGTGTGATACATTAACAGTTTTTGCACCACCTGTTTTCTCTACTGTACTAAAATCAGTGTCAGAAGAATTGACACCGACAGGTACTCGTCCAGATCCCCATGCAACCCAAGTTCCAAAACCTAAATAAGTAGATGGATTGGCAGAATTGGTAGACATTAAAATATGCCCTACAGGATATAATTTCTGTACGGCATTATTAATTAACACATTAATATCGGTTCCACTGACTGTTAATCCTTTATTCGCTTTGATTTTCCAATCAAATTCGGCAATAGCCTCAGCTTCAGCAACTTTTCCAAAAGCTATACCTAATCCGTTTTTAAAGAAAGAGAATACCTTTGAAACGGAATTACCAGTTGTTTGAGAAATTACTGTTTTGAATTTATCTGTGACAACTAATTGAATATCATAACCAGAAGATGTTTCTGCTTGGAAAATATATGAACCACCAGAAACTGAATATTTATTTTGATAAGAAGATAGGGTGGCGGAAGTGTAAGAAGAAACGCTTTTCTTTTTATATTTTATCTGAAACGTTGTTGTGTTTTTACTATTCAGACTTGTTGCAGTGGCTGAGAATATAACTTGTAAATATGAGCCGTTTGATGTTGCATTTCCAGAAGAATCCGTTCGTCTTGCCGATAAAGCTGTAATTGTTGGATTGCTATATGCGAGAACTGTAATTGATTGAGAAGCCGCTGTTGTTGATTTTCCTCTGCTATCCGTAGCAGAAACGGATATTGTCCAAGTACCGGATGTTGGAAGAGATATATTAACACTACTTCCATAATATGTATACGTAGTTCCACTAATGGTGGCTTTAACTGTGATTGTTTTGATAGTCGCAGAATTATTTGCTGTGGCTGTAGTGGCTATATGTAATGCAGAGTTGTTTTGTACATATCCACCATATGTACCAGAATATCCTTTATTATCGCTTAATGTAAATGATACTGTTGGTGCAGCAGATAATGGAACATAAGCAGTAATAGAGGAGTAGGAGTTTCCTATCTCCGTACTTCCGTTAAATGTCTGAATACATAAGCCGATATACACACTATTATCATTTGGTATACTCGAACAAATAGACATTGGAAGAGTAAAGGAGCCAGAAGTTGCTACGTTTTTAACCGCCTCAACCCAACTTCCATTTTCTTTAACTTTATACCAAAGAGAATGTGTAAATGAAGAATTGTTTCTATTAATATTAATCGTTACTGTACCGCCAATTGTATTTCCACTTACAGTTCCAAAAGTTGATTTCCTTTTAATCTGTGGAAAAGTAATAGTGGAACTACCAGAACATGTGATACTTGAAGTCTCAACAGCTGCTTGAATTTTTACCGAAATAGATTTATTTCCATTTGCATCGTGTGTAAATGTTTTAGAACCTGACGCGATATTTCCTGCATAACGAGCTACACGATCTGTTTTGCTTACGACATTACTTCCATCAATTGTTAGAATTAAAGTTCTTTCAGCATACCAAGATACACCACCTGCACACGATAACGTCCAGTTTAAAGTTGTTGTGTTTTTGACTTGATCCTGGCTTGTAGAATATGTAAAGGTATAATAACGACCTTCACCATAAGCGTTTGTAGAAAATGATCCCATTTATCAACCTCCCGTTCCGACAAACTGACAATTCGTATTTCCAGCTGAATCAAGAGTAAAAGAATATCCTAACATTCTAAGCTGATGGGTAATAATAACATCAGGAATGTTAAGCTCACCATATTGAATGTACATAAGTGGCTGTCCATTTCCTAACATCTGATATTTTTCATTATCTATAACAACCTGGTATGGATTATTTTTCTTTCCTATTTTTAAACCATTTGCATCAAATTGAAAATAATTTTCCTGATTCGATTTCAAATTATTGACTGTACTGTTCAGCCCGTCATATGTATCTTTTTGTACATAAAATCCGAACTGGTTATCCGTTTGTTCAAATCTTGTTTTTGTTTCTGTTTTATAGTCTCCAAAATCATCACTTGTAACATAAGATTTTAAAGCTTCTGAAATCATTCCATCTGCTTCGACCCTCATTTCAGCCTTTGCTTCGTTTACATCATTTTTTTGTGCAAACAAACTTATTTTTTGCGTAGTCTGTTCGATCCATGTAGATTGCGCTCCAATTGCATCGTTTAAATCGTCTAAGCATAAAGACCAAGCAGTTGGGAGGTTTCCCATTTCAAGTTGCATATTGTAGAACCAATAATCACCTGAAGGAAATGTGATTTCGATATATTTATGTGTAGCAGTGTTGATATTTTTGCATACTCTATTAAATTGTTGAAAAGAAGTAGTGACTGAAAAGTTTTCTGTTAATGTCCCAATACTTAGTTGAACAGTAGATGCAGCTTTCGCCTTGATTTTCATCTGGAATGTATAATCTCCTGAATTCCGAAGAACATCATTTAAACGTAGTGTGCTTTTTTCATTACAGCTGAGATGTCCACAAGTTACTTTTTCGCCATTTAGACCAGTAACAGATTCTTGAATTAAAGTATAAATAGTAATCACCTCCTTAGTGATTGAAAATGGTCAATATTATCTTTCACGGGTTTCAAAAAAACCCAGTGTTTTCAAGGAAAATTGAGGAACAAAAATAGGATGAAAGCAGAGTTTCATCTGGTGGATTAAATAGTAAGACGGCATTCTTTAATATAAAAAAAATCATTATACAGTCTTGGAATGATAATCAATTTGGTTTTGTTTTTTATACCGAAAAGGCAGGAAATATACAGGTTATATTTAATAAAGAAACGCAAAAAATTGGCATATATGATGTTAAATAGTAATCTCCAAGCAAAAACAAAAAATATTCCACAACAGGAAAGCAATGATATTGAATCACTTATTAATTTGATTATATCTAAGACAAGATGGCAAAACAACGGGATCTTTAACATCTGCGGAAGTTGGAAAAATCACCTTAAAGGCTATTCTGCTATAGTGCAAAAAATTGTTTATGATCAATCATCAATTAAGATATCCGGTATTATTTTTTCACTCGATGGAAATGGGTGGAACTTTACATCTCATATTACTAATGATGAAACAATAACAAAGATATTCTTTTTTGCAATGCAATAAATAAAAATAGTAAGATGTTTTCAAAAGATTTTGAAAAATGCAATTGCGTTGCATGATATTGATTAACAATTTAACATCTTCGAACGTATATTATTTATCAGGTAATCTACGAGTAAAGAACGAGCCAACAGAACAACATTGTACTAATTGTTTTGTTTTCATTTTTGCAGAATCTATTGGTAGAGTAACACAAATTATCCTACCTGGAAACCATGAGAATATTTTCTATCGATCCATGATTACAGACATAAACAATTGGTGTACTTGGAAGAAAATATAATGAATTTTCCAGATTTTCGTTCACTTTAATTAAATAGTAAGCGGTTCAATGCCAATAGTTATATTATATATAGTAATGACTCTGCCAAAACAGTAAGCGTAAAGTGGGGTGGTGTAAACAGTCATATGACTTCGTTTTTACTAATTGATAACAACCGCAATACCTCTGCATACATAACAGGAAGGATATCGGGAGTGGCAGAAATATCAAAAGGAACTGGATCTGCAGCACCACCCGTACTTGATGCTTCTTTGGCAACATTAAAAGTGACACTTGGTCCATGGAGCGCAGCATTTTTAATCTGCCTTGATCTTGTGACTATAAGTTAAATAGTAAGAGATTGTGTTTACAACAAATTTATGGCGAAGGAAAATATAAAGATTGTAATGATTTACCTATCGGAGAATCTGCTATTGCATTTTCTTCTGCTTTAAACAAACCAGACGCTAATATGTATTTTATATTTTGCATTGGATCTATGCAAGACGGAATTAAAATACAATATGCCGTGAGATATTCTATTGTATGGAATGTTAGCATAAGAATATATGATTTTAGTGATGGTACGTGGGGCAATTGGCATTAAATAGTAATCAAGTCTTTAATAATTTATTGATATATAGAACTTCTGGAGCCAATATAAAGTCGGTAACTATTTCTATAAATAAAGAAGGAAATAACGACATATCATATGCTCCATTCGCGTTATTCGGAGGTTCAACATTTTTAACAGGTACTATTGGGAAAATAAATAATACATTAAAAACAGGTGATGTCACAATAAAGTGTAACGATAATGATTCTATACAAAATGTAAAGTTTTCAAATTTTCCACAGTATGCAAATGCTGTTATCATTATCTATTATGAAAACATAAAAAATGCAATCGTGAAAGAAGAATAAAATAGTAAAACTGTTATCGGAACGACTTTCGAAAACGGAGTGAAAGAAATAGAATTAGTTCCTCTTTCATGTGGATTACTATCTTTTTCTCATCCATATGATGGATGTGCTTTATATTTATTTTCAACATTTTATGATGCATCGGCTGGACATATTTATTCAATAAAAGAAAATTCAAGGATAAATTCTGTAACGTTGAATGGCAATAAACTCATTATGAATACTAGCATTAACTTTACATTCTGTTGTTATGTATATACGTATAGATAAAATAGTAAAACGGAAATTAAAAGTTATGACATTTTGTATGGATCAAACCAAGGGCATATATCTGCTGTTTCATACGGAAAAGTATTAATAGTAGAAGGTTATGTGACTGCACAAAATACAGGCATCCAGTATGTTTTAGCTAAGATAAATGATATTAATGCCATCAATGTAACACAGATCATATTTCAAGTAGGAAGTATGCCAACTGATCCGTATTGTATGTTTGGTTCAATTGAGCTGGATGGTCAAATAACAATTGGAAGTTCGACACAAAATACTTTATATAGATTTTCTGCTGCAGTGTTAATTAAATAGTAAGGCAATATATGTGAACAATATCACTGATCTAAACAATCCGCCGAAATGCCCCATATTAGATACAAAAATTAATCCAATAGGATTACCAAGTGGACTTGGGTCAAACGCATGTTTTGTTATCCAACAGAATTTAGGTACCGGTAATTACACCGCTCAATTAGCATTTTCTTTTGGACATGATAAGATTGCCATCAGAAGAAAAAGAAATACTGACAGTTGGACTGAATGGAAATATTTTACAGCTCAATAAAATAGTAAGACAAGAATCAAACCAATAGACGTTAATACGACAATAAATGACAAAACAGCAACGATCAAATATAATATATCGGACACCGCTATCGGTTTATTATTGATTTCCGGTAATATTGGAAGTGGTGTGTATTTTTCGATTGTTATCAATTATGGAACAAAATGGTCTATGAAACTACTTTCTTTCACTGCGTCAAATACCGATACGTCAAGTATTGCTATTAATACAGATTTGGGTAAAATTACTTTTAACGGAAACTCCAAATTGGAGTCCTTTTACAAAGTGAATGGATTATTATTTGGTTAAAATAATTCTATAGACTGCGGATTTAATATAAATACAAGAATAAAAACATGCAACCTACAAAATTGCAAAATATCAATATATACATACACGATAAATAGACCGTCCAATGGGCGATCAAAAAATAAGGGTATTTTTATTAGACTATTTATAAAAATTATGCAATATTTTTCATAAAATTCGATTTAACACGTTCTTGTTGAACCATTACATATTGCATCGTTGTATCTGGCTTGGCGTGTCCTGCATAGACCTGAATCTCTTGTAATGGCATACCACGTTTTCCTGCATCCGTAAGTAACGTCCTTCGAAATTTATGAGCATGTACGTGAATATTTGTCTTTTTACCTAACGCTGCCAACATAGACTGAATTGCCTGAACTCCAAGTCGCTTATGTGGAGATTTTGAGGATACAAATAAAGCTTCATTTGTATCTTTTCTTTCATCAAGATATTTTTTAAGATGATAAATGCAGCGATCTGTCAAATAAACAGTACGTTCTTTCTTGCCCTTTTCTCCATAAACAATTAATTCTTTTCTTTGCCAATCAATATCCGAGCGATTAACGCTAACTGCCTCTCCAATACGAGTAGCAGTACAATATAAAAATTCCATAATTGCAATATCTCTCTGAGAGTTTGCACTGCAACGAAGTTCTTCCATCTCTGCTGCTGAAAATGTTTTTTTAAGTTTAGTAGGTACTCTCATTTTCTTGAGTTTTCGCATAGGATTTGATTGTATATATCCTTCATCCGCAGCCCATGTAAAAAATGAATTAAGATACCTACGTATGTTATCAAGATATACAATAGAAGTATGATGCGTTTCTTGAAAAAATGCCAAATAATATCTAATATCATTCGTAGTTATGTTATTTATTTTCTTGTTGATCTGCGTGAAAAACTGAATAATGCATCGACTGTAACCTTTAATAGTTCTTTCGGAGCAATTTTCAACACGCTTTGCGGCACAATACATCCGAAGAATCTTCTCCCATGTACGCTCTGATGTTACTAACTGAGTGTGTTCTTCTTGTACCTCGATTCCGTGGAATGCAATAACCATAGTGCTTTCTAATTCCGAAAGCTGTTCATGCGTTAAGCTATCCTGTAATTTTTCAAGTATTTGCTCGAGAATATTTTCTAATTTTGTCAATATTAACCTACCTCCTTGGGAAATTTTGGCAATTTCTATTACCACATTCCCATATTCTCTCATCAAATACTTGAAAAATATAAACCAATTAAATCCGCAGTCAATAGCTATTATTCCCGTTTCTATGCACGTAAAAATCTTAATTAACGAAGAAAAACGGACGAACACCATAAGAAAAAGAAGCGTTGGTGTTGGTCGCATAACCGGCGTTGCTCACAGAAGCGAAGGAAGTCGCACTCCCAACACCACGGAGCCAATAGACGAAGCGACGGTGAATATATTCAGGAGCGAGAGCGAACAGTGGGAGCTGAGAGTTGATACATCCAACTTCATATCCGCTATTAGCCCATACAGTTGTTCCGTACACCATAACCTCAGACATCAGTTCAACTTTACAGTCATACCAAGCCCATCCAGAAGCCTGTCCGTTAGCGGTTGCGTTCGGCAGGATATCTCTGTAAGACATTACATGAGTAGAACCGAAGTCGTTCACAATCTTCTGAGTTGCCTGTGCAAGGTTGGTGGTTCTCATATCAGAATTTGCATATGCACCGGTTGTTGTATTTGCAGCAGAACCTTCTGTATACTGACCACTATCCGTATTGTGCATCTGTGCGCTATACAGAGCAGAGTCAGGAACGAGGCACATGCAGTTACCCATAGATGCGTTGCCTCCAATCTGTTTTCCAAGATTGAATCCAGCGATTCGATATACAGTACCGTTGATTGTAAGGTAATCACCTACATACAGGTCATCAAATGTACCCGCCTGAATAGCCTTAGACATCGCAGATGTGTAAGATGTACCTAAGTTCTTACCTCTGAAGATAGAGTTATGACCACCTGCATTATGTAATAATGTCTTACTATTTAAGATAGGATACCAAGCTTGATAGAATGCCATTCCTTTGTCCATGTATTTCTTGAACTTCCTGTTATAAAAATACTCTGTTCATTAAAAGCAATAATTAACTCATGTCCTTTTATTATTGTTACATAGGCATCTGTAGGAGAATGATAAAATGGAATATCTTTAATATTATAATAACTATAAATACCATTTGGAGAAGTTGGCGAAAATATTTCAAAAATAGATTTTGCATTACCGTTTTCCCAACCAGTGGTGCAAATCGCTTTCTTACTATTTAATTCATTAATAGCCCCCACTACATTCTTACTTGATGTTTGTAACTCATTAATTACGGCGGATGTCAATTTCTTAACTATCCAGTTCCACACACCTCCGAACTTCACATTCTTAACTTTCGATGCAGCAGCATCGTATTCTACCAAAAGATCATTATCTTCTGGTGCAGATTTTTGATCAAAACTACCTAACATTTTATCACTTGCCATAAGTGTATTACCTCCTTATAAAAGTTACTCCTCAAATCAATGAGGAGTAATAAAATTAATAATATGCAACTAAATAATCGCCATTTTCAGCTACTATGCGATTACCACTTTCGTCACGTAGACTGGCAACCATAAAATATAAATCGTAAATAAGATCATTGGAATTGCGAATTGTATTTGCAGCTCCAACTTTCATGTTTGAAATAATATTTTTATTTGAATTCGCGGTGCTAAGAGCAAGATTTGCATTTCCGGCAGCATCTGTAATCGTCTTTCGAAAATCTGTTGCTTTTTGAACAACATCAGTTGTACCAGCAGAACTTCCAACCAACGTCTCGACGGCTTTTGCATCAACTTTAAGATTCGCAATGTCATTTCCTTGGTTTGCAACCTTAGTTTCAATGCTATTAGCCTTTTGGGTGACTGTTGAAATATTTCCTGCATTATCTTTTACACTCTTCTGAATTTCTCCTAAAGCGGCTTTGAGAGTAGATTCCGTCTTTCCATCAGCAAGAGTGACCTTAATCTTATCTGCACTAGCAGCAATTGAGTTGCTGATCTGTGTATTCATACCTGCAGTTGTGGTATAATTATTTTTGAGATTAGCTTCAATTGTTCCGGCCTTGGTTGTTACTTGCGTAACCTTTTCTATAAGACCTGTTTTTGTGCCATCGACAGATCCATTAATAGTTGTTTCAATATCAGATACTTTTGTTGAAATACCGTCGATATTGACTTTTTGTTCTGTTTGGCGATTGCGAATGTCCTTAACTGTTGTGTTATCATAATTATTAATAGCATTAGTTATATCTTTTTGCTCTGCTTTTAATGTAATAGCTTTTGTATTGTTATCAACTTTTAACTCAACAGATGCAAAAGTATCCGTAAATGTCTGAATCACAGAATCATAGCCTTCAGCATCTTGAATAACAGGCACAGTCTGAGAATCTAACTGTTCAGTTATGCCGCCAGCACGATACATTACACACTTAATTTGTTGTAATTTAAGGGTGCTTGGAGTGTATGACACACTCGTTTCGTCTTCGGAAGACGTGTATTTTGTTGACCAAGATAATCCATTTAAAGATTCCTGGATAATAAATCTACATGCATATATGGCACGAGTTTTACTTCCGACTTGTTTATAGGCCGTAAATGTGATTTTGTTCGGTGAAAGAGAATCAGTCAAGAAATAAGCAGAGAGAAATCTTCCTTGTTCATCAACAATTCGATTTCCAGATTCGTCAGTAATAGAACATACATCAAGAGTGCATTTTTTGATTACTGCAACAGATGGTTCGATTTCATAAAGAACAGCATCTTCACCCTGAATTAACGACCAGATGTAATCAGAAGCATTATTACTTTCTGTTGCGGTGGTTTTGTTATAGGCAAGACCAATATATTTTTTGCCATCTGGATATTCAGACATGCCATTACCTTTTGCGTCATCTGCATATTTAACCCAGATATATACCGTATCACCTTTATCGCCCTTAACACTAATTCCATCTGTACCTTTGATCAGCGACCAAGTATAATCAGAATAGTTACTGCTTTCAGTTATAGATGTTTTATTAACAGCAATACCCATGTACGTCTTTCCAGCCGGACTGTCTGACATACCAGAAGTAGGAGAGTCAGCATATTTTAGCCATGTATATAATGTCTTTCCGTCAGCACCTTTGATCAAACTCCATGTATATTTGCTTGGATTCGTGCTATCATCTTCGATGTTATCCGTATACTGTCCAATATAAGATTTCCCAGTACCGATTGTCGTATCGAATCCTGTCTTTCCATCAGCAGAGTTAGCATAAGCAATATGAATATAACCACCATCACCTTTAGCGCCTTTTTCTCCAATATATTTAGCCCACACATACGCACTAGCATTTGTTGGAGCAACAGCTGTTGTAGTAGTAGCTGTTCCGATATAGCCCGTTGTTGTGGATGGAATAGCTGTCATCCCAGTTCCTTTAGCGTCCGTTGCATATCTAATCCATACATAGGAAGACACGCCATCGAAATAGTCAACGCCTTTTACTGGGGTTTTTCCATCTTTACCGTCTGCGCCTTTAATTAGTGACCAGGAATAATCCGCAGCATTAGTACTCTCTTTTGATGTGGATTTATTCCATGCCATACCCATGTAAGTTTTACCTTCGGGAGCATCTGACATATTTGTACCTTTTGCGTCATCTGCATATTTAATCCATACATATAGCGTTTTTCCGTCATCGCCTTTTATACTTGCACCGTCATCTCCGCGAAATTTTGACCATTGATAATCAGAATAGTTTGAACTAGGTGTTTGAGAAGTCTGATTATACGCAATACCAATATATGTTTTATTGGTTGGATCAGATGATATTCCACTGGTCGGAGTATCTGCATAACGAATCCACGTATAGTATGTAGGCGCTGGAATACCTTGCGATCCATCTTTACCAGCGAGAGATTTAATCCATGTGAATTTTTTAGAAATTTTCTTTCCTGAAACGATACATGTAAAAACAATCGTTCCTGTTAGAAGAGATTTGTTACCAAGTGTTTTACCTTTTGCTACATTCAAGGTGATTTTACCTGGTGCAGTAGAAGTAGCAGCAGTATTTTCCGCGAGAGTAATTCCATCTGGTAATTCACCAACAGTCACGGTACATACTGCCTGTTTAATTCCCTCATAACCATAGAATGGAATTTCGATAAGAAAACTAGTCGCAGTTATTCCGTCAGATGTACATGGGATATTTTGGGTTTCGTTAGATAAAACAACAGTATAACCATTTCCTAATTGATCTACTTTGTCCGATAAATCTCCAAGTTCTTTAGATGTCGCAGATACGGTTGATTTGATCGTGTTATAAGATTTTCCGAAACTATCATCGCCGTCCCAAAGATGTGATACATCAAACACTTTAGATCCGTCAGGCATAGTCCAGTCACGCATGGTGGTCTTGTCAATCTTAGATTCTGTAATTTGACCATCTGCAATCATATCCGTTTTAATGAAATCATCAGGAACAATACCCTCGTGCAGCCCTTGTGAATCTAACAAGACAGATCCTTTGGAATCTGATATGATTAATCCGTAATTTCCGTTTTTATCTTCTCCAAGCTGAACTACTACATTACCATCTTCATCATAGATTGAGAACGTATTATCTTGAATTCTGAGCGTACCATTTTCAGATAAAATCTTGATTTTATTTGTATAGATGTCGCCAGCTTTAAGTTCATTAACGGTGATATATTTGGCAATAAGATCCTTGATCATCGCTTCGCTCATCGTGGCATTTTCAGTTGTAAGATTAATTACGATACCTGTCTCCGTGGATGAAGCACCAATGATAGCAGATTTGATGGTAGCAGCAAGAGCAGATAATTCTTTAAAATCAGCACTGTCGGCAACGACTCTTCCTGCTGTAATAAGTTTTGCTTGTAGGTATTCGAAATATCCATTTTTACCGTACAAATCGGTTACTTTAATGATTTTTGCATTAAGTTCTTCTAGCGAAATAGAACCGCCAGCCAACATACCAGCAAATTCATTATTGATTATTTGAGAAACGCCATTTTTAAATGCGCCATTGGAAATGAGTTTTTGAATGAGGCCTGCTGTAAGAGTGATCCCTTCATTGTTTAAGAAATTATTAGATGAACCAGATGCGGAAGATTTACTTGCATTTGATGGTGTGTTTAGAACGTATGATAAGTCATTTCTACTACTACGTCCTTGTATCATATTAGAAAATGTTATTTGAATACTATTATCTGCTATAAGCGGATTATATTGTATTTCAACTACACGAAGTTTTACTACCTTATTATCTACGGTCAACCATAGATAGTCACCCTGATTTATATTTTTTATATAATCTTCGTAATCAGCCAAGGCTAAGAAATTATCAAGAGATGTGGTAAACTGATATTGGGGATGAGATGCTATGTACAAATCGTCAATAGCAGCATCTAGAAGCTTAAGTTGCTCATCAATAGCAGATACTTGGTCGTCTGAATCTGTTAAAAACATATTCTCATTTGAGTAATCTCCGTCATAATACACTTTTGACAACTCGGTAAGATCACGCTCTGTAAATTGTAACTTTTGTGTGTCGCAATATATTCTTCTACCGGCTTCATCCGTTATATAATTCCCCGCCTCATCGAGAATATATCCCGAATTATCAGCAGCAACAACACCACTCCAGGTTTCCTTTGAAATCTGTTTTACTAGATCTGTACGAGTTTTGTTATAACTATTTAATATCTCGTTTGCTGCATCAATTTCAGATTGTCGCTGATCATATGCCTCTTGACATCCTCCAACATAATTTGAATCTAATTGGTTTTGAGCATCAAGATATTTTGCGTACATTGTGTCGTGAACATCTTTAGTATGAGATGAATCCTCTGTATATGGTTGATCATATCCGCCTTTTTTACAAGTTTCGATAGTGTTTTTATATTCTTGCAATTTGACTTTCAATTCATCCAAACCATATAATTTCCAATTTGTTTTGTAAGAATCCACATAATCGGCATTATCATCATCTGTTGGTAGTTGACGATTATCCATTTCAATCTGAATGGATGGAAGAATAACATTTTTAATCTGATAATAGTCATTAGCATCAGAAGAATTTTTTAATGCATTCTCATCGAAATTTCCATCGTCATCAACGTAAAATTGTTCATATCCTTTAAGTTGTGCCTGGTAATTAGCCTGAGCTTCTTTCAATTCATCATCTGTAAAAGTACTCCAATCCGTAGAACAATCATCCAATGGAACGCGATCATATAGCTCTGTTACGACTTTCATTTGTTCATTATATTGACGAGTTGCTTCTATATATAATATACGAGCTTCTTCATAGTCTTCTTTCCACAGTTTATATTTAATAATTAAAAGAGGAGAGAAGTATTTTTCGTTTAAGTAATAATCAATATTTTCAATATAATTTGAACCAAAATTGACATAAGTAATGCCAAGATCATCTGCACCTTGTACATAATATCGTGTAAATAAAGTGCTATCATCAACTGTTATTTCTTGAGATTGTTGCAGGTTTCGAAAATTAATATTTACGTTTGTACTCTTGCCATAATTCTCAGGATGATAAGCACTTATTTTCATATGCAAAAAGTCGAATACAAATACACACTGAAAATATTTAGCCATATCTTGTGTAAAGAAAGAATACAAGTCCTGACTCTCAACATCAAACGCACCAATTTCGTTAGATAGAAGAGTAGTAGTTTCGACATATTTTCCATCTTTATATGTCCGATATGTTTTTGGGGTTGAATCAATTTCCCCAACAGACCAGCCTTTCATGCCAGCGGCTTTTAGGGCTAAATCAATCAAACTAAGTTGCGGATTTTGAGGATTGTGAAATTTGATTTGTTCTTTAGCAAATTCTACATCATCTATTTTCTCCACATTATTATCTGCTAACATCTCGTAGGAATCTGTTGTTCCCTGGTTGATTTTAAAATTCTTGAGATCGTGTTGTTGCATCTCGATTTCTGCGGATTGACATGTGATTGTTTTGATTTGCTTCATACCATCGTCAGTAATTTTCGGATGTTCCATGATGAACCAACCAACATTTTCGACATAAACACGCATAAGCCATCCAACAAGATCATATACATTGGAATGAACTAATTTAGAAAGACCTTTTCCATCTTGAATAAGAATATTTTCATTCAAGTCAAACGTCAATTCAAATGTATTATTAAATTTTGACGTGAGCTTAAACGTACTCTCTTCAATTCCATTAATAGCACATAGAATTTTACCATTTGGTGTTCCTAAATATACATGTCCCTGGATCGGCTCATTATAACGATTAAAAATTATATTCACGTTTATCCACCAACCTTTCGAGACTCAATATGTTTAACTTTAAAATCACAATTACCATAAAATAGAAGAGAATTGTTCCCGTTCAAAAGCTGCAGCCAATACATATAAGCTACATCAGTAATACCTAATTTATCGTAAGTTACCATTCTCCCTAATTCATCGTTAATAGTAAGTTTCTGACAATCAAGATATACTTTTAAATCTTTGGATACAGACATCCGCATTAATCCATTTTCAATTATGTAATATACTTTGGAATCAGTACGGTAAAATACTGTGTGATAAGTTTCGTTACCATAGACATCAACCAATTTAAAATTTGCGAGCGTATTATTACAATGCCAATCGATATCTTTTGTAGAATCTGAAATCGTGAATTCTACGGTACAAGCGTTTGATTTTGCATATGTGTTTACCAGCGATACCAGTTGACTCTGATAATTCGTATTAGAAGAGGAGAGAGTTCCCGTCTGATTAATTGTCGCATCAGACATATTACAGATATATATTTCTCCATTTGCTTTTGGAATAATGTCAATTGATGGATAGATATAACTATTCAGTTCGTCACTATTGTTGGCAATTAAAATATTTTTATATGTGGTACATGATACACTTGTTACGAGACTATCAGTATAACCAAAGGGCGTTGTGCATTTAAAATATAATTTTAATCCAAATGTTTGAGCATTAACGGAGTAAGATTCGATATTATTAAACCAGCCAAAATAGCGAATTGTATCATCTGCTGAATCGCCCGTTCCCGAAAAAGTTAACCATTCTGGAAAGTGAGAAGAAGTTAGCCATCTCGTGATTTCACGACGTTCGGATTTTGTAATTACTGCATCATTTTGATTCGTGAATTTGCATGGATCTTTAATAATATCAAGCTCGAATTCTAATGTATCGTTCCACTTATCGTAAAAGTAATTCGGCTCCACTTTATAACGATTTGCATCTCCAGTCTCCATATCCCTCTCCATTGCCATATTCACATCTGCATCACCATCAAAATCCACAGATACGTATTTCACACTTAAATCACTCAGTTTCTTTCCCATAAACGTAAAATCTTTAAATTCTTTTGCCATTTTCTCACCTCCAAAAAATTTTGTTATAGTTATAGAAATAGGAGAGTACCTTTGACAGTACCCTCCCATAGCTTGTCATCTTGATGGTCTAATACCAACTTTTCTTGCATCTTTCACGATCTGTTTACTTGTATACTGATAAGACTTTTCAAGAATTTCCTGTAATCCAGGCAGAGCATCCCTATCAACATTACCTTCAACTGTGAGTAATGAATCATAATGATTTTTTACCGTTACATTTCCAACATTGCTGATATTTTGAGGAATGTTCGTCTGTACCAGATTTGGCGTAGTACTTACATTCATACCGAATTCTTTAGGATCAATTGCACTTAATTTAATCAAATTACTTACAAAATCTGCTGGTAGAATAGAATCTCCATCTTGAACAGGTGTAAGGACAGCACCATCTTTCTTGCGATAGATTAATTCTGAAACGCCATGATGTTTGGTGTCTTTATTTTCATTTGTCCATACAAGCTGATCACCATGAATACGATCCGTACCCTTTTCATAACCACTAATCTGGCTAAGACGCACCCATCCAAGATCACTATAATTAGGATCATGCGCACTCTTGATATGGATCTTAAAATCACCAGTAGTACGTCCATTTCCGCCATATTCCCTAGCCGTGTAAGAGTCAATAACAACAGCACCAGGCTGACCGGAAAATCTACTACCTTTTGGAGCCATACCCCAGGAATCATTATAATAAGATCCTGTGAACGTTACGACATCGCCAACACGAGGAATTCCATCTCCACCAGTTTTTGCTGGTTGTGGTTTCGGCTGTGGCTTTGGTGGTTTTGGTTTCGCATTGACTTTAACAGATACTTTCGCAGATAAACCGCTGCCGTCAGTAGTAGTAGCAGTGATCGTGCAGGAACCTGCTTTCTTTGCTTTTACCGTACCATTGGATACAGTAGCAATGGATTCATTACTTGATTTCCAAGCAAGAGTCTTATTAGCTGCATCGTTCGGTCTGATTGTAGCAGTAATACTTGTGGATTTACCCTCTTTCAGTGTAGTAGAAGTAGGAGACACCTTTAGTTCCGCAACCTTACGATTCGTTGTATCTTCCGGTTTAACTAATTGATCCGCAAGATCACTGTTTGCTTTTGAATTACTGTTGATTGGATCAGTTTTTGTACCAGATGCGGTACTGGATGGATTTTTATTTGCACTGGACTGAGACTGTGATGCGTTGGAATTTTGATTCTTAACACCTGTCTCTGTGCTTAGATCAGACTGGGTATTGTTAAAATCCGTACTACCTACCCAGCCAGTATTTTTGATGATAGAGTTGATTTTGCCATATGCTTCTTGATAAGAGGACACGGCTTTGTCAAGCATAGAATTGATGATCTCAAGCTGTTTGTCAGCATTATGACTAATTTCGTACTCGGTATCATCAAGAGAAGTTTTCAGATCTTCACTGAGCTTATCGTAACCTTGAGACTGCATATCATTTGCATGGTCACGCTTAGTATCGGCTAAATCTTGCTCTGCTTCTGAAAGCTGTTGCTTCAATTTCTTAACTTGAGATTGAGCATCGAGGTTATTTCATTTTCTTTTCATCCACTCGCTACGTGGACAAGAGCATAACTGCTCCCCATACTTTCGTATGGCATGGGACTATATCTTCTATTTGAATTTTATTTGAGGGATTGTAATTAAGATTTGAGGTATAAGAAAAGAGCAGTAGATTTACTGCTCCTTGGGTTGTTCTGTAGTTTCTGTATTATTTAACGTTTCAATATATAACTTTGCCCATTTTTCCATATCCTTAAAATCAATACATCTTTTTGAAACGGTACTGTTAGGATCTGTATATTTTAAATGATACAACTGCAATGCTTTTGTTCCTAAATCCATTTTATTGATTACTTTTAATTCTTTATCAAGCAAATTAATATATTGACTTTTTGCTTTCTCTGATTTAAATGTACGATATGTTCCTATATTCTTTTTAACAAATGCACTTGTACATTCTTTTGGAATTGGGAACATGTAATTAAGATTAACAACCGCTATTAATCTTGTTGTATTATCTGGATCAAATATTTTGTAAAAATCTTTTTGTTGTGTCAAGCGTTTATGTTTTTCCCGTGGATGTGATACCTGTGTAATATAATACAAACCATTTGTTTCAAACAGCACACCGAAAAATGGCTTGTATTTATCTGTGCCATAATTGGTCATAGGAATTCTTCCTTCGTGACTTCTAAGATAATCTGTATACTTTTCGTCTACATTAATCCACTTCATATTTTCTCCTAATAGTAATAAAGGAGCTGTAACCAGCTCCGCTATTAATACGATTTTTTACATGCTTCGTAACATCTATTAATACGATTTTTTACATGCTTCGTAACATCTATTAATACGATTTTATGGCTTCGTAACCACTAATTATAAGAAAACTTTACGGTTTTCTTGACTTTATTATATGCAATCCCAAGAGAAAAATCTATTCGCAAAATTCACAAACATGCGAACGATGGTTCGTATAACTTCTACAAACTTGCACAATCTTCTTTATTGTTCTATTTCGTTGTCTTTTCTTCTACTTACTTCTCTCATATGTGTGTTCGAGAGTCTCTTTGGTTGTATCTACACTGTGTTCTATCTGTTCATCACTAATTATAGGAAAGAACACACCTCAAAATTATAATATCACTTAATATTCAAATAGTCTATATTTTTTCGACCGCCAATCGCTTGCAGTCTTCCATTAAGGCATTGCGCCACCCAATATGGGTTAGTCTCTGAACGTCTTCCATATCATTTCTGACTTAGGAAGTTCGCTGCGTCTGAGTGACTTGCACACTCGGTTATCCCTAGTTTAATTATTTTTATGGTTTCTATCTAATAATGGACTGTAAGTTTAAAACTCTACCGCATTCACGCCTACCGTTTCTGGTTACGTTGTAGCCAATTAAACCTTATGGGGACTTCCCGCAATTAAATAGATTTTATAGGAGCAAATATTTCACCCCTTCTAAAGCCATGATTTGTGCTTTAATAACATTAATATCATTGCTCTTTTTGGATATTGATTTATCATAGGAATAATAGTCAGCTTTTGCTTGAAGCGCCTCTTGTCTCTTCGTTACAATAGAGGTTAGATAATCAACCTCTGTACTCATAGCATTCTTATACAGATCAACCAGACTGTCCTGATATGATTTCACATCTGCAATCGAACCTTGAATACCTTCACGGTAATCTTTTGACTTGTCATTATATTCCGTTAAGGAAATAACCCCATTGTCATAAGACTCTTTTAGTTTTTGCAGGCCCGTGGTATAATCTGCAATTTTTTGTTTTGCCGTACCAATACTCTGTTGTAAGAGAGCAATCTGTGCCAATCCATCTTCCGTGATACGTCCTTGCTTATCAAGGAATGCATCATCATTCAGAAGGTCACGGAAACTTTTCAGCTCATCTTCAAGGTCACTGTACTTCTGGATAGCATCGTCAAGTGGCTTAAATCGTAGCTCATAGATACTATCTTGAAGAGATTCATTGTCCGTAATCAGTTCCAAAGTATTTTCTTTTAGCGTTTGAATCTTTTCTGCATAATCTTGATACGATTTAGAATTGACATCAAGAACCGCCTGTTTCTTCCGGTATATTTCCATCTGCTTTAGATTCTGCTGTACCTGAGCGTTATTATTATCTATACGGTCAGTGTATAGATTCTCTGGCACATCACGATTCTGAGATTGCAGGTAAGAAATATATTTCTCCGTAATATCCGAATTACGTTTGATTCCGTCAATTACATTCTGGATAGTATCAATTTTAATCTGATCCAATTTATCCCGTAGTTCAAGAAGGCTGGTAGAAGCATCATAAATCTTAGCTGTAAAATCTTGAATATTTTTTAGCGCAGAATTATAGGCATCAGAACCCTTTTGCATCAAGCCGCTGGAAAGTTGAGACTCCATCTCTTTCTGATAATCGGAAAGCTTTTTCGTCAGCTGATTATAAGTATCTTCCTGTGCTTTGATTGAATTATTCAGATTAGCATAATTGTCTGGATTGTCAATCGCCACGCCCAGCGCATCGTTGAGAGAAATTTTGGAATCGGCTACGGTTTTTATCGCATCGTTGATGTCTACGATCGCATCATATTCTTTTTCAATGATTTCCAGACGTTTTTCAGCGAGTTCGGTAATTTTATCTTCGAGCTTTAACGCATTGTCTCTTGCAGATAAGTAAGATTCATAATAGCTTTGGAAGTCACTAATTTTCTTTTTCAGATCTTCATCTGTGATGGTATCTATATTAATACTACCATTCATGATCTGGTTCTTATAAGCATCAGACAAACTAATGCTATTAGCTTTTGCCAAATAAGCATCTGCTGCACGTTGGTTATGAACCATTTCATTCGTTGCTTTACCGATTGCATCTGCTGCGGCTGCTTGTTTATTTGCAAGACCTACTGCACGTTCGATTGCATTAGTTGCAAGCTCTGTCATACGGGACAGACGGGAGAGCATAATTTTGATAAAATCAACTACTTCTTCTGTTGTTGACTTTGCATCAGAAGAGGATGAAGAGCCACCAGAACTTCCACCGGAAGGTGATCGAGTTGAACCACCAGAAGATGATCCACTGTTTTTACGACTACTGCTACCAGAAGATGAGTTAGGGCTGGTATTATTCTGTTTCTTTTCGTCTTCCCATGTGGAAGAATCAGCTTTTGTTCCAGAACTTCCAACATTAAATCTTCCCGATCCTCCAGAGAACGCACTACCTAAAGAATAACCACCACCTGCAAGTTGTGCATGAGAACCGGTAACATAACCATGTTCAAGCAACTGCTCCGTCTGATCACCGTTGAATACAACATCATCTTTCTTCAGATTTGCAAAAGTAGGATCTCCGCCATTCAAGATAAACGCCTTACCATCCCGAACGATTGCTTCTGGTTTCAATTCATTTACAAGCGCATGTGGTTCATTGTGAGCAAGCCCCCAATTACGGCTTGCAGTACCTGCCGCATGAGCTGTTCCTATAGCATGTGCCGTACCATTTACTTTTGGAGCCGTACCATTAGTCTTAATATTGTAAGTCAGACTTCTTGTTTTATTACCTGGTAGATTTTCAAGTCCAGAAACAACCACACCGTAAGTAACCGTAGCATTTTTGTCTTCCGGATCATAACTGTCAATCGCACTATGGTCAACTTTGTATTTGACCGTAGCGTCCTTATCTTTCGGCGTATAATTTACAATCGCCTCTTCGTTTACACCAGCTTTTACAAGTAATTCTGGCGTAATTCCAGAAATCTTTGCAGAGACGTCGGCAAGAGCATTCGGATCAAGATTTACCCCTATTCCTACATCAATCGGATGAGTAGCAATATTAGAAAGTTTCGACTGAAAATCAGTATCGTCAAGACCTAACTTTGCTGTCGTATCAGCATCAAGATTCTGTAGCTGTCCTGCCAACTGTTGTACTTTCTGCTGTGCATCTGTGGTATCAATGTCGATGCCCTGTGTTTTCATCGTGTTCTGTGCATTCAGAATCTCTACAGCATTCTGATATTCCTGTAATTTTCCGATCGCATTGCCCAGTTCTCCGTCAACCTGCGAAGTATCAACCTGTAGAATAGCTGGTGTATTTTCAAGATTTTGCTTCGTAGCATACAAAGATTGCAGACTGTTGACAGCATCTTGTGTATCGGCATTAACAGGAATCGTACCGTCTTCGTTTCTGAATTGCTCCAGTTGACTCTTCAGATCAGAGATCTTTTGATCGACAGAACTTGCATCCGCATCAATGATAATATCTGTATGTCCAGCCTCTTGCTGTTTCTGTACCAGATAATCAAGAATATTATTGGCTTGCTCCAGTCTCTCTGTCCGAACTTCTGGCTCCAAATCAGCATCATTGATCTGCTGAATATATTCCTTAACCTTGTCAATATCATCTGTGATTTCACTGAATGAATCTGTGTCCAAATTGATGCTATCAAGAGAAGTTTCACCCATTCCATCAAGAGCTTCTTTGGCTGATTGAGCTTCTGTCTTTAGTTGTTCCAAAGATTTAACCGGCTGATCGAGGTCGATGTCAAAGCCAAAATCATGCAGTTTTCTTAGTACTGATTGTACAGCTTCCACATCAATTCCTAATGCATCCGCAATCTCTTGATCGTTTCCGACTCCGAAATTAATCTCCCATGAACCATCTTCATTCATGTGCGCCCATTCAGAATTAAGGTTGGATATATCTTGTAAGAATGCTTGACATCCTTCCTGTCCTTCTGTAAAATAACGTTCCATCTTCGGATAGGATTCTTCATAAGCCGCAACGATTTCATCCACACTGGCATTGGTCAGATCCTTATTGGACATAAGGTCAACAAACTCTCGGAATTTGTTTTCTCCCACAAGTCCTTTGTCGTAGAGATCTTTGATGGATTCCATGTTACCCTGGATGGAATCATACATATTACCTTCTTCACCACCGGACATAGCATCCTGCCATTGTTGATAAGCAGAAGTAGCAGTTTGATACTGATATGCTAGATCCTCCAGAGAGGAAATATTATCCAAAATACCTTCGCGCTGTGCCTGTAAGCCGCTGACATCTTGACCTTTTACCATTGCATCGGCGATCTGCTCCTCGATTTGTCTCAGAGCTTCCTGCTGATCTGCCAAACCGGAAAGATAATCCGCTTTGTTCATTTCTGACTGTTGCGCCTGTAATTTTGCAAGCTCTTCACGATTGATATGGTAACCGTCTGCGGTTTTCTCCAAAGCACGCGCAGCATCATCTCCGAACATTTCTTTAAATGCTTTCACATTATCGGCAGAAATACCTGCTCCCGAAACAGATTCAGACATAATCGTCTTGAGCGTTTCCAGATTTGCTTGTGCTTGCTGAATGGTAGTATTGACTTCTGAGAAGGAATCATCCACTTGATTCATGGATACGGTTGCCGTCATACCCATATCCGTTAAGAGATCAACAACTTTTGCCACACTTTCAGCAGAATCATCGGAAACAATGTCAAGATCCATTGCTTCGTTTACTGCCATGCGTAGAGCATCTTTACCAGCAACAACATCACTTGTATCAAGATTGATACTCTTGAGGTCAATATCTGTGTAATTCTTCAACTCTTTGAGCTTAGAAAGCACAGTATTGTTTAATTTATCTGTACCTTTACCGGATAAGCGTTCTTTGAACTCATAAGTTTTTTCGGATGCTGTGTCAATACCATCTGCAATCTCATCAAACAGTTCCTTGTATTTTTTTCCGGAATCTCTACTGACAATATTATCTACGGAATCTTTTACGCCATCTAATGCAGTTTTCGCTGCTTCGACCTTAGATGTATCTCCACTTTGCAGGGCTTCATTATATTTATCTACAGCATCCGCATATTGCTGGTATACTGTGGCTGGCTTATTATTACCATAACCCTCTGCAAGCATGGAGTTTTTCAGATACTCTTGATATACTTCTTGATGCTTGTCTAAAATATCCTTATAAGAAGATTCGGCATCTTCGGCGGAACTGATGATATTATCAAAGTAATCAGTATTTTTACCCTCATCATCAAACTGCCGTTTCAGTTCTTTAACAGTAGCGAGGAAGGAGTTTAATTTTTCATCTGCTCCTGTTACTGTTTCATTTTCAAAACCAAGCTGGAACTGACCTGTGCTTGTACTTGTATACTGTTTTAGTCCGGCTTTTTCTGCTGCTTTCTGGATTTCTTCGATCTGGGATTTGCTATTTTGATAACGTTTCAGTGCATCTTTATATACGTCTGAATTTGTATAGTCGGCTTTTTCTGGTGCATTACCAAGTAAAGATAAAGTAGGTGTATTTCCAAAGAATGACTCATAATCATCTTTGGTCATCTTCTTCTTAGCTTTTTCGTAATTCTTCTCATTATCCGAATCATTCAGCCAGCTTTTCGCATTTTCAACTTTGAGCTGCTGCATCTTCTCGATCTGCTCATCCAGCTTACCATTTACCAGATCAATTCCATCCGCCTGTTCTCCATAAGAATCAGATAATTGACTTTGGATATCAAGCAATTGACTCTTCGTGTTATAAGCTTCTTGCTCTGTAAGAGTACCGGAATCAAGGGAATCCCTTAGTTCCTGTGCTTTACTGATATTGTCGTCAATAGACTTATTACGTTCCTCTATTTCTGCTATTGAGTCTTTCGTGTGCTGGATGGATTCCTGGACAGATTGGTTATAGCCTTGCCATGCCGCAACCCCTACGGTAACGGCTGTCGTTAAAAGGAAAATCGGATTTGTAAATGTAGCAAAAAGTCCTTTAAAATAGTTTGATAAACCAGAAAATGCGGATTTTGTAGTTTCTACTTTGGGTGCTAATTCAACGATTGAGTCCCCTAAATCTTGATTTTTATCGATGAGATCTTTAACAAACTCATTATATGCCGCGCTGCCTTTTTCACCTGAATTAGCTATCATATCAGCAATATCGTTATCTTTATATTTTTTTAAGACTTCAGAATTACTACTCATCAAGGCATCAACTAAATCGCTTGCATTATTTATATTTAATTCTATAGCCTTACTAAATGTAAGATTACCTGCCGCAGCTTTTTGATATAAACCAGCGTCATTCGCAAGAGATAATGCTTGTTTTGTCAACGCATCATTTAATCCCATTACAGATGCTTTAGTTTTAATTTGCTCTGTGGAAAATTCACTAATTCCATTTTTCCCAACTTTAAAAGACTCGTTAAAAGACTGTTGTAGTGTACTGCTTAATGTATCAAATGTTGCGTTTTTTCCATATTTATTTCTCAGTAAGTTTAATTCTCCAAAACTACCAAATAAATCACCTAAATTTTTTAACTGCGAATAAAATTATTGTATAATGTTGGATTTATATAATAATTATGATATAATGTAATTAATTTAATGTGCATTGGAGGATGTAATATGGGATTTCAAAATTTGATATATTGCCCAGATTGTGATAGAGAAGTTAGCATCTATGCTGAAACTTGTCCTCATTGTGGACGACCAATCAAAAAATATCTAGAAGAAAATAATATTAATGATTTTACTAGAGGTTTTATCTGTCCGAGATGTGGGGTTCATGAAATTAATTATGCTGGTCATTGTAGAAGAGTTAACTGTAAATATTGTCGCGTTCCATTTATACAAACTAAGTATGAAATGGTAGATTTGTTAAATCATCACGGGTGTGACAAAGAAAGCATTCTTAATGACCTAAAAGATCTTAATGTGGAAAATCAATTTGATGAGAATGCATATAACAAAAGACGTCATGAAGAAGAAGAGCGGTTAAAACAATATAGAGAAAAGAACAACTATCAAAATCCAACATCTGCCAACCAACCTCACTGTCCAGTGTGTCAATCTACAAATATCGAGAAAATCGGTATATTCAAACGTATGCTGTCTACAAATATGTTTGGCATTGCATCAGAGAAAATCGGCAAACAATTTCACTGTAAGAATTGTGGGTATGATTTTTAAGATAACCATAAAACATAAGAGAGGAAAATTGATATGATTAGTGTAAATGACTTGAAATATACAACAGTATTTATTGCTGATAATACTGAAGAACCAAGACACTCTTTTACTGGTTTTATCATAAAATTAGCAACATCTCAAGGAGAATCATATTTCCTTTGTTCTTGCGGTCATTGTTTTGACAAAAATATTATGAATATATCTTTTGTTATATCCACTATAGACGAAAACGAAGAAATGTCAGGTATAACTTTTAATATAACTGTCTCTCCTATAAAACATCCTTCTCTTGATATCGCCTATGTCGATATAACAAATACAATAATCAAGGCCTTGAATAAATACAATATAATTTTTCATTTTATAGAAGAATCAGACATTATTTTAAATGATGACAGATCAAGTTTTAATGATTTGGAAGATGTCTATCTCGTTGGCTATCAAGCAGCATTAGGGTACACAATCTTAGCGTATCCTTTTATTATTAAAGGAAATACTGCATCATCTATTCAGTTCAACTTTCAAAACGGATTCTTCACTTATGCCAATACCAAAGAAGGTTTAAGTGGATGCCCAGTTTATATCAAAGTTAATGAAAAATACAAACTACTTGGCATACATCATTCTGCTAAAATACGTTCTCTTAAAATTACTACAGACGAATTTGAAAAGAAGTATGAAGAAAGTCTTGGTCTTTCTCAGGAAGTATATGCGTTTTATATACTTGATTTTATTAGAGAACAATATCCTCTTGTGACGGAGAAGTAGCTATTTGATAAACAGATTTAACACTTTGATCACCACAAACTAGATGAGTAATAGTATCTGAAGCTTTTGTCATTTTTAAATTAGTAATTGTAATTTTTGGCTTTTTCATAAAATGATTTTTTGCATTGGAGAAAATTTTATATGGGACAATTTCCTTATCAATCAGTCCATAGTTATATAAAGACTCCATATTTTCAAAAAAATATTTGATTGTATTATACTCATTAGTGGTTAATTCTATTGTGTGTATTGTTTGTATAGATTCCTGATGATCTGTTTTGTTTGCTGTTTGATTGATAATAATCACCTGCTTTCTAATTAAGGAGAAGTAAAATATGCTTACAAAAGAGAATTTGATTCATACTGTAACAAAAATTACTGTATTAAAAGAAAATGATGAATGTAAAATTGGTACAGGATTTTTCTATAAATACCATGCAAATAATCGAGAAAATTATGCATTAGTCTCGAATAGGCATATATTTGAGAATATGAAAAACGCTTTGTTTTCTGTCCCTATTGAGCAAAACGATCAAGTGAATCTTCTAAACAATGAAATACGTATCCAACCATATTTACATCCACAATATGACGTTGCAGTAATTGGAATAAATGATCTAATCGATTCACCAGAATATGTAGGAAAGCTAAAAATATCTTGGATTACAAAAGAAGATATTATAACGGAAGATTTTCCAATATCTTCAATTGAATATGCGTTAATGATTGGATATCCGTTATCATTTCAGTCTGATAATTTTATCACTCCACTTATTCGAAGTGGCGTTATTGCGACACCTCTAAAATCAAAATTTAATGGATTGGAACGTTTCCTTGTGGATATGGAATGCTTTAGTGGATCAAGCGGATCACCGATATTTATTAATCGTGATAGCCAATATTATTTAGTAGGGATTGAACAATCAAGCTATTCATATAAAGAAAAAGAAGTTGGTCTTGGAGAATGCGAAAACTACAATGTACTTTCTTCATTCTTACCATAATATTTTACAAGAACCATCTTATATAGAGACTCAAATTGATTTTTAGATACTTGATTCGTTTTCAATGAGTCTACAATATCAAAATATGTTTTTTTAATACGACTATCGACTTTTCTTTGCATTAATACAGCAGATAATATATCAATATCATTCTGCAGTATTCCTTCTCGTACATATATTTGATTATCTGAATCAATATATACATATGACATATTTTGTGAATTTAATTTATCTGAAGACACAATTCTTGTTTCTATCTTGTTTGCTGTTTGCTGAATATTGATAATAATCACCTGCTTTCATTAAAACTTATTTTTAGACAAAGGAAAAAATAAAAGATATGTCATGGAAAGGTAGAGTCAGAAGAAGTATGCAGCCATGGCCCTGGTGGGCGATAGCGTTGTTATTCTTTGTGGCATTTTTGTTGAAAATGTTATAGAAGTGGAAGAGGAGAGTGCTGGGAAGTTGTATTTCCATACTCTCCTCAATGCAATGTTTACTGGCACATTTCAGGTAAACGGTAAAAACTGAGTACCTTGAACATTTAATATTTGCTCGCTTGCATCAATAATACCATCTGGATCAGATTCTAATGTTTCAAATACTAATTTAGATTTAGATCCCATACTTTCACATCCCCCATTGTTATTGTAATTTGACGATAAATATCTATATAATTTTCCTATTATTTTCCAACAACGCCAGAAATAGGATAGAAGCTGGCGTGTGATGAGAAAGCATCACAACTTTCGCGTACCGTGGAACATGCATTCAACGCATATAAACTATGGCATTATATACGCTGGAGGAAGGGTGTTCTCTCTACTCCTCCTAACTTTCATATGTTTCGCTCGTCATTATGATATTATCTTTAATTCCATAATTGCTGCTAACGTTTCACATATTACTATACGTAGTCAGGTTGGCTCGTGCGTTCTCGCGGAATTTTCATCCATTTCACTGCATTATTGCAGAATAGCGAATTCGACGAATTAATCCTCTATTTATTTTTTACAAGCACTAATCTCCCTACGTTGAAATATCATTCCATTGCTATGATATTCTCCGCATTGATAAGCCAGTTTACGATAAACTATAGCCAGGATTTTGGCTAACCTATGCTTGATATAAATTTGAAACCACCAAGTGCTGTTAAAGCTGTGCCAAGTGGCCCAAGTGTTTCAGTAATTTTAGTAAGAATTTCTAAGAATTGTGTTCCGCTATCTATGACAGCCTTGAAAGTGTCTGATGATAGAACAGAAGTTGAAAATTCTTGAAATGTAGCCTTGAATCTTTCAAGACTGTAATCGATACCCTTTTGGTAATTAGTTAATTCCCTTTCGGCGGAGCCTTCGGAATCATTCATAGCAGTATTAAGCGCTTGACGAGCAATATCGTACTGGCTCATAAGGGCGCTCATTACATTGCCTTGATTTTTACCGGCGATCAACTCAGTTACACTTCATATTTCTTTTGTTAATATAGCCCTCGCTTAAAGCTATACCAATTATTATTGAAAATTTTCTTCTATAACACCAAGTTTACATAAATTATCATATAGATAATATTCTACATCATCGAACTCATAATAAGGAATTCTAATAAGAGGAATATTATTTACTTCACAATATTCATTCTTCATTTGATCATGTTTTTGCGTATAATGAAATTTTTCTACGGCTTCTTCATAGGATTCTTCTCCAAACATTACAGGTTTGTAATGCCCTTCTCCATCATATTCCACCAATACATTAAAATCATTTAAATAACAATCAAACGGAAGAACGTTTTTATCCTTACAGTCATCAAATTTCTTTTGTCTAGTAATAGAATAACCCCATTTTTCTAACAAACTACATACATATTCTTCTTTATAAGTGACTCTAGATTTAGGACAACAAGATAATCTTTTGTATGCAGAAGATGGATCTGTTGAAAAATAACAATCATGTTTTTGACAATATAAATCTACTGGAGTGGTATTATTTATATATTTGCCTATAACTTGTAATGTTGGATGAATTTCTTTTATTTTTTTCTTAAACTCTAACTGACCCAAACCATATCTATCTCTAATTAATTCTTTATAACATTCATCGCATCCACTATCACAATAAAGCAAAGTAACATAGCACTTACTGAATGATTTTTGGTGCTTATTACAGTACCATTCAGAAATAATATCTGCGCCATTATATTTTATAACATCAACATGTGGATTTTTCTTATGAATATTTTCATTGACTTGATCATCTGACAAAAACATTTGTTTACTTAGTTTTTCAAGACCACAATAATAGCAACCTTTTCCACCTAAAATTTCCTGCATGGTTTTATTATGCAAAAAATTATGTTTCTTGCAAAGACATTTCATTCTTGTAGTCATGTTTTTATATGGATCAATTAATATAATATTTGGATTTACTTCATCTTTCTTTTTCATAATATACCATTCTGGTAAATTTTTCCCTGAACAATACTGACATCCTTTAATTTGCCTTTTCATATTATTGCGACGCATAGACTGAATCCCAAGATCTTTATGATTATTACAAATAAAATCAATAACAAAAATATGATTTTCTTTTCTCGATCCAATATATGTAAAATTTTTCGATTCACACAATTGTTTGTCATATTCAGGATCTAATTCTTTCACATGCGCATTTTCAGTTCGTTCTCTACCACAATAATAACAACCTCTATTCACTGAATGAAGTTTTGAAAATGTTATCTTCTGGATACCTTTGTCTTTATGTTTTCTGCAGATATATTCCAGATGTTCAGAAACGTTATGGTATTCTTCTGATACTAAATCATAACCTCTTTTGTCAAATTCATTGTAAACTTGTTCATATGTATATTTTTGTCTTGCCATTATTTATCACCTATTATTTATCCTTTCGTATTTTTATTTATTCTCCATATAAAAAGACACCAAAGCCAAAAATAACTCTGGTGTCTTCGTATATTTATATGTCGTCACTCCTTGAATATCTTTTACAAAAGAATATTCAATACCTTTTGATTGAAGATATTTCATCTCAGGTACGTATTGAGTACTGTATTCTTTATCAAATTTTTTCATAAAATAAAATTCTCTTTTCAATAATAATTCTTATACTCGCATATAAGATCAGAGTACTTTTTAACCACATTATTCATCTTAAGAATAATAGCAGTCACACCATTTCAGACTTCATTTAGCGATTAAGCCCTACATTAAGGATTTCTCCCCCCTGACGTTGGGGTACTCGTTTGACACATCCCTATTCGGGACTTTGCGACCAAGCTACCATTTCTAATTTAAAATAATTAGCAAAATTTCTACTTAGGCTTTTGACCATATAGAATCTCTATCGTTGTTTTACTTTCGTTACATTCATATCAGCATGTTTCATCCATATTGTAGTGATAGAGCATTAGGTTTTACTGGTTTTAGATGTGTTCTCTTATGCACATTTCTGTACATACAGGCAAGTGTAGTCTGCCTGCTGGATGTCTGTTAAATCAGACCATTTATTTGCTAACTCATCAAGAATTTGATAAGTAGACTTAAAAGTATCTTTGTCTTTCAGAATATCTACGCCACTAAGTGCAAGCATTTCTTTTCGAAGCTTGGCAGTAGAAGTTACCATTCCTTCAGTGTCAAGACCGGCTTCTTCAAGATCTGTTTCGGCGCTTCTTATGCGCATTGAGATCGTTTTTAGTGCTGTCCCGATTTTTTCCGGATTTTGAATTACACTATTCGCTGCACTGGCAAGCGCAACACCCTGTTCATACGTATTGCCAGCGGCTTTTAGAGATGATGCAGATCTTTCAATTGCTTCAAAAATACCTGCTGTATCAATAGGCTGCGTATTGGCTACCTCATTTGCCACATCTACGATATGTTGTGCTTGATCTGCTTTTAGTTGAAAACCTTTCAATGCACTAATTAGACCAGAAGAGGATGTTTCCTGGGTCATGTTATCTCCGACACGTTGCAGAAGAGTAGTCATGTCAGACAATTCTTTTGCGTCATCAAGAGAAGCTCCGAGACGTTTCCAATCCGCAGTACTGCTAATTACATCACTAACTGTAGCACCATATTTCTTGGCACTTTCAGCAGCCTTATCCCAGTACTGACTTAATTGACTCTCCGATGCATCACTTGCAACTTTTGCTAATTCAATTTGAGCATCATTAATTTCCTTTACATTAGAAACAACCTTTGATGGAATTTCCATAACGACATTCTGCAACATGCCGTAAATTCCAGTGAATTGAGCAATTTGATTAACAGCACGTTTTGTATCTTGCCAAAAACTTGCACCTGTTAATCCATCAGCAGAAATTTTTGCTTTCAAATCCCTAGCTTTAGCGTCAACTTCTAACTTTTGTCCTTCTGTTGTTACATTTTTATAGGCATCACGAACTTCTTCGAGTTGTGCCTTATATTTCTTCCATGCCTTGCTGTTGTTGTTAATATAAGACTGCATCTCGTTTGACGCACGAAGGGCGACACCAGGTGCTAGAGTAGCAGTTTCCTCTGCCTTGACCTGTTTCATCGCTGTCTTATATTTTTCTTCCTCTTCAGTCATATTCTGAAGATTCTTACTTAAACGTTCAAACTCTTCGTCACTAAGATCAGAAACCTTAATGTCTTTCATAGACTTTTCAAAGTCTTCACGGATCTCTTTGAATTGTTTTAAACTTTCTCTTGCACGAGTTAGAGATTCAGAAGTTTGCCCTTCATATTTGGAAAGAGCATTTTTATAATTGGCTTCATTCGCAGAATATGTACCAGTTTGCAATTCTTTCTGAGCTTCTGCTAATTTTTTACGAGCATTAATTTCCTGCTCGATGCCAGAAATAATTTTAGAATTATCATAGTTGACAGCTTTTGTAATTCCAGAATCACTATTAGTATAAGAATCTCGTAGAGTTTTTAATTTTTCTAATTGCGATTTGCTTGCAAAACCGTCGGAATTTTTTACAAGATTATCAATTTTATCAATAGTTCTCTGAAGTGTGGTACCATCTAGATTTTTTGAAAGTGAAGTTCCAAGCGTTTTCGCGGTAGTTTCAACTTCATTAAGCTTTGCATTCAAAATATCAGCATCCGAAGCAATTTGTGTTAAATTTCCAGAAGATCCTTTTGCTAATTCTGCTTTTATACTAGCCTGTTTGTCATGTATGGTATTCACTGTTTTTTCTAAAGATGATAAAACGTCTGCAGAACCATCTTGTCCAGCGTACTGAGATTTAATCTTTTCAATTTTTGCGTCAAATTGTTTTATAGAACTATCTGATACAAGTGTTTTTGCTTGAGCTACTTTTTTATCAATGGCATTTTGAAGCTTTGCGGCATTTGAATCTCCAACAACGGTATCTTTTTTAGATGTTTTCTCCATAGTGCTATTGACTAGGGTCATGACATTTTTAAATTCTTTACCAGCAGAAGTGCATTCATCAAATTTTGACTTAATTTGATCCATTGATGCGCCAGAAGAAACAAGGTTTGATAATTCTTTTTCCAAACCTGTTATAGTTGTATCAAGCGTTCTTGCTCTTTCAATTGCATCTGTGGATTGTCCAGCATAATTACTTAGTTGTTTCGAACGCTGTCCCTGACGAATAGCAGTATTGTCATCATTTCCATAAGCTTTGATTGTAGCATTTTTCTCATCGACATACGTGTTGTAGCCATTAGCTTTTCTACGAAAATGATTAAAAGCTTTTTGCTCCAATTCATCATTGTAAAAACCTTGCTTTTTTACATCTGCAATATATTTTCGGTTTGCAGACATTTCATTAACTAAATCAGAAATCCGACCTTTAACATACTGTTTATCCTCTGTGGCTACTTTGCCTTTTGCTTCTTTTGTCTTTAATGAATAATATTCTGTTACGTCTTTATTTAACTGAGAATATGCTTTTTGAAGATCAACAACGGTCTGCTTCTCAGATGTTAACTTACCATTCTTGTTATAAGATTGTTGTTTTCCATCAGCATACGTATACGAATGAGAAGTAGATGGACGTCCTTTTTTATCATATATTGTTGATTGTACATACTTATCTGCGTTTTTTGGAGTACTTTGTTCAGTAGCTGTTTTAGTTTTATTTCTTTTTCTAGACGTTTGAGTATGTTTCTTTTGTTCTTTTTCAATCTCATCAGACAGCTTCTTAACCTGTTTAGATGCTTTATCTGTTTTGATATTAATCTCTTTTGGTTCAGTGATTTTCTTCTCAAAATCATCGATTATTTTTTCGCTATTTTTATCCAGTGCAGCTTTTATAACAGCTTCGAGGTTAATTGTATGTTGTTTTGGCATTTTTTCACCACCTTTATAATTCTATATTATCAAGCACTTTATGTACTGAATTATCAATGATTTTATCTAATCTACCATTGACCAGTTCTTGCTCAACATAATCAAATGGTGGAGGAGTAGTATCTACAAGATGCCACTTACCATTACCATGTTCACCCTTTAAATACATCAAATCAAACACACCTTCGTTTGTTAGTTCTTGTCCCCAGAATCCGTGATAATTTGGAACGTTTTCTTCTGTATCTTCAAAAATTATAGATGAACCTTCAGCACTTATATTGCCAGTCATGTTTTCTAATCTACCCTCACTAAAGTCTCCTTTGTGTGTTGCATAATATTGATTAATTGATTCATTAATAATTTTTCTATATTCTGGTTCTGTATCAGTTGCAATTTGACGTGCCATTGTAGGAACAGATTGTAATACTTTTTTATTGTAATCTTTCAGTAGCTTTTGTAGTTCCTTTGTTATATTACCCATTTTTACCACCACCTCCATATTGATAAATTAAAAAATCTCCTGGCATTTGACTGCCAGAAGATTTAATGTATTCTTGCTTTATTTATTATTTTCCTGTCATTCTTTTCTGTACATCCATTACGGTATCAACCATCACATCTCGAATTGCTTTTGCGTTAAGCATTTTACTTTCATTCATTTTTTTAAGAATATTCATAATCATTCCAATGCTTTCTGGATTTTCAAGAACAGGTTTTGCAGCAATCTGAACATTTCGTCCAATATTTGCTACAGCATTTGCCATTTCTGCAATTTCCGTATACATTTCATGTTTTTCATCCGTACAATGAATCATTTTTTGTAGTTTAAAATCTACAATCTTTTGTACACTTTCCATCACATGGTTTTTGGTATTGATATACGTAAAATTAATATCATTTTTCTTATCTGATTTATCTACATTATAGAAAAATTTATTTACATGCGCATGAAGATTTTGATCTTGCATAACACAATCATAGATTACATCGTCTTTTTCAAATTCAACACCGTCAATAAAATAAACAGCAATAGCAGTAATAAGTGCAGCTTCCTTATTCCACGGTGTATACTCACCGCCTTCAAACATATAATCTACAATGAAGTCAATTGCTTTTTTCTCATCTGCAAGTGTAATAACCGGTTTAATTTTTACATATTTTGTAATCATTTATTTTCTCCTTTTTATTCCTGATAAACTCTAACTTCCCAATGATATCCGTCATCTGTATGAATACTATATTTATCAGAATAAGCATCATACTTCACCTGACAAATTTGAGAAGAATTATCTACTATTTTGAAATACAAGTGTGACGGCAAACAATAATTTCTCTTTTTTAAAATATCATCTATTTCACTGGAGTACATTGTTTACCTCTTGAGTTTCTTTTTTCTTACGTTTCCTTTCTGCCCGATTCTTTTTCACGATCTCGTATTCCTGCCATCCTCCGTCGATCTTGGAATAACAAATCCATTTATAGTTAACATCTGGATAGCAGTACCAGAATAGTTTTCTTTTAATCAGTGCAACACTGTCAGGGCATCCCTTAGTGTCAATAACTTCTTCATGTCCATCCTTATAGACAATAAAAAAATCAGCCACATATTTTATTGGCTGAACAGTTTTTCCGTCGTGTTTGAACTTTGGTTGTAGCTCATATGGCTTCTGTAATTCATAATCCACCACATCGCCACTCTCCACTAATGGGCAAAGCACATCTCGATAATATTTCATTTCTAAAATTGAATCAAAAGTTATGTTATTATAAGTACGTTTGCTTGTGTCCTTATCTACGTTAAATTTAGATCTAGCGATTGTAATCACTTCCTTTTAAATATTATAATTATTCTTTTATTTTAAGATTTACTTCATTGATACTATCTGTTATAAAATTTACAGCTTTTTCATATGACATATTCTTTTTTTATAGAAATCTTCTCCGCTGTTAATTTACATATTACGGATGCAAGCGTTAGTATATCTAAGGATTTTTCCAAATCCTAATGTTTTTGCTTTTTCTCCAAATTTTAAGCATATTATAAATCCAAATATATTGTTTCACCTCTCAAACAAACGGTGATTAATCTTTGATTAACAACTTATCATAATCACTTTTCATGTCTTTATATATTGATTGTTTTATTTTTTCAACAATCATGTTTATAAATTTGTTGTATAATTTTCGAAACATATAAGACCTTCTTTCTTTTAATGACCGTGAGCATTTTAATAGTTCACGGTCACTTTTTACTTTCGATGAAATTCATCTTTCAAATTATTTCTTTTCGTTAAATCTTAATTTTACCTCAACTGGTACAACAGGAAGATGTTCCATACAATAATTAAACTTTGCATCTCCCGTATGGTTTCCGCCTATGGCGTTATATGTCGCATGAAGGCTAATAAATTCTTCAACCTCATCTTCTGGTATTCCATTATTAGAAAGATAGGATTTATATTTTTGATTAATGTGATTCGCTAAAGATTCTTTTTGGGCCTGAATTAAATTTTTTATTTGCTCTTGTTCTTCTTCGTCTGACTTAACAATTTGAGATATGTTATCTTTTAATTCCTGCTGGATTTGTATACTTTGCTTTCTATCATGGATTCTATTCTCAGAATATGTATTCACAATATTTTGTGTATCCGTGATAGCTTTACGGATCTCTTCCATATATTGATCTAAATTTTCTTGTATTTTTTTATCATGTTTTATTGACTGTCCAACATCTTCTTCACGTTGTTTTGAAAGTTCTTTTACCTCTTTTGCTGTATTTATAAGCAATTCATGTTCTTCTTTTTTCTCGCGCATTGCTTTTGTTTCAATGCCCAAGAATTCAAATAAAAACCAATGTAATACTTGAATAATTGCCTGGAATCCTAGCAACGCTACAAAGATTGTTATTCCGAACGCCTTCCAGTCTATGCCAAAAAAATCACGTATAGGTTCCACGTTACACCTACACTTTCTAAGCCTTTGGCTCTGTATAAGTCATAGCATTCTCTGAATCACCAGCACCTGCTGTCGTAGGATCAATTACAATACCTAAAATTGCCAATACTACGAACACTGCATTAACAACGTTAACTAAATTGTCTCCAAACTCGCTCAAGTCAATTGTGAAACCAAATACTGCAGCAATAGTTTGAATAAGTACGATTACCGCTGGAATTAATGAAATCCAGAACATTTTATTTTTTACTCTAACGAGCCAATTAATATTTCTCATAGTTTTACCCTCCATAATTTTGATATGATAGGAGAGTGATAATACACTTTTACGCCCATAACCATGAGCAACCTACGTTAAGTTCCTCAATGTCATGACACAATTTTTTATTTGGTTACATATGTAATCTAATTCTTCTTTTGTTTCTGATCCGCACAAAGTTAAACGGATACCATTATGAATATATTTTTCTTTCATTCCGATGGCAAGTAAGGTATCAGATGATTTCAAACTTCCGGAATTACAAGCAGACCCAGTAGATACAATTACACCATATTCATGAAGTAAGGTCATTAATGCTTCGCCAGATACTCCTTCAAAACACAAAAATAAATTATATGGTAGTCTATTATTATAAGAGCCAACAACAAAAAAATTTGGAACTAATCCTGATAGTGTTTGCACGAGATAATTTCGTTTTTCTGATGTACAGTGATCATAATTATAATGCTTTACAACGTATCCTAGAGTTAAGATGCCAAGTGTGTTCTCTGTTCCACCAAAAAGTCCATGTTCTTGTGAACCATATATAATAGGAGACAATTGAATATTATCCTTTTTATATAAAACCCCACACCCTTTTAAAGATCCTAATTTATGCGCAGAAAACCCTGCAATATCAATATCCAATTTCTTGACATCCAGTGGAATTTGACTAATAGATCCAGTACAATCAACATAAATTGTCCCGTTATAAAAATGGACTAAATCAATTATCTTTTTTACATATTGAATTGTTCCTATCTCGCTATTGGCATAGTCAATAACTACAAAACTTCTTTTATTATATATAGCTAACAATTCTTTCAAATCCATAAGATCAATAAATCCATGCGTATCTACTTTTAATGGAATAGCATTTCTAACTGTTTTTACATAATTTAAAATTGATTTATGTGCAATAGGAGAGTACAGAATAACACAGTCATTTTGGTCTTTATATCCTTTGACTGCTAACGCATTAGAAGCCGATCCTCCAGAAGTAAACAAAATATTACTTTCATCTGCATGAATAAAATCAGCAATATTTTTTCTTGCTTCGTTAATCTTGTTTCGAATATTTCTTCCTTCCTGATAAGCACTGGATGGATTATAATAATCGTCTAAAATAGATATAATATAATCTTTTGTCTCTTGATTTAATGGAGTAGTGGCAGCATTATCTAAATAAATTTTCATAGTCACACCTGCTAATCATAATATTCATTGTTGATGTAAAAATTTTTCAATGCTTCAAATAATTCCGGTGTCTTTTTATATTTCCAAACAGTTTTTCCGGTATCATCGACCTTTACGAATTCATAACGAATACCGTATTCTTTTAGATATTTATACTCGTCAACAAAAGAAGTCGCGTATTCTTTGTCAAACTTCATTTTTTCCTTTTATTCCTTCCTGATATATAAGCGTAAAAAATAGGGGTGCGTATAATTGATATATACGTACCCCTATAATTCTCATATATCAATCAACACTATTTTTATTCACTTTAGATTTTGGAACAATCTTTACAGCTTGTTCTCTTTTTTTAGTCGCAGTAACTTTTTTATCATTCTTATTATCAATAATTTCTGATACAAGTTTTTTGATATTTTCCTTGTAGGTAGAAACTTTTGATAAATCACACAATGATAGATTTGTAGCTGCTATTTCTTTACTTATTGCACCTTGAGCGTAATCGCTTACAGTTTCAAAAACATTTTTGCAATTTTCTGTATCAAACAGATTCATCCACATCGGGAGATTCTTGCTCGTAGGACAATATCCGCAATACTCATAAGCCTTACCACAAGTAAGGCATACTCTGTTATTTGCCATTTGTTTCTCCCTTCTGATTAGAATCAGTCTTCGTCGACCTCATCAGCATCGTAAACGCTATACAGAATCTTGTCATCTCCACAATATTCGATCTCTAGATCGCCTTTGAAATCCATGGTTGCAGTGTCAGCACTAACTGGAACAGTGGTTTCCGGGGATACCTGGAATGATGGCATTACAATATAATCTGCTTTTAGATCATTTTTCTTACATGGATTGTAGTATGTAGCTTTCATAATTGCGTATACAGATGTTGGGAATTTATCTGCTCTATTGTGGATTACGGCACCTGTCTCTACTTCACGATCATAACGAATAAAGAACATTTCTGCGTCTTCATCTAGTGGAAGAGTTAGTACAGCATCTTCTTTCGCAATAGAAAATTTATCTGCAGCAGCAGTCGTATCCATAGTATATGTTTTTCCAATAGAACCATCGCCAAAATACTGAGCTACTTTTACAGAACCTTCTACATATCCGGTAATCGTAACGGTTTTAACACCATTTTTAACATGCATCAGTCTTGGCATTTTAACTTTACCACTTTTGGATGCGAAGATTGGCTGAGATCCAGAAGATGCAGCAATGATATTGGTGTTAACAAAAGCATTTGTTGCAGAAAAAGTACCTGCTTTAGACTTCCAAATCTTCTTTACAAGATTACCATTTTTATCGGTAACATCTGTAGATTCAGCAGTGATTTCAATATTTGCATCACTTAATTGAGTGAGTACATATTGTGGAATACCAGTACCTTTATCTTCTGCATAAAAGTATAGAATCTCTTTATAGATTTTGTCACCTAATTTAAAACTCATTTGTTTTTCCTCCTTAAAATTTTGTATAAAAAAATCATGCAGATCCTTTAAGATCTCGCATGAAATTAAATTCATTTTTTGGAATTTTTGATGTATCAACAAATCCAGAATAACTGCCATTAATGACAGCATGTGTTGATTCATAAATTTGAAGTCTTTGTACACTATCATAGAATTCCACAATTCCAACATTGCGTAGTTCATTCTTTTTATATTTCGATCCAGGGTGATTCAGATAGAAAGAAATCATGGATAATAGACTTGGTGGTTTTAAAGAACTGTCTCTTTTCATCGCCAGCAAATTCTGTTTGTCTCTATTAATGAGATCTCTTTTGAGAGTCTTACTAGAAGTAAATTCCTCTTCTGGCGGAAATGTATGAAACATATATTGAATATATTTACACATTTTAATTCGTGTTGGTTCGTCAATCTTTATGTCTTGAATAGGATTATATAAAATAACACTTTCTTTTCCATCTTTTTCCTCGGTAAAGAAAGAAAAACCATGAAAATCAATGTCACCAAACATCAGTTTTGAATATTCCAAATCAATACTTTTGATTAAAATGGAAAACAATTGCTGATTTGTGATATCATTCCAGTCAATTCCATTGTTCCAAAGTTGTAAACGACATTTTGTTGTATTTGAAATAAATGGATAAATAACAGATTGTATATTTTCTTCTCCGTATGTTATATAGTCTTGAATTGATGGCTGATGAATTGTGATTTTATCATTCACTACATAATCATCTCCAAAATATAGTTGAAGAGGATTAAAATCTAAATATTCTTCTTCTTTATTTTCTTCATTTGCTATCTGTGCTTCAATTGCACTTTGTACAAGATCATTATTCGCAAACCCCATAATTTACCACCTTTTATTACTATAGAAGGATTTACCATTCTCTGTTTTTGTAATATTGTTTGGTGTAATAATTTGATATTGCAAAGTACGCACAAGATAATTATTATCCATCGTTGATTCTTTATCCAAAGATGGAATCGGATTTTCAACCTCAGTTCCAATCCATGCAAATCTATCTCGCAATATTGCAGCAATTAGATCATGTCTTGGTAAACCAGTAAGATCATCTATAACATCTTTTTCATGGATAAATATTGTAAAAGTAAGAAGAAGTGTTTTTACAGAATTATTATATCTTGCTAAGTCACTAAAACTTGTTTGATAACATACATAATTCCTAGAATCTGTTTCTGTTTCTGGGAAAAATATGTATGGACGGATATGGGCATTTTCACCAAAATAACGATCCCACTCACCCAATGGTTCTCCATCTGCATCAACGTTTAAATTTCCATCATCGTCAAATAATTCGGATTCCAACTCTGCATCATGAATTGCATACAGTAATTCTGGACAGTGTAATAATATTTGATATACTTGATTTTTGATACGAATATTATCATCATCTGGATTATGTGTATATGCGCGTAATTTATTAAGCATATCATCTTTTGTATGAAAGGAGTATTCATTTATTTTATTCATTCAGATACCCCCTATACAGTAATTTCAAAATTTTCAGCTACTCGAATAATGTTATTATTTAAAGAAACATCACATGATATTAATAATAATTTCCCTAAATAATTTCGATCGTTGATAAATTTCATTTTAATTTGATTATATTTACAACCAGATTTTGACCACGATACATAATCAGATAATTCATTATTTTCTACGGAGCATTTCCAAGTAAATTCTCCGCCTTTATATTGATCAGATATGTCATTGTGATCCTCGTCTAGTATTTTTATAGTAAACAATTTATAACTGCCACCAACTTTTACATTGGTAGAAGATGCTATAATTTTTTTATTTATACCGGCAATTTCTCCAGGTGTTGATGGTTCGACTGGGATAACAGACGAATCATAATAATCAGCATACATACCAATAATCTTGCCATTTTCGTCACGTTCAATATAATCTCTATGTTCATCCCAAAAATCTTGATAAATTGTAAGTTTTTGGATTCCGACAGGTTTTGTGTTTTCTATTTTTGTTACAGACCATGCCAAAGGATGTTCTGTTGGCGCGCTAATAATAAGACGCATTGTTTTACTAACGTCATCGTTGTACCAAAACTTTTCTGTGATCGGATTTAATGGGAACCAAATTTTATCCTGGTTGTCTGGGTGGGCAAAGTAGTGGTCTCTGTATTTTCCAGTTGTGTACGAATTCTGGTTTCGAAGCACACCCCACATTTTCCGCTTAATTCTGTTTTGACCAGTTTTTTCAATCCATGTCAAATTATAATCACATGGAAGAATTAAATACTTTCGAAATTGGTTTGCAATTTCTCTTCCAACAATTAACCATTTATGATAAATTTTATTATCATCTGGGATATCGACGAATAACCCAATCGGAAAATCGGCTAGATACCGTTCGTGATAATCTGTTTCATAATAATACAAATCATCATTCTCGGAAAAAGAATATTTTTGAGACGGACGAAATTGTAGATAATAAGGAACCTGATCCTTATCTATAGACTGATAAGAATTAATAATAAACTTTGCATCAATTGGAGTTTTGGTTGTATTGTCATAAGTCATATTCTGATTTTTATCTGGCTGATCATCATGGTAAAAATCATATATATAACACTTTTTTGCCTGGATGTCATGATCAAATGTTTGTTCCATAAGAAAATCTGAGTTTTCTTTTGTTATTTCACCAATTGTTTTTGCATCATTTGATCGTATGCTTGATATACGTCTAGCTGTTGATAGGTTTGGCATGACTATTTACCTCCTCTAACATAGCTTTAATATATCCATGAGAATCTAGAATAGCTTTTCTAAATATTCTATAACTATATTTTGGACTATCTATTAGATCGTATGCCGCCTGTAATGTCGAAATTAAAAGCAGCATATCATTTGGATAACCTAATAATGTATTAAGTCCACCGAATTTAAATAGAATATCTTCAAAGTATTTTTTGAAATCATCATCTGAATTAAAAATTCTGTCTGTCACTAGCTTATCTTTATATAAAAGTAATCTATGAATATTTTTGTGCATTAAACATGCTGCGTTTTTTATTTGTTCGTCAGAAAAAGTTCCATATAAATAATCCATATTATGTACCCTTATTAATATAAGAGTTATAAAGATAACCATGATCTCTAATAGTCTTACTTAATTCCTTCTGTACATTTTCTAATCTTGTCTGAAGCAATCTGTATGGATTGTTTAGCATTTTTTCTTCTTTTCCACCAACCATCATAATGGTATAATTCAAAGAATCGACTCTTGGACTGAGCCATTCAATTGTAATCCCTAAAACAAATAATTTGCACACATATTCAATATCAGAACTTTCATCTATTGTATTTACAAGATTAAAAGAAACTTCTTGAAATTCATCGTCCAATACAATAGAAGAGAAGAGTCTTCTGATTCTTGCATCTCCAAGTACATTGTGTAGTCTTTCGGTGTAAATCTCATAAAAATCATTAGAGTTTAATGCTAATTCTTTCGGATCATCAATTTTTCCCAATGCCCTTGAAAAGATAGTTTCATAAGGAAGTATCATCTTAACCTCCTTTATTTAACAAATAATTCACTTAGAAGATTAAAATCCGAATCAAAGATTTCACTGAGTTTTCTTACTTTTGCAATACTGTCAAGATGACCATTAGCAATCTCTGTAGCAATCATCTGTTCCAGGATGGTTCTTGTAGCTTCTGGCAGCTCTTTGATTTCCATTTCCATCTGTCTTGTAGACATATCAAGAATTTTGAGCAAATCATTTCTTGTATACATTTTCTCATATACTTTTTTTACAGTAGGAAAATCTTCCAGTAAATCGTCATCCAGGATAACAAATCTTGGTAAGAATACATGGTCTGAACCTTTTCTAATCAAAGAAACCAGGTCACGATAATTGATTTCGCAATCATATCCATAATCTTTGAATTCATAAACATTTCCAGATTGAGACGTGATGTTTAATCCACCATAACATACTGATCGACACAGAATATAATCTGAATCTGTAAATACCTTTTTCTCTTTTTCGATTTTTTCTTCAATTGGTTCTTCTACGGTTGTTTTTGTCTCAACTTTAGTAGCTACTTTTCTAGTTGCAGTAGCGGTTTCCTTTTTTGCTCGTGCTGTCGGCATGGCTTTCCCTCCATTAAAAAATAGAAGAGTAGCGGTTAAACTACTCCTCTAATATATTTTTATTACTTAGATTAGTCAGTAATGGTCCATGAACCAAAGTAACGACCAATTCTTGTAGATACTCCAAGCTCTCTCTGAACTTCGTATTTCATGATATCAGCGATGTTACTATTAGCTGTTCCACGCTCTGTGATTTCCTCGATAAGAGTCTCACCAACATCAACCATATCAACAAGTTTGTTGTCACCAGTTGCAAATACGAAAAGAGTGTCATCCTTGTACATGGACTTAGTTACATCGTTTCTTGCAAATCTCTGTGGAATTTCAACAAGCGTGTAACGTCCGTAATTTCCAAGGCGACCCATCTTTGCAATATCTTCTTTCTGAGAATCAGCAACCCATTTAACATCGATAAGGTTTTCAAGCTCCTGAAGTGCAACCATTGTTCCCATGATAACTACATCTGCATTATCATTTGCAACAGATACATTTTGAAGAACTTTATTGAATTTCTTTCTATTTGTTGTGTTGAGCGCACCTGTTTGTACGAACTCGGACTGTGCCGGAAGTTTCTTTGGTGCTTCAAGAATCTCAGCAAAGATAAGCTCTTGAATCTTTACAACAAATGCTTTAGTGATAGCGTCTACAAGTTTTGTCCAATCCTCTTGTCCAATAAGATATCTATCAATATCAGCACCAACAGCAGCACCATAAACATCCGTCTCTACAGAATATGTTGTGTTCTCTGGTAATCTCTGAAGCATTGTATCGTGATGTCTCTTACCCATTCTTGCTATAGAAAGAATTACTTCCTCATGCTCATTAACGAAAAGATTAGTATCTCCCTCTTTAAGGTTTCTGTAATTAACAAGTGCGTTGAACCACTCATTTTCTTTAAGTCCTGTAGAAACTGTCCAATCAGTTACTTCTTCAATTACATCGAAATACTGACGAGCATGATCTCTGTAAGCACGTTCTCTTTCTCTACGAGAAGAGTCTTTGGTAAGACCGAAAATTTTTAGAGATACTTCTCTAAGTTTATCTTCAGCCTCTCTCTTAGAAATTCCATCGTCGAGTTCATTTTTATATAAATCGAACATCAGATTTTTTACTTCTTCATAAGAAGTTTTCATTTCATCGAATACATTAAGCACATGTGCGCTAAAATTCATCTTATTCATTGCTTATTCCTCCCTTCTTTATAGTTCTGAAACTTTGTGTTTCTGACTTCCAGCTTCAACAGTTACTTTCTTACCAGCTACAGGTGTTCCGTCAAATGTATCTTCACTAAGCTCATAAACGTCTGTTACTGTAAGCACAAGTCCTCTAACTGTTTTTGTTCTTTCGGCTGTTGCTGCGTTGAAGAAGTTAGAAGTTTTGGTAAATTCACTATTATAGGTTTCTGCAATTTCAGGAACTTCATAAATAAGAATTGCTGGTGCATTTGGATCGACTTTCTTAACCTCTACATACCAGTTTCCGTCAGCAGCTTGCTCAAGAATTTCTCCTTCAAAACCAGCTGGTGCATCTGCAACCTCATATTGGTCAAAGCTTACATATTTTCCTTTGCCGCAAACTGTACCGTTATCCGTATCTTCTTTGATAACCATGTTTAATACACGACCAACTTTGTCAGAAAGGACTTTGGTTGGGAAGCATACATGATGCTGATCAATTTTATATTTAATAGCCATTTGATTTTTCCTCCTTTTGTTTTTTTACAAAATAAAAAGACCGCTTGTTGCGATCTTTAAAATTAAAAGTTATTTTGTTTATTTATTTTTCTTCTTCAGCAAACAGTTTTCCATATCTGCTAGGTTTCGAAGCTTTTTTATTTACATTTACAAATTGTTTCTTTGATGTAGCTGTCTTTTCTTTGTTATTAGAAAGTGCAAAGTTACCATGCTCAGAAACATAATCAGAATGAAGAACTTTAATTTCTGTCTCAAGATCAGCGAGAGAGTAGTTATCCATTTCAGAAACAAGTTTCTCATAATCTTTATTTACGAATTTTCCTTCTTCATCTTTCTGTGCAAGAATTTCATATTTCTCAGAATCAAGAATTTCTTTCTTTTTTTCACGAAGTTCATTTAATTCAATTTCTTCTTTGAACACTTTTAATTCTGCATAGTTTGAACGCATTTCTTCTAATTCTGCTTTTTCACTTGCTGTTAAAAGTTCACGGAATAATTCTGTACGTTCTCCATCAAATGAAACATTGTCACCATCTTTTACATAACCCTGACGATAAATCTTATCTGTACACCATCCTTCATATACAAAATAAGAATCATAAACATTTGAGATGTAATAATAATCATCGTCTAGTTCCTCGTATGGAGTTAATAAATTATACAATGCGTATCGAACATCTTCATGTGAAATTTCATATGTACGAACAAGTTTTTCAAATCCCTGTCCTTTGTTATTTTCACCGTCACTAGATGCCTCCCCTTTGCCAATAGAACTATCTTCGAAAACTTCTTTAAATTTAACTTCTAATTCTTCATCTGATAAATTAGAATATTCAAATGTAATGTCTTCTACAGTTTTATTGTATTTCTCTAATAACTCTTCAAATTTATTCATTTTACTTTCATTTCCTCCTTCCTTTTGTAATAGTAGAGCAGAAGTTTGCTCCTTAATACTGAAGCAAGTAGACTCTAATTTATTTAGTCGTTCTTGCAACTCATCCATTTTTGATTCATAATTTTCAAATAAACTGTTATTTTTTGCTTTAAAATCAGTAAGTTTAATATTTGATCCGGACATTCCAGGCTTTACGGTTTCTCCCTGTGGAGTTTTTCCCAAAATTGTTACTCCACTAAAGAAAAAGTCTTCGATGTTTAAATACTTTGATTTTGCATCATAGCTTAATTCTCGAATTGAAAGTTCAACCGATACAAAGCATTCACCTTCACGCTCTAAAATCTCAGCAGCTTTTGAATACTCTTCAAAGATATATCCATCAACTTCACAATAGGTTTTTTCTTTTTCTTCATCGTAAACAAGTTGTGCATTACAGCTCTCCGGAATGATTCCAATCGGATATTCGTCATAAACAAGCTCTCCATTTTCATTTTCATGCATATTGTGACTGTAAAACTCCCACTGACCATCCGGATTTTCATCTGTAACTACCTTATGGATATAACCAAGAATCGGACGATTGCTGAATGATGGCAATGCTGCTTCCATAACAGTTTTGTTAATATTTGATCCATTTACATTTAAATCTGTGTGACAAGATTGGAGGTGAACTGGAAGTAGTCCATCTTTATTTTTGTCAGACTGATCAAAATTAACTTTGCCATGTACTTGAACAACCAAAGGTTCTCCATTTTTTTCGCTACTAAAATGTGTAGATCTTTTATATTTGTTTAAATAAAAATCATATAAATCTTCTATAAAAAGAAGTCTTTTTTTTGACATGATATTTAGCGATTCCTCCTTTCCTTAAATATTAGGTATAAAAAATACCACTCAAGAAATAGAAGAGTGGCTAAAAAGTAAGTATATTGCTATACTGTATTTTTGATTTATCTATATTTGAAAACTGAAGTTTGTCAGTATTCAAAAATATATACATTCCATTCAATTCACTTACTACTTGAAATCCAAGTTTCTTTAAGTTTTCAGAGGTAGTAGTGTCTGTTGTTTTTAAAAACTTTTCTTTCATATAACCACCTCATTATTTTCTGTCTCTCGTTTTAGCTCCATCGTCACTTATTTCTGAATCAGAAACCTCTGGTCTGCCACCTTCGTCACTTGCGTTGGATACTGTATTTGCTGATACGAGTGGAACAAATTTATTCTTTAAATCTAATACATCATTGGCTAAGAAAGTCATCGAAAGGGTATCAAGTTCACTAATCCCATTTAATGCATTTATTAATATCATTTTAGAACTATCATATTGCAGATCTTTTTGCATGGCTTCTCTAAGAGTATCTTTTGTATAAGAAGACACTTCAAAAAATTTAACCTTCGCCGCATTTTTGACTTGGTATGATAGCATTCTATTTACCCATCCTTGAATCTGACCTAAAAGTGCAGAAATTGCTAATTCAGTATCTGCCTTTGTAGCAGCTCGAAATGCTTCAGCACCAGAAATACTAGAAGAATTAAGTATTTGCGCTCCACCAGAAGTATTCAACACTTCTTTTGTGGCTTTTTGTACCTTCGTCGTGTCTGTTGTTTGATCATCAGAAAAAGATATTGTATTAAGTGGCAATGGACTTATCACAGAACCAATATAAGGTGGAAGGCTATCAACCAATTTATTATAATAATCTACGGCAAAATCAATGTTTACAGCCCATTGATCTGGTTCATCAGCACCAGATAATGTCGGTATAGTAGCTGTAATTAATTTATAAATTTGTTGTTCATCCGCAACAGCTTGTACATCACCAAGATTTAAAAGACCAATTAAATCAATAAATAATCCACTGTAAATTGGAACAATAGTTTCCCATGTCTCAACTCTTGACTTTGTACACAAAGCATATTCATCAGGCATAGGTTGCCATTTATTTTGATTATTGCCACCGTATTTTTTATACATTGATAATAATGGATCACCAAGGTATTCAAGCACGTCTTCGAATTTTTTATATTTACTCATATCTACAGAGAAAGAATAATCGCCAGTAAAATATTTACCAGAAATTCTGCAATAATCTGGTGGAATTTTTAAAATAAACATTCCGGTTTCGTCCAGCCAACAGCATCCATAGAATACATCTTCTATAAAGTTATTAATTAATACCTGTAAGAAGTTCCCTTGTAAAGACATTCTATCTAGCCATACCAAAGTGTCATAATAATCTTTTAATATACTTTCCTTGTCGTTGTCACCAGTTGGATCATATGTAGGAACTACGTACCTTGCATTTAGGTCAAACATAGTTGCATTATACATAATTAATCTAAAATATATCTGACAACGATAAAATAAGTAACGAGATAAACCACGCAATTCATCTTCATAACTGTCTATATTTTGAAGATATTTAATTACATTTCCCTTGTTATATGAACTTATAGGAATTTGTCTTGTCGTTTTTGTAACATCACGAACTTGTTTAAATGCATTCTGCGTTTCTGCAAATCTCTTTTGCTGACGTTCAAGACTTTGCATATACAATTTTCGTTCTGCAGCTGTTGGTTGTTTTTTACGTGTTGGAGATGTTTCTGCCATCTCTTTTTTGGATTGTGTCATTTTTGACGAGAACACCTCCTTTTCTATTTAGTTGTGTTTTGGATTTTTATTTAGATTGTTTTGGAAAACGAAGAGATACGTTTTGGTTGATTGATTGAAAGTTTAGAGAGGAGAGATTGAGTGGACTCTTGTGGGCGTTTTTGCCTTACCTTGTCCTTACTTCTTAACTCGAAGAGACTATGAGCCATAAGAGCGAGACAGTAACTTCTATCATCATGCAAAATACTTTCAAATCCAGGAGCTAAGTCATATCTTACATTGCCATTCGAAGCTTTGTATTTATACATATGGGTAACTTCTTCTTTCATTGCATCCAATTGTTTTAATCCGACTTCCTCTTCCAATGTAAGGTTATAAACTTGCTCTTTGACTTCGCCATTTTCTTCTGATAGTATTGTAAGATTGCCATGATAATCATATTCTGCGGTAAAACTTATTAAATCTTGATCAATCATCTCACATAATTGTGAATACATAATTGTTTTATATTTTGACGGTTCTCTCATTCGAATGATATCTATAGCATCAGGATATCTTTTCACATATGGAGCTGCATAATCATAATTTGCATCTATTAAACCATGATGTTCATAATCTTTTTCTCCTTTATGTCCTGATTCATAAAAATTATCAAAAAGAAGATCGCACATTTGGGTAGCTCCTCCACCAGAACCAGCGTCTATATATATACCATGTATATTTTTATAATCGGGAACGCCATATCCGTTGTATCGAACAATAATATCTTGTAACATTTTTATCTGTTCTGGAGTTGTCAATGGTTTTTTCGTTTCTTTATCAATGAGGTTTATTCCGTTTACAACATCCAATAACCATCCGCGCCGATCATCCCTATGTAATTTACCAATTAATACAAAACTATTATCGCGTTTTTTGGCTGGATCGAAGCAAATTACCATATATGAATTATCTTCATTAACCAACATAGGTGGTCTTACTACACTGTTCCTTAATACCTGTGATTTCTTGACTGCAATATCATCGCCAAGATCGGAATCGAACTTATTCATGTATTCTCTTGTTGCTTTTGTTGGATTCATTTTCATCTCAGAATCAATTTTTGCTTGAGTAAGAAGTGGTACAGGGTAAATTTTTCCATTATATGTAGCATGAAGAATAACTTCGCAATCAATATCTGCACAAAAATAATTTTTGTCTCCCGCCATGGAATGCATAGCTGCTTCTTTATATCTTTTATAAAAAACGTCATCCATCGAACCTGCAGAACTAGCACAAATAACTTGATTCGGGAAATTTGGAGGAAGTAAAGTTACGTCAACATCTCCTCCAAGGGCAAAATCACTATTTTGTGTGACAAATGGAAGAGTAGCAGCAAACATATCTTCTGACACATAGGATGCTTCATCATAAAAATTTAGTCTACTTCGACGTCCACGAGATCCATCAAAATTTGAATTTACTGTAGCCAAACTTGATCCTGAATAAAGCTTAAATGAATAAGATGCTGGATCATGCCGGAACCCTTCAGAATTTGCACTTTTAACAAGTTCATTAAGAAAAACATCTGTTAAACCCGTAAATGAAGCAATTTCTTTTTTGGCAATTGATTCAATCTTTTTCATCATACCAATACTTTGTGAACCAGTTGAACTTAAAATATATGCTTCAAATTTAGGCAATAACATTGTCTTTGCCATAAGAAATGGGCTACCTAATGTTGTTTTTCCAGCATTACGACTCATACACCATACAACGTTTGGGGTTATCCACGACATCATAAATACGTATTTTTGATAATCAAGAAATTCTATCCCAAAGAATCTTTCGCAGAATTTGACGGGATTGCGCCTCCCCCATTGAATGATTTCAGCAAATTTCTTTAATCCTTCCAATTTCAGTTCAGACATATCATAATACGTAGGTTTTGTAAAAAAAGTAAAATTCTTTGGGGTAAATTCGTTAATTTTATCCCCCATTAGGACAATATTTTTATTTTCATTCATCTTCGATTACTTGTCCCTTTTCATTAATTAATCCTTTTTCTAAAAGAAAATCTTTTAAATCTTTATTTTCTTTTTTTAATAACCTACTAAATTCAACGGCGTTATCCCGTTCTTTTTGCAAATTAAAAAGTAGTTCTTTTTGATGAACTACTTCTTTTTCCCAATCATTCTCGTCTGGATTCAATTGTCTTAATTGGTTCTGATGATTTCTAGTCATAATATCTTCGATCGCCAAATTTGTTTCATAATCAAAAGTATTAACTTCTGAACCATTTAGATTCATTTCCTGAAGTTCCTTTATAATACCTGTCAATGTTCCAGCACCTTTACTTTTTCTGTTATTATTATTCTCTGAGATCCCATTATCTTTTGCTAGAGCAAGTGCAGAATTAATCATTTTTTGTTTTGTGTCAGCAAGAGATTTAATTGTGGAAATAACGCCTGGATTGCTACCTAGCTGCTTTTTATATTGTGAAATTGCATCGTTAATTGTCTTGACATCTTTAAAACTTTGCACTATCTCTATAACTGCTTCAAGTTTTAACCCATCATCTTTTACTGATTCATCAAAATATCCTACAAGTTTGGAATATAAAAGAGGTTTTTCTTCTTCTGGTTCATTTTCAAATGGATCATAACCTAAAAAACGAAGAACTGTACGTTTGTTTATTTTGTACATTTCAACAACATCTTCAGACAATTCCTCTTTTGTATTTTGCTTTTTCTCTTCGTCAGCATAAACAATTTTTTCTTTAAACATATCAGAATCCATATAACCTTGCCCGTTATAGTTAACCATACTTATATTTTTAATATAAGCATTCCAGGCGTTGCTTTTCCCTTTTCCTGTTACTAAATTTTCAGACTCTTGTATACTTGAATTCCACAATGACTCAATAAAAGGTTTATTTAAATAATATAGTGCTTTTTGTGCGGATTCTTTAGTTGGGTCATGCTCAATTCCATTTTTATCCACACGCAATGCAATTTTCCTTGCACAGTCACGGCATATTCTACTAAAACTATCCCCGCCAAGAATTGGGTCTGTGTCCATATAAAATCCGATTTTTACATCCTTATGCTTCCTACACATCGGACATTGTGCTGTTTTGTTATAGTTATCTAATTTATTTTGTAATTCAACAACTTTTTCTCTTGCTTGAGCAGCCGTTAATTTCGGTGCAGTTGCTTTTGTAGCCAATTAACAGCCACCTCCTTTTATTTCAATAAATTAAGCACTTTCCGCAAGAACTGACAAAGTGCTTTCTAAATATTCTACATATTCATAATTTATATTTATTTTCAAATTATTTTCCGTGAACCAAGTATCAAATTCTCCAGTATCGATTCTGTATAAAAAATCCAAAAAGTCAAATGGAGAGAATTTTGTATATCCATAATTGTCATGGAATAATTTATGTACCTCTTTGTTTATACATGCTCCATACCCATATAACATATGCAAATCTTTTAATGTTAATCTTAATTCATCGAAATCTTCTTTGTTATAATCACATACTTGCTGTTTTACTTCTATTCCTGTTATTTTAAAAACTTCATCAACGATATCTCTAAATGCTGTTGTATGATGTACATTATCAAATTCACCGCCAGTTATAACACATTTATAATTACAAAATCCCATTGAATCATTGAACCAACTTTTTGTATCAGATCTTAACTCGACATAAGTAGAATTAATTCCACCTTTCCAACGACCATTTTCTTCGCCAACTAATGGATTTAAATGTCTTGGATTTTTATCTCCAGCCCATTTTCCCTTTTGCCTTTCGCTTATCATTTTGCATTGTTCTGGGCTACGTCTTTTACCTTTCCACCATCCATTATGAGTCTTAAAATATTCTCTTTTTGTTTCAGAAATTTTCTTTCTGGATTCTTCAGATAATGCTCGCCCTTTCAACTTTTCACTATTTTTTATACTTCTAGACAAATTAGCTCTAACTTGTGCATCGTAATTCTTGCCTTGCAGACCAAGAAGCGCTGCATGACATTCTATAGATCTAACGGTTCTATTTGGCAAAAATAAATTATGCAATTCTTCGCCAGTAAAATCTTTATATTTTTCTAACAATACATTATTTTCTTCATCCGTCCATTTTTCGGAAACTGTATAATTGGGATCAAGAAAACCAGATTCCTTTTTGCTGCATTCTCTACATACATTTCTTAAACCATCAATACAAGATAGATCGATAGGAAAATATAATTTATTATTTGGTAAATCTCTATTGCATTTTTTACAATGTCGTGTCCCTGAATAAAATAAATCTTTATTTTTATTTTTCTCAATAATCTTCAGGCGCTTTTCTTTACTAATTATTTTTTGACATTCTTTACATAAAGCATTTAATCGTCCAAGTTTTTTATTTGCATAAGAAAAGAATTTATTTGTATTCGGGAATTCTTTTCCACATTTTGTACAAATTCTTGTTTTTGATTCAATACTTGTTCCATGAGTATATCCCATTTTTATTTCTCGCTTTCCACTCGCATAACAATTAAAAAAGAGTAGGAGAGTAGTGCGAGTGTCTACTATGCCAAAGCTCATGACTTCTCTGGTTTCCTACTCCAAAAAATTAATCACGCTCCACTGACAGAGCAATAAGCACCAAACTGCTTATGATTACTTATTCTCCAATGAATTTAAAGAGAATAAAAATATAAAACATGAAACAAAATAAAGAAAGGTGATTTAAATGTGTAAAACTATAACCACACCAGATGGAAAAATATTGGAACCAGTAGCTCTATCTAAAAATCTCCAAAAACTACAGGAATTTTCTGAAAAACTAATATCAGATGCAAGCTATCAGCAAATGCTGAACAATAATGCCAGCATGAATATATTTGATTACATGCCAAAATTCCAATCTCCAGAAGAACGTTTAAAATTCCTTACTGACAAAATGGATTCTATGCAATCTGAGCTTGAAAGTCAGACAGAAGCTATGAGAAAAATTCAGTACGAAAACATGAAATTGAATGCACAAATTGAAATACAAAACAAAACGATTGATTCAAATTTAGAAGAATTGAATACTTTAAGAAATGTAAATGCAGAATTAAAAGCGGTGAATAAAAACCTTGAAAATAGTAATAGACACTATTGGAGAAATACCGCAATTGTTTCATTTGTAGTTGCTTTAATATTTTATTTATTAGGATTCATAACGCCTTAAAACAATAGAATCCGAAGTAGAATACCAGTGCATCCACCAAGAATTCCACCAAACAATGCAGGATTGATCCTGTAAATTCCGGTCATACCTTTCATATGTATGTCTCCTTTTTACAAAAAATAATACCGGCAGCGAGACTCGAACTCGCACTGCTCATAGCAATCTGGGCTTAAACCAGATGTGTCTACCAATTCCACCATACCGGCATACGGAGGCACTGCCTCCATTCACTAATTATATACGGAGCCTGTAGGATTCGAACCCACGCGCCGTTGTTAACGGCCTGTCAGTTTTCAGGACTGATCTCTTCATCCAACTTGAGTAAAGCTCCAAAACAAAAATGAGCAGAGTAGGAGTCGAACCTACGGTGTTTCTAATGTGGTGGGGTTACGGCCCACTGCTATCGCCACTAAGCACATCTGCCCATACAAAAATGGAGAGTAGATTGCTCCACTCTCCATAATAAAAATCATATCAAATTATTTCACAAAAAATTATAAATTATCTACGACGTTATTCCAATACTGTAGACGAGCTTTAACACCAGCAGAAGCAGTAGTACCAGATTGTACAAGTTGTTTATATGCTTCGTTAGAATCATAATTCTCAACAAACTCATTTACTGCAGCTTCGAATTTTCTAAAATCTTTTCCGTCTTTAATACATTTATAACCGCCATACAGGATCATTGGAATAGAAGTAGATTTTACCTTGATTACTTCATCTCCTGTATTGAAAGTATCTAATACATCTGTTAATATACTGATATCAGTAGCATTGATATTTTCATCATACCAAACAACAAAACTGTCGATATCTTTCGCTCTAAATGATGTAAAATCATTTTCTTCATTTGTATTAATCAGCATAAGGGTTTCGCGGATCAGATCACGCTGAACATCTTTCTTATATTGTGCATCAGTAAGGACTTTCTCAAAGAACTCATGATCTGCAAAATTAAAGATAACATCACTTACTTTTTCACTCTCGATTGCTGTACGTTTTTGAGTATTGTTCAATGGTTTACCATTGTTCTGACGAGTAAACATTTCTCGAATATCTTCTCCAGTACAATCAGTAAACACATAGATTGTCATCTCATAATCATTCAGCTTATCTTGTACGGCTTCATCGAGCTGTGCATATTTTTTACCAGCAATTTCATATACCTCGCCATCAACTGTAACTGGTTTTAAATTTTTAGCCAATCTAAAACCATCTTTCTTAAAAAAGTCTCTTACTGTGGTAGCGCGCTGAACGCCATCAAAAATTCTTCTTACATCGTCAGATCCGACTTCGCATCTAATTGGATCGATTGGATACGGACGAAGCATAGAGTCAATCAGTAAACTTTTCTGACGATTGCCCCACTGATTTTCCTGGCGTTGAAACTTGTGTTTCATACTGTATTTTCCTTTTACGATATCTTTAGTAAAGTTCTTTGCACTCTGGCTTTTTACTACATAGTCCATACAAAATTACCTCCTGTATTTGATAATTTCACATTATCACAATAGGAAAATTTTGTAAAGGTACAGCACGTCCTTTTTATAAATATTTTTGCGATTTTTTGTATTTTTTGACGTCGCACATTTTCTCAGGTTTGTGCCAATACCGATTCCTAGACGTCGGTCGGAGATTGCAGTTTACGTGTTGCTACACGATCTATCTATAGATTGTCCATATGTTATGGTTGACAGATTTTTCCTGTTGACATATAATCTATATGTAGGAATTCACCCAGGCGTTCATTTACGGCTGGATGCAATGTCAAGGATTTTTCAGAGTCGCATCGAAGCAGCGATGCTTCGTTATATAGATACCCTTGCTAAGAAAGGAGGGTGATGCGACATAGATACGTTTCTAAGATTTTTTAAAGATACATACACAATTGTGAATGATAGTAATTTACTATCTACTATTGTTGCCGGGACAATTCTAATGTTTTTACAGAATATTGTCCCAACGAAAAAAGACCGCTAAATAAGCGATCCTTTTCGTAAGTTGAAATCAGCCGATACCCCTTCGGCTCTGAGAAATCCACTTGGGTGAATATCCCAATTCTATATATTCGATTTATTGAAAGCCACTTGATTAGCAAGTGGTTATTTTATTTAAATAATTATATAGACTACTATATCACTCTACATCGTTCTACTCAGGTCTACTTTGTCTTACTTACAAATGTAATATACCTTAATTTTTGAGGAATGTCAAGTTAAGTCTTGACAAATGACAAATTTGTAGTAAAATAACACAGTTGCTAATACAAGCAACATCTAATTATTTTCTTGCATTTTTACTTCTTTTTCGATTTCCTGCTGCTTGAATTTTAATAATTTTAGTTTGTCTCTAAGTTCTGATTTAGAAACTGGTTTCAGATATGCAGCTTGAGTGGTTGCGCTTGACTTGTGATTAGCCCATTGTGATGCAAGATTAAGATCGCCAGTATCTTCATATATTTTATTAATCGCTGTTTTTCTCATGCAGTGAGGATGAAAATCTTCTATTCCAATAATTTCTCCGAATTTATGCATTCGATCAGTAATCATACTTCTTGTCCATGGCTTCCATTCATCCTTATATTTATGTATAAATAAGGCATCACATTCAAGATGATCATAATCGTCCTTTCGCATAGACAACCATGTTTCGATCATATCTCGACATGTATCATCAAATGACACTTCGACTCTATAACCTTCCTTTTCTCTAATTCCTTCAAATACCATATTGTCAAGATCAAGAGAAGAAATTGTTAATCTCTCCAATGCTCCTAACCGGTTAGCGGAAAATAAAGAAACTTCAAATAATAATTGATCTTGTATGCTCCATTTATTATTCTCCGTTTGGTATAAATCATTTCTGATCTGATTGATTTGCTCATCAGAAAGAAAATAATGATTTAAAATCTGTTCCTCGTTTGCCTTTTTCATGCGATCAAGTTTTCCATCAAATGGGTGATATTTAACAAAACCACGTTTCATTGACCAAATATAAAAAGAACTTACTGCAGATACTTTCATATTAATAATTTTTTTATGGTTTTGTAATACTTCTTGACAAAATAGCATGTATCCTTCCATTATATCTACGGCATTTTCCATAAATTCATCAGAATATAAATCAAGTTCACCATAACTTTCACCAAGCCATATAAGAAAATGTCGGAATAAGGCTTCATATCTCTTGTATGTCGTATCTTTTACATCTTTATTTTTAATAATATTGGACTGTAAATATTTTTTATATTTCTTCCAATTTTCTTCATAAATATATTTCTCTTTGTCAGGAGTGAAATATTTCACTCTTGTAATTTTTTCTTTTGACAATATTTCTCTCCTTTCTTGTCTGCGTAAAATAGAATGGGAGAGAGGTAGGTGACTCTACTCTATTGGCTCATGACTTCCAATAGTCCCATTCCATTAATTCTCTCGACCAGCTATGACACAGATCGAGAGATCTCTATATTTTATTCTCCGTTACAAATAGCACATTATTATGCTGCAGTAATATTCTTTACCCACTGATCATAATTTTCGATGATCCATTTTCTACCTTTTTCAGTCCATTTCAGACATGGAGCAGCATTCTTTGCAGTATAACTCTGATAATCTGCATATCCTTCTATAATTAGCCATTCATATTCAGCATATGGACACCATGTTCCAGATTGATTCTTAAAAATAATATGATTAAGATTCATAATCTCATTAAGTTTTTGAGCACTTCTATAACCAAGATCCTTTGCTACAACTGTAGTAGTAATCAATCCTTTCTTATTAAGGACCGCATCATGATATTCTACTTTTGGCTGTTGTTCCTCGATTTGATGCTTTAAGTCAGAAATGGTTTTATCAGCAAACTTTAAAGCACGAGCCATTACCTGCTCTGGTGTGTTCCATGCATTTTCTAATTCAATTAAACGCTGACGAACTTGTTTTGCTTTTTCCGTCTTCTGAACCATACAGATATGTTTTGCCATATCTATAGAAAGGTCATAATCTTCAACTTCACGTTCAACAGTACGTTTGCCTTCTTTTTGAACCCGTACTTTTTGGTACGGGTTGGAATAATCAATTCCAATTTCAAACCCAAATTGTAACTGCCTCGCAAACCACTTACTAAATCTTTCTTTTCCTTCGTTTACTGCATCGAACAAATCTCTTGCAGATACTGTTTGTTTATCATAGTCAAATTTAATAATATCACTCATATACTTTTTCCACTTTCTCGCACTATGGCAGCGTTCGCCATTTTTAATATTTATAGTTATTTGCCGATAACTTCCGTCGTTATCTTATGTGAGATGACTGCGGCAACAATCATCTCGTAAAGCGAGAAAGATCTCATGAATGAGAGGTGTAATCACCTCACATAAAATAACGAATCATAAATATTGGTATGAAAGATAGAAACCAGGTTATCCACCCGTCTCTAATCATTTATTCTCTGCGCTCGTTTGCAGAAAATTGCAAACAGGAAGCCAGGGATTCGAACCCTGATTAACAGTTTTGGAGACTGCCGTGTTGCCAATTACACTAACGACCTGTAGTTGAGTGCGTAAGCTGCAGTCTTACACACTCAACAAAATTATAAATAAAAACTTTTCAAAATCTCAGATAAACGATCCTTATCAACCTGTTCAGATGACCAATATGAAATAGAACTATATCCATTCTTATCATGCTTGCTACATGTAAATCCATGTCCATCATCAGAGAAATCTACATCCATAGAATCGTCATGACAATTCAACTCCTGATCAGAGTCACCACTAGATTCTTCTTCCGTGATTTCAAATTCATATTTCATATCCGACTCAAAATATTTAACGCATTTAGAATTTGCATTTTCATCAAAAAATACAAATTTTGGAGATAGTATACAATATCTTCCGTCCAATTTTAGCTTCTCGCAAAATATTTCATCACACACAATACTGATAACATATTCGTCTTCATAGTTATCCCACTCAGGATCTGCTAACTCAACAAATTTTAGATCATAATCGTAAAATACCAATTCTCTCAAAATTTCTTTTGCATGATCATACTTAGCAACAAAACTTACGTTTCGATCACAATCATGTAGTAGCTCATAAGTCTCGACAACTACTTCGACTAATTCTTCAATACTTTTGCATTTCAGTGTATGCATATAATCACCACCGATCTATTAGAGAACAGCCTCTTTAAGAGCAGTAGCTGCCTTGAATTTCGGTGCTTTATGAGCAGCAACCATAATTGTTTCACCAGTCTGAGGATTACGTCTCTTAGATTCTGCCTTTTCTACAACCTCGAATTTTCCAAATCCTGCGATATTTACAGATTCTCCATCAGCCATTGCATCTTTGATGGTAACGAAAACAGCATCTACATATTTTGCTGCATCTTTCTGGGTTACTTCTAGGTTTGCTGCTACGGTTTTAAAAATATCTTGTTTGTTCATCATTTTAATATTCTCCTTTTTGTTCAAATAAATTTTGCACTTATGAAGTGCTTGTCTAATTTTTTATAATATGTTATTCTTTATAAGTACGGAGCATCTTCCGTATTCTTGGACTGCCGGTTTTTCCAATGATAGAAAGTTTATCAACGGAAGGCAGGTGATTTAGTATGGCGATGTTTTATTCACCAGAAACACCAGTGTATGTCAATAGCTACTCACGTTTCCGTTATAATAAATGGGAACGAGTGAGACAGTATTGGCGGCACGAACGTAACCGTTAGGTTATGATACCTGCATCCTGATGACAGGATTGAATTCTCTGATAAAGTTCACTTCTAGAAATCGAGATAGCCGTCAGTCCTTCTTCTGTATTTTTGATCATCGGCTTCCACGAGTTTGTACATTTGTTGTATAGCAACATAAAGAAAGAAATTTTAGGTAGCCGATGGCCTTCTTTATATGTAAGTACAGATGTATCTGTACTTATTTTTCTACTTCAGCAGGATTTTGTGATTCAATAATTCCTACTTTGATCATGTATTCTGTTTCAAGATCCAGTACATTAGCTACCGTGTCATAATCTAAACCAGTTCGACCTTGAATGTATGAATTAAGTTCGTCATAATCCAACACTGGATTTTCGTCAATTTCTCCCATAATTGTATTCTCCATTAATTAAGCTTAATTGAATGTTGTGTTGTAAGCCCTTGTCCAAGCTCGAACTCAAATAAACTCGCGCCAGGGTTAGATGTTTTCCTTAGAGACATCCCATATGGATCGACGCCAATAATAGATCTGACAGTAAGACATTCTGCATCAATTCCAACTTCCACATTTGTTTTATGATGGCAATGAGCGCCAATCAAATAATCAAAATGTGTTTGATAAGCTCGCGCATATTCATCAATTGCGGTTTTAATGTTCGGAACTTCGCCATGAATACCTAATACTGCATATGTGCTTAGTACGGAATAATCCATTCCAGTTGGATTTTCAAGAATTACAATATTCTTATTGTCTTTAAGCCGTGCTTTAATTAATACAAGCATTGATTTACTCATATTTTCATCTACGAATGCATTTTTCGGCGCACCGCAAATTCTAAGCTGATTATGATTTGAATCAATCACCATTTGAAATTTAATTCGTACATATTTACTAAGTTCATTTAACCAATTTGCAAGGAAATTGGCATACAGAATAGAAGAGTCGATAATACCATATCTAAGCTTCATAAGTTGGGAATTTAAACGCAAGACACCCTGCAGTCCATCGCCTAACTCCCAAACATTTAATTCTGTAATATGTTCTTTATTCACAATCTGAACAACTTTATTTAAAAGATCCCACATACGTGTTTCGAAGATCTCTGGACTATATTCATTGATAATATTTCCAAACAAATCTTTAATCTCAAATTCAATCCCATAATGAGCATCAGCTAAACACAGAAGATATGATTTATGATCATGTATAGGTGGAATGTATTCCGGAATATCCAATGTTTTTAATTCACGAACTGCATTGCAAATTTTTTCTGTAACCATTTCAGCTCTCGCATCTTCGCGTAGCCATTTTGAATATTCTAGTTTTTCTGTTTGGATTTTCTTACGAGTTTTTTCTAATTCTCTTTGCGCGATCCGGATATCCTGCAACTGTTTATCAGAATCAACAAACATATCACGATTTGCATTCAGCATTCGATCAAATGTCGCTTTATCCTTCCGAAATTTTGATTCTCCATAATGAGTTCCAAGTAACTGATTGAGTACATCAGCTACATCATTCCATGAACCGATTATATCCTTATCTTTAGTAACTCTATATATAAGTTGATCATCTGTTTCACCAGGCAATCTTGTATAGGAAGTAATAGTAGATCACTCCCTTCTTACTCAACATCAACTGGTTCATCCAGTTCTTCCTCGTCCTTGACCTTAATATTAATTTCTACTGGTAGGTCTGCGAAGTCACGTAGAAGAGTAGAAAGTTGCTTATCTTCACCGTCAACATTGATTACCATAGTTTGTGGATTTAAAATACCAGTAACTTTCATTGAAGTTGTCGATGTTTTCTTATAAGTAAATGCTGCCATATCGTATAATTCTCCTTTTAATCCTAAAAATTTGTATAAAAATAGAAGAGTATTGAACTCTTCCTTAAATGATTTCGTCTAAACTTGTAATAATTTTATCTGCAACACCATATTTAATAGCTTCTTTCGCAGATAAATACCAGTCATTTTCAAAGTTTTCATTAAATACATCTTCTGGAATCTTTGTTCTAGATAAAACAAAGTCACCAAGTTCTTCGATTTGTCGTTGATAATTTAAAATTGCTGCAACTACATCATTGTATGTCCCAGCAAATTGACCAGCTCCCTTATGGATGAGGAATTCTGCCGTTGGAAATGTAAAACGCTCATGACATGCTAAATAAATAAAGCATCCACTTGATGCAGCCATACCAACATTGATTCCAATAACTTTTGTTTGACTTAGTTGAATTGTATCAACCAAACAGTTATTTACCTCTAAATCGCCACCAGGACTAAAGAAGATTACTTTAATTGGCTTACGTTCTTCTGCTGGAATATTATTTTTCTTATCTTCTGAATTCCACTGCATAATCATCTTTGCATATTCCAAAGTCATGGTTGTAATTTCATCATCAATCCAAATAATTCTATCATCGTAATTTTTATAAAATTGTAATAGCGTAGGATCTGGCAACTGTAAATTTTCTACATTACTTGGAATTGCAATGTCTAAATATGTTGTTTCTAATTTTTGCTTGAGTTCCTTTTTCTCCATTGGCAATATGCCTCGTGCTTTCATAATATTTCCATAAAAGGATTAATCTAATAAATCTGCCATAGCTGCAGTTTCACTTCGTTCTGTTTTATATGAATCACATTTGAACCTCTCATGGCTAAAGCCACGAGATTCTTGGGAACTCATTTCTACTGAAAAGATATTTACCAAGCTATCCCGATAGTTCCTACCGTTCTTTATTCGTCTATGCCACTTCTAATATTCTCAATCCTTCATTAAGAATATTGATGGCTGCGTTCATATCTCTGTCATGATGTGTATGACAACAAGGACATTCCCATTCTCTTACTGAAAGATTTTTTGTATCCTTATTTATATACCCACATACATTACAAGTTTGAGAACTTGCATAGAATTTATCTACTTTCACAACTTGTTTACCATACCAATTTGCTTTATATTCAAGTTGTCTTACAAATTCAGACCATGATACATCTGCGATAGACTGTGCAAGTTTATGATTTTTAATCATATTCTTTACTTGAAGGTCTTCGATACATACAATATCATTACTTCTGATTGTTTCAGTAGATAACTTATGCAAGAAATCTTTTCTCTGATTTGCAATATGTTCCTGAAGTCTTGCAACCTTTATTCTTGCTTTATTACGATTAGAACTACCTTTTGATTTTCGAGATAATTCTCTTTGTAACTTAGCAAGTTTATCTAAAGACTTCTTTAAGTAATGTGGATTTGGAATTAATTCTCCATCACTTGTAATACAAAATTCTTTAATGCCTAAATCAATACCAATGTTATTACCAGTTTTATTTAGTGGTTGAATATCAATATCAGTACAACAAATTGACACATAATATTTGCCACTTGGTTCTTGTGACACAGTAGCATTAAGAATCATTCCTTTTGGTACTAACTTGTTTTTCGTTTTTACCATTCCAAGTTTAGGTAACTTAATATATTTATCACAATACTGAATATTGCCATTTACACACTTTGATTTATAAGAAAATCTATGTGTTTTCTTTGATTTGAACTTAGGATATCCTGTGTGTTCTTTAAAGAATTTTTGATAAGCTGAATCTAAATCTTTAAGTGAAGATTGAAGAGCAGTAGAATCGACTTCTTTAAGCCATTCTAACTCTGATTTTAGTTTCTTCATATCATTTGCACATTGAACATATGAAAATGTTTCTTTATTCTGTTCATACATTTCAATTCGCTTTGCAAGATACTTATTATATATAAATCTGCAACACCCAAAAGTCTTTGCAATTATTTCTTTCTGCTTTTTATTTGGATAAATCCTGTACTTATAAGCTTTTTCCACTGACTTCACCTCACTTTCTTTTCTGATTTTGAATATATTTTCTAATTTGTTCTTCTGTATTTTCTGATACGGTTGCCACGAAATATGATGGATTCCACAAGTGACCACCCCATAATTTTCTTTTTAATTCTTCTCCAAATTCTTTCATAAGTAACCTTGCTGACACGCCTTTTAATGCTTTTATCATGTCTGGGATATAATGTTGCGGAGAACAATTAACGAGAAGATGAATATGGTCTTTATCTGTATTACATTCTAATATTTGAAATCCATTATCATCAGCTATTTTATTAAGTATCTCTATTAATCTATTCTCTATTTTTTCTGTAATTATTTTGTGTCTGTATTTAACACACCAAACAATATGATATTGTATCGAATATACATATCCACGACCATGAGTCACTTCCATATATTATCACCTCATGACTATGATAACATATGTATATTACAAAATCTAGTGTTTTCAATATATTACAGCGTATTTCTGTTTAACATATGTATGTCAATTCATCCCATGACTAAAGTCACGGGTGTTCTTGACATACTTTATAAAATTTTCTATATTACTATCATCAAAAAATAACATATCGTCTAATAAATCTGCTATTTTCTGTGTTTCAGTTCTATTATCTTCCATAAAACACCACTTCATCATCGCAAGAGATTTTTGATATTTTCTTTCGAGATAAATTGTTTTGTCTTTATAAATGTAATTATGAAATAATTCTGCTGATTTTTTGGAATGAGTTCTTAATTCATAACATTTTTTGTGTTCAAAAGAGATAATATTAAAAGACGGTAATTGTGCTTTGGTTGCAACAAACTCAAGAAATGCTTTAGTACCCAATATACTATACGTATATGAATAGTTTTCAGGATAAAAACATACACATCCATCGCCATCAAAGTATCCGCGTATAAAGTGCGAAATTAAACCATCAGGAACAGAGGTAGGTGGTTCTAAAATCAAAGATTTATTTTCTACGCATCCATGACTAATTAAATCATTCACCATTTTAATAGACGTTATACAAGCTCTGTTTGCAAAATATTCTTTACCATTTAATTTTATTTTCCTATCTGCAATCGGCGCAGTAGATTGTATATCACTTAAAAAATTTTGAATATGATATTTATCATCTGATTTTAAAGTTAACTCTACTGATCCACCTTTTTCATGCCCCGATTTATCATACTTTTTACATATATATCCATCTGCATATAAAAATCCAAGCCAATAGGCCTTTGATTCTGTATCAATAGTTTTAAAGAAATTTTCATTTAAAGAGTTTTTTCGTGATGCAGATAAATATTCATGATTTTTTAATTGGTTATGTGGCCTGACGCCATACCCCAGTTCTTTTAAATATTTTGAAACTTTTTGTGCTTTAGTATGTAAAGCTTTCCCTATGTCCGAATATGTTTCTCCATCTTTGTACATTTCAAGCATTAATTCAGTTTCATCTTTTGAATAAATTCTTTTTTGGCTCATTATTTATCACCTATTATTTATCCTTTCGTATTTTTATTTATTTTCCATATAAAAAGACACCAAAGCCAAAAATAACTCTGGTGTCTTCGTATATTTATATGTCGTCACTCCTTGAATATCTTTTACAAAAGAATATTCAATACCTTTTGATTGAAGATATTTCATCTCAGGTACGTATTGAGTACTGTATTCTTTATCAAATTTTTTAATCACTAATATATAAATCCTTTCTTACATCAAATCTGCTAATTCGCTCAATTCAGATCTGTAATTATTTTTAAGTTTGACACACCCAAAGCTTTTATGTCCTTTGAATACGTCAATCAGTCTATTAATACCAACATTTTGGACGTTTGTATCCTTTTGTTCAATAATGTCACCCTCATATATTTGTTTACATCCAGATTTACAACGTTGAATAATTGTTTTTAGAGTATAAACATCCAAATTCTGACTTTCTGTAACCATACAGATGCTATCAGATTCAAATTCGACACCTCGAATATTTGCAGTTGGAATAATATCTAGCATTCCACGATCAAGCATGTATTCAACTTGCTGTAGATCGCCAAATTTTGATGCTAAAATATTTCCGATAGATGCAGAATAGATCAATTTTGTGACATGATCACCCTTTTCGTAGCCGAGAGTTTTTGCTCCTTTTAATGGTTCATAAGAGTAAACCATATAGCATTTTTTATATTTTCCTTTTTCGATTTCTTGCATGATATAATTAAGCGGAAGAGTAGTTTTACCACTACCAGCTTTACCATACAATACGGTAATGTCATTTGTATTAATCGAATCCATAGCGAATGATTGAATGTCGTCTAATGGTTTTAATGTACCAAACATATTAGATTTAAATGGTTTATTTCTAATAGTCTGATACATTCCGCCATCCCATTTTAATTTATCTACAACTTCATTGTCTGCATTTCGAATAATAACATATTCATTTGTTAATAAATTGAAAACATTTTCATTTAAATGTTCATAGAAATATGCCATATCATTTTCAGACAATGTAATATCTCTATATCCTTTATATAGATCTTCTTGAATAGTAGAAATACTGGAAACATCTAATCCAAAAATCCATTTTGCAATGGTTTTACAAGAAATATCGTTTGTAATAAATAAAATATCAGGAGTAGAATATGCACATGCACAAATCTGATTATCAGGAGTGTTTTCTAATCCAAAAGCATCTATAATTGAGATAATATCTTTGGTGGTAATAACAACTTTATATTTATCATCATTTTCATCTAAAATATGTAATAATTTTCTTGCTTTGTATTTTGTCTCTTCATCTTTTCGAGAACTTGTTTTAATGTTTTCTAGTTCTTCTAGAGTAGTAGAACTAATGTAAAAACTGTCTTCTAAAATTTTATCCTGTAGTAATAGAAGAGCGTTAGTATCATAAAATTTAGTTTTGATGGCTCCAAACCACCTTTCTCATTAAATTTCGCATTAGCGATGATATAATTTTTTTCTATAATTTTCGAGTAGTCTCATATTATGAGAAGTCTCACACAAATAGAATTTTTTACGTTTATGACATGATTCCGAATGGGATACGCCGCCTTCCGCATAAGGAACTCCATGCTTTACTAAATATTCTTTCTCTTGTTTAGTAATGAGTACTATATTAATACACACCTTTCGTTTTAAATTTCTTTGTATACAACAAAGATAAATAGTTGGGGTGGTAGGACTCGAACCCACGACCGTTCGGATATAAGCCGAATGCTCTCACCAACTGAGCTACACCGCAATAATGCTACAGAAGTAGCAAAATAAATACGCTGAGATTATACGTATTTTCAGAAACCTTTACCGACATTATTTTTTCTTCGGTTATCCACTATATGTTGCTTGCGCACACATATAGTATCTTCCACAACCGCCTTTTGAGAAGAGGCTTATCTTCTTTGCTGTATGACTACTCAAGTTTCATCGTTCCATTAACACTGCCGTGCTATAAATCTCCGCTAAGAGAACTGTGCAGAATCCGCTTAACACATCCAGATATTGCGTATCTTTCAGTGTGTGTATTACCTCAAAAGAGATTACACATTTTGGCTGCTTACACCATACAGAGGTACAGACTTTCGCTTTATAATTTGTTTACCTTTTGCATCAAACCAATTTTTACATTCTTCCTGAATATACTAATTAATAGAAACGAAATTGAATACAGAAGACGCGCTGCACCAGATGTTTCGTTATCTTTTGGATAACAAAATCCATCACGCCTTCGTAGCTTTCGGTTATAATCCCTACTCGCATCCTGCATAAGCTAATTTGGCATCTCTACCAATTCACTTACCCAAATGGACATCGCACTTGTCTAATAAGGACTCGCACTATATATCCTCCTAATTCCCCATCATATCTTCATAGGTTCGCGTGAGCTATTCTGTTGCGCAGAAAAATGATTCTCAGCGGTTGCCCCTGAATCACCTTGTTACTCCCTATTTCCTGACACTATTTCCACACAGGACTTACTCGTTTTACCGGTATGAAACAGCACTTTTTGAGTGCCTGGGATGTTAGTTTTGCATAGATTGACCAATTTTCATGGCGACGAGTTGTAAATTCGCCTTTAATACGCTCACACGCATCTATCTGTGCTATGCCACGAGTTGCGGGACTACGAGTCGAACGTAGCTTTAGAGAACATGAATCTCTCGTGGAACCGATCCAGCATATCCCGCGATAATACTGGCAAACTATTATATCTGCCAGTAAAAAATAAAACATAAAAGAAAGAGGAGATAATTATGAAATTAACATAAAGAATTAACCTTTTGAAAGGGCGGCAGAGAGTAACCGCCCGTTGAATAGACTACAGGTTTTGTTTCTTCCGGTATAGTCAGAAATAAAAAATGATTATTTATTCCCTTCAAAGAAAAACAATTTTTTTTGAAAAAGAAACAAAAATCCCAACAAAATTAGGCATTTTTCATACTGTCAGCTTCGAACATTTTATGGTTTCTCAATTTCTTCATACGATCTTTTGCTTTTTCTCGATCAATTTCTTCGGCACACTTACTACAATAAATCCTATTTGGTGCAGTCATTTTAACTCTTTTTCCACATGATGGATTTGCACATTGTCTATATCCTTTTTTAAAGTTACCGATATATTGATTCCCTAAATTAGAAAATTCTTTTATCTTATATACCACATTATCAGATTCAGCTAAATTAACTCTAATATTCAGGTTATCTATTTGTTTACCAAAATAAATATAACCATTTTTATATAACTCATGAAGCAGTTCGTTTTTTTTATCCGACGTAAGAGTAATATTTGCCAATTTAAAAATTTCAGACAATCCTCTAAGATCCTTTTTATTAATCCATCCATCAGAATCCATATAACGAGCTACGGCATATAAAGTAAACATAAATTTCTTTTGTCTGTCATTAGGAAGTGAGTTAATAAGATCAATTTCTTCTTGATAAATTGGAACATATTTTAATTCTCTGAGTTGTTTGTCCTTTTCGTTAATTTCTTCCTTTTTATTTGACTTTTTATCTTTCTCGTTATCATAAAAAATATCACATACTTTCTCAATTTTGCGAATCCATTTATATTCCTGATAGCCATAAATCATCATATCAGAAATCTTATTTGTAACGATTTCAACTAACTGTTCTTTTTCTATATTTTCATTGTTAATATAATAATATTTTGCTGTTAAAACAATCAAATAGCCAATAGATAGATCTTCTGGCTTCTTTTTTGAAGCCAGAACAGATCTAATATAATCCTTCTCATTCAGTATATACATTTTCATTCTCCATTTCTTCCAAACGTTTAATAAGCAAGTCACCAATACAGTCCCAACAAAACTGTCGATTTCCCTTATAACCATAGGTGATATCAAGGATAATATTCATGCGCTCTTCATCATTTGGGCAAAGTTCAATAGCCGCTTGCCTAAATTTTTCGCATAAATATTTTCTGTTATTATTTGATTGTTCTTTGTCGGAAGACCTGTTTGCTTTATACTCCTTAATACATTCACGATACTCTTGTTCAAGATCATGTAAAGCTTTCCGATGTTCTTCTGTACATCGACGTTTAACTTTTAAACGATTGTAATCAAAAGTAGAATCATGATGTAATTGTGATTTATATCCGTCTAATTGACTTTCAACATACCAGCAGATTTTATTCATTGCACAAGCTCCAATGCCAACCGGCATTTTATACTCATACCAAAATAAAAAATCTTTTTGTTCGTCAGTTAAATTATCCTTTTTACTATATAAATCTTGAATACTGCAATCATATAATGCAGCGCATTTTATCTCGCTTTCCTTGATATAGTTCTTATACTTACGTTTAATCTCATCATAAATATAGATCATAAAATACGGTTTTCGATAAGCACAAATTGATTGTAAATAATGATTATCTTTACAAGCACCAAGATTATACCAATATTTTGCCATTGGCTTTGCAATAATTCCTTTGATTTTATCCAATTCATCCTGTTGGTGAAGCTGTCCACATTCAATACGATATAATAAATCATTATATTCATTAGACCCCTCTTCAAATCGTGACAAAACTTCGATCATCGAAGTAACACGGTTTGTAATCTGTCCAACCTGATTTCCCATGCCGTTTTTATTTGTTTTTTTGACTTCTTTTTCATTAATAATAATCTTATTGGCTTTTCTTTGAACACATTCAATTGCTAATAGTTTTCTAAAACAACGAAGTAAGACTTTATTATTGGTTGAATATAAAAGATCGCCATCCCAATCACAACCGTTTTCCGCCACACAAAAAGAATCCCATGCATTGATAATCATAATAGTATCCATATACTGATACCAATACAAACACTCTTCATTTGAAATTACATTGCATTTTCGAATATTATTGTGAGAAGTCATTGGACTTCGAAAGATAACTACAGAATCTACAGATTTGTCAATCCAGAATTTTGAGTAGCATTGATCAGCTTTTAATAAGCCAGTTATTTCTAGGCCACAAATTGATTGCATTAACGCAAACGGATCACCACTAGCAATTTGATAATTACCATTTACAATTAATTTACCAATTTTTGCATCATTTATTTTCTTCTTAATATACCTATGAGTTGAATCGATAATATACGGATCGCCAAGCATATATTGGCTTGTATATAATGCACGTTGCCATGAATTCACGTCTGTATTTTCATTAATTCCAAGAAATTTAATAGTGGATTCGTAGTTTCCACACATCGCATCTTTTAAATGCTGAATGGTAGGATTACACAATTCTTTAATATCATCATCAGTGAATTCATAAGACTGTAAATATTGATAATTTAATTCACGTTCTTCATCTAAGATATGAGGAGAAATTTTCGTAACTGCAAATTCATATCCACACTCTCTATATGCTGCAATATATTCGTCAATACTTTCATATGCCGACCATAATTTCAATGAAGATTCCGTGAGAATCATTTCACACTCTCGAATGTCCTGCACATTACCCCAAATATCCTTGATAAAATAATTCCCACCATTATATTTTTCAATAAACTCTATAATTGGGAAAGGATAGAGCATACCTTTTAACCAGGCATTTCGCAAACATACACCTGCAGGAGTATAATCTAATCCAAGAGATTCAGCAACTCTTTGCATGTATCCAATAGTACATAAATTAAACCCATCAGACACTGTATTTTCCATTACTTTATGTTTTTTTTCACGAATTGGCTCACCGTCTCCAACTCCACTATCGAGAGAAATTACATCATCTTCGTATTGAGTAATGCAATCTTTTACAACTAAAATTCCATGTGGTTCGCAAATTGGCTGCGATGCAGAGCAAGTTAACGCTTTATATGCTTCATATTTTGCTGGAACTAATGGCACTTCTTTGTTTCGCCTACACTCACATAATTCATTTAGTTTATCTATGTATTCCGAATTACAAAATAGAAGAGTATTATTCTTCAAACCACCTGTTGTTCCAACAAAACGTCTATAATTTATACCATTTACAGTAACACCTTTTCTGTTTGTCGCTCTTGCAAAATCTGTTTTCTGATCAATAACGACTTGCATAAAAAGTTTCGAAAAATCACATTTCCATTTTGCTTTCTTCATGATTTTCTTTGCCATAATTCGAAATTGCTGACCTTCAAATAATGAAACAGATTCTTGGTATTTAAATGCTTCTTTTTTATCAATATTCAAATTCCATTTAGAATATTTTAATTTATCTGTTCCAATTTTAAAAATCTCATACTGAGGTACATTAATACCTGCCATATATTTTTTATTCCTCCAAAATCTTATATTCTCCATCGCCAACACAGACAATAATTCCATACTGATGTAGCTCTAAATCATTAAACATGCCACCAACTTGAAGATAGTCTTCAGAAATGTTTTTCAATTTAATACAATGAATTTCACCATCATATTTAATTGCACCAAGCATTTCATTCTTTTCATTGATTGCAAAAGCAACACAATAATTGCAATCTTGAGTATCTACAAGCTCATAACAAAAATCATAGATGTCATCATCACTTTCAAGTAAAACATTCATCTTCTCACCACATCCGCATTCACAAACTGGCGCACATAACATGTTATATTCAGGATCTAATCCAAAATCATTAAGTTTAAAATTTTTAAAATTCCATACAAAATCTATAATATTTGTATTAATATTCATACTAAATCCTCCTGTGTTACACATTCATAAGCAAAGCCTTCATTTGTAGTATAATAAATGTGTTTTATGCCTAAATCCTTGATGGCAGCCATACATGACGGACATGGCCTAGACATACCATAAGGTTTATCATTTCGTTTTCGATATATATATAATTTTACTTTGGAAAAATCTATATCCAGATGTCGGATGGAATTGATACAGCTAATTTCCGCATGTATTTTAGGAAGAAGTGTTTCCTGATCAACGTCAGTATTTCTATATTTGTTATAATATTTCTGTACTGGATGAGTTTTATTAGTATTACAACCAATACCAACAATATTTCCTTTGTATACTGCCACACAACCGATATGTACGTTTTTATAATCAGAAATATCTGCAGCCTGTCTCGCTTTAGATAAATATCTACGATCAGTTTTAGTAAACAAACTCATCCACTTCCTTTACTGTGGACTGTTTTGCTTTTAATTTTTGTGTTTGAATAATATTTCGATGACACTGTTCATCAAACTTTCTGTCTGCAATAATCTTTTCTGCGAAGTGCGATCCATGTGATAGGGTAGTAGAATTCGGATATGGAGAAAGTTCTGTAAACTGAATTACTCCTCCAAATCTTGTATTATCTCTTAAACTTCTGGTGCAAAATCTTGTGTTCTCTTTCATAATTAGTATCTCCTTTGATTTTCATAATTTTTAAATACATTTTTATCACTCCTTGACTATAGGGATGATTAATAGTTCCTAATTTTATATTCTCTAAACATTCATTAACACTTCATCTTTTTAACGCTATCTCCAAGTTCATCAATGAACGGGCTAGGAGTCATAAGATTATCATTGTATGATGCAGTAGAAGAGAGATATAATTCATTCTCTGCTCTTGTAATTCCGACATATAATAACCTGCGTTCATCATCGAGATTGTCACTTTTTGCATGTGGGAGCAGTCCATCATTCAATCCAACAATGAACACGATTGGATATTCCAACCCTTTTGCTCTATGAATTGTTGAGAGATGTACTTTATCATTATTCTCCATTGCTAATCTTGTCTTTTAAAGTAATCTTTTCCATACTGATTGATAATTTCTAAAATTCTATCTTTACCTTTTTCTGTTATTTGATATCTATATAAATCAGAATTGCATGTTTTAAAATGCTTTAATTCTAAATATCCGTCAGTTAAAGAAGATTCCCTGGCAAAAAACCTATTGCTGTTATCCACATTTAATAGATTTTCGTACACCAATGTCTTTTTGAATAACAAATAATCATGTTCTTCTCTTGAAAGTAGAATTCCATTATCACAAAGTGATTCAGTCAAACTCGTAAAACTATATTTTTCACCAGGACACAGTGGATATGTTTTATTGTTATATTCATATGTTCCATTTTCCGTATCAACACCAATATATTCTCTGCTTTTTGAATGACTATGTTTCTTTTTTTGTTTTGTCTCAGGCGTTTCATGAATTCCCTTTTCATTCAAATTTTTTCTAACTTTTTCTTTTAAATTTTCTGATAAAATTTTGTCAGGATCGTCATATATCATCTGTAAAACATCTTTATAGATGACTTCGTAATTATCAAAAGTTTTCTTTTCATTATTTTTAAGTTCTAAAAATGGATTTTTCGTATTATAAAGAACATATTTTTTATAACGATAAGTTAAATAATATGCAGCTTCTAAATATAGTGTTCTTGTTTTTGTTACTGCTCTGCCTTTGTAATAGGATGTTTCAAAAAAGAAAATAGGCTTAAAAGAAAAACGGTCAATGTCTTTGTTTTTATTAAATGATTCTTGAAGAGCTATGCAATGATGTGTACCGTTATACAACATACTGATATGTTGCGAGAACCTTGCAAACATATTGACTGTTTCTCCAATGTATATTTCACCAGTTTCTCTATTCGTAATTTTGTAACAACCTGCAATGGTTTTTATATTAAAATTTGCAGTAATATAAGATAAAAGATAATTCAATAAAGAAATTGTATTGTCCAACACTTCATTCGATGGGTCGAGAATTGACGATTCTTGATCTAAATAACACATTAAAGCCTCTTGCGGAGTTATGTTGTTTTGACTTAGTTTCATCATAGTAAAAGAATATTCGTTTTTATCAATGGTATCTTTTAGTGAATATTTTTTATGAATATTCGTGAGTAGTAATTTTAAATAATGTTTAGTATCTGACATTTTATCCTTCTTTCTTTAAATTCAATTTTTCAAAAACAGTTTCATCTCTTTGTTTTGTTAAGTACTCCTCGTATTTATTCTCTTTATACATAGCTTTATATTTGCTATTTTCAGAATGAATATAATCATATACCTGCTGAATTTCTTCCAAAGAGTATTTTTGACCCTTACCCTTTGCAATCTGGTTATACATTTGGGCCAGCTTACGTTTACGATTCGCATTTTCAACTTCACTATTAATCCATTTGTAAGATTTCTTTTCTTTTTTCTGTGATCCAGCATAAGAATCAATGTATAATTTATCTGCAGGCCGACCATACACGTTTGTCATACGAGAAATATTTTTTTCATCAGGTGATAGTAAAAAATCATCTTGGCGAAAAATATAGATCAACTGATTTTTCTCCAAAACGCGATTATATTCTTTTATACTTCTTATGGAAATTCCAGATAAATCGGACAGATATTCGATCGTCATATTGCCAACGACACGACTTTTGTGTTCTAATGAATCGAGCCACACATCGATAGAAGAGCTGATCGTACCAATAAGAATTGAAAAATATCTAAGCAATTGAAAATTATTACAGTCTGTTATTTGAAATATTTTTCTTATTTCAAAAAAATCAATAATAACAAACGGAGCATCTTTTGTATCATCCCATAAGCAAGAACAGTCTAAAATATATTCTTTTTGAGCGACTCCTTTTTGGATAATAATTCCTTTTTGAATAAGTCTATCTATTCCGTTTTTTATATATACAGGGAATCGTTTAGAATATTTTGTAGATCCAGTTAGATAATAGCTGGCCTGAGAATAAGATATACAATGTTCTGTTGTGTATGTGACAGTCACTACAGTTTTTAAAAAACAGTACGCTGCAATTTCATAATTTGAAAAAGCAGAAGAGTGAAGTATATCTTTTGGTATAGAAATTTGAATTGATTTTAAATTTTGATCGTTAATAATTTTACCTCCATTTTTTACATGGTGCAAAAAGTGTATCGATTTTGACCACTACACTCCAAAACACTCCCACTAAGTGGGTAGATTTTGACCACTTTTTGCACTTAATTAATTATTATATAAATATATAATTATTATATGAGATTAATTGCACTCCTTTCGGAGTCCAAGTTCGTCTATCTGTTCATTCTCTGTTCTGTAACAAATTTTTCTGTTGTAATCAGTTTCAAATTATTATTTATAGTAAATATCTCCTTTTTTATTTATGATTTGCTTTGGTATTCACTTATTCTCCATACGATTTGAATCGTTTTTGTGTTTTATGATTTGTCAATTTTTGATTTTGAGCATAAAAAAATAGCAGACAAGATTTCTCTCATCTGCTATAGGAATGTATTTTCATATATTATTTTATTCTTCTTCTCTTGCATTAATTGTATCAAAGGATAACCAGAACACATCAGGCTTAGAAATAATCCTTGCATCAATGTATGCCATCTTCATGGAAAGACATGTTCTTGCTTGGTAACACTTTCCATCTATTTCATTAAGCACCAATGCAACGTCAGGAATATTATTTTTGTTGAAATATAATGGAATCATTAGCTGAATCCTGTTATTGTAGTAATGAGGAATAGCAAGCTTATAATTCGCAGTAACCTTTTGAATTGAAGAATCGATTACTCCTTTTAGTGTTTCCAATGCAAGATCACTTGTCCGAATACGTTCTGGTAAACGCTGCGCTGTATTAAGGTCATCTAAGATGTGTTCATAATGAACATTAACGGGATAATGCCAGTTGAATATGAGTTTGCCTGGATCAAAAAAGTAATCAGCTCTTTCTGGTAAATCAATGATTTTTAAATCGCCTAGCTCATAACAATCTTTGAATCCTTTAAATATCCAACTTGAATAGCCTAATCTATTATTAGGTTCTGCATATACATAAATTGGTTCGTTATAATTATCATATAGGCCTGTATTAAAAATACAATAATATTTTGCTGTAACGATTTTCCCTTCACTCTGCAGTTTTTGGAAAGTATGTTTCATATAATTTTTTAAAATTGAATAATCGTTTATATTTCCAAAAGACCACGGCTCTGACTGTGCTCTTTTTGCTAATTCCGCCATCTGAGCATTGTAATCTCCCCAATAGAAAAAGCTATATAAATCATTCATGCCCAACAGTCCTTTATATTTTTGATATTAATAATTTTAGCATAATTCGAACAAACATTCAAATGGTAAATTCTGTATATTATATAGGTATATATGAAATAGAAGATCTTTTTATGCTGGAGTTTAAAAGTAGCCCCCATGGTGTGTCTGGTATAAGAGGATACAGATCATTTCTTGGGTATGATCGTAGGAGAGTATGTGAGATTATTTGTTTAGAACAAATTTTAATGTGCTTAGTGGATAGTTGTTAGGGTATGGATATAAAATTGATTTAAAATCTGTAGAAGTATCTTTTTGTATAGGGTAGGTGATTTTTATGGTCATCTACCCTTATTTTATTTGAGTTATTTCCTATTTAAAATGTGATGCTGACACTAAGTTTGATTCTGTACATATAATTGTTTGCCAGTAAAGTTGATCCGAGACAACAGGGAATTGATATTTCGGTGCGTTTTTCTAATTTATTATATCCTACTACAGATATACGAATATCATCTTCTGCAGCAAGTCTTTGTAATTCTTTTAAATATTCATCATATGCAGATTGGTTTGTAATAACATAAGAGATTATGCATGATGTTTCTTGTACTTGTCCAGAAAATAATCCTCTTCTATGCATGGTTGTTCTTGTTTCACAGACTCGTCTGACATATTCTGCAGCTTCTGGTTCGCCCGAATAGGAATCCGGATAATAGCAAGAGATATATTTATGATTGCCTATAGTTGTGTACTCATTATGCTGTGCTTTGGAGCGTAAAAGATCTTTTACACCAGAATAATCAAGTCTGGCATTTGTTTGTGCTTCAGATGTTGCTTTAGTCTGGAACTGTTCTTGCGTTGGTGTAAGGCTGGACAATTCATCACGAAATGACATGATTTTCCTCTTTTCTTGTATTGGTGGACAGTTTATAGGGTGTATGTGTTTGAATGGATTCTAGGTTGATTATAATACTGTTTTGTCCTTAGATCAATAGTAAGGATGATTTGTGATGATATGATATGGTTTAGATAGGTGAGTGTTGAAATAGTGAAGGAGAGAGGAAGAGTGCAATTTTTAATCCGTAAAATGTTTATCGTTTGAGGCCAGAATTTATATGGGGTATTTTTGATTGAGGGTGAAAAAGTGGAGAGTAAAATTTGAAGGGCAGAGTGATTTTAAGGCTTGATTACTGAGGTTTACGATAAGGGGTACGATATGGGGTTTTATGGTGATATGATGGGGTTTTGGGCTTGATTATTAGGTAAAATGTGGATTGTTTTTGGATGGGTGGAATGGGAGGGTGGTGAGATAGGGAGATTGGGTGGAGTGATGGATTTTGGAGTTAGTGTGTAGATGAACCAGCTATGTGAGATTTCAGAAAATTCAGACAATTTGCTGATTTTAACTACCCCCCGTCTGACTACTCAGACAATAAACAGATCACAACGTCATTTTACCCCGAAAAACAGGTATTTTACATGGCATAACACAATTTCAGTACAATTTAAAATATTTTGACAATAGATAAAATTTTTTCTATTGTTTGGTAAAATAAAAATTTTTGACCATGGCGCGCGCTGTTCCGGTGGCAAGTTGAAAAAGGGTGGTAAAGTGTGACGTAAGGTCATATGTAAAAATTTTATATATCGAAAATAGGAATGATTACTATTATCAAGTTATCTACATAAGTTTTCCACATTATCCACAATTTCCACATATACAAATACTAAACAAAAAGTTTACCAGTACTAAACCTCACATTTCCATAAAATCAATAATAGTAATCATTCCTAATTTACAAACTGACCAATAGTCATTCTAAACTGACCAATAGTCAACCTTCTATTCTGGTACACTTTGCAGTCAATAGCCCTTTTTGTCCAGATCTGCTTTTATTAAATTTTTAATATATTCGGCTTTATTTACATTATTTTCTGAAATATATCTTTCTAACCTTTCAAATTCTGATAATTCTTTTGGAGTGTAGCGTATTGCGACACTTTTACATTGCGAGTTATATTTTCTGACAGCTTTTAATTGTGACTCGTTAGTTTCTGACAATATGATACCTTCTTTCAATTATTTTATTTTCAGCACTTTGCACAATAAACTATTGCATCTATTGTGTAATATTACTATTTGCCAATATGCTGCATAATACTATTACTTATACCGCATCTATTGTGTATATTACACAACGACAATTAATCAACTAGCAATATGCACTAAAAATAGTTCTATGCATGTTTATAATTTGTGTATAATTTCACTAAAAAACACTTGCAATCTATGCATGTTTATGAGATAATACAATTACCGAAAGGGTGATAGCCTAAACGGTACGCGAACGGTCGTTTCGTTCGCGGTGTTTCTTCTTCTGTATACCGGACACCGCCCGGGATTGTAACTGTCAACCTTAGTCTCAGTATCTATTACGCGGACGTGTAACCGCTCCGCGGATGGCGGAAAATCCATCTGCATTCTATTCTTGCATGAGTTCGGCAAACTAATTTGCCCGGTACAAAGTCCATACCGAATAGGACTATTCCCAGTTGAGCGCGCGAACGTCGTGAGATGTACGCGAACGGGTAACACGAGTAACCGTCTTCAAATATCTGCTTAAAATCAGCAGCACTTGAGTGGTAAACAAAGTGGGCGCGTGTGATGATATGCGTTTTCCCACCTGTACACGGGATATACAGACTACATTCGAACGAAACACCTTTTCGTAGCGGTGGCGCTCAAGTCGCTCCCTACAAATTGCAATAAAAAAAGTGGTGGCGCTCAAGTCGCTCCCTTTTCGGTTTACGTGTTCCATTAAAATACGTCGCGGGACGTTTCCCGTAAGTCGTGGCGCTCAAGTCGCCCGCTTGAAATATTGACGAAAACGTGAGTTTATGAGCGCCGAAATTGTTTCAATACATATCTTATCAATTTTGTTTCGCCGTGTCAAGTACACGGCATTTAAGGAGGAAAAAACCATGATGTATAACATTCTGAAAGTAACCCGCAACGAACTTGCTTCTATCAACCTTGTTTCCGGAACTCGTCTTGTAGTAGATGAAACCGCGCTTGTCTATAACCGCGTTGTTTTCGATCTCGTTTCGGACGGGATTATCTCACGGTCTTATACCGATTTTAATGAACTTTCACTTGTCGGTGTAGTTCTCACTCCGGTTCTTTACAAAAACGCCGTTTTCGCGGCTTGTATGGAACAGGAAAAAACCGCTTCAGAAAACAAGTTAGAAAGTTTTCTGAAAACGGTTGAAAAGTCTGAAGCGCGCGCAAAAGAGCTTGAAAACAAGCGTGATGTATTCGAATTGGATACGGAAGAAAGTACGGAATATTTAAAGCTCCGCGCGTTTCTTCTGACGGCAGAAGATGTGAGAATGGATCTCACTAACCGCCGTGACGCGTTGCGTGACGCGTGCGAAAAAATTTCCGGTATTATTTCTCCGGTATACGTTGCCCAGGTAAAAGGAACTGGAAAACAGCTGCTCCATTTTGAACTGTTCTGTTCGCTTGCGTCCGGCAACGTTTCGGACTGGAAAAAGGTTTTTGAAAAACCTTTACAGAGTGCCCAGCTTTACCGTCACGAATTAGGACGAACAGGAGGTGAAACAACGGAAGATACAAAAAAACTTTATCTGTCATTCCGCGCTGAGATGGAAAACCTGTTTTCGCGGTTTTCTGTCACAAAATCGGACGGGAATAAGGTACTTGCGTCTCGTTCCATCAGAATGACCCCAACGGAATTAAATAACCTGGCGACCCTTGTTTCTGGTTTCAACATTGAACAGGACGGAAACGGAAAATTCCTGTTCAAGACAGTGAACTACAAGAAATTTGAACGAGTTCTTGTAAAAGCAATCGTCCTGAAAAAACAGGGTGGAAAGTTCGAAATTAAGGGCAATCTGACTTTTGAACAGAAGAAACAGAAATAACCACGCAATCGCAATATAATCGCCCGTGACCGTCAAAAGTTACGGGCGATTTTCAACACTTATTTTTTTAAGTGCTTTTTGATACCCGAAAATGGGCGTTGTGTGTGCAACGTCTTTTTTGCGTACTTAAATTTCCAGCTTTGCAATGAAAATAAGAAAGAAAAGAGGGAAAACCATGTGTAAAATTTCAGAAGTGTTTAAAAAATGCTCAGATACGCGTTATCTCATTGCAAGAAAACAATTCAGAATGGCGGGAAAACTTTTCCCAGTAAATGCCGTATATACTCAATATGACGGCGTTCGGTACGTGTGTGACTCGTTCCCAAACTATAAAGGAAACCGCGTTTATTTGTATGTGTGGGCTTTCAATTCGGTTTATAACGAATGGGAACGAGATATAATCGCCACCTATAGCAAGAATGAGTTCGAACGGAAACTTGCGTGCAGCATCTGGAAAGCTCATAAAGAAAGTAAAGCGAAATCAGTTCACCCAATCAGAGAATGCAAACCGGAAAATTTCGATAAAATGATGAAAAGCGCGGTTACAAGAAAGAAAGGCGGTGGATCTGGGCAGCGATTAATTCCTGGAATGGAAGCACGAGATTTTGGACGGTCAGAACCGGAATGGAAAGAACACACAACTTATGCTCATTGGGAATTTTCTGGTAATGCATCAATGATTTCATTATCTTGTGGTTATGACTATTAAGCAGAGAATGTAAAAAGGTAAAACAGGAGGTAGAATAACATGAACGCAATCCAGGCAGAAAACGCAATGATGGTTACAATTAAAAGCAATCATTTAGAAAATGACAAGGCAACCATGGGTATTTTCAATGCTATCTGTAATATGTTATATACTACAGAATTAGTAGAAGAATTAGCACCTGCTTTATTATCTGTGTTTATCAAAACTGGAAATTTCAAGGCAAACAATGCGCTGAAAGCATCAAGAATGATCTTAGGAGGAAACACAAATGAAAAGAAATGATATTACTTGTATTCCGATGACAAAATTTTCACGGCGTCACAGAGAAATTGCGGAACAGTTCATACCGGAAAACGTAGAAGATACTTTGCGGAAACTGACAGGAATGTATGATTCCAGAATCCAACAACGGAAATATCTGGAAGATAACACAATGGAAACTCGTGTATGTAATGTAATTGCATTCGGGATTCCTACACAAGTAGAAGTTACATTCTATTTGTAAAACAAAATAACAGAACCGAAAAAGGCGTTTTTGCAATGCAAAGCAAGAATGTCTTTTTTTGATGCAAAAGTTTTCAATTTCACAAGGCAAACTCAAAATAAGGAGGAACTACTATGTTCAAAAAAATAACAGTAACACTTCTCACCCTTACCACCATCTTTTCCGGAATCTCTGCTTACAAAACCACCAAAACAGCATCAGAATCACGGCAGAACTCCGCAACGGAAATCACAAGCGAAACTCAGAAGCTCGATTACAGCCAGGAACAGGACTACAGCTACGCCGATGCGTTCGTCTGTGACATTGTAGACTGGAATACAAACGGAGAAGAACTGTCTCTTATGACTTCCGACGGTTATGAGTTCTACTCTTATAAATCAGCCGACGAGTACGATTTTAACAAGGCATACGTTGCGTTGGACGACATCACCGACGTAGAAAAGGCAGAAGGCAAAATTCGGATTTACACCAAAGATGGAACAATCTATCAGGTGTTCGGAGAATAAAGAAAAAAGAAACTACACAGAAAGGAAACCAAAAAATGAAACCAGAAAAGTTTATGCCACTTGTAAAGGAAATTTGTAACATAGAAGCAACTGATTGCAGATCCTTAAATAAATCGAAACTTGCAAGGGAACTTATGAATCTCGTAAACATTCCACAGAATGCAGAAATCTATGAAATCCCGCTTGACTGGGATGATGAAGTAGTCATTCTGTTCATGCTTCCGAATGATAAGAACTATTATAGCCTGGGTGCAGGTCATTGGCTTGACGGAACGGAAAGACTGATTCTTTCTATCACCGGAAGATGGAAAGGAAGAGAATTTAAATTCTTTCAAGAAGAAGGTAAAGAAGATATTCCGCTTCCGCTTGATTATTTCCAGAGAAAAAACAAAAAGGCAAAGGAGAAAAAGGAATGAGAGACAAATTATTAAAAGTAAGTTATATCCTGGCATGGATCGGAGCAATCTGGTTCTTGCTCAGTTCAGAAAGCAGTCTTTGGTATCTAGTTCCGGGAGCTTTATGTCTTACTTATGTCGTAGCTTTTGGCGAAGCGAACAACGGAAACTGGATCATTTCGCCGCACTAAGAACTATGAATTATAAGTTATGCACTTATAATTATGCATAATATATACATAATCAAATTAATTAAGAAAGGAAATTAAAAATCATGAGAAAAGTATTTGAAATCAAAGTGGCAAATAGTGCAAGCTTTTATTCTTATCTTGCATTGTCAGGAATCGACTTTGAAGCAAAAGAGAAACCGGAAGTTATCATCTTTACCTGTGATATGACAGACGCAGAGTTCGCGGCAGCAGTCCAGTATTGCAACAAGCTGGCGGAAGAACGGAAATTCAACGAGTCTGTACGAAAATACAAAAAACTGCATGAAGAATATATTACTCTTCAGAAGGTAAAGGAAATATTAGACGATCTGTTTCATGACATCAGCCGTCATGCATTTTATGAACAGAAAGAAGCAGGAAGGGAACTTGCGGAAATCTGTGTAAGAACTATTAAAAAGACAACGCCAGAATTTATCCTTACTAAAAAAGAAATTGTTGATATTGTAACAAAAATCGGATTCGATGCGATGATGAACAATAATCGGCTGACAGAATTTCTTCTTCCTGGTTGGGATGAAATTCTTTACAAAATTCGGTAAGGCAAAACCACAGAAAGAAGGTGATTACATTCCGCAACGCAAAATAGAATCATGGTCACTAAACCGTCGTATAGAATCTTTAAGGCAAATGGATCGTAGATTAGCAGAACTAAACATTGCAAGTCGTGATACGATCTGGAAAGAATACGGAGGAGGACTAAGAGAAAATGAAAAGGCAACGCTTGAAAATTGGAAGCGAATTGCCGAAGATGACATACTATATGATAATGCTATATATTGTTATATGGTATGTACGCTAGAACCATATACATTATGTGGTTTCGAAAACTGAACACAGAGCATAGAAAAGCAGGTTGAAATATACCTGTTATTTTTATGCTCAAAATCAAAGGGAAATTCAAAATAATAAAACATAGAAAAAGGAGATAAAAATTATGTGTAAAATCAATGGAGTAAAATTAACAGAGATGAGAGAGAAAGCCGGCATGTCACAGAAAGCACTTGCAAAAGAACTCGGTGTGACTGAAAACACAATTTCCAATTATGAAACAGGCAAAAGTAACCCATCGGAAGGAAAAGTGAAAAAGCTGTGCTTTATCCTGAAAATTAATAAAGATGACATCGAAATTCATGATGTAGGATACAGCTTTTCAGATTCGATGGGAAAGACATATGAAAAATATAGAAGAGCAAAAGGATTTCGGCATTATATGACATCAGTCGATTTCGAAAATTGGATTAATGAACAGAGGGATTTTGATGCAGAAATGGAAACATCGGAAGTAAGCAATGCATTACGGTATCCTTTGACAGTAGGAAATAAAAAATATATAACAATCAACCCACTGTTTGTACATATTCCAGACTGGCAGAGAAGTACGGACATGGTAAAGGCAAAAGAGATTGAAGAAAATTTCAATGAATCGAAATTCGATCCGATCAAAGTGTTCCTTATTGATGGAAAATTATATGTAGCCGATGGCGCACATAGATTAGCTGCATTCATTATGAAAAACAATCTGTTAGGAAAAGCAGAAAAATTAAAAATTCTGGTTGAGATTATTGATTGTAAAACAATGTGTGAGGCCGTATTAGTTTTCTTAGGACAGCAGGCAGGAAGGAAACCTATGTCGGTTAGTGATATGTATAGAGCTGGTATTGAAGCGAACGAAGAAGATTATATTAATTTCAAAATGATTTTCGATGCATACAACATCCAGATCTCGGCTGACCTGAATCGGAAAGAAAATCCTATTGGGAAAGTTACACCAACCATGAATCTGTTAAGAATGGCAAAGCGCAGACCTGAATCGCTTAAACATGCAATCGTTATGATTAAAGAATTGAATTGGTGCGGATCTACAGAAAAGAATGCATTCACACAGCGAAATATCAATGTTCTTCTGAAGATGGAAAGCATTCACGGAACGGAAACATTAAATCTTTTGAAGAAACATTGTAGCGGAGCAGCTTTCTACGAAAGTAAGGTATTTCCTGTTAAGAGTAATGCACAGTTGTTTGACATTCTGGAAAGCGAAGTCAATAAATAATACATATCTTACATAATACATAGCAAGCAATACATATACATATTTTACATAGGGAGTTCGGAATAAGAAAGCACCACCTTATCCCTCCACATATATATAGGAAGAAACACCGTCAGCCTAGCTAACTGATGGTGTTTTCTTTCACTCAAAAACGCAAACGAGAAAGGAGAATAACGATTATGTCAATGGATGATTTACGGAATCTGCTTTCGGATGATGAATATGCAGGATTAGAAGAATATCTGTCCGAAAGCGAAAGTGAAAATTAAGTAGTTAGACAGAGCGGATAAGGAAACTTGTCCGTTCCAATGTGATTACTTAAATCACAAGAAAGAGAGGAAAATAAAATGGAAAAACGACATAATCCAGCTGGCTTTGATTATGAAATCATTGCCCAAAAGAAAGAGTACGCACTCATCAAAATGGAAAGTACAGAAGAGTACAAGATCGTATCTGACATCTGTGCTGATGGAAGTTGGGCTTACACTGTCTGCTCATGGATGTATGGAAAATATGGTAGAGAAGAATATCTGGTTATGCAGAATGCGATTGATTCATTTCGTGCTAGAACGGAAATTACATACATTCCACGTTCACGCCTGGAAGAACTTGCAACGCAATGGAAAGATACTCTTCTGGAAGAATGTAATATGACAGACGAAGAACAGTATGAATATTTCATGAATGAATGTGCTATGGATGATGCAGAATTAGAATTTTTCGGATTATTAAAAAGAGGTGATGAATAATGTCGAGACGACGAAAGCCAAAGGAAGTTCTGGATTTTGAAAGGGAATATTTATTTCCTAATGGATTCAGAGAAACAAGAGTAAACGGAAGAGATGGTACTGGATCACACTTACATTATTTAAACCGTGTAACTCACAAGAGAATTGAAGTAAACACACGGCTGAACAGAGAAGTAAAAGCAAGACTGATTAAAGAGAATAACCTTATGTCGAATAAAAAAGTGAAAGGAGCGAAAAGAATTGAGAACGCAACAATGTGCTGTATTTGATCCAGATCATTACAACATAATTGATATTACCAACTACGAAAAATACCGTCAGCATATTGAAGAACAACGGCAAATGGAAATCCAGAAAGCGAAAGCCAAACGCAAAAGAGAACGGCAGCGTAAAAAACTTATAGCACAAAAAATCTTTTGCGTGATGCTTATGGGCGTTGGGTATCTACTTATTAGATATGCAAGCGATACCTGGCCGTTAGGGGTAACGTTCATTTTATTTGGGCTGTTAGTAATCACAGAAAGGAAAGCGATTTTATGGTGATTTGGATAAAAATCTTTGATCGGTACGAACCCGTACTATATGTACAGAAAGACGCTTTGCGGCATATGACCGTCTTGTATGTAAGAACAAAAAATACAATGGTTGATGTATATATGAGTCTTGACGGTCGATTATTTGCAACAAGAAAATCTGTAAGAGAAGGAGGCAAGGGAATGTGTACATTGTAGCAAGTAATGGTGTAGAAACACAAGCCAGAAAATTAAAGCCAACTGTTTCCTTACCGAAAGCGAAAATGTTAGTGAAAAATTTACAGGATACAGATTATCTCGGTTTGAAATATTGGCTGGAAGATGATGATGGGAATGAAATTGAAACTGAGGTAATAAAACATGGTTAATGTAGCACAGTAACTATTCATAAACCAGAAAAAGTTTTTGGTTATTTCTATGGATTCATCGGATGAAAGAGAAATTTCAGAAGGGAGAATAATGGTTAAGTTTGATTTTTATGCAATATATGTTGAAACAAGCGAAAGAAGCGGTGAAGTTGTAGATATATTTTCTTCTTTTGAAGAATGTATGGAGCATCGGATGGAACATGCTAATTGGTTTTGTCCGAAGGGTGACATATGGATTTTGCATATCAACAACGGAAAGAACTTTAGACCATCTGAAAAATGGCATGTAAACGCAGATGGCTCAATTAAAAGTTACTAAAATTATAGCTTAGTGTAAGAAAGCAACATTTCATAGGAAGATCAGAAAGACAAATGGTGATTATATGGGATATGGTATTATCTTTAAAACAAAAATTGTGAACTTATCAGATGGGAGAATTTTACATCTGAGTTTACAAGGTTGTAACAATGACAATGAAGGCAGAAAAAACGATGATTGGCAAGGGAAAATTTATACAAAAGAAGATTTTATCAAGTTTGCAGAAGGATTCAAAAATGATAGTAAACCATCCAAAGAATCAGAGGGCTTTGACTTGAAAATCGGAAGTAGATATTGTAATTATTATGATTATGGAATGCACTTGTTGAGAATGCTGAAAAAGTCAGTTACTTACGATGAGTTAATTCATTCTGGAAAATATGTGTCATTCAATAGAATTGATGGTGTGACAGTATTTGAAAATGACAAGCCAACGGAAATGACAATGAAGGAGTTTGACGATTATTTCTACAAGAAACTTTATAGTAATGCAAGAATTAGATACAGAATCAATTATACATTCTTAGAAACGGAAGATGATGTCATAAAGGCATTTGATGACGAAAACTCAGTAAGAATTTATATTAGCAAGTAGTTAGAAATACGTGTTTCATAGGAAAGGTATAATTGTATGACAGAAATTAAAGTTTTAAATCATTCTGTTGTGATTAAAGGAAAATCTTTTGATGAGTGTAAGTCGGAGTATGACAGAATTTGTACAGGTGTAAAAGAAAACTGCGCAACAAAATGTAGCTTAGAAAAGTTGATATTTTCGGATATGACTGTTACTGACGATGAATGTATTGCCGTTTTTCAGATACCGAAAAGTCATAATACAGATCCGTGTACTTGTATAGGCGTAACTTTAAGCGGTAACTGGAAACAGTATTATGAAAAAACGAAGATATTAGATTTTTTTGATAACATAACCCAATGAAATTAAGATTTCAAGAAAAGGAGTGAAGGCAAATGTTTAAAGTTGGTGATTTAGTATATGTATCTAACCCAGATACGAAGTATGAAGAAGAATATGGTGTACGGTATCATAAAAGTTTCTTTGGAACTGTAACAGAAGTTACGGATTATGGAAATGGAATTTGTGTAGAAGTGAAATTCCCTGCGACACCAAATGGATACGAAATGGAATGGACTTACGATGCAAATGAATTATCTCTTGCAAAGAAACTCAAAGATATGACCATTGAAAAGTTAAGCAACAAATTTAACCTTCAGATTTTTGCAGAGTGTCTGTAAGCTCTAGCAACTAAACAAAACAACGCAAAACAAAGGTAGTCAGGAGAATAAAAACCTAACTATCTGTTTTATTACAAGAAAGTAATGAGGAAAATATCATGAATGACTGGATTAAGAAAATGAATGAGATGTTCGAAGCGAATGAGTATACGGATGATAAGAGAGTGACCGTAGATTATTGTGAAAACGCAAAATGCATTTTTATTAATGTATGTGGTAGTACAGCTGTTATTAAAGATATTGACAGATTTAATGATTTCGGTTTGATGATGGAATGTTTGAAAGAAGTGAATGCTCGCTATTCGATTCATAGTAATTAAACGCAGCAAGGCAGTTAGGAGAATAAATACCTAGCTGCCTTATTTAATTGGAGAAAAAGAAGATGACAAAACGTCAGGAAGAAATTATTAAAGATAACTTGCGGTCTTATAAGGCAAACTTCGACTTTATTAAAATTGAAGATGCTGATTATGGTAATGGATTTTATGTTTTTACCAGTGAAGAAAGGGCAAAAAACGGAGATTGGACGCAGTATTGCTACAACATTGATTACCTGAATGGTTGGTTATACGGATGTGTACAGGCAGCAAATGGAATTATGAAGAGAAAACAGGAGGAGTAAAAATGGAGAAGGCAAGAAGATTCAGAGGTGAAATGAAAGAAGCATGGGAAGCTGCTGGGTGGCGTGAAAGATTTGCCATTGATAATGGAAATAAGACCATTGTTTATGCGAACGGTCATAAATGTTTACGGTTTACATATTCCAGATACAAAGAATATCAGGATGCAAACGGGGCGATTTATAACACAGTAACAAAACAGTGGATCGGATAGAAAGGCAGGTTGAAAAGTATGAAAGTAAAATATGTTGGGTTTGGTGGATACATGGAAGTTCCATGCTACGAAGATGAAAATGGGAAGTTGTATTTTGACGAGAACAATGGAGAAAACGGACTTAATCTCTACACAGGTGCTTATAGAACCGAATGGGATGAAATCTGTGGTGAGCCATGTAATAGAGTAACAGAACCAGTTGAGTGCGATGATCCTTTTATTCGGCATCCAAGAGAAAAGGATTACATGTTATTAGACAGAATGAGAAGTGATTGTAACTATTTCCTCGGAAATGGAAACGGTTATGAAGGTCATCTGTGGGGTGGCAGTGTAGAAGCAATCTGTGACGAAATGGAACGGATTTGGAAATCACTGGAAGAGAAACCGGAATGGTTGACTTTGGAACAGATAAAAGAATACAGAAAAGAAATGATGAAAGTGAGGATGAAATAATGAAATATATACCAAGAAACAAATACTATCAGATGATTAGAGAAACTGGAAGAATCCCAGATAAAGAAGAATATGACATTGCCGATTTAGATTTGTCAGTGTATCCATTGAACGAAGATACAAAACGGATTGCGAACGTAAACTTCATGGAAGAGACAGAAGATAGAAATGGAAACTATATGTTGAGTGGACATTGGATGTCTGATTTGAGCTATCAGTTCGCAAAGAAATGCAAATTCGATTTAGTGCAGGTAAATGGTTATAGCTCTTATGCTTATTCAGATGAACAGATGGCGGTATTTACATATTGTGAGGGAGATATTTATCTCACATTATTTACTGATAAAGCGAAATATAAAGCTGAAAAGGAAAGAACAATTAAATTTTATGAAGAGGTATATTGATTATGGCATATAAAAGAAAGACGAAAGATTGTTATGCAATCGAAGGAAATTGTGGTTATGGATGGGATATTGAGTGCAATTGTGAAGATAGAGCAGATGCAAAAGCACAATTGAAAACATACAGAGAAAACGTAATTTACCCTGTGCGAATTAAAAAGTGGAGAGAAAGGATTAGTGATTGATATGCAGACTATTGATAGAGCAGTAATGGCAGATGGAACAAAAATACAGCTTGAAGATTGGCATAGTGAAAATTCAGAAGAATATCCAGATTTGCATGGGTATACAATTAGTGCTTATCCGATAGCGAAAAATACAAGTAGATTTGGTTGGATAAGAAAGGGTGAAACGTTCAGACTTGCTATTGCCAGAAATGAATATGCAAATTACACAGATGATATGGTACTTGCAGATTATGAGGCGTTGAAAAATGGAACTAAATCGTTTGCTGATTTGCAAGAACATTTTTGGAACAGCGAAAAGGATGCGTTTTACTTGGGTTTAACAGATAAAGAACCTGAGTGGTAGTACATAAAATATTAGTTTCATGAGCGGAGAATAATAAGGCAGATGCAGAATTGTGTCTGCTTTTTGTAATGGAAGGAGTGAATATTATGCAGATAGTAAAATTTGTAACGAAGGAAAAAGATGAAGTAATTGTTTGGTGTACGACAAATAGATTGGTTACTTTTAGAGACTTCATGCAGTATGTATTGGATAGTATGGATAACCCAAAAGATTTTATGATTGTAGATATGAAAAAGGATCTTGTATATGACATGTATAAAGTTGCTACAGAAATCTACGGAATGAGAAAAAGAACTTTCGAAGAGAGATTAAACGGAACTTATACAGGAAAATGGTTGAAATATACAAATGCAAATTTAGAATGATGTAGGAGGCAAGTAAAAAATGGGACTTGTATATTTGAAAAATGAAGAGAAACGGATTTATGAAGCATATGGAATGATTGTATATGGAACACAAGATAGGTATACATGGAGTATTTATCCAGATAAACCGGATGAAAACGTATATACATCATTACGGATCGAAAAAGATGGAAAGAATATTTTAGATATCAAGCTTGGCAATAGGTGCATCTTTGAAGAGAATTTCAACAGAACAATTGATAATTTCTTGTGGTGGATTGAAAAAGACAAACCAGATGAATACGACATTGAAAAGGCGGTTTATAAAAGTTTATGTGCATCAGATTCATTATTCAATTATCTAATTGGAAATCGCAAACGAAAAGAACAGGCAGAAGCTAATGAGAAGGCAAGAGTCGAAGTAATCAAGAAAGAGGAACAGAGACAGATTGACGTGATTAAGCAGTATTGCGAAAAGGAAAATCTTTTATTCAAACAGTATTATAAAAAAGCTTATTTGATTAAGTTGCATAACGAAAATGTAAGGCAGATGATTGAAAATGCAGATAATAAGCAGTTTGAGGGATTGAGAGATTTTATGAATGAGTATCCTGACAACAAAGATGCGGTAATTGTAATGAATGGAAACATTGAAGATATAGCAAAGCAGATAGCGTAGAAAGCGAGGGTGATTGATATGAGAGATAACATTAAAGAGATTAGTAAGGCAGAATTTGTTAGAAGAATTACAAGTGGTAAGTCATTATTGATTGGGATTAGCCCTGCTATGGATGATGGAGAAATTGGTGCTGTAAGACAAAGAAGGCTTGAAAATTATAAATCACATGCAAGAACATGTGTGGCAAAATCAAATAATCATTTAGTATTTGATGGAGATAGTCATTTGGAACTCAAAGATGTAAGACCACATACCTTTATAAAGTGCTATGCAACAGATGACAATATCCTGGTTGTAGAACTGAAATGGCTTGATATTGATTGGAATGGAAATGTGGATGATACAAGATACAAATATCTGTATTACACAATGGAGGGATAGTTATGAAAATTGAAAAATTATCTGGTGAATTTATTAGAGGATACACAAAGGCAATTCAGATATTTCCGAAGTGTTTGACTATGTTAACAATGATTTGAAATGTCATAAAAAACGACTGAATGACAAGTTGGCAAAAGAATTGCTCAAATGTATATTAGAAAATCGTGAAAATATAAGAGAAGATAAAAATGGATTTATTAGATGGAATTATGTGACAAATGAATTTGAGTGGTTTAAAAGGAGCGAGTGAATATGACATACAAATTTGCTTTTGAAAAGAGAGATTGTACAAGAATTGATAAACTGAATAAACTTACAAATGCAGAAACATTTTATGATGAAGTTCGTAAACTTGTTAAGAATGTAAAGAGTGACCACGGAATTAAAAGCTGGCAAGCTTTGGCAGATCAGAGATATGCGGAACTTATTACAGGTTGCGAAGACGTTAGAATGGATATTGATTATGTGGATGGAAAATTTCATGAAAGATATTTTGATACAAATGGAAATGAAGTATTTGTGACAACATAAGGAAGCGATGTAAATGGAAGGTAATTATATTATAGTTGATTTTAATGGCACAACTCATGTATTAATATTGACAAAGACCAAAGAATTTTTGGAAAGTGTAAAACCAAAGGGCTGTCCATTTTATGATTATTCAATGTTTAATCTGTTAAGCGATTGGATACAAATGTACTCATGGCAAATGGAAAGAAATAAAAGAATTCCACTTGTAGAATTTGTAAAAGAAATAAGAACAGACGGAACACAGATTTATAAGGATTCAATGATAAATATTTTGGAATTATAGATTGCATGATACCTAATGAAAGAACGATTTCTTAAAGAGAAAGGATGATAAATATGGCAAAGAAAATTAAATATGTAATAGGAGTTATTGGCGGTAATGATAACGTAAATACGATTAAATATGTAACAAGCATTGATACAAATACAAATGTTGCAAAGTGGGAATCAAACAAGGAAGCAAAGGTGTTTGATAGTAAATCTTATGCAGAAGATATTGCTTTTGGCTTGTGTGTAAATGGATATGGTGCAGTTGTGATGATTAAACCAGATTATATTGCACTCAAAAATCCTGAAGATTATGTAAGAAAAATGACAAATGATACATGGATTAGCGGAATTCTTCAAACACATAAGAACGGAACTGTAGAATATTGGGAAGGTTTTAATCTTTTAGAAGAAGAGGAAAATGCAATATGGAAGATACTTGAAAAGCATGGCACAGAAGGTTGTTCAAGTTGTGGGAGTCGAGAAGATATTGCAAAAGATTTTGTTTAAAGGAGAGCGAACAATATGATGACAAGAGAAAGATTTGCAGAAACAAATTGGAAAATGACTTATGAAGAGTATCAGAAATGTGATTGCACAGAATGTGAAAGAGAAAAATGTATTCACAGAGATGCATATAGAAGAGTTCCTGAAATTGATGGTGGACTTAACTTATGTCCGAATTTAAAAGGAGAATGATAAATGGACAAGAGAAATCTTGTTCCTTTGTTTTTATAAAAAGGAGGACTTGTGATGTTACGGTATGGAGAAAAATTAGATTTAGACAAAAATCTTTGGGGCGCAAGAAGCTTGCAAACGGAGAGCAGCGTGTATGGGTCGAATGTGAAGTAGAAGATTGGACAAGCTATAACAGACCAGAAAGCCAGGGCGGAAGTTGGATTCTTACACAGAAAATGAAGATAATCAGAGAACTTACAGAGGAAGAAGTCGGTAACATTTTGCTAGATAAGGCGACATAATTATTTCAAATAATACAATGGACATATAATATAAAAAATGCGTGTTTCATTGGAAAGGAAAGGTAAGATATGAGTAGAAAGTATGATATTAGAATTTGTAAATGTGGACGGATTCATGCTATCCCAAATGAGAGGATTGAAAAGGCATTAGATGCTGATAAAAACTTCCTTCTTATTTGTGCAGCATGTGGAAATGCAACTCTGATTGGTGCAGATATTTCGCCTGATTGGGACGATCCATCAAAAGATTGTTATGAAATGTATTCGGCAGATTTTTCTTCATACGAAGATAAAGTAATCAATACAGATACATTTAAGGAAAATGAGAAAGAAAAGGCAGTAGAAGAAATTTTTTACAGTCACGGGATTAAAGTTCCTATGAAAACAGGTCAGTATGCAACAGACTACTTTAACGGCAGATTTTCTGATAGATGGTATCCTGATTTTTATAAAATTCAGAGAACGGATATTACAGTAAAGGAAATCATGGACTTTATTGATGAATATACACACGACAGAACTACAGTAAATATGAATAGATTCATCAATGAAACACCCGACGATGTACTTGACGAGTTATCCAATTATCTGATTGATGGGTTAGATTGGAAGGGAACTAAATTTGAAAAAGAGTGACATAAGTAAGAAATTCGCATTTCAAAAGTAGATTGGAGGAAATTTTATGGTACAAACAATAAAAATATCAAGCGAGGAAATGAATTTAATTAATGATTTACTCAATCTTACAGGAGATGAAATTTATCAGAAATATGGATATAAGAGAGATGAAACAATTACGCACACCGCAAAATTTCCAAACGGAATTGAAGCAGATATTAAGTTAGTACTTTGTGAAGAAGCTCCATATACAGAAGGTGTATTATTCCATAATGGATTTGAACTGACATGCACAGAACCAGATTGTACATATGACGGTGAATGGAACTTTGAACATAATGGAATTGAATACACTGTTCTCGTGGAAGTAGAAAATTGAAGAAACTAAGATTTTAAAAGGAGTAAAGAAAATGAGAGATTTAAGACCAGGTGATGTAGTTCATTGCCAAGGAATTGTATGTACAATTAAAGAGATTGTATGGCAGGAGCCGTGGGAATGGAGAGAGGCATATTATTTAGAGTTTCTTGATACAAACGGAGTTTATAGGTCGTGGAAACAGAATTATGATGGCGGCTATGCGGATCTGGTAGATTAAGACAATAGATAAAATGGAGGTGTAGAGTATGGATCATATAATAAGACAACGATTACATGAGCTTTACGATTGGCTTCAAATTTGTAAAGAAATGTGTGAGCTTTATGGATATGACGTGAATGAAATAGCTAAAGATGAAATTATCAAAAAGAAAAGAAAAATCCGTGATATCTATAAACAAGAAAACGAAAAACCAGAAAGACATATTGTGCATGATAATGGAATTGACGGGTATATTGAATTACTTCAACTTCCAGAAGAAATCACTACAAGGGAAACAGCGGATGAATGGTTTCAATATAATAAATATATGGAATATGTTCCTTCTGCATTTGATTGCACAGGACAGAGATTTACGAGTTGGTACAAGCTTGTTGAAAGAAACGGAAGATGGTGGGCTTACCATTGCATTTCGGTTGATGTGTGAAAGGAGAGAAATATGAATGTATATCAGCATATTACTTTTATTGATGGAAGCAACCCGTATATTTGTAAAACAGAAAAAAGCTTCAAATGGATGAAAGAGCATTATGTTCTTGAACCACTCGCAAAGAATTTTTGGAAGGCAACCTACAAAATCTCTTATTTGGTGGTTGGGTTTGATGATAAAAATAAAAATGCAACATTTAATAGAAGTTATAAATCGAAGTCTGGTGCATTAAACGCAATCAGAAAAGCTTTAAGCGAAAATAAATTTGAAGTAGTTACGTTACGGAGAGAAAAGGTGTATTTGAATAACGACGATAGTCTTGAAATTTCTTCAAGTACGCCAATTTGTCATTGGGAAGATGGAAAGATGATAAAACAGGAGGCGATTTTATGAGAGAAATTATGAACTATATCATAAACAATATGCGCGGAAAACATAAGGGAGATATTGAGGATTATGTTCATGATTGCTATGATGATGGGTCTATCACGGAAAGAGAATTCGATGATTTATGTAAATGGATTGATACGGTTTATGAACCGGTTTTGTCATGGCGATGAAATAGCAATTCCAAAAGAGAGAATAACATAACGAGATAGATAAAAGCAGAGAACGCCATCTCTGCTTTTTCTATAAATACATACAAGGAGGTGTGTAGCTATGCCGTACATGAAATACGGAAACTGGTATATCCCAGGATGCAGCATTGCTTTTCCAACAGAACGAGAAGCCTGGGAATATATCAATGAATAACAAATGGGGCAATGGAAATTCCATGTAAGTCCCCAACTCCTTGAGTAGTTATTATAACAGAAAGTGAGAGCGATGTAAATGAATAAAACAGAATGTGAAAATTGTAAAAGAGTTATGGAAGAAGGAATTCGAAATGCAAATCAGGCGATTAAAGAATTTACAGAAGCAAATGAAACCGATAACAGAGTGCATTTTGAAACTTTACGGATGAAAGCTGAAAATCACAGAGGATATGCAGAAGGTATTCTTCAGACACTTGTATGTATTGGTTTTAAGCATGATCGGATGAGAGAATTAGAAGATTTACTCGGGATTTAGGAGGAACGGAAATGGAACATTGGGAAAATGATTATGAAGACAAAATCTTATCATATCAGGGAATAGAAGCAGGATGATTGTGTGAGAGAAGGAAAATAATATGAGATATCTAACATTTTATTCAGAATATCCGATTTATGAACCAGCAGAAGGTGGTTATTATTATGCTGGAAATGAGGTTACTAAGTCAAATCGAATGTCTAAGCGGAAATGTAGAACTGAATTTGAAAAGATCTGGAAGGAATGCTTGAAAGAAAACAGAGAAAATGGATTTAAAGATGATCTATCAAATTATAAAGAGATCACGCAGTTTTATATTTATCCATGGATTCGTTTAGGAGATACAGAAATTTGCAGAGAAGGATATTTAATAGGTGAAGGTGAAAGTATTGTAATTGAACGGAAACTTGGAAGTCAAAGAAAAGGATGGGAGCTTTATTGTTAAGAGATAGCAATTTCAAAGGAGAAAATAATATGAAAACATGGTGTGTTGGTTTTGAAAATGAAGAATTAGGTATATCTGTAGACGCAAAAACAAAGGAACAGGCAGTGAAAATTGCGGAAAATCCTTGTAACTGAAAAGAAGAGAAAAGTATTTTCTGTATATGAATTTCAGGAAAGGAGATAGTTTTTATGAAAAAGAAATATTACGCAATTACAACGGAAATGGTTTTTAAGAAAACGATATTAGTCCCAATTGAAGAAGTAGAAAATATTGAACAGGCAGAAGAAATAGTAGATGCTGCTGTTGAAGATTGCACAATTATCTTGCTTGATGAAGATGCAGAGTGTAATACATATCCAAGTGAATATGCAGATAAGAACGGAATGTATGAATTGACAGAAGATCAGGCAGAATGTTATCAGATTATTTGTGAAAATTAATGAAACAAGATTTTCATTTGAAGATTGGAGGGGAAAAATATTATGAGGAAATATGAAGTTATTGAGGATAATGGCGGTGGGTTAACTTTAGTTGTTTTTAATAAAAATGGTAAAGTCGATTATTTACATAGCGGATATGAATATGGGAAACATGGAAGGTTAATATGTGATTTAGAAGCATTAAAAAATGGAGATAATCCAGTTACGGATTGGGATGGTAATGAAGATAATCCACAAGCAGTATATGATAACATAGTATCTTTTGAATATGGATGGGAAATTGTGGCTGACAATGATGGCATGTACCCTGATAAAATGGGATGTGCTGCTTGTTTTGAATTTGGAATAAAAAAGGAATAGAGGTGTTGTATGTGGAGAATAAAAAACAAGTAGCAATATACATACGTGTAAGCACACTCGATCAAGTCCGTGAAGGATATTCTTTAGATGCACAAGAAAAAACGCTTAGGAAATGGTGTGAGGAACGGAAATATAATGTTTATGATTTGTATGCAGACAAAGGAATTTCAGGAAAGGATATTGAACATAGACCAGATATAAATAGATTATTATATGATGCAAAAAATGGGAAATTTGATTTAGTTTTATTTTGGGCACTTAGTAGATTTACAAGAAGTGTATCGGATTTATATTCGACAATGGAAAAATTCCAACAATGGAATATATCTATGGTTTCATATACTGAAGCTTTTGATACATCTACTCCAATGGGTAGAGCAATGATTGGCATTGTTGGTGTATTCGCACAGCTAGAAAGAGAATTAACAAGTGAAAGAGTTAGTGCAGCTATGGCAGAGAGAGCCGCACAAGGAAAACGTACTTGTTCTGAAATATTAGGATATGATTTAGATGGAAAGGATTCATTTAAAATCAATAAAAAAGAAGCAGAATATGTGCGTTTTTGTTTTTCTGAGTATTCGTTAAGAAAAAATTTATCAGAAGTTGCGAAAGAAGCAAGAGAAAGAGGATTTAAAGGTAAGAGAGGCAAAGTCCCAACAGCTTATAGTGTTCAAAAAATTCTTACACGAACACAATATTGTGGGTACAATATTTTTTGTGGAGAAACTTATAAAGGAAATTTTGAGCCAATTATAGATGTTGAAACATATAATAAAACTTTATCGTTACTTAAACGACAAGGGAAAAATGTTGGTAGGAGAAGAATAAAACCATTAATAAAAATTGAGACAATGAAATGAGGATTTACTAGGAAAGAGAGGTTTTTATATGAGAGGAATACTAACAGATAGCATTCAAGAAAAAGCGGTGGCATTCTTGAATAGAACAATTTCACAAAAGGAACTTAGATTATATCCGTATATAGACTATTCAATAAAAAATGCATGTCAAGGATGGAGCTATTCAAAAATGGATGAAGAAGAAATTGAAATTCTAAACAGATTATACGATGAAAGACATATTATTTATTCGCCTGAAAAAATAATTGTAACTAGAAATTTTTATAATTATATGCAAGATGTGTTAGCGATGGGATATGTTGAAGAATTTATTTAGCCATAAGAAACGATGATTTCAGAAACGAAAACGGAAAGAGAAAAGAGAGGAAACAATTATGGAAGATAATGTTGTCTGCGTGATTGCAACAGAAAAGCATACTGGATTTATAAAAACATGTACAAGCTGTGATAGAGAGAATGCAAATCATTATACCAAATATTATAGAAGTATAGGTTATAATTCTCGAACTGTAACTTATGAAGAGCTTGAACAGATCCACGAAAAAGAGAAACAAGAAATTGATGATCGGAGGATACAAGAATGGTTGTTGGCGATTTAGTTTATAATGATGATTTTGATTGTAATTGTAATTATGATATTTATGATTGCTCAGACGGAAAGCAATATGGTGATGGAGCAGAATTGGTTTTTTGCACACAAAGAGACGGTTTTAATAAACCATTGGATCGTATTCTTGATATGAAAATAAAGTCTATCACAACACAAGATTCTACCATTGTAATAGAAGCAGCTAAATGAAACGTAGATTTCAAAATTAGGAGTGATAGAAATGAAATATATAGAAACCGAAAATCTCCTTTATGAAATAGATTGGGGAAATGGAAGAAAATTCAAATGCAATTCATATTGGAATGATGATACTTCTTTTGCATTGGACATTGGTGATGGAGAGTTGATTGATAAAGATGGAAATTCATATTTTATCCACTGTGAATACAATTGTGATAATGGAATATGGTATTATATTTTTGAAATATGGTTTGAAAATGATAGTTGTAATATTTATGACATTCCGGAGACTAACAGAAGCGAATATCTTTCGGAAACAGAAATTGAAGATCTACGAGGAATTATTTATAACTTATGCAAGGATAAAATAAATCTATGAAAACAAATTTATGTGGAGGAAAGCAATATGAAAGTATTTTATTTAGCACAAGAGAATTTCGGATGTGTTGTCTATGCAGATAATGAAAACGATGCATTTGAAAAAATGAAATGTCAAAGAAAAAAATTATTAGAAACTTTAGGATTGCCATTAGATATTACACGATGGGGAATTGAGGAATTTACACCGGACTTATATGATGGTGTCTTATGTTTTTATTAGAATGAAATAGAAAATTCAAAATTAGGAGTGATGATAATGAAAAGAGAAACGGCAGAAAAAATTGTAAAAAATTTTTTTAATCAGATGAACCCTGAAATGTGGAGCGGAAATGGAAATAGACCAATATCATTTGATGACAGAGCTTGGCAATATCCATTAACAAACGAAGTGAATCTTGAGATTACATTTGTTAATAACGAAGAAGATGGATGGTGTCATTATTGTGATTTAGTATACGCATCTGACAACGTTTCGTTCGATATGTTAAGCGGGTATGGAATTGATTCCGTACAGAATATTATTGATACAGTGTTGGATTTATGCAGAGATTATGAGTTGTAATGAAACGGAAAGTATCAGGAGGAAAACATTTGAATAAGGAAGAAAGTTTGGCTTTTTTACAAAATTGTATAGAGAAAGCAAAAAGAGCAACAGCACAGGATATTCAATTCTATAAAGAAGTTTATGACAGAGAATATGCTTATAAAGAGAAAGGTTTTGAGAACAAAGGAGATAAAAAATGAGAGGAATTACATGTGCATTAATTAGTTTGACATGTTGGTATATGAGAAGTCATATGTCAAGAGTTAACTTGACAATTAAAGGAGCTTTAGCGATTACAGCATTTGGTATGTTGCTGTGTGCGATTGTATTTATGGCGTTTGGAATATAATTGAAACGGAAATTTCATTAAAAAAAGAGAGAATAAATATTTAACGGAACGATTTTCTTTATTGATTGTTGACATGAATTGGAGGTTGACTACTATGAATGAACTTGATAAATTATTAGTAGAAGTCGATAAAATTGAAGACGATGATAAGTGGTTAGAAGCAGAGCATGATACAGTCCAACAATATTGTGAAGATAAAAATTATGAAATGACAGAAGACGAAATGGAAACCATTCGATCGAGAGGATTGGAAGAGTCTTTTGAAAGTTGGATAGAATTTAATGAAATGATGGAGGAATGATTATGAAGAAGTATAGTGTGACATTTACAACATATGAAGAATATGAAGTAGAGGCAGAAAATGAAACTGAAGCACTTAGAATAGCGGAAGGAAAATTGGAATCTGATAGATGTATTCCAATAGCAGATACTCATTATGATGAAAGTGATGTTGAAGAAATTGAGGAGTAAAATATGGAAGAATATATCTTAGATGAATGCAGAAAACATATTCTAAAATTTCATAATATGTCTGATACAGAGATTTATAATTGGATGTGTGATAATTATAAAGGATGTAGAGATTATGAAATGATACGGAGATGCAGTTTCGTAATATTTAAGGAAAGCAGGTGACGAAAAAGTTATCTGCTTTTTTAGTACAACAAGACAGAGAATAATAAGATAGGGTTTGATAAACTAATAAATTAAAAGATTGGAGGAATTGAAATGTTTACAGAAGAATATTTTTCAAAATGGTTTGATATTATTTCAGAACATGATGCAAGAACATTATGGAATGATGGAGATAGAAGTTTTCTCGTATTGAACATAGAAGATGGCACAGATAGATATGCAGATTGCTTTGAAAATTTTGAAGAAATAAAGAGAAGTTTTCCTGATGCTTTATTTGGATTGGACAAAGTAAAATAGCAATGAAAACTTCTCATAAAAAAAGGAGTATGAATATGTTTTATGACGATGATTTGATAATTGGTAGAGTTCCTAAAAAGGTAAAAGAAAGAACAAAAGAAAATATGGAAGTATATAACATGACGTTATATGACGCATTTCAAGAAGCCACTAGGGAATTTGCAAAGACCGGAACAGAATTATGGAAAGCATGGTACTATGATGATTTTAGAAAATTTATTCCTAGTGTATATAATTCTGAATATTTGGATTTTTCGAAATATCCATTAAAATATGCGAGAATAACACAATGAAAAGCACATTTCAATGAGGAAAAAATCATGGATATTATAAAGAATTGGTTCAAAGATAACGGTTATGAAGTCGATGAATACGAAGCCATACTACAAGCGAAAACAGATACAATTTTATTCCTGGTTGTAGAACCACATAGCGGAACAAATGGAAAATGGATGTTAAGAGTAGCTGCGTTGGTATCTTTTGACAGATGGGCGAATTCGACAGCAGTTGAGGAATTCTTTGATACGGAAACAGGATTGCGTAACTATTTAGAAAATAATCAACTTTACATCTATAAAGATGTATTGAGAAGTTTGTCGGAAGAATATGAGGAAATGTATAGAGTTTATGAAGATTACTATAAATGAGCAAATATCGAATTTTGCACAAACTTATCCCACAAACTTAAAAGCTTCTTCGAATGAGGCGCTGCTTTTTATGAGGCGGTACAGGTTTGCAAACTGTTCCTGCTTTAGCTGCTGCTTCAAGGATGCGTATCCCTCTTCGAATGTGCAGTAGTTTCCAGAATGCATACAGCACAAATAGTGGACCAACGACATGATCAGCCAATACCTTTGGATTCCCTGACGGGATCGGATTTGATAACTATCCAGCGCAAGTTTACTTTTGCTCTGCCGGAAAAATAATTCAATCGGCCACCGTTTCGTATAGGTGTCCAGGATCTCCTGCGTGGATAACTCTGCATTTGTAGAGAGAAATACACGCAATGCTTTGGGATTCCCAAATCCATCCTTCGGATAGCTGAGGATCACCGCTGCATTTGGAATGCCATTCAACTCCCCTTCATAGCGGTATACATAGAATTCACGGCTGCCAACGGTCACGAGGCTGACATCCGGGTCTGTTTTCCGCAAATGAAGGGCAAATGCACTGGCTTTTTGACGGATCCCGCATGGATAAAGGATTCGGTTGGTCTTTAATGCCCCAACCGTATAGAATCCTTTCCGAATAAAACGGTCCATCACTTTTGCAGTAGTATACCAGCTGTCACAAAGAAAGTAGGAAATGACCGGCGCAGCGGGAAGTTCTTCCGCGATCTCCTGTACAATCTGGATCTTTGATCTTGATTTATCGTACAGGATGACTGCATAATTCAGGGTAATCCCGTTGCAGGAAAGCATAACGGAGACAACCTGATGCCCATAATCCTGACAGCCTTTTAAATGTGATTGATGAAAATACGCAGCTTCGATTGGATGAACCGCCTGTGACGAAGGCCGGGTATGTGAAGCAATCGTATCATCCACAATACAGTAAATCGGTTGTCCGGAACGCTGTGCTTCCCTATAAATGGCTTGGAGGATGCTGCTTTTTAAAACATCCTGCAATGCATCGTCCTTCCATTTTCCGTGATTCAGGAAATAAGCGGTCGTTGTCCTGTGGCAATGGCTGACTTCTTGGAAATCAACTGTTTTTCCCCGGTATCCCCGGAGAAAAACAGACAGGATGATGGTCAATAAGTGGTTCAGATACACATCGGATAAAAATAATCCGAGATTTAATGCTTTCAGGTAATTGTAAATATGTTTGGAATGATGTATACTGTTTGCAACGGACACCCCCTTGTTTGAGTGAGTATGTTGTTTGTTGGTACTTCAATTATACATCCTTCTACAGAGGGTGTCTTTCTTTTGTGCAATATTTTGGATTTGCTCATTTATAGAAGATTAATTATTTTGGTGAGGTGATAATATGTTGAAATGTTTAATTGATGTTTCTGTTCCAGAAGATAGTAAATGCTCTAAATGTTGCTTTTACTGTGATGAAAAAGATAGTTGTGAATGCAGATGCGTTGGACTTGAAGAATGGAAAACAGAAGAAGAAATTGAAAATAATTGTATAGAATGTGAATAACAATATATTTGATCGGAGGTAGATGGTATGAATAAATTACAAGCCATGAGAGATAGAATTGTAGAAATTGCAGAAGAAAACGGATGGGAAGTTGATGTTGAATCAAATGACGGAGATAATTTTTCTTATGAATTTTCTAAATATAGTCCGGCAGGTCAAGATTTCAATTTTGAGGCAGAGATGGAAGATAATAATGTATACGCACTATTAAATAACATTAAAGATTATTATGATAATTATGATTGCAGCTATGAGGCTTATTTGTGGCTAGACAATACAGGGCATGGAACAAATGGCGCACCATATGATATGAAAGATGTTTATGAGGATATGGAAGCGTGCGAGGAAATGAGTCTTGAATTATGGAAATCGTTAAGTGAAGAAGATTGGGAGGAATATTATGAAGATTAAATATTACGAATTAAATTGCGGAGTAAAGGCAACAGAAGAAGAAATTAAAAATGGAGCAGAAAATGGATGTGAAATCAATAGAGGTCTTATTGATACGGAGTATAGTATAGCAATCAAAGCAGATCATTATCCAACTTTTGAAGAAGCAGAAGAGTTTATAAAAGATGATTTGAAAAAATTTGGATATGATGGTGTTTATGGAATTACACCATTATCAGAAGAGGAATTACATTCGTTTTTTGATACTGAAAATATTGATAAATGGAAAGTATTGAGTAAATGAAAACCGCATTTCAAGGAGGTGCTATTTATGATTATGAATAATATTAAAGAACAGATGGAAAGAGCAAGTAATACAGAAGAATTATTAGATCATTTGATTGAAATCATTGAAAACAATGATAGTAGATTTTCGCTTGAATGGTCAGTAGGTGGCGAAACAATTACAATGGAAATTTATGATAAATTAAAAAATATTGGTTATGCAGCGAAGATTTATCCGATTGAATATGATGAGAATGATGAACCAATTAACTTATAAAATATTGCCAGAATAAAATTAACGAAGGAATCATACAAAATAGTGTATGGTTCCTTTTTGTTGGAGAATAATAGAAAAATGAAACAAGGATTTCAGAAGGGAGAATCAAAATATGAAAACAAATGAAAGAAAATATCTAGAAATTAGTACAGCACATTTAAAACAGAAAACACTTGAAGGACTCAGTGCCATGGAACCACCATATACCTATGAATATGAAGAAGGTATTTTTATGAGTGTTCCAGATAAAAACGAAACCAATATCAGTGATATGCCAAAAGATTTACGGATCTTACTTCAGTATGCATGGATAAATGGAATTGACTTGATCCGAATGGATAGAGACGCAGATGTTATTGATGACATTCCGGTGTATGACTGGGAAAAAGAAGCGAATGACGAAAAAGTTAGCAAAAAGAATTTGCTCATGTTTGTCAGATGTATATGATGATGAAGAATATAGAAATAAAACACTTCAAGGTCTTATATTGGCATTCGAATATAATGATATGGAAAAATTGAAATTGGTATTGAACTTACTATGTGGACGGATTGAAAATATGGAGAACGTATATATAAAACAAAGATAATACATAAAAACGGAGATTTAAATAGTATTATAACACAGATAAAACCAAATATGAAAAAGTGGAGGTTATTATATGCTATATACAAAAAGCGAAATTAAAGAGCAAGTATACGAGGATTATATACAAGGAACATTAGAACTAGATGCATATTATTTTGATTTTGATGTTTGTGGTAAGAAAGGCATGTTACTTAAAGCATATGCCGATATTCAAAATACAATTAACAGTGATGAAGTTGTATTGTTACATAATGTGTCTTACAAAGAGAAAGGCGGTTATGTTGAGGTAACTGGAGATGTGGATAATCGTGATTTTGATGAAATTTATAATGAGATGTATGAAGGTAATTATAAAGATTTTCTAGAAAGCTACAATGGAAAAGAAAAAGAAACAGGATTATATAGATTACTTGATTCATCATATAAAAATGGAAAAATTACTGGAACAAAATTGCACTTTATATTATAGAATTATTTTTATAACGGAGGTCTAAATGTATGTATACATATCAATTTTGTTATGATGAAAATGTAGATGGCTATGGGTCGATTCAATTTTGCGCATCAAGTGAAAATGAAGCAAGAAAACTATTCTCAGAATGGAAACATGATAATAAATATAACATTCCAAAATGTGATGTAAGCATTATCTACAATAAAGAAGATCAAGAAGAATATGGCGATGATTATATTGACCCAAGAAACGGAGATGAGAAATTATGGCAAATTTAACACATTTATTCAAGGTAAAACAAAAAGTTAAGTATCATGATCCAGACACAGGTAAATGGCATAATGGAGAAATAAAAGAAACACACTCAGATCATGTAATTGTAGATATTCCGGATATTTCAGATCATTGCTGGTTCGAGGAAGATTTGAATTTGGAATATCTTTATCCAGAATATAATTTTGATGTGTAGAAACAGATAACTATATGTTGTCTGTTTTTTAATTGCAGAAAAGGAGAATAGATTATGAGACAGTCAGATTATACAAAACATAGAGCGTTATCACGACATGAAAGTTATGTAAAACAAAAAGTAAAGTGGAGAGATAAAGCAATTGAATGGCAAGCAGATATGTACAATCAGAATTATTCGATCGAAGAATTATCTAATTGGAACGATTTCTTTGAAAAGAAAGGACGGATGTATGGGCTACTTGTAGAATTTAGAGAAAACGGAATTTGTTAGGGGTGAATAATATGAAAAGAATGTGGAATCAGTATATAACACCTGTTGGAATCAATAATTATAACGGAAATCAGTATCAAGAACTTAATCTAATGAAAGAGAGTACAAGAGGAGCAATTTTAAAAAGAAAGACAATTTACATAAGGATAGCTGGAGATAAAAATACAAAATATCTGACATTCGCAGATTTCGATTTTTCGATTTTTGAAAAGTTATGGAATTTTCCAGACGGTTCACGGATTGAAATTGCTATGAGAAAGGTGGAGGAATAAATGACATTCGAAGAAGCGAAACATAGAAATGATTATAGATTCCGGCTGAATGGTATTGAAGATCTTATTGATGATATTCGGAACAACTGTATGAAAGGTTTATATCCAGAAAACGAGCCATATTTAAGTGAAGCTGTTTTGGAAATCGGTTATATGGATGTGGAAGTAAATATTTATGCATATTGTCAGTGTAGTGAGAAAGCAGTTCCAGAAGACAAGAGACCTGCAATTGATTATTTTACGTGCATTAAAACAGGAGAAGACGATGAAAGCTGGGATCTTGGCGAATATCTTAATTACACTGTTTGTGTGGACTGGAATGCGAATAATTGGGTAGAACAGCTTGAAATGGATATGTTCAAAGCGCTCGATAAGTTTGTAAACAAGAAGGGATACAGTTATGATCATGCAAACAAAATTATAATAGAGAGATGAAAGTCGAATTTGATTGGAGGATTATAAATGAATGAAAAGCAAAGAATGCTAAAATACATTTTAACACATTTGGGTGATAACTTCTGTGGATCTGGTATTGATTCTTATGGACGAGCATATGCATTCACAGATAGTGAAATTGCAGCCAATAGTTTAGAAGAAACTTTATATAATATGGGGTATGAAGCCAGTAAATCATTTCAAGAAAATTCAGAATCCGATTATGTGATTCAAGAACAAATTATAAATGGCGGATGGTATAAAAGATTTGTCCAGCGTTGTGTTATAAAAAATATTCATCAAACGGAGGTAAAGAATATGAAAACAGATAAAAAGTATATGATGATTGTAACAGAAGAAGATGACAGATACGATACAGAAGATGGATATGATTGTGATTTTTATACAGAGCATCCATGGGAAGGGAATTTAATTGATATTGTGTATGGCAATAACATTGATGAGTTGCGGGGTAATGGCGAAAATGAAGGAATGTTTTATATGTTATATTTAGCTGAAAACGGAGAGAGAATTGGTTATGGATGTGTTGATTTTGACACTATTGAAGAAACGATTTTGAGATATGAACTAGAAAAATGTAAAGATATGAACACTACATGGACAAAAGATGATATTATAAATGCATTGGTCGAAGATGGTATAGAACCAACCAATGTAAATATTGCAAAAGTTATTACAGCGGATTTTGTTCAAAATTTCAAGGATAGAATTATTGAGCTTGGAAATGAGATGATTTCGTGGCAGGTCAGTGATGTTTTTAAAAAGAAGGGAGAATAATTATGGTAAACAAATATGATAACATACAGGACACAACAGATAAAATCTATGAATTTTGCAAAGACTACATTTTTGAGCATGGTTATGCTCCGTCTTATGACGAGATTGGAAAAGGTGTTGGAATTAAAAGCAAAGGCACTATCCATTGTAATATGCATAAATTATTGAAAGAAGGTAGAATTGCAACAGATTTAAAAGAACTTGCGTCCAGAGGATTCCGTATTTCTGGTTATATTATCATGCCGATAGGTGTAGATAAAAGATGAGTAAGACAAGAGAAACGCCATGCTTATACTATATTTGTGCAGGATAATGTAGTAAAGGGAGAGAAGCAGATCACAATCATTATTGTCAACATTGTGATAAGTATAAATCACGAGCAAAAGTACGACACATCAATCAAAAGAAAGAAAAATTGAATAAAATCAGAAAAGAGAAACGTTATTAACCGGTACAGAAATGTGCCGGTTTTTTGTTGCAAAGAAAGGAGAATGTATGAAAAGAAAAACGTTCAAGGAATATTGTCAAACAGATGTGCGTAAGTTCGAGAATTTAGAAAAGAAATGGCACCCAACACAAACAAGTATAAGAAAGAAGTTGATAAGATATGTAGAACTATATGGATATGATTTGTCGGAATCAGATATGGAGTTCATCAGGGAGTGGGTGATTGAAAGTGCTTATAATGTTTTGAAATTAAATCATCAGTTCGATGAAGAATTTAAAAGCCAAAACAAAAATATGGAAATTTCAAAAGAAGAGTTAGAGCTGATATTTCCGTCATACATTTTTGAATAGTTGAATTCTAGGAGGAAGATATTATGTCACTTGAATATGCCGTTGGATACTATGGAACCTTTGTCGCAATTGGAGTCATTATTATTATAATTATTGCTGCAATTGCCGATTTATGATTGGAGGAATAAAATGAATGAAAGAGTCCAGACAGGCTTAGAGGAAGAAAAACTTAAATATAAACGAAAAATCGAAAATATTATGAAAGGGAAGTCTAAGAATCTACAAGACTTCCTTTTATATATGCATGATTTATCAGAAAAGACAAAATATGTTTACATGTGTGATGTATTAAAATTTCTAAAGTTCACAGAAAAAGAAAAAGAAGAAGATCTTGAACTGAGAGATTTTGTATCCTATATGGCAAAAATACAAGATAAAGACAATGGATTAGAAACAGTTTCTTCTTATCAAATTGCAGTTTATTCTGCACTAAAACTTTTTTCAAAATGTATGTTTGCATATAAAATTTTTTCGAAAAATTATATGGAAGAAATTGCGAAGCCAAAAAAGAGAGAGCAACAGAGAACAATAGAAAGAAGAGAAAAGAGCTATTTGACACTAGAAGAAACACAAACGTATCTTTATAATGTTGATCATAAGCTAACAGGAAAAACAAGAAAACCATCAGCTATTTGGTCACAAAGGGATATTGCAGTCATAAAACTTTTCCTTTCTACAGGTGTGCGTTGTGCAGCGTTATCTAATATGGATATAGAAAACTTAAATATGGATAAAGGAACTTTGATTGTAACAGACAAGGGGAAAAAAGTTCATACATTCATTTTAATTCCGAAAGTTTTGGATGAATTGCAGAAATGGTTATCATACAGAGATCAACTTGTAACAGTATGCGATACACCGGCTCTATTTCTTGGGAAAACCGGGAAGAGATTGTCAACAAGTGCAATTTCAGATATTACAAAAAAATATGCTTGTAATATAAAAGGAAAAACAATTAGTCCACATAAACTAAGGGCAACATATGGTACTACATTGTACAACGCAACGGGTGATATTGTGCTTGTACAGAAAAATTTACATCATGCATCAATTAATACAACGCTGTTATATGTAAGAGGAATGGAAGAAAAAGCACAAAAAGAATCTGTAGAAATCATGAAAAATATTATCTAAACATCAACGAGGCGGTAGACTTCCTGTTTACCGCCTTATATAAGAAAGGAAATTATTATGGTACAAATTTTAGAATTATTCGGTGGAATTGGAAGTCCACGGTGCGCATTACGGAATATCGGTATTCCTGTTAAATCAATTGATTATGTTGAAATTGACGAAGCAGCAGTCAGATCATATAATGCAATGTTCGCAAAAGATCTTTCGTATAAAACGCAAACAGTGGTCGGATACAATCTTCGTCCAGATATTCTGATACATGGTTCTCCTTGCCAGGATATGTCTGTCGCTGGGCATCAAGGCACAGCTACTGGAAATGGAAGAACAAATCATGGAGCTGGCGCAGAAGAAGGGTCTGGGACAAGATCGAGTCTTATGTGGGAAACAATTAATATTATTAAACAGATGGGAGAATGGAAACCAAAATATGTGATTTGGGAAAATGTTAAAAATGTCAGAAGTAAATATATGGTGCATAATCACGACAGATATATGGAAGAATTAAGTAAACTTGGATATACAAGTACATATGAACTATTAGACGCAAGAGAGTTTGGTATTCCACAAGCAAGAGAACGCTATTTCACTGTAAGTTGTTTAAAAGGAAAGAAATTTGATTTTTCTGATTTGATTAGAACGCCAATGAGAGATATTCACGAGTTTTTGGAACAGAAAGTTGATCCAGTATATGAGGTAACACAACCGAGCATTCTGGAATGTATTGGCGCATCCGGAATTAGAAGAGCAACTGTAATTGACCAATATGCTTATACAATCACGACTCGCCAGGATCGGACACCTGCACAGGTAATTGACTTACATAATGGAAAGTATAGATATCTTACAGAAAGAGAATGCTGGCGACTTATGGGATATACGGATCAGGATTATGAAGCAGCTGCATCTGTACAACAGAAACGAGGAAGATATAAAATAGCATTATATAAACAGGCTGGCAATAGTATTTGTGTTCCAATTTTTGAAAGCCTGTTTAGAAAAATTCTGTTGGGTGAAACTGCATAGAAAAACTATGTTATTGCTGAGGAATATGATATAATATAAATAATTATATAAAAGTTGGAGGAAAATAGAATGGGAGAATATTATAATACAATTATTTTACGACATGCTGAAGGATCTTATACGAAAAAGCAATTCAAAAATTACTCTGAAGGAGATTGTATTTATGGACCAAATACTGATCCAGAAGAATTAAAACGATGGACATACGATCAGCTCAATGAAGCAAAAGCAGAATTGGCAAAATATAAATGTACATATGACGAGCATTCTGATTGCGTTGATGTAGAAGAATATGCACTTGAATATTGTGACACAAATACAGATGGAGAATTTGTGAATGGTTCAGATTACGATTTAGCGGAAAAAGAGGAAGTATAATATGTCAAAACCTATGAGTTATTATGAAGAAAAATATATTTATACGCATGAAGCAAAAGAGACAAAGAAATGTCCAATGGGATGGGATCAATCATGTTATAGTTGTATGCATTGTTTTCCTGGACATTATGAGCAGCCAGATGACTATAATGGGAAAGACGTTTGCATGGAATGCGAACGGTAGCTGAAAGAATTGTTTCATGAGAGGTAGGCTATTATGAAATGTCAATATATAGGAAAAAACGAAGAACACGATTATAGAGAAGCATATATAACCTATAATTCTAATGAAGAAGAGAAATTTAATAAAATGTATGATATTCTTTGTGACAAAGGATGGAAATTAGAGTGTGAAGAAGAGTGTGCTGGTGTAGCTGTTTGCAATAAAGAAGAATATGATATGTTTTATTCTGATTACAAGCAAGCGAAAGGAGCTATTAAAAATGCCTGAATTAAATTTCGACAATATTGAAGAACTGTACGATGATGGAAAAATATCCCTGAGAGATGTTTATTCTTATTGTGGATCAGATCTCGATATGTATAATTTTTTATCATGTCATTGCGGATATGGAGAAGAATTGATTGAAAGGAAAATGAAAGAAGTATCCGGCAGCGATAATGCCTATTATAATGTTAGCGAAGATCGATGAAGTTTGTAAGATAAAATTTATTTGGAGGCGGTATATATGGAATTGGCAGATTTGAAATTTGATGATGCAATATGGGAAGGCTCCGTTGTAATTACAACTGATGATAATGTGCTTAGAAAAGAAAATATTTTATACCAAGGATTGATTGAAGGAATTGGCGACACAAAATTTTCTGTGCCGGAAAAATATTGGAATATGAAAATAATTTCTATTTATCCGGATGTAGATAATGGAACCGCTATTTTAATTGTAAAAGTAAAATAATTTTTTGAAGTGGAATTGTCGTAAGGCAGTTCCTTTTCTGGTATAATAGAGAATATAATATTGAGGTGATTATATGAAATATCCAAAAGAAATATATTTGGACGGTTATACATATGTACAAATGTACGAACATGAAAAAGGTGGAATGTATTATTATTCAAAAGAAAATCCAGATCTAGTTACGAATACTTGTATAAGTCTATATCCAGATGGAAAACTTACATTTTTATGGAATGGAATTGAACAAAATTATGGAAAATATGACATTATAAATAACAGAAAATTTGAAGAATAATAAAATGAAACCAAGTTTTCATGAAGAGGAGGATACTTTTATGAAATTGAAATATATTCAGTTGCTTATAATGATAAGTATAATAATGGATTTTCTAAAATAGAACCGTGGATTATAAGCGACTTTGGAAACGATTTAAAGAAGTGTAAAATCAAGGCAAATGAGTTAATTCGGCAATGGTGTAAAAATGTTACAATTTTTAAATACAATAAACTACCAGAAATTGTAACTTGGGATTATGTAAAATCACATCAAATCTAAGATTTAATTTTTATGATAGGAGATGATTATTTTTGAAAAATTTCTTTAAAGATAAAACAGATAGAGAGTTGAAAGAGTTATGGGGTAGAGTAGAACGTAATTATAAGAGAAATCTTGATACATTAAAATAAAGAGGTACTTATGAATAATAGAAAATATAAATGTGATTTTGTGACAGTTGGAAATAAAACATATCAGTTCGTAAACGGAAAATTAAAATGGATTATCAAATGGTAATGAAATTTAACTTTCAAAGGGAGAGAGGAGATATTTGTGAATATAATTCGTAATTTGAAAGTTGATTTAGATAGAATAGAACTTTTTTCAGATATGGGATATGAATATTATGTAGACGAATACAAGGACTTAACGGTAAAACATTTAAAAGAATTATTTTAGAGTGACGGTTTTAAGTGGGTGTATTTGCATAAGCTGGCGTTGACATGACGAGGTAAAACGAGTGCAAGTCTCGTAAATCGGAAACAAGCCGACAGAAGTAAGAACAGGTTCGAGTCCTGTCGCCCACATTTTTACTGGAGGTATGTTTATATGTCGAAAATTGTATTGCAAACACAAGACAGAAATCTTATAGATAATATCTTCGAGCATCCTGATAATATTTTCAGTGTACATTTTGTTGGATATGAAGATACTGTTTGGTGTAAGTCTATTTCAGAAATTTATATAGCATTAGAACAGTTTAAGCAAAATGAGTTTGTTAAAATAGATGAAAATGCTGAATTGATAGCATAGAAAGTGAGGTAGATATTATAAAAGCTGGAGACATTGTAAAATATAAAGAGATAGTCGGAACAGTTATTCATATTGGTGGAGATTTTGCTTTTCGTCCTATCAATTGGGATGCATCTAATAATTTAGATATAATAACTGAAGATTATATAGAAGAAACAACACACGAAGAAAAAATCAAATTGATCAAAGAAGAATTTCCATGGGGTAGAGTAATTGATATACATTGCATTGATAATTATCAGATTGTTGAATTTGAAAGAAATTTTACAAATAAACTTTTATGGCATGGATATATTGATTATAAGGATAGTAATAAATCTTTTGAGTCCTTAAATTCTGCTTTGATTGGTTGTATGAACATTAGACAACAACATGAAAACAATTAAATTAGTTAAAATTATACATAACGAAAATAATGGGAAAGAATATGGAGAAAATAGTGCATTATTCATCGAAGAAATAAGTGAAAATGTAGCAGTATTAAGATATAAGGATTTTCAGTTGACTGATGCAGCGACAGAATTAAAAGTTAAAATGAAGTCATCTAATATTGATGAAGCTAAAGTTGATGCAGAAAATTACTTGAAAGAATTATGGGGTAGAGTAGAACGTAGTTACAAGAGAAATCTTGGTGCGTTGAAATAAGAGGTATTTTTATGAATAATAAAAAATATAAATATGATTTTGTGACAGTCGGAAATAGAACGTATCAGTTTAAAGATGGAAAGCTAAAATATGTAATTAAATGGTGACAAAATTAACTTTCTTTCAGATGTTGAAAAGGAGAATAAATCGTATGGAAATACCCAAGTATATACAGAATAAAATTAAATAACAAAATGAAGCATGTTTTAAAGTTGCAAAGTTAAAAAAAGAAATAGATAATTGGTGTTGTCTTTCTGGATTTGATCCTTATAGCAAAGATTATAAGGAAACAAAAGGAAAGCTCGCAGATGCAGTAGCACCTTTAAACGCAGATAAAATTAGAGAAATAGCAGACAAGATAAAATGACGATTTATTCCTACTTTAAACGGAGAATAATCTAATAGGAAGTGAGGTAACATATATGGAAAAAGAATATAAAGTAGAAGAAACAAAATTTGGAACAAAAACAAGCCATCCGGCATATGGAACGATCATGTTTAATAGAGCTAACGGTTGTAAAAGAAGTTTGTTTGGAAGTAGTATTGAACATAGTAACGTGATTACAATGGAAGTAAAACATGCTGATATAGAACGTGGATTAAATAGAGATTGGGTTTATGGTAAAAGTCCTATTGTAGAAATAGAGATGAGTTATTCACAGTTTGCAGAGGCAATTACATCTTTTGGTCAAGGGAATGGAATACCTTGTACTATTAGATATACAGAAAAAGATGGCAAAATTCCTGAATGTGATTTTATCAGCAAAAGGAAACAGTTCGCTGATGAATTCAAAAGTAAAACAGAAGATACAATGAATGAATCACAGCAGTTAATCCAAGATGTAACCGATTTATTTTCTCAGAAAAAAGCACTAACAAAGGCAGATAAAGAATCTATAATATCTAAGCTTAGAAAATTAAGCATGGATCTTGGATGTAATATGGATTTTATAGCTGATTCGTTTAATGAACAGATGGATAAAACTGTAATGGAAGCAAAAGGAGAAATCGAATCATTCTGTCAGAACAAGATTAATGCTATTGCAAGTGTAGCGTTGGTAGAACACAGGGATGAGATTTTGAAACTTGAAAATCCTGTAGATTTTAAAGAATAGAATGAGGTAAATGAAAAATTGCTTTCATTGTAAAGGATGCGAATAATATGACATATGAAGAAACACAAAAAATCAAACATTTACGAGAAGTGACTTCTGTTATGGTTGAGGAATCATCAAATGGAATTGAATGTACTAAAAATAGATTTGGAAACAGAACTATGGATGGCTGCAAAAATGTAACTTTTGAAAAGATTGAGTTATCAAAAATTGACAATGATATTTCTCATATAAGAAGAGAATATTATGGGAGAAATCTATGGGTAATGTTATGAGATTAAGTTGTTTTTAATATAGAATGGAGATGATTATATGAAAAGAATTAAAATGAAAGATAATACAACAAAATTTGTGTGGGATGGAGATAACTGCGTAGATAAGTACACAGAGATTATAGAACAGTATTATTACGACTCAAAAGAAGAAAGAATGGAACATAAAAAAGAAATGGAATCAAATGGATGGAATGATTCTGGCCAGGTTATGGAAATGGTAAGTGGTTCTTTAATGCCAGGGGCGAAAAATCCTCCGGTACATGTCTGGTTCGGAAGTTATTATAAAACAATTAGAGAGTAGATGAAAGACTTCACTAAGGAGGTGTAGATTATGAGAGAATCAGAAGTGAAAAATATTATAGCTGTGGAGATTTTAGATAAAATGAATGACCAAGGAGGAGCTTCTGTATTAAGAGAAATTTTATTTAATCCAGAAAATAAAATTGATTGGGAAAATATTGGAAGTAACGCTATTCAAAAACATATGCCAGAATTAAAGATGTTTTAGTATGAGAAATTGCTTTCAAAGGAGGGTTTTAAATGAAGAAAATTTTAGTGAACAAAGTTCGCTGCAATAAATGCGGCGATGTTATAGAGAGTGAAACACGACATGACTTTAAATGGTGTAAATGTAAATCCGTGGCTGTGGATGGCTGACATGATTACTTAAAAAGAGTTGGTGTACCAGGAAGCTGGGAGGATTTGAGTGAGGTTAGTGAATAAATGAAAAGATTTGGTTTAAACGAATTAACAGCAGACAATACAAGAATGGTTTCCGAATGTATGTCAAATGATTTATTTGAAGCAGCTCAATATTTTAAAGAGCATTATGCAATGGATCGTGACAAAAACTATGAAGTATACGAAATCGATGGCATATGTGGAGACTATATTATGTTCGGAAATATGCTCAATGATGCATTACTCTTTGAAAATTTAAAAAAGCAACTAGAAGCAGAAGGGTATTATGAATAGATGAAAATTTACTTTCATATAGAAACGAGATGTATTAGATGAACAGAAACTACAAATGGCAAGATCTTCCTTATAAATACGATAGTTTTGGATTTGTTTTTGGATATGATTATCATATTCATAAGTGGGTTTATGATGTCAAATATTATCTAAATGGTGATTATTGGTGCCTTGATCCAGAAGGAACAACGATTCTTCGAAAGATGAATGAACGGGAACTAGGATGGATAGAAAAACATAAAGATCTTATTGAAGAGCGTGAAAGAGAAAATGTTGCGTGGACCAAACAAAAACAGTGTAGAAAAAGAAGTTGCGTTTGCAAGAAATGTGAAAAATACTGTCATTGCTATGGATGCGTAGATAAAATTAATGTGTGTGATTTTGTGCAAGGAGAATAGTATGTACAGAGAAGAAAGATATAGAGACACAGTTGATTATTATATTATAAAAAGAAAGAACAAGAGCACAAAGAAAGAGGAATATCTTAAAGGAATAAATTTGTATGGTCGAGACAATGAAGGTATACTTAGAGTCAAAGAACCAAAATGGATAGAACAGCCTATATGGAAGAGGAAATTGCCTATTGATATCGCTACTGATTTTGAATCTGCAGAAAAAGTACTCAGAGGTCTTAAAAAATATTATAATGATAGTGACTATGAGTATTTTATTGGTAAAATTGTAACAGACTACATTATAAACGAGATAAAATGAAATGAAATGAAAGATTGTTTTCAGAAGGCAGGTGAAATGTTGTGACTGAAGCAGATATTAACAAATATGTTGTCGAAGAAATGGGATATGCAGAAGAGCAAGAAGATAAAATTTCCATTAGGCTTGATTTGTCAAATGGAGAATCTGTAGAAATCTGGTTTGACGAATATAATGATTGTTATACCTGGAGCAATGCCTCCTATGGATACGAAGATACTTATGCAGTAGTACAAGATATTTGCGAATGGCTGGAAGATAATTTATTAGAAGTAATAAATATAGAAACAGTATAATAATTAATATAGACAACAAAAGGGAGAAACAAAATATGGATAATATAATTTATATGTTTGACATTCCGTTATTTACATATGATGGATATGCAGATGTGATGGAAGATGGAACTCAGTATCAAGCACTTGAATGGAAACTGATTGACATGGAAAAATATAACGGAAAATATATTGTGGTTGGTTTTGATGGATCGTTGAGAATTTATGAAGCTGAAGGCGAAAAGTTGTTTGAAGGTTCATTACTTGATTCAAAAGATTTTGTTTGGCATCTGAAAAATAAAATTAAATAAAAGGAAGTAAAAGCATGAACTTAGAAAATATTAGTAAATACATGTGTTTGATTCTCAGACATAAACCAGAAGCAATTGGCATTACTTTGGATGAACATGGGTGGGCTAATGTCGACGAACTGATTGACGGGATTAGGAAAGACAATCCTGGATTCGATCTGGATCATCTGTACGAGATCGTAGAAACAGATTCGAAGGGAAGATACTCTTTTAATGAAGATAAAACACTGATCAGATGCAACCAAGGACATTCGATTCCTGTAGATGTAGAGTTAGAAGAGAAACAGCCACCAGAATTTTTATATCATGGAACTGGCGAAAAATACGTAGTGTCAATCGATCAGATTGGGTTAATTCCAAAAAGCCGGTTATATGTTCATCTTTCAACAGATGTGGAAACGGCTGAACAGGTTGGTAAGAGACATGGAAAAGAAATCGTATATCAAGTAAACTCAGGGCAAATGTGCAGAGATGGATACAAGTTTTTCCTGTCTGTGAATAATGTTTGGTTAACCAAAGAAGTACCAACAAAATATTTAGAAAGGTAAAGTGATCGATATGAAAAATGTAAAAGTAATTACAATGAGCTTTGGAGAATTTAAAGACTATGTTAGAATGGCTTCAAACGGAGGGATAAGATGAACAATAAGGCTATTTGTAGAAAAACCGATGAACATTTTACGGAAGGTAAAGAATATGAATGTACAGCAGCTTATTCAAGATATGAAAGTGCTGTTGTAGATATTCTTGACAACAACAAAGAACTCATTACATGTGAAATAAACGATAAAGATTTTCAATTTGTTTTCAATTAATGAATCAGACATTTCAAAAGGAGAGAACAATGGAAAACTATATGAATGCTCCCATTCAGTTAGAGTGGACAGATAAAGATATATTAGAAGATTTCGATAAATATCATGATAAGAAAGCAGTTTCCAGAAGATTTTGCATTCCCGTGTCTCAAGTAACAGAAATATTAAAACGAAACGGTGTGAAAGAAAAATGATTCCAAAATATTTGGACTATACAGTAACACCTGCAGATTTGAGGAATATGCCAGAAGAGAATGTAATAGAATTAATGATTTTTACGGATCGAGATCGGAAAGATAATGAGAATGCAGAAAGACTGTATCGGTGGTGTATACAAGAAATCAATTTTCGAATGGATTTGAGCGGATCTGAATATGAGCAGTAAGAAAGCGATGGCTGGTTTAGTCATCGCTTTTTTTATGATATGCTGCAGCTCTATAACGGAAACTCGCATCCTGGATTTCTTGCGAGATATGTTCCATTCGATCAATATATTCTGTAACATGTGATGGAATTTTTGTATCCCATTCGTTTTTATCGGAAGTAAGTAGATCATTCGGGGTGCATTCTAATGCTTCACAAATTTTTTCAAGAGTTTCAAAGCGAATACTTGCCATATTACCAGAACAAATTTTTGACACTGATGGTAAAGAGAGATCAGTAGCTTCTGCAAATGCAGCTTGACTTTTATACTTAGTCAATATTAAATGTTGGATATCTAATTTAATCATATTGCACCTCCGTGTCAATGATTATAACATAATTAAATAAGAAAATCCATAAAGATATGTTTATGTAAATAAAGATAAATTGTAATATAATAGCGAAAATAATAAAGATATATTTATATTAAGTATTGACATATTAAAGATATGTTGATATAATGAGTTCAACGTAAGAAAAACAAGAGAGAAAGGAGGAACCGGGTATGGATGTACATTGTGGCGAAATTAAACGTGGTGAAATCTATTGGGTAGATTTCGGGAAAACGAAAGGATCTGAACAAGGCGGAAAACGCCCAGCACTTGTTGTCCAAAATAACATTGGGAATAAACATTCTCCAACAACCATAGTCGTGGCAATCACATCAAAAAGGAAGCCCAATCTTCCTACTCATGTCATTTTGGAAAAAGATGCGTTGAATGGATTAAGTTCCGATTCGTTAGTAACATGTGAACAAATTAAAACAATAGATAAAGCTAGATTGTTGGATAAGATCGGAGAGATTAGTCCCAAAAAGCAAAAAGAAGTGAACAGAGCAATGCAGATTAGTTTACAGACATTATTAATGGAGGGATGATAAGATGATAGAAGCATATGAATACTCTGATTACAACCAAGCGATGCAGAAAATGAAAGAACTTGAAAAAAAGAACAAGAAGTACAAAATTCTTATTTATACAATTGATTATGATCAAAATGAAGAAAGTAAAAAAATAACTACACCTGCAGAAGGGTGTAAGTTAATTAAAAAAGCAAAAACTATTTTCCTTAACAGAGATGAAATAATCGAACATATGCAATTATATTCTACGATACAAGATATCGAACACATCAATCGAGAAGGTATTATGCATGACATTATTTTACCACATTTAAAGGAATGAAATGGAAATATTTACCGCTGGAATATACATGTCAAGAGGTATAAAATGGAAATATAAGGAAAAACAAAATTATAGTAGTACAAACAAATGTTCGAAAACATATTGACAAGAACATTAGTTCGATGTATTATAATTTTGTCGAACAAAATAAAAGAAGGGAATCATACCTGCGTTGGAGCGCATACGGTATGAATCCCTTCCTGTACATAACAAGCAAAACAAGCAATATTCATATGTGTTTAAGGTGTTGGAGCAGCTTAAACGAATAATGGCAATGTCCTGCTTAAGTATCATTATACATATTAATTTGCAATTCTGCAAGTCTATCTTGAGCAGTTCGCTATTATTTCACAATTTCATTAAAAGAGAATAGGAGAATAACAAATACGAAAAGGTGCTTATTATTTTAAATGAAAATAAGAACCTGTATTAAAGTTACCTATTTTTAAAATTAAATAAAGAAGGAGTGATCAGAAAATGTACTACATTATCACAAATGGAAAATATTGGGTGATTGAAAATCCAATACGTCCTGGCGAGTACATGGAATCCACAAAATCATCCAATGCAAAACAGTTTACATTCAAACAGGCTAAAAATCTGTTGAATGCACGTAGCAAAAAACTAGGTTGGATTCGGAATGGATATTCCATGGTTGGAGAGGATGGAAACAAGCCAACAGTTTCTCCTAAAGCAAAAGGGAATGGAGGTGTATTTTTAAATGAAAATGACATTGTAGTTGATCTGAACTTACTCGATCAGATTGAAGATGAGTGTACAAAGTTTTTAAGTTTGGCTGCATGGGATGAATCTGAATTGAGCAACATGTTGGAATCTCTTAGTACATATTTGTCTAAGCTTGATTCAGAAGAGAGTGATATTAAACATGCACTCGTTATTTATACATATAAACATGATGGAAAATTACCACAAGCACATAGAATTGCTAAAATCGGATATCTGTTCTTGCGGATTCTTATTGATCGAGCACATGTGAAAGCATGTATCTATAAACTTCAGGCAATGAAAAATGCATTGACGTACCATTACTCTCTTGGAAAACTGCAAACTGAATTAAATAAAACTGACAATGGAGAATATGAAAACTATAAACCAAGAACTGCAAAATTTGACGAAGCGATGAAAATATTGGAAGGGTAGGGTGAGCAAAAATGAGATACAAATATTTGACAGAGACTCAAAGAGAAAAATTAGAATTTCTTACACCAGAAGAAGCAGATGAGATCCAGCAAACGTATTTAGACAACGACATGCGCGAGCTTAAAAAAATCTGCAAAACTTTGATTTACAAAAAGAAAAAGTCATCTCAAGATTTACCGACACTTCATGATGCAGAACTTGAAAGTTTAGCAGTAGAAGTTTTTCTGTCGAGTTTACTTAAATACAATTCGGATGTCAAATGCACTTTTAAAACGTATTTATATGGAAATATTTGGAGAAAATATTGGACATATACAAGAGATATCGAACGTAAAAAACGCTGTGTTTTTGTTCCAGATATTGACGAAGAGACTGGAAAGCAGAAATTCGATAAAGATGGTAATCCTAAAGAGAAACCTGTATTTGATATTTCCATTTATTCTCAAATTGACGAAGATGGAATGCAGCTCTGGGAGACATTTGTATCTGGGAAAACCGTGGAAGATGTCGTCTTTCAAAATGATCAAGAAATGTCTTCATTAATGAGAGAATATACAAGTAAATTATCACGAGTACAGAGTGTAATTTTACATATGCTTGCAGATGGATTTAATGAAGAAGAAATTCTTCAAAATTTACATATTTCTAAGTCACTCTATAACGATAGCTTAAAAGCTATCCGGAACAACTCAAATACAAGAATACTTAGGAGGGATTATTAATGTTAGATGAATACAGAATCGAACAGATGGGCGTAGGAGCTTATGTTGATAGTATTGATGAGGAAGTTATTACTGTTGATCAGGCAGTCCAGAGAGCGTTTTGTTGGTCAAATGAAATGATCAATAATTTGATTTATAGTACTGTATCTCCAAAACGGATTTACATTCCCAACATTATTCTTGCAGAAGAAAAAAGAGAAGATGGGCTTACTACTACATACGTAGTGGATGGTGGTCAGAGAACAGAAGCGCTCAGACGTTTTGTGTTTGATGGGCATAAGATCTCTAAATCAATCCGGAATAGATATGTGACTTATCAAGGAAACAAACTGGATAAAAATGGAAAACCTATGAGAGATGAAAATGGAAAACTGATCAAAGAAATCAAAACATTTGATCTGGTTAATAAAACTTATAATGATTTCCCACCAGAACTGAAAAAGAGAATGAGATCATGTCAGTTGTCTGCTGCAATTTATCAGGAATGTACTCCAGAAGATACCTGCGATCTTGTCATGTTGTATAACTCTACTATTCCAATGAATGTAAGCCAGAAGGCGTTTACTTACATTGGTACATTTGCGGATAAAATTAAACGGATTAAAGATAATAATCGTTTTCTTAAAGATTGTACGATGCTGAATGAGTTAGACAAGAAAAAAGGCATCTGGGAAAGAGTGATCATCGAATGCGTTATGGCGATGTTTCATTTAGAAGAATGGAAAAAGGCGCCAAGGGATATCTGCAAGTATCTTAATGAGAACGGAACAGAAGAAGAATTTGATACACTGAACAAATACTTTAATATGTTAATTCCTTACGCAGATAAACTCGATCATACAGAAGTAGCTGAATTATTTGTGCCAAAAGATTTTATGGCATGGATGACTCTTATGAAAAGAGCCTTAGATGAAGGAGTTTCACCAGAAAATTTTGGAAAATTCCTGATTGCATTTAATGACATGAAAGAAATCAAAGTCAATGATACTGATTGGATTGAAATAGAACAGGATAAACACACGAAGGACAAAAAAGTAATTCAGCAGAAGATTGATTATTTACATACTTTATTAGTGGATTTTTTACATATTAAAGAGAATAAACCAAATGAAGATGCAGAGAGCGAAAGTATCAAAGACTCATCAGAAAATTCAGAGGGTGAAGAATCTGCAATCATTGGTGTTGATGATCGTATTGATCAGAATGATATTGATTTTGTACATACTCATGTAAATGAGAAAGTAGATCCAGACGACATCGAATTTTACAACGAGTGTCTTCAGAATACAAAAGTGTCTGCAAATGTTTATCAGCAGTGTAAAACAGCGTTAATTGCATTGATGGTTTATGCAGCGCAGAATAATCAGGATCAGGAATTTGAACAGTGGATTGGAGAATATCAGAATGCAGATGATGAATATAGTTCCAATCAGGGTATTAATTTCAGATTCATGAAACGAGATTTCGAAAACTTTCTTGTTGGGAAAGGAAACGCAGCGTAAAGAAAGGAGAATAAAATAATGCAGATGAATATTGATGACATCAAAATTTCAGATCAGTTTCTTGATTCTCATCCATCTCAAGAAAAGATGGAACGATTTGAAAAATATTGGCTTCGTACAAATCATCAAGACAAGTCAATTATTTTGGATAAGAATGGTTATCTCGTAGATGGATATATCCGATATCTTATCATGAAAAGAAATGGTGCCAAAACAATTCGGACAGTATATAAAGGTCAGCCAGGTGCGCTGATCAAAGGTGTTCATATCAATTACGATGGTATTGGTACGAAAGAATACATTTGGCGAGTGCCAAGAGTTAAAGGATGGAGAAAATTCATCAATAATCTGCAGATTGGTGACGCAGTATTATGTGTTACGAAAAAATGTGTAAAACCAGTCAAAGTTACAGAAATTCAAACAGAGAATATTATTGACGGGAGAGAATACAGTAAGGTGCTGATCAACAAAAAGATCGAAATTAAAACGAAATAAAAAGGAGGTGAGACAAATGAAAAGGTTAGGAAAATATTCAGGAAAGGTTTATGAAGAACATGAGATCCAGAATATGGATGAATGTGGAACAGTAATTACAGACGAACAGGCTGCAGATAAGGACTTTATTAAAAAACATCACATGTGTGATTTAGTACAGTGTGTATCATGCTTTGGGTGTCCGACATCGAAGAGTTTCTTCTGAATGAAAGACTGATTTCTGATGCAGAGAATACTACAGAAGGTACAAAGGAAAATAAAGAACTAGAAAAAGCAAATGTAGTTGGTGAAAATAATAAAGAAGAAAGTTCGGAGAATAATGTAAAAGAAGAAACAACCAATAAGATGAAGGAAACAGAGAGCAAAGTAGAGTAAAAGATAACAAAATAGAAGAAAAACATAAAGAAGGAGAAAATATCATGTTAGATCAGTTCGTAATTTTTAAGGAGAAGCTTCAGAAACATTTCAATAAAATGTCCGCAAATGCAGATAAGTTATTCGAAGTGGACGTAGACAAGGAGCTGCTGTGGGATACATATCTCGATAGCTTTGCGCCAGGAACGAACAATATTTTTAGAGAGAGAAGAGAACATGACTGTACCTGCTGCCGCCAGTTCATTCGTACAATCGGCGCTGTGGTTGTAATCAAGGATAATAAAATGGAAAGTATTTGGGATGTAGATATGTCTGGAACTATTTATGAGCCGGTAGTCAAGGCACTTTCCAAACTTATCCATAACGAAGAGGTAGTCGATGTTTTTGTAAGTCAGCTTAAAAATATTGGCACAGATAAGAACTTTGAAATGATCAACGGAAAATCTCATCAGTGGGATCACTTTTATATGAGACTTCCTGATAAGTTTGTATTTGACTCTCGTAGATCTGCAGGTAATATCCATGGTGAATACAGAGATATTAAAAACGTATTTAAACGTTCTCTGGATGAGATCACTATGGATTCTGTGGAAACAATTCTTGAGCTGATTAATTCCAATACGCTGTATCGTGGAGCAGAGTGGAGGATTCCGCTGGTTGAATTCAAGAAATACAAAAAGGAATACGACAAAATTCCGGAAGAAGAGAAAAATCTTTATGCCTGGGAGAAATCTCTAAAAGCAGGAGCCGTTATTGGTAAAATCAGAAATCATTCTATTGGAACACTACTTGTAAATGTAAGCGAAGGAATGGGCCTCGATCTTGCAGTAAAGAAATACGAGCAGATTGTAGCACCCAGCAACTATAAAAGGAGTAAGCCAATTTATACTCAGAGAATGCTGGACGATGCAAAGAAAACGTTGACAGAACTTGGATATATGGATTCTCTGAAACGTCGCTTTGCAAATCTGGATGATATCACAGTAAATAATATTCTATTTTCTAATAAAGATGCAGCGAAGAGAATTTCTGGTGGAGGAGACATTTTTACAGAGATGTCAAAATCTGTAGCAGTTAATCCAAAGAAATTTTCTAGAGTAGAAGAAGTGACTGCACAGGATTTCGTAGAAAAGGTTCTTCCGACTGCGAAAGAGGTTGAAGTATTTGTAGAGAATAAACATGAAAAGAATTTTGTTTCTTTAATTGCGCCAGAAGATCCTGATTCTAAAACAATGTTCAAGTGGAATAATGGTCTGAGCTGGGCATATACAGGCAATATTACTGACTCTGACATTAAACAGAATGTAAAGAACGCTGGTGGAAATGTAGATGGTGTGCTTAGGTTTTCTATTATGTGGAACGAGGATCAGAACGATAACAGTGATCTTGATGCTCATTGTATTGAACCAAATGGTCATGAAATCTATTTTGGTAGTGATAGAAAACCATCTATGTCGAAGCTTGGTGGTCAGCTTGATATTGATATTACACAGCCAATGAATCAGATGCCAGGTAAACCGGCAGTAGAGAATATTACTTGGCAGAATAAATTAAAAATGATGCCAGGTGTTTATAAATTTTTTGTAAATCAGTTTGCTAGTCGAGGAAGTAAAGGATTTAAAGCAGAAATTGAATTCGATGGCGAGATCTATTCGTTTGAATACAATAACCCAGTGCGTGGAGACGTAGACGTCGCAGAAGTAATTATGGATAAGAACGGAAACTTTACCATCAAAGAAAAACTTTTTGGTCACTCGGCTACTTCTAGTAGAGAAGTATGGGGAGTGCAGACAAATCAGTTTACACCTGTATCTGTAATCAGTTACAGCCCGAACTATTTTGATGAGCAGAATGGAATCGGGAATAAACATCTTTTCTTCTTCCTGAATGGATGCGTAAATCCAGAACAGCCGAATGGTTTCTTTGTGGAATATCTTAAGAATGAATTAGTTCCACATCGTAAAGTATTTGAGGCACTTGGCGCAAAGTGTAGTGTAACAGACGTCGATGATCAGCTCTCTGGAGTTGGATTCAGTCTGACGCAGCGTAATGAGCTTATCGTTAAAGTAAAAGGTGCAACAGAAAGAACCATTAAAATTAAATTTTAATAAAGGAGAATAAAATTATGGGTGACATGTTTGAAAAAGCAGTAAAAGGTAAATATCGTTTCCCGTATAAGGGACAGATTGCAGTAGAAGATTTATATGATCTTTCGCTTGGATCGCTGGATACAGTGTTTAAGACGCTGAATGCAGAAGTAAAGAAGACGGATGAAGAAAGTCTGCTTCAGACTAAATCTGCGGAAGATGATATTCTTGCGACCAAGATTGAGATTGTAAAATATATCTTTAACGAGAAACTTGAAGAAAAGAAAAATCAGCAGGAAGCTGCAGAACGTAAAGAGAAGAAACAGAAAATTATGCAGATCATTGCTACTAAGCAGGATGAGGCACTTCAAAACGCTTCCGTAGAAGATCTGCAGAAAATGCTTGATGAATTAGACTAAAAAGAAACGGCTGGCTGGTGTAAACTGGTCAGCCAAACTTATAAGGTGATCAGTATGAATCAAGAAGAACACGATCGAAAAATTCTTATGGAACGAACAGCTGTAGAGAAACTTTTACTGCAAGAACATATTAGCATTCCTGCAGCGTATGAACGTGTCCGAGAATACATCGAAAGATATAAAAAAGAATCGAAATTAGAAAATAGTAATTATTACTAAAATATTGAAAAAAGGAGAAAAAATAATGAAAAATACGATGTCTGAATTAAAGGAATATCTGGATGAAATTGGAATTTCAATCGATGGTAAAACGACCTGTGAAGTAAATGATGAGATTGCAAGTGTTTGGAATAAACTTGCAGAAGATAAAGAGGAAATTTAATGTTTGGATTAGTCTTAAAAAGCGAATACAATCACATGAAAGATTTTGCTCAATCAATTATTCATAATTTAAGAGATGACTTGGAATACGAGAGAAAGAAAACTCTATATTGGATGTGTAAATACGATGGCACAGTGGGAGACGATGTGTCATTTGAGGACTGGGTAAAGAGATTTGACGAAGTAAGAGAGGAGAATAAACAATGAGAACTTTAATTGTAGTAGATGTGCAGAATGATTTCGTAAATGGTAGCCTTGGATCGGAAGAAGCACAGGCGATTATTCCGAATGTGAAAAAGAAAATTGAAGAGTATTATAATCGTGGAGATCAAATTATTTTTACAAGAGATACGCATTATGACGATTACTTAAATACTCTGGAGGGAAGAAAACTTCCAGTAAAACATTGTGTTTTTGGAACAAGAGGATGGAAGGTTGTGAGCGACATTGAGGTTCCTAACTGCAGATATGTAAACAAAAGTACTTTTGGAACTTTGCAGTGGAGAAATATGACATGGATTGGAGATGGTGATATCGATCTGGTCGGTTTGTGTACGGATATATGTGTAATTTCAAATGCATTAGTCCTTAAAGCTATGTTTCCAAATACGGAAATTACAGTAGACGCAGGCTGTTGCGCGGGATCTACACCAGAAAAACATAAGGCGGCACTCGAAGCCATGAAAAGCTGCCAGATTAATGTGATTGGAGAATAAAGATATGATCATTTTAAATGGGAAAGAAGTAAAAGTAGAACACTTTCCAGATGGAACACAGAGAATCGTATTAGACGATTGTTTTTATCAGAAATATAACAACATTACATGGAAGTATGAGAAAGAAGAAGAACTTTCAGCGCTGATTTATATTACAAAACATTTAAAAAATTTTCCATATATTAAATCAATTGATCTTACAATGTTTTATCTTCCGAATGCCAGAATGGACAGAATCCATGATCAGGGCGAGGTTTTTACATTAAAAGGGTTCGCTGATGTTATTAATTGGCTCGAATTTGATAGAGTAGAGGTACTTGATGTTCATAGTAATGTTGGAGCAGCGCTTTTGAATAGAGTATATGTTTTTAATCCAAGAGAATATATTGATGAAGTAATTGAGCAGATTAGTAAAGAAAATCTTATTCTTTATTTTCCGGATGCCGGTAGTTCGAAAAGATATTCTGGATTGTTTTCTGACATTCCGTATTGCTATGGTGAGAAAAATCGAGATTGGAATACAGGAAAAATTCTTGGACTCAAAATCAGAGATAACGATATTGATCTTAAAGGTAAAAAAGTTTTGATGATTGATGACATCATTTCATATGGCGGTTCTTTATATTATAGTGCAAAAGCGTTGAAAGAACGTGGTGTAGATAGAATTTATGCTTATGCATCACATACCGAAAATTCAGTTCTTGATAGAGAAAAAGGAACATTAATCAAATCACTTGAAGATGGAACAGTTGAAAGATTATTTACAACAGACAGTCTTTTCACAGGAAAACACGATAAAATCACAGTTATGGAGGTCTAAAATGAGAAACATTTCTTTTATGCTGATGGCAGATACATATAAAAATACAAATCCTGATGCTCTTCCAAAGGGTCTTACAAAATTAACTTCTTATATTACTCCTAGAAAATCAATGTTCAAAAATCTGAATGAAGTTGTATTCTTTGGATTACAGGGTTTTATTAAGGAATATATGATTGATTTAGCAAATGAAACTTTCTTCAAAAGACCCAAAAAAGAAGTTATTGCAGAATATAAAGAATATCTGGATAATCAGATCGGTTCTCAGAGTTATGATCTTGGACGTATCGAAAAATTATGGGATCTGCAGTATTTACCTGTAGAGATCAAAGCTCTTCCAGAAGGATCTGTTGTAACAATGGGAGTCCCGTGTATTGAGATGAGTAACGCACATCCGGATTTCGCATGGACGGTACAATGGCTGGAATGCATTATGCAGTCTTTTATTTTTGGGACATGCAACTGGGCAACTGTAGGTCATAAATATAAAACACTTGCAAATGAATTTTACGAGAAAACTACAGATGGTGCTAATCCTGCAATGGCTATGGCGGATTTTGGATTCAGAGGACTCGGCATTGAGAACGGAGTTCATGCAAGTTCTTCATGGCTGCTATCTTTCAATAAAACTTCTACAATTCCTGCAACTCAGTATATTGATAAAATGTACGATGCTGATTGTGCTAAGAACCATATTGGTATTGGAGCAGTTAGCCTGGAACATGCAACCGTATGCAGTAATCTGGCTGTATGCGAGACAGAAGAAAATCTGTTAAGAAGATTACTGACTGATACATATAAGAATACATCTTTCAGTTATGTCTCTGATACATTTGATTACTGGAACCTTATTGACGAAACACTTCCAAAACTGAGAAAAGAAATCGAAGAGCATAATGGCAAATTCCTTGTACGTCCTGATAGCGGCGATATCGTTGAAATTTCAGTAAAAACTGTTCAGAAATTATATCAGATTTTTGGTGGAACTGTAAACTCAAAAGGTTATAAGGAGTTAAATCCAAAGATTGGAATCATTTACGGAGATGGTTGTCAGTACAGTAAGATCAAAGAGATTTGGACACAGCTTGAAGGATTAGGATTTGCAGCAGATGCGATTCTTTTTGGAGTAGGTGCGTTTTCTTTCTCTGCAATGTGTACGCCAGAAGATGGAATGGTTTGCTTAACAAGAGATACTTTTGGATTTGCAATGAAGAGCACTTATTGTGTAATTGATGGCAAAGAATATACCATTCAGAAGAATCCAAAAACAGATAAAAATAATCTGAAGAAATCTCATAAAGGACTTTGCTGTGTAGTAAAAGAAGAAAATAAATTCGTGTGTCATGATGGTTATGCAGAAGATACAATGCCAGAAGAAAATGAACTGAAACTCGTCTTTAAAGATGGAGAATTAGTAAAAGAACAGACTTTTGAAGAGATTCGTGAAAGACTAAATGGAGAAAATCATGATTGAAATTATCGAAGGAAATTTATTTGATACGGATGCAAAATTTATTTGTCATCAGGTAAATTGTATGGGAAAGATGGGATCTGGCGTGGCTTTGCAGGTCAGACAGCGATTTCCACATGTATACGAAGAATATAAAAAGGTAGCATCATCGGATATGCTGGGGAAAGTACAAATTGTACCAGTCAAGCCAAAATATATTGGATACGACTGTGGATCGATTGCAATTCCAAGTAATGAACAGTGGATTTGTAATTTCTTTGCACAAGATAACTATGGATATGACGGAAAACAATATACTTCTCTGGAAGCATTAGAAAAGTGTTTTAGAACTATGTGTTGGAAAGCACATGAAAGGAACAATAATTTTAGTGCAACAATTGCTATGCCATATAAGATCGGCTGTGATCGTGGTGGAGCAGATTGGGACGAAGTATATTCAATGATACAGAAGATTTTTAATGAACTTGATACTCATGTTGAACTGTGGAAATTAAATCAGTAAAGGAGAGGAGAATAGATATGTATACTTTTGATGCAAAAGAAACAAAAAATAAGATTGTCGAGTGGATTAAAATGTTCTTTGAGCAGAATGGGAAAGATTGTATTGCCACAGTAGGTCTTTCAGGGGGTAAAGATTCAAGCATTGTTGCGGCTCTCTGTGTGGAAGCTCTTGGAAAGAATAGAGTTTTAGGTGTGCTCATGCCAGACGGAGAACAGACAGATATTGAAGATGCCTATGAAGTTGCTAAACATTTAGGTATTGAATACTGTACTGTAGATATTCATCCAGCAATTCTTGCGCTAAAGCACGAAATCAGACCACAAATTGGTGATCATTGGTCAAAACAGACATCAATTAATCTGCCTCCTCGAATCAGAATGGCAACACTTTATGCAATTTCACAGAGTATGAATGGACGAGTTGCTAATACATGCAATCTTTCGGAAACACTCTTATCTTGGGAAACTCGCTGGGGCGATGCAGTAGGAGACTTTGCACCATTAAAGGATTTCACAGTACAGGAAGTAAAAGCTATTGGATATGAGACGATTCTACTGAAAAAGATGGTTGACAAAACGCCGTCAGACGGATTATGTGGATCTTCTGATGAAAGCGCTCTTGGATTTAAATATTCTGTATTCGATCGGTATGCAAGAACAGGTGAAATTGATGATGCTGCAGTAAAAGCTATTATCGATGCAAGGGTTGAAAAATACAGATTCAAGAGAAGACCAATTCCATATTTTGAAAGTGGTCTGAAATCATATTTAGACTGATTTGCATTCTAAAATAACCACAACAATTCACCATCATGAGCGTTCTACAATCAATTCTAACCTATTAAGAATATAAATTGTAGAACGCTTTTTATAAACGGATCATAGGAGAATAATCTTACATAGAAACATATAACTATTTACATAAAGAGAGGACAAAAACCAATGCCGATTAAAGATGTATTAGATGATATCGACTGCATGATCAACACACTTTGCCTTGCAAAACGGGAACTAGGCTATGCAGTAGTATATGAAAGTGAAAGAAACATTCTAAACGAAGATCAGTGGATCGGATTTATCAAAAATCATCAGCAGCCAAGCGGAACGATTATCAGAGAGGGATTAAAGCAGGTTAGCCGTATTTCTCGAAAACTGGCAGATGAAGTTGTGTACGGCAAAGAAAATGCTAATAAAATTTGTAGAGGAGATATGGATGAATAAGATCATCGAGGAAGATTTCGAATGTCTTGATAAACATATAACAAAAGCATTGACATTCGATAAAGACAATGTATATAAAATTTCGGACTTTATCGAACTGCTACAGAAAGCGATGGAGAAATATGGTGATAAAGAAATTGCTACACATGATATGAATTTTGACGTTATTTCAGGGATTTCATGGCCCTATATTTATTTTGATGAGACTGCAGGTGTCGATAATAATGGTATAATTTGTATTTTTGAATAGAGAGGAATGTAAATGAGCAGAATAATCAAAACATGGCGTGATCCATATGACGCAGGATTTTCAACATGTCGTAAAAAGCAGATTGAGATTCAACAAGGATTAACAGTCCTGGTTGGCTGTAACGGATCTGGCAAGACAACACTTCTACATAATATTAAATCTGAGCTTAAAAAAGAAGATATACCAGTATTTTATTATGATAATGAAAAAGACGGTGGGAATAATTCTATTAGTGAAAGTATATTTTATGGAAATCTTTCTTTTACGGCTACAGCATTGTGTTCTTCTGAAGGGGAAAATATTTCTTTAAATCTTTCTAAGATTGCATCAAAGTTAAGAAAATTTGTTGAAACTGGTGATAATGGAGATAGATTCAATGCGTTGGCAAAGACGCTCGCGTTAAAAGATGATAACGAAGAGAATAACGTATCGAACGAACGCTGGATTCTACTTGATGCAATGGACTCTGGCTATTCAATTGATAATGTAATTGAGATGAAGGATTTTTTTGATCTTGTTATTAAGGACGCAAAAGAATTTGGCATCGAATTATATATTATGATTTCTTCTAATGAATACGAACTTGCACACGAGAGTAAGTGTTTTGATGTTATGGAAGGAAAATATATTCAGTTTGCATCCTATGAAGATTATAAGAAATTTATCCTTCGTACCAGAGAAAAGAAAGATAAGAGAAAATATAGATAGAGGCGAAGGTTAGCAAGAAGATGGAAATTAGAGAACAGTATTTTGTATTACAAAATAAAGATGGAGAATTCTTGCATACAAGAAATGACTCTGTAGGAACGCTGTATTTCATGGATGAATTTAGAACATGTCATAAATTTAAAGATTCAAAGTCATTAAATCAATTTCTAAACAGCATCTATGGCAAATCAATGTTTCCGCAAGAGTTTGAAAATATTGTGGCTCGAAAAGTTGTTATAGCATTTGTTTAAGACAAGGAGGGTTTTATGATGGACATGTATAATAGTTTGCCTGGATATTTAAGGGACAAAAATATTGATATAGATCAATTCATGAAAATAGTTGGTGTTAATGAAGAAGCAATTGAGAGGTATATGAGAGGGGAAAAAATGTCACTGAATGACAAAACTAGAATAAATTGTGGCATTGAAGTTCTAAGTAAATACAAATTGTCATCCCCTCATTGGGTGCCAGATATCTTGGACGATGACAATTATATCTATTATTATTATACGCATAGAACTGAATTTAGAAAAGAAGTTGATGAATTTATGGAAAAATTTGATCGCTTATATTCTAAAGAATTGAGTTTGCCTTTAAACGAGAACAATTGGGGTAATAATTATTACAAAAAACATAAGTTCGATAAAAATTGCGAATGTGATACATGTAAATATTTTTGCAGATGTATGAAAACGGTAGAAAATCCTGCAAGATATCCAAACGGAAGTTGTGAACAAAAGCGTATCTTTGATCGTAAAGAAAGGGGATATAAACTTTGAATGTATATCTAGTAAGTATTAAGCGAAAAAGCTGGTGTCAGGATTACGCCATGGTTGTTGTAGCAGAAGATAAAATTCTTGAAAAATATGGCATTTTCCCGTTTTTGTGGAGAAAAAGAAAGGTTTGGTTGTGATAATAGCCATAGTTCTAAAGGTGTCTGGGATTGGGAGACTACTTGGTATGGAAAACATGATAAAAATAACAATAAATTTTCGTGGTTGAGATTTTGGGAGAAAAATACAATTTGGAAGTATAAAAAATTTGAATGTCATACATGCGGTGCTAAATGGGAATCTCCACCATATCCTAAAAATATTGGTGGATATGAGTCATGAATTTTACAAAAGATGATATTACAGAAGAATTCGAAAATAATTTGCTTGAATTATTTTTAGATAAATTATCTGAGACACCTTCAAAGATTTTAAATGATGAAGGAGACTTAATGTATACGAATTATGAAGCTTTAGAAGTTCTACAGAAAGTTTTTGAAATCATTATGCAAGAGGACGATTTTAAAATTATATCGAAAACATTAGGAGAATAATAAAATGCGACGGTTAATCAATTATATTCGATCCTGTTTTTGTAAGCATGAATGGGAATTAATATTCGATACCAATATTTATGGTTATGATTTTTGGGGAAGGCTAGAATCAATGCCAAGATATCATGAAAAAACATACCGTTGTAAGAAATGTGGTATGGAGAAAAAATATCAATCAAATTAAAGGAGAACAAGATTATGGCAGTATTAACAAATTTTGAAGAAGATGAACTGGTTGTAAATTGCAGTTGTGGTTGTGATGAAGGAGTTCATATTAAATTAGATCATGATACTGAAACTGATGACTATGTTTTTATGGTATTTACCAATGGTAATTTTTACAAAGAACAAGGTCATACCTTTTCAACAAAGCTGAGAAAAATTTGGGCTGTTATCCGTAATAAAGATTTTTATTATGCAGATATCTGTATGAGTAAAGAGGATTTCCGAAGATTCAAAGAATGGGTCAACAAAGTAGCATAAAAAGGAGAACGATCATGCGTACAATAAATAATGGCTTTGAAATTGGAGAAGAATGTTGGACAACGTATAAAAAGAAAACGCAGTACATATGTCCTGTATGTGAAGGTAAAGGACATTTTACCTATAATGGATATGAAATTCAATGCAGAAATTGCAATGCTACTGGTAATATAGTTAATCAAAAACAGTCAGTTCTTGATGTATGTAAAGCTGTTGTCGATAGAATTGACGTAGCATTTTACAGTGATGGTTCGGATAAGATCAAATATAGAGTTCATGCACTGGGAGAAAATAGATACGATCTTCCAGTTCGTAATCGTTCAAAAAAGAATCTTTTCAAAACACGAGAAGAAGCCGAAGCATATTGTTTTAAAGAAAATACAAAAGAAATAAATATGCCAACTTAATATGAAAGAGGGACTAATGTATATGACAGTAGAAGAATTACAGCTGGAAGCATTTCGACAGATCAGGAGAAAAGTATCTGATATTACGGATGAATCATCAAATGATGAGATTGCTGGTTATGTCAAAGGTATTGTAAATCTGGAAAGAGAACTGTATAAAAGGATTGAAGAAGACAATAAACCAATGAATAGTGAGGACATAGTAAGATAAATGATGAATGTGTATTTGGTGAAAATTAAACAAACTGAATGGTGTCAAGATTATGCCATGGTAGTTATAGCAGAAGACGAAAAACATGCAGAAAGAAAAGCAAGATGGAGTTCTGATGATTTTCGAAAAGCTACGGACGTTGTGGTGCAGAAAATAAATTTAGATCAAGAACAGGTCGTATTGATTGCAAATACAGGAGCATAAATATGAGTACAAGCATGGAAAATTTAGAAGAATACGAAATACAAACATTGTTTGAATCATTGAGCAGAGTATTACGAAATCAGAATAAAATCCTTATGGATCTTGAGCAGAATGGATATAAGCCTCACCTTAATGAAACAAACATATTAAGCAATAGATGCTTTGGTATCGCTCAAAAGTATCAAAATTTTATCGAAAAAATAAATGAAGATGAAAATAGTACAGAAGACGACGAAAATAAAGAGCCTATGACAAACAAAGAAATTATTGATTATTTGGCATTAACTGGATTATACAAAAACACTGAAAGTGATATGTATTACGAAAAGAAAATGCTTGACGAAAATAAAACAGTTCCAATTAGAGATTTAGTAGAAAGATTTATTGATGTAGACAAGGAATTCACTGGAAAACCTTGGAACATCATGCAAATTCTAAAGAATATAGACATGGTTATTCCGTTGGAAGATCGAAAATAATCCGATAGAATGTTGTTTTCATAGGAGAGAACAATATAAAAACAAATAAAATTTTAGGAGGAAAAGTAATATGATGAACAATTTTTTAAATGGTATGTTTGGCAAGGTAGGAAACGGAATGTGCAGATTGTCTATGAATGGTGATATCGCTGTTAAGACAAGCACTGGATACAAAACCTATAACGTAAAGACAGGAAAACTTACAAATTGTAACAACTTTGTATTCGACATCGGAGAAGAGTTTTTCTTTGTTATTCCAACTAACAAAGTTGAAAAAGGGGACATCATTCTTGTTAATGGTAAACCAAAGTGTGTCATCGAAGCGGATAAAAATAAAATTACAGTCGTTAATTATGAAGACTCTGCGGTAGATATGATTCTTCCAGAACGTCATGTATTTATGGGAAATACATATTTTTATGGAAAAATTGTTTCCATGTTTGGAAACGATATGTTTAAGAGTAAAAAAGGAACAAATAACATTTTTAAATATATGATGTTTTCTCAGATGATGAATGGTAACGATGGGACAAATGGTTCTATGACATTTGGTAATATGAGCGCAATGCTTCCTTTTATGATGATGGGTGGAGGAAATGGCATGTCTGAAATGTTTGATGGAATGTTTGATTTTGATATGAGTGACGAAGATGATACAGATGAAGCAGAGGGGGAAGAATAATTATGGGATGCGGAAGTTGGAAGTCAGATGATTTTGTAAGTTATTCAGTAACGAAAGGTCTTGATGTATCAGACGATGGTAAAATCAGAGGTTTATATTCTAACCAGGATATGTTTAAGGCAGTAACGCTTGATCATGCTTTAGATCCTAAGAATGTAATTAGAGAGTGCTGTGATTCTGCAGAACACCCGAATACTTTACCTGTTATCTTGGCGCTAGACGTTACGGGTAGTATGGGCGACGCAGCAGTTGAAGTATCTAAAACGTTAAATGAAGTAATGACAAAGCTGTATGAGAAAATTGCAGATGTTGAGTTTATGATTATGGGTATTGGAGATTTAGCTTACGATAGATATCCGATCCAGGCGTCTCAATTTGAGTCTGACATTAGAATCGCAGAGCAGCTTGATAAATTGTATTTTGAATTTGGCGGTGGCGGAAATAGATTTGAATCCTATACTGCTGCATGGTATTTTGGTCTTCATCATACAAAACTCGATTGTTTAAATCGCAATAGGAAAGGCATCATTATCACCATGGGAGACGAAATGCTTAACCCATATCTTCCTTTAGAAGGCCTTAGATGTAGTATGAAAAGTATTACAGGGGATAGTTTACAGGCAGATGTAGAGACAAGAGATTTGTATAAAGAAACATCGGAGAAATTCAATCTCTATCATCTCAATGTTGAACATGGCGGATATAATTATCGGCAGGAGTCAATTGAAAATTCGTTCAAAGAATATATGGATGATAAACATTTTAGAAATGTAAATATGAATAATATCGCAGATGCTATTGTTGATATTATTGTTGGTGAAGTAGAAAATAATGAGACAAATACGAATGTAATGATTTCTACTTCTGGAGAAATCGTTTGGTAGAATAGGAGACAAAATGATGAAAGACATTAAGATTGTGATTGGTGGATCGTTTGGCGACGAGGGAAAAGGGTTGATAACAAATTATTTTTCTCAAAAGAAAAATAGTATTGTTATATGTTCTAATGGTGGAGCGCAACGAGGACATACGGTTACGTCACCAGATGGCATTCGACATGTCTTTCATCATTTTGGATCTGGCACATTTAATGGAGCAGCTACATATCTGCCAGAAGATTTTATTTTAAATCCTATTATTTTCAAACAGGAATATGATGAGTTGACCAATCTAGGATATCGACCAGAAGTTTATATCAACAAAAACTGTATGATTACGACACCTTGGGATATGATGGCGAATCAGATCATTGAAGAAAGCCGTGGAAAGGACAAGCATGGTAGCTGTGGGTTTGGAATTTTTGAGACAATAAAAAGATATAAAGCTGGTGTAATAAATGTTAATTTTTCTATCAGAGACTATTATATAAAGCAGTTTGAAAAAGAGAAGATATCATTGTCTTATAAGTGGGAAAAGTTATTTCTTGACGATGGAATTTTTCATCATTTTTGGAACGACTGGGATTTTATGAACATTCATAGTGTTGAAATGGAAACAAATGATTTTTTAAATGTTTTTGATAATATTATCTTTGAAGCAGCACAAGGGCTTCTTTTGGATCAGAATAATACAGATTATTTTCCACATCTTACACCATCAAATACTGGTATCAAAAATCCAAAGAAAATTATTGAAAATACTAACTGGGCTGATGATATCAATATTGAAACCTGTTATGTATCTCGTACATATTTAACAAGACATGGAGCAGGAAAATTTCCTAGCGAATGCGACAAATATTTAATCAATCCGTACATGTTTGACAAAACAAATATTCCAAATCCGCATCAGGATACATTAAGATATGGAATGTTAGACTTAAAAGAATTATACGATAGATGTGAAAAAGATGTTGGAACATTCGGAGATAAGAAATCAATTGCTATCACACACGGTAATGAATATTCGGTTGATATGAAATTGTTAGAAGAATTATTTGACGAATGGAATATTTATTATTCTGACGGTGAAACAAGAAATGATATTTATGAACTATAATTGGAGAAAATATATGAAAGTAGCATTAACAGGACATAGATCTGAAAGACTTGGACTTCCAGAAAACGAAGCGGATGATGCTTGGGAAAAGATTGAAGAATGGATTGTAAAACAGCTCTTTAAAATGTATGAAGTTTGTTATTTGGAGAGAGAGAATTTAGATACCTATTGTGGTATGGCTTCAGGAAGCGATTTTGCATTTGGAACAGTAGCTATGTTAGTGAAGGTGTACGAAATCATTCCGTTGCGATTGCATTGTGTTCTGCCATGTAAAGATTATAATTCGTCACATGCATTATATGATGACATGAAAAAATATGCAGACGAATGGATTGAATTATCTGATGAATTTTACAAAGGTTGCGACAATGCAAGAGATCAATATATGGTTGACCACTGTGATGTATTGTTGGCAATTTGGGATGGTAAAAAATCTGGTGGTGTATGGTCTACGATTCGCAAAGCGCAAAAGGCTGGTAAACAGATTGTGTATTGTCCTAAAGAAGTATTAGAGAAAGACTAATCTAATAGTAGCCTGGTTTGTCGTGTAAACGTAAATAAGGAGAATGATATGTCAACAGGATTTAATTGGTTCAAATCATATAAAATACATATCCATAAAGGAACCACGATGTTTGACTATGATGATTCAGACATCGAATATATTGGTGGAGGCAGCACATCACATTCTGGATATAATATTGGCTTGGTACAAGATTTGATCGAAAAATATAGTGGAAAGAGAATACCTGCTATACAAGGAGAATGGCTCGAATCAGAAGATCAGGACTTACATTTGATTGATCCAAAAGAAATGACTGAGATTTGCCAGAGAATTTTAGATGGAAGCGAGATAGATAAGGTTAATATGAGATTTCGCATTGAATGGTTTAAAAAGCTATCTGATCAAGGATACTATTTATCTTATGACTATGCGTATTAAATTGAGGAAGGATGCAGCGTGGAAATCAAAGAAGAAAAAGTTACTCAAACAATCAAGACTTATACTTTTACAGAAGACGAATATCACGAACTAATTTATAACCAGAGAAAATATGGGTACAACAAAGCATTAGAATATATTGGATTCTGTGTAGGAAACTATAAATACAAGGTTAGTACTCTTGGAGGAATAGCACAATTCATTGAAGATTTATTGGATTATCTCAAGAATGGATACAGGATGAATAATATGTATGATTTAAGTTTTAACGAATGGATTAAAAAGAATAAAGAGTAAAAGATAAAAATCCTTCACTCGTAAGAGTGAAATATATTATCTACTACTTATATATTATTTACTACTTATACTGTTAAAACGGGTGCAGCTGATGTACTCTTTTTTACCAGTTTTCAGAAAACGGTACTTTAGAATGTACACGCTTTTACCATGGAAAAAGTAGTAACGGAACGACAGAACAAAAGAACGAAGGAGAGACGAAGCGAATAAAAAGATTGCAGAATCTCTTACTCCAGAGCTTATCGAAAAGCAGAAGATTGAAAAGTGGAGCGGCGATGTTCCGCAGGTACAGGGAAGTAATACTCCTATCGTAAGTATTGGAGAATAATATTTTGTCATCCGTGGTGTCATAGCTACGGGTGACATTTATAAAAAATAAAGGAGAAAATACATATGAAGAAAAAATTAGTAGCAGGAATTCTAATGGCAGCACTTACGGTATCATGTCTTACTGGATGTGAAGGGTTGAATAGCGAAGTAAACGATCTCAATGGGTCTATTACGGGTAATACATATAATGCTTCATTTTATACGAATGAAGGTGAAAAGTTCATGGATATGAGTGGACAGAAAATTGACCTGGATTCCAATATTGTAGAAGAAGAAACGTATTCAGATGGCAGTTGGGGTTATACGAAAAAATTGTCCAGCGTAGTTACGGTCACAATTGATGGCAAGGAAGTGGAAAACTGCGGTACTACAATGATCTTTGCAGAAAAAGGACTAAATCCTGATGTGGATTTTCAAAGTCCAGAAGTAATTAATAGTAAAACTGATGGTAGTCTTGGAGAGAATGTTATTATTGCAAACGTTGTCAATAGATTTAAGAATTATTTTGGTAAGGCTCGTGTAGTCGTCATCCAGTCTCAGCTTGGTGATCCAATCTGTGCTTATTCTGGCGATAGTGTGTATTATGAGGTATGCGAAGATCTGCCGAAAACGACAAAATTAATGATTGACGGAAAAGCACTTTATATTCATAGAGCTAACTTTCAGATTATTGACAAAGAATTATTGAATTGAGGGAGAACATAATATGGATAAATCAGTATTAATAATGGATACACCTAAAACATGTTTAGACTGTATGTTTTGTTTCGAATTAGATGAAGGAATTGAAGCTTGCTGTTCTGTGACAGCAGACGAGGAAGATAAAAGTTTATGTAAAGAAATTATCTGTGAAAATGGTTATTGTAACAATAAACCAGAATGGTGTCCATTAAAGGAACTACCAAAAGAAGAAAACGGAGATGAAGATCTTTGTAGTTTCGATCGTGGTTGGACAGCAGGTTTTAATACATGTCTGCAAAGAATTAATGGAGAAAAGTAATGTATAGATATATTGCAGATTTACACATAGGATGTACGAATTCTTTTGAGCATCGTACATTGGAGCATGATGAGATTCTTGTGAAGAATTGGAATTCTGTTGTCAATAATAATGATACAACATTCATTTTAGGAGATATTGGTAGATGTGGCAATAATAAAGATAATGAATATTTATGTTCTGTCATTTCAAGACTCAAATCTAAAAAAATTTTAGTGGTCGGAAATCATGATGAGTCAGGATTGAAAGATTATAGGGTAAAACAGTTATTTGAAACTGTGGTTGATTATTTTGAACTTACTGATAATTACAATGGTATTAATCAAAAACTTGTGCTTTCTCATTATCCTATCTTCTCGTGGAATGGTTGTTATAAAGATACAGTTCTTCTTTATGGTCATACACATGGTAATTTCGATGACACTATCTATCAGGATTCTCTGGAAAAACTCAGATATAAAGTAAGACAATTAAATATAGAGAATAAAGAAGTGAAGAAATTCAAAAACCTTCCTTATGCTTATAACGTTGGTGCAATGATGGGTTGGATCAATTATTGCCCTAGAACATGGGAAGAAATTAAAAAAGATCAAATATTTGTAAGAAAGGTTGAAGGGCGAAATGAATAAAGTATATATTGTTACATCTGGAACGTATTCAGATTACGCAATTGAAGAAGTGTTTGACAATCGTGAAGATGCAGAAAGATATATTTGTTTACACGACAATGACGGTTGTTTGGATATGCGTGTAGAAGAATATGATATTTACAAAAATGCAGAATTAAAAAATGTAAAAGTTCATTACGGTATTTATTTTATTATGCGTGAAAATGGAATCAAATTTTTTGATATTGTATACGACAACAAACCTATTAAAACAAATATTAATAGATCTAAACATAACTATTTAAAAAGTTACGATGGTACATTGCCGTTATCCAATAGAAATATTTTTAAAGATAAAGATGTTGTAAAGAAAATCGTATATGATGCGGTCGCAAAATTTGAAGCTGAAGAAGCTGGAATCTGTTAGAAGAATTATGCTTGAGAGATTAAATAAGATTATAGAATCAAAACCATTTAAGAATGCAGCTAGAAAAACGGGCAATGTGGTCAAAATAACATTATCAGTATATTTTATTCCTATTATTATATCTGTTGCGCTGATTCCAGTGATACATAAATGGTTCTTTATCTTAGCGATTGTTATGTTATTTTCAACGTATTCATTTTCTAAATGGTTAATTAAGTTACTAGAAGAGGGGAGATTATAATGTTCTATTCAGTTAATGTTTATTTTGATGGAGAATAAAATATGGTAGTTAGTTTTAGCAGAAACATCTTTTTTGAAGTTGTATTGCAGAATTGAAAATAAAATCATAAACATAGACGGTAAAAGATGGAGAAATGGCAGACATAAATGTAGATGTCATGTATGCGGCAAAGTTTTGGATTCTAAGAAAGATAAGTATAGTCCAAAAGAATGCGGTTGGATGAGATTAAAAGACAGGAAAATTTACGATCCATGGATTTGTCATTCATGTTTGGAACATTATAAACATGGTAAATGGAATGTTTTAGATAATTATAGTAATGCAGGTGTGTATTGTTCTGAATGCGGAAAGAAAGTGTACAGGTCTGATTATGCGAATCAGAAAGTAAAATCAAACTTCTGTCAGCACTGTGGAGCGAAAATGGATGTGAATTGATTGGAGAAATAACGATGGAGAACAAGACATTGACGGATATCTATCTGATTTGTAAGGGTTGGTATAACAAGAGTCTACATAAAAACGAACTAGAAGCAATGAATTCATATTATCACAAACACTATGGATGCGATGATATTACAGTTGACGTACCGTTTGCACTTAATTTGTTTCTTGAGCCTTTAACATTAGAAATTATAAAAAGAGATCCTGATAAAGCAAAATTTCTTTTTATGGACGTGCCATTCGGAGAAAATAATCAATTATTTGTTAATGTCATGTATAGGCGAATTATACATATGATTATTCAATGTACCATTGGAATATTCAATCTGTCAGAATACGAAGAAATGTTTGACGCAGCAAAAGAGTGTAATTATGAAGATGAAACACTTGGGATTATATAATGAAAGCGATATTTCGTTAGGAGAATAACAATGGTATGGAAGAATTGTTCCGCTGGATGGAGATAGCTATAGTCTCGAAGAAGAGGTTATAGAATCTTATGAGTGGAATGATCCAGAACAAGAAATTGAAAATGGATTTCTGGTAGTAGTTAGTGTAGACGTGATAGAGGATGAAGTATAAGAGGTGAAGAAAATGCTAAATAAAGAAAAATATAAAGATAAGATTTTTGAGATCGCTGTTAATCATGATACATGTGGAGTCAAAAATGGAGAAGTGCGTTCATGTGGAGAATTAAATTGTTATGAATGTGATTTTTATAGTTCAGATCATTGCGATATGGATTTTCAAAAATGGGCAAATTCTGAATATAAGGAACCAGAAATTGACTGGAGCATGGTACCTGTAGATACGCCCGTGTTGGTAGGAAATGACAAAAATGATCTATGGATTCGAAGATATTTTTGTAAATATTGTAATTTAGCTAATGATTATAAATTCGAAGTTTTTTCTGAAGGTAGAACATCTTGGTCTTCTAAAGGAGACAGTTATTGTTATCCATATTGTAAATTTGCGAGAGAAGAAGACATTGAAAAATACAGAAAGGTATAAATATGAATCAAAAAAAAATATGAATACGTTATAGTGTTTAATAATTGATAGGAGTGATAAACATGATTAATATCAAAGAAAAAGAATTAAAACCATGCCCGTTCTGCGGGTGGACTAAATTAAGAATTGGTCAAAAGACAAGATATTCGAAAGTTGCATATTTTGTGATTTGCAATAAGTGTCATGCTAGAGGCGGAACGTGTAGTGTAGATACTTATAGAAAAGAAGAGGAACACGATAAAACAAAATGCGAAGCAATTCGAAAATGGAATGAGAGAATATAATTATGAATCAATTGGAAGAGGCATTGAGAGAGCAAATTGATTATTGTGTAAAGATGGAACATTTCCATAGTGCAGTTTTCTGTTCTACACAGGAGAAAAAAATAATTGTAGAAAAATCATTAGATAAGATTTTAGAAAACATTCCAAAAGAATCACATTTATTTCTTTCTCGGCGTGATAACACATCTGTTTTATTCTTTTCAAATTCAAGTGTCTTGAGAGTTTTCAATTTATCGGATTTAAAAATTAATCGAGGTTATAAGTGCAATGGATGCATCATCGACAAAGAAATGCCACAGGAATTAAAAGAAGTGCTGGTATACGCACGAATAATGCCGAGAACATTTGCTATGGATGGAGAATATAATTACGAGACATGGGATGCTGTCAAAGAAAGGATAAAAGAAGTATGAATGATAATGATTCTTTTGATATCAAACAAGCATGTTATGCAGCGTATCCAATTAAGAGGTGAGTATGGAATTTGAGAGACATTATCATAAGAGTGAGAAATATTATATTGAATATCTAAATGTGTATGGAGCAGTTTATTTTGATTGCAATGAGTGTTTCTGTGGTAGACCATGGATTCTTCTGACTGCAAGTAAAGGTGATGATTGGCATAAACCATATACAATTACCGTGACTATTTGCGATCAAGATGATTATGATATTGGACAAATTTACTATTGCAGAGAAGAAAACTTTACACAGGTTCTAAGAGAATTAATTAACTGGATGAATGACTTGGAATATGGATTATGCTTTTATGATGAGTTTATCGAGGATGTTCCAGGATTCTTTCCAGACTGTGGATGCAGAAAGGAGTAGAGGTAATTATGAAAACTAATATCCATAGAGTAAATTTCGATGGTACTCCGAATCCAAATGGGAATTGGTATGTATGGAGAGAAACATGTGATAGGTGTCAAAAATTGATATATGATGAGACAACGCTGCATTCGGATTTTGAGGAAGCAGATGTGGATTTTTGTGCTGAATGTATCAGATATTTTATGAAAAAACATATTTCTTATAAAGAAGCTGAAATGAAATACACAAAGAAGAATTTGAATTTCAATTCAGATGAAAAATTTTAACTAAGAAATTGCACTTTCATAGGAGAAAATATGGTCAAAGAATATTGTGATATTTGTGGTAAAAAAGCGAAAACCACGAAGTACGTACTACCTTTTCGGTACAAAGAAAAAGCGAATGATAAATTTAACAATACAATCGTGTGTTTTAATGTGGTAAAACCAACGGAAGTAGATTTATGCACAAATTGTGCTTGGGATATAAATTCGTTAATATGTTATGATATTAAACAGGTCTTAGATAGAAATAAATAATTCATGAGTGTTCGCTCAAATAATTTCACAGAATAGGAAAATTAAATATGGAAATTACAGCAAAGAGTTATTTTAGTGGAGCTGGTGGCATGGATCTTGGGATTGAAGAAGCCGGTATCAACATTTTAGAGTCATTTGAAATTGACAAGAAATGTTGTGATACTTTGCAGAAAGTAATTAAAAAGATGGATTATTGTCGATGATACAAATATAGGAGATAAGCTATGATCAAAATTATTGAAAAAGGAACAAAGCATAAAATACGTTGTAAGGATTGCGGATGTTTATTTTCTTTTGACGATGAAGATGTGAATATTCGTACTGGAATTGGTATATGCGGAATGGAAGTATGTAAGAAGCATTATGGAATTATTGTTTGTCCACAATGCGAAAATGGAATTGTGTTAGATAACAATAATTAATATATGAAAGTTTTGTTTCATTTGGAGGGTAAAAAATAAATAATGACTACAAAAGAAAAAGAACTTGAAGAGGAATACGAAAAATTCATACTAACAAAAGAAGGTAAGGAATGGATAAATCATTGGCAGAAGATAATTGGTTCTGATACTGGCGGAGACTTTGGAGATTATTTATATGATTTCTATCCTGAAATGATTTCTTAGGAAGGAGAATATTATGAAGAAAACAAAAATTATTAGTGCATTTCCTGCTTGTGGAAAAACATATGCTTTTGAAAAACTTAATGAGAATGGATATGAAATTCTCGACAGTGATAGTAGTAAATTTAGTTGGATGGATGTTGTTGATAAAGTATATGAAATGAAGAATCGTGGGAAAAAGAATTACAAAGAAAGATATATAAAGGTTCGTAATCCAGAATTTCCAAGTAATTATATTCAGCACATTAAAGAGAATATTGGAAAAGCTGATTATATTTTCGTAAGCAGCCACAAAGAAGTAAGAGATGCTCTGATTCAAAATGGAATTTATTTTACATTGGTTTATCCAGATAGAAGCATGAAAGCTGAATGGATTGGCAGATGTTTCTTGCGTGGAAGTGGCGAAAAGTTCTGTCAGCTCATTGCAGACAATTGGGATAAATGGATTAATGAAATGGAAGAAGTCGAGTGCGACAAATGGATTCTTGGAGATAAGGAATCAATTGACAACTATTATTATCTTGGTGAATTAGTAGAGAACAAATTGATTTAACATGAGGTGAAAATTATGTATCAAAATTGCTGTAGAAAGTGTGGAAGTACATCTTTGCATACGGAAGTAAAGGGTAACAACACAGGGTTATATTGTGATGATTGTGGAGCATGGCAACGTTGGCTTGGAAAAGATGAATTGAGAGCATTTGAGCATTCACAAAAATCACAATTACCAAAAACAAGTTGCGATATTCCGATGCCGAAAGTCGTAGAATATTGCCCACCAAAAACAATTGCAAGAATCAAACTGTGTGGAGTGATGGTTTTTAATGTTACAGATATGATGCCATGGAAGAAACCGACCGAAGAACAGATTAAGAATCTGCATGATATGTTATGTGTCGATGTTGAGATTTTAGAAGATGGAGAATAGGTATTATGCATGGAAAGAAGGTGATGAGTAGATGGAGGTATTGGCGAATACAGAATATCAAGATGTCTACAGAATTGTAGATGGTGTGCTGCTAATTGTAAATAAATTCTTATACAAGGATTATTCTAAGAAAACAAATCGTATTGTGGAAGTCAATAATACAGGAAGAGACAATTGTAAAACATACAATAAAGGATGCCAGCCTTGTCTGAAAGAGTTAAAAAGAGATTATCTTGACACATATGCAACAGTAACAATTCCTAAAGGTACAGTTCTGTATCATGGCTATCCAGTAGAGTATACAAATAAACCAGAGAATTATATTTACGAGATTAAAACCACAGGTAATGCCTTTGGTGGTGATTATGGTGAAGTAATGGATATGATTAAGAATATCCGTGAAGTCATGGATGGTAATAATTTTGCTAACGATTCATGTTTAAAAGGAGAATAATATAATGTCTGATTTATATGTATATCTAATTCGTTCTAGAAATAAAGACAATAAAGATATTCCTAACTTCAAAGAACGTGCAAAGACTATCTTGGAATACAAAGAAAATGAAGATAGAGTAATCAAAGAATTTCATAGATTTGCAGCAGATGGAGTTCCTGGCGAACAGACAAGATTGTATCGGTCTGTAAATTCTAGGAATGAAGAAAAGATAAGGAAAGAACTTATTATTAGATTACTTAGAGATAGGCCAAGTATGACAAAGCTGAATCGTACATTAGCTTCAGTTGCACAGCAAACAGAGAATCGAGATGAGAGTAAGTGGTTGTTTGATTTTGATGTAGATGACGAGTCATTAATGTATGATTTTGTCCATGATGTAATTATATTTTCTGGTATTCCATTATCAGATATACAAGCATATAAAACTCCGCATGGCTATGCAATTGTAGTTCCACATGGTTTTGATACAAGAGAATTAATAGAAAAGTGGAAAGATTATGATATTACATTGAAGAGAGATAAATCGTTATTTTTAGATATGATTACAAAGGAGTGAAGCGAATTGACGTTTGAAGAAAGAATACACGAATATTGTCTACGATCAGACATAGTGTATAAAAGAATCCTTTCATCTCCATGTGAAAAAGACTTGTATGTTTTGTATCCATCAGAATTAGCAAATGAACAGATCCTCCAAGACAATATTCCAAAGATGTTAAAGGTTATAAAGGAATATATCAGTGAGTTGGAATTATGTGCATATTGTATGCGTAAAGTTGATAATCTTTATTTTGATTCTCAAAAAACAGTTATAATAAATGAAGCACATAACCGTCAAGAAAAAGCAGATGAGCTGGCAGAAATTATGAATGAAGGAATTAGTCCTTATGCTTGGTATTATTATGATACTGCGGAAGGATATGTTGTGTATTTAGACAATATTTAAGGAGGGAACTAACAATGGCAGAAGCAACAAGATTATGTCCTGTTTGTAGGACAATCATGAAATCAGCAGCTTACAAAGTTGGAAAATAAGATGGAGTTGAAAGATTGGAAAATAATATTTTTACACCTGATGGTGTTGGTATTATTGGAAAACTTTTAGTATGTCCGAAATGTGGGAATTTAGCAGTGGTGAAATAAATTATGGAGAAAGTAATTAGATATATATGCGATTACTGCGGTGAATTGTTTAGTTTAGAAGAATGGTGTTTGGAACATGAAGAGTCGCACAGAAAATCAGAAAAAGCTAATGAGATGCTTAGTGGCGGTAAAACATTAGAAGAGATTAATAACGAATGTCATCTTTGGTCTGAAGTACCAGATTATTTAAAGAATGTGACAAAAGATAATTGCTTTGTCGTTAGTTACTGGCAATGTTGTGACAAGCCAGCTTATAGAATTGTTTCTATTACTCATAAAGGACGATTAGAACTTTGGGGTTGTGGTTCTTGGAATGGTTATTACGGTGGTGAGTTTAAGATTGGCAATGATAATTTAAAAGACCCAAGACCTAAAGAAGAGTTGTTTGTTGATCCGAGATATGAAGAATTATATTGGTAGGGTAACTTTGTAATAGAGAATAACTAAAGGAGGAAAACGATTGAGAAGTAGTATTTTTATCCCTAAAACAATTAATGTTGGTTATCAGAATCGTTCAGGAACATATACAGGAAAGCTTGCTTATGTAATTTACTATGACGAAAAGGGTAAGTTGCGAAAAGAGGCTTCATGGAATGGTTGGCGAGATGAGAATATTCCAAATAATGAATATGATAATATTCCAACCGAAGGATTTGTGCTTAATAAAAAAGCAGGTGATTATTCTACAGGTTGGGATCACAGACATGCTTATTGTAGAGTGTACGATCCACGAGGCTTTGAATTTGAGATTACTATCGAGAATTTATTATACATTCTTGAAAACGCAAATTGTATCAAGGGTAAAGGACTTGAAGGAGAGTTTGTATATGGATGGGATGGAAAAGATTTAGTTCTTATGCCAGTAGAATCACCTGATTATAAAGAGATTAGTGAGTTTAATAAGATTATCCATAATAATGAATGTGTTAAAGCAAAAGACTTAATTATAGGTGCCACATATTTAACCAAGGATAATGAGAATTGGATTTATATGGGTAAATTTGATGTCTATGATAGATATGAAAATTGGAAAAATAAAGGTAAACATTTTTGGTTTTGGAAAGGTAGTTATTTTGAGCATTATAGGTCGATGCCAAAGAATAAATTTATCAAATGTATTGATGATAAGTGCAATGAAAAGTATGCAGACATTTTTGATAAATTGGAAGGAGAATCTGAGTATTCTCCATATGATAGTAGCAAAGACGAATATAAATACTTTACACTTGATGAATTTAAAAAAGACGATTACTGGGGAAGCATTCGTTTTATAAGCGAATATTATAGTGGGAATAAATATGTATTTGAGACTTATAAACGGAATGATAATTTATATATTATCTATAAAATACAAATGGAATATATGCATTACGGTCCATATGAAGAACGTGTTAAAGTAACTGACATATTTCCTACCACATCTAAAATGGTTAAGTCAAACCGATATCCATATAATGATAAAGAAGAAAAACATATGATTCCTGTTACTATTGAACAGATTTTTGAAACAATGAAGCCAATGTATATTCAGAAACATTTAGCAAACGGCAGAGAATATAAAAGGAGTACGAAATCAAATGAGTAAGAATGATGATAGAATTTTAGAATTAAAGAAACAGATTGAGGATAAGAGAAAAGCTATCTCTGAGAAGAAGATTAGATTTGTTCCTGAGACAAATTGTATTCTTAATATGGATGGTATGACAATTAATCTTAATGTATGTTCAGATGATGCATTAATGTTATTACTTATCAGACTTAATTCATATTTTATGTCTGCAGTTGACCTTGGAATGTCTGATTTTGAGATTTCAGGATACAGCGTAACGGCTTGGATTAAGGATATTAAAAGTAAGTTAGAAGTATCTAGTTTGAAGAAAGAGGAAGCAGATTTGAAGAAGATGGGGAGTAAGTTGGATAAGCTGCTATCTGATGATAAGAAAACGGAACTTGAGATTGATGAGATTGCAAATTTATTGAAGTAGTATGGGAGAATAAATCAACGGAAGAATATATTAAGAGAATTGAACAAATTGCAGCAAAATGCACAGAAAGTCAGTCAGATGGATATTCACAGATTATGAGAATCTGTGATGCCATGAGAGAAGAACAGAGATATTGCTTAGGATATGTTTCTAAAGAGGAAATTAAATCTCCGCAATTTGATTAGTAATGAATCCGACATTTCTTTCAATAGAAGGAGAGAATAAACATTATGACAATTAAATTTATTAAAGATGTAGTCTTCAAAGATCAAAACGAAGACAGTGCAAAGATTAAAAAAGGAAAGATTCTTACAGCAAGAGTAGTGAAGAATGAAGATGGGAAAGAAGAATACGAAATAAAACAGAAGAAGAATGTATTTACAATCCCATCAACAATGAAAGATGTAGTGTTTGTAGTTCTGTAGTTTGGTTGAAAGAAGAGAATATATAGGTGATAATAAAAATTTGAAGGAGATGTTGCTATGTTTAAAGCACAACGAGGATTAAAAATTTGTTACAAAGTAGAAGATAAAATATTATCTCAACACTTTAAAACAATTGAAGATTTTTTACAAACAGAATTTCCAAAGAGTAATAATCCATTGTCACCTACTCTTGATACAGAGATTACAGAAATTAAATGGAACGGCAGTACTATTTCTATTCCCAATAAAATTCGTACAGTAAGAGATTTGACTGACTTATTAAGCAAAGAAAATGTAGAAAACATTTTTATTTCAAATAGAGATGTTAGGCTGCATAAGATTAAACCAAAACATGATGATCTTATCAGAAAGTCCACATATTCCATAGAATATGTACACAGTAAGGTTAAAGATGTTTTGTTTGAAAAAGACAAGCGAAATGCAAAAGTTGATTTTGATGGAGATTTGATTAAAGGTAATAGTCAACGATATCAGGCATTTTTTACAAAAGGCTGTAAATGCTCAGTTTGTGGAATTGAAGGACAATATTTTGCGAAAGAAAGGCATTTGCAGGATAAAAGTTATCATCTGAATTTGTATGCAGTTGATGATAATGGTGATGAAATATTAATGACAAAAGATCATATTTTACCACGTTCAAAAGGTGGGATTGATGATATTAGTAACTATCAAACAATGTGTAAGCCTTGTAATGAGGCAAAAGGTAACAAATTAGAAGATTAAATAAGAAAGGAAAAATAGAAAAGTTCCTATAGGATAAAGTGCGCACTACTTACTAAGGTAAGAGGAACTTGGAAAATAAAGAAAGAGCATTAGCACACGTAGAAAAGATTGAGTGGATTAAGCCGATAGAGGGAGCTGATAATATTGAACTTATTGGAGTTTTGGGGTGGGTTTGTGTAGCAAAGAAAGGTGAGTTTCAGACTGGTGATTTAGCAGTTTATATTGAAATTGATAGCAAGTGTCCTGAAAATGATGAACGTTTCGAGTTTCTGGCAAACAAGAAATACAAAGTCAAGACGATGAAACTTGGAAAGTTTAAAGTAATTAGTCAAGGATTAGCACTTCCATTATCTCTATTTCCAGAACTAGATGGAAAAAATATTGGTGATGATGTCAGCAAAGATCTAAAAATTACATATTCTTCTGAAGAAGATGTCAAACGAAAAAGCAATTCTATTGATCACAATGCAAAATTCAAATCTATGGCAGCTCGCCATAAAAATCTCGCAAAGAAAAAATGGTTTAGATGGTTAATGAAACGTGAGTGGGGGAAGAAATTATTATTCTTCTTTCTTGGAAAGAAACGTGATAATCCAAAGGAGTTTCCAAAATGGATTGTTAAAACCGACGAAACGAGAATTGAAAATGCTCCTTTTTACTTGCAGAATAAAAACCCATGGATTAAGACAGAAAAATTAGATGGTACTTCCTGTACATTCGCTATAGACCGGAAGAAGAAAGGTAAGGATAAATTCGAATTTATTGTTTGTAGCAGAAATGTCAGACAAGCAGATAAAAATCAGGAATGCTATCACGACTCTAATATTTATTGGGAGCTTGCTGATAAATACGGTATTGAAAGTGTATTAACAAAATTGGCAATTGAGAATAATTATGATCGAGTTGTGCTACAGGGTGAAGGAGTCGGAGACGTACAGGGTAATCCATATAAATTTAAAGAGAATAGGTTATATGTATTTAATCTTATTATTGAAGGTAATCGTGTAGGGACGAAAGAGATGGCAGATTTTTGTGATGGTAATAATCTGTTACATGTGCCGATTATTTCTACAGAATATTATTTACCTAAAACAATGGAAGAAATGAAACTCGAAGCTGATGGATATAGTGAGATTAATCCAAAAGTTCGAAGAGAAGGATACGTCTATAGATCTCAGGACGGACAGCAGAGTTTTAAAAATGTCAGTCGAGAATATTTATTAAAACACAATGGATAGGAGAATTGGATGAATATACCTACGCTTTGGGTTATGTGCGGGCTGAGTGGAAGCGGAAAATCTACCATTGCCAAGCAATTAGCACAGGAACATGAAAATACAGTTATCGTATCATCAGATTCGGTCAGAGAAGAATTAACTGGCGATTATGAAAATCAGGATCACAATGAAGAAGTATTTAAAATATTTCACAAAAAAATTCGTGAGAACTTAGAAAATAATAAAAATGTAATTGCTGATGCAACCAATATTACGATGAAAAGTCGTAGAGCGATTTTGCAAAATATAGGGAAGTTAGATGTTGAAAAAATTTGTTATATTATTCCAAAACATATCTTAATATGTAGAGAAGATAATAAACATAGAAAACATTCTGTCCCAGAATTTGTGTTAGATAATCAAATTAGAAGATTTCAAATTCCATTCAAAAAAGAAGGATTCAATAAAATTATAATTGAAAATCTTCATTATAGAGCAAGTATGATCAACGTAATAAATATTATGAATGAATTTGATCAAAAGACACCATATCATAACAAAACATTAGGTGGACATTGTGATTATACAATGCGGTTATTTAAAAAATATAATTATCCAGAACATTTTGGTTTGGCTGCGTTTTATCATGATGTGGGGAAATTATACACACAAAGTTTTGATGAAAATGGAGTTGCTCATTATTTTGGTCATGCTGAATATTCTGCGTATTTAGTTTTATCGGAGTTACACGATACATTTTATGATTTGTCTAATAATGAATTTTTAGATATGTGTTTTCTAATTAATTATCATATGATGCCATTTGCCTGGAATACAGAAAAAATTAAACGACGATGGAAAGAACGTTTTGGAGAATATAAATATCAGATGTTATTAGACTTCCATGAATGTGACATTGCTCGATAGAGAATAAAAATTAAGTATGACTAAGATGGTCATTATTATTTTTGACTCATCTTTGTTATAAATGTTCTAAAACAAATAGAAAAGGAGTGTAAAATTGAAAGGACTAACAAACGAACAAGTAAAAATGAGTCGGGAAAAATATGGCTCAAACAAACTACCAGAACCAAAACTTAAAAAGTGGTATGAATTTGCGATTGAAAATATCTTTGGTGATAAAACGCTAATGCTGTTATTAGCATTATCTGCATATGAGATTTTCGCTGCAGTATTTGGATTGGCATCATTTTCAGAACCAATCATGGTGATTTTAGTTATTTCATTATGTACATATATTGGTGTAAAAATGGCGCTTGGTATTCAAAAATCAACACAAGAACTAAGAGCAAAGACATCAACTAGGTATTGTGATGTTATCAGAGATGGGCAAGTTCAGACAATCAACAAAGATAATTTAGTTGTTGGTGATGTGGTTTGTATTGGAACTGGACAGGAAATTTACGCGGATGGATATATTATTGAGGGTAAAATTTCTGTAAGCAATGCTGCTATCAACGGAGAAAGTAAAGAATGTCAGAAAATTCCAATTAATGGTTATGTATACAAAAAATCAACATCCACCGATGATTTTACGAATCAAAATAGCTTATTTGCTGGAACAACGATTCTGTCTGGCGAAGGAAAGATGATCGTAGGAGAAGTTGGCGTAAACACCATAAATGGTGACACACTTGTAAAAATGCAGACACTTGAGCCACCTAAAACAGCACTTCAGATTGCGATCGATAAACTTTGTGATACAATTTCGAGATATGGAACGATTGCTGCAGTCGTCACGTTTATTGCACTGACGGTAACGGACATTGCGTATATTGGATTAAGAGAATATATCAATGGTGGTGTGCTAGAAGTTATCCAAAAGATTGCACAGAACATTTCGGTTGCTCTAACAATCATTGTAGCTGCTGTTCCAGAAGGACTTCCATTAATTATCAAGCTTGTTACAAAACAGAATGTTAAGACAATGGAACAGTTCAACATTCTTGCTAAAAATCCTAATAAGATTCCTGAGTTAGCATACGTTGATCTTATTTGTACTGATAAAACAGGGACGCTTACGACTGGTGTTATGACGCCTGTAACTATTATTGATGGACAAGGTAATGAAGTAGATCATGGTTCTGATCTTTGGAAAAATATTGTAAATAATATTTGCTTAAACAACAGTGCTACATATGATTCAGAGAATAATATCACAGGTGGAAATTCCATTGACAGAGCAGTTTTAAGTCTTGTTAATCCAAAAGAATGTGAAGATATTTTTGGAAAGTATCCATTAGTTCAGAAGCAAACTTTTAGTAGTGAAAATAAATATTCTGCTTTTGAGAGCAAATATAACTGGGGCGAATCGTTTACATATTATAAAGGAGCACCTGAAAAACTGATTGAGCATTGTACGCATTGGCTAGATTTAGAAGCCATTCCATTTGGTGGGGATGACAAGAAAAAGCTGTATGACAAAATTAAGGCTTTAACTGAAAAGTCTATGCGTTGTATCGCTCTTACATTTTCTAATTCACCGCTGGTGGAGAATACATTACCAGACAACATGGTACTTCTCGGAATCATCGGTGTCATTGACCCAGTAAGAAAAGAGGTTCCAAAGGCTGTGCAGGTCGCTCATGAAGCTGGAATTCAGGTTATCGAGATTACCGGTGATTGTCATGAAACTGCAGTAGCCGTTGCTATGGAAGCTGGCATTTATAAAGAAGGTGATCTTGCCCTTACAAACGCACAGTTTGAAGCGATGTCTGACGATGAAGTCAAGAAAATTATTCCTGTACTTCGAGTAATTTCCAGATGCTCACCTAATACAAAACTAAGACTTGTAACATTAGCACAGGAGCTTAGTAGATCAGTAGCTATGACAGGTGACGGGGTTAATGATAGTCCAGCATTAAAACGAGCTGATGTAGGTTTCGGTATGAATGCTGGATCTGATGTAGCAAAAGAAGCATCCGATATTATTCTAACAGACAATAACTTCGCAAGTATTATTAGAGGTGTGGAACTTGGCAGAACATTTATGCACGATATCATGATGTTTTTGGAGTTTCAGTTGCCAATTAACTTTTCACTTCTTATTTTAAGTATTCTATTTCCTATTTTATCTGGCGGAGTATTACTAGCTTCCGTTCAGATTCTGATTATCAATATTATCATGGACTCACTTAATTCATTATCATTTGGCGGTGAACCTCCGAAAGCTGAATATATGACAGAGAATTCAATTAAGAAGGGTTCTGGATTGTTTATTCGAGGTGCAAAGAAACGAATTGCTATTAGCACAGTAACATTTATTGTACTATATGGAATTCTTATGTTTTCACCAGTATCAAAATTATTTACAACAGATGTCGAAGCTATGACTGCAAGATTTGCAATGCTTTGCATCATGTCTGTATGCAATGGATTTGGCATTCGTACAGAACATATTAATTTGCTCAATGGACTGAAAAATAATAAAACATTTGTATATATTGCAGCAGGTATTGTACTTGGAACTATTGCCTTATGTAATGTACTCGGTGGACTTATCCAGGTAACAGCAATGAATATGAGTCAGTGGATCGCAATCATTGGACTATCACTCACGGTAATTGTGGTTGATGTTATTCGAAAATTATTTATTAAAGGAGAGAATAAAAATCATGGGACTATTTGACAAACTTTTTGGAAAAAAGACTACAACAACAAATACTATGGCGGATAATACATCCGCTGTGGTACATGAAGAAAATGCAGCGCAGTCAGTTGTAATTGATATGTCTAAGTCAGCAGAAAATCTAAATAATGTGCTAATTAACATGTCGAAATCAAGCAAGATTGATATGACCAAGCATCAAGCAAGGGTTGCGCTCGCTATGGATTACTCTGGAAGTATGGGTAATCTTTTTAGAAACGGATCTGTACAAGATGTAATTACAAGACTTCTGCCAATCGCTCTTAAATTTGATGATGATGGTAAGTTAGAATCTTGGCTATTTTCAAATGATTTTGATTCTCTGAAACCAGTGACAATTGATAATTATAAGAACTATGTTCGAAAAATTATGATGAATTCTCGTATGAGCATGGGTGGAACTAATTACGCTCCAGTCTTGAAAGATATTGTTTCCTATTATAAGGACATTGAGCCAAGTACAATTCCAGCATTTATCATTTTTATTACGGATGGTGAAAATTGGGATACAGGCGAAACAAATAAAATTGTGAGAGAGCTTTCTAATTACAATATGTTTGTACAGTTTGTTGGCATTGGAAATGAGAATTTTAGTTATCTGAGATCTCTGGATGATATGAAGGGTAGAAAATGTGACAACACTGGATTTATCGCAGTCAAAAACATGAACAGAATGACTGACGAAGAACTATATACAGAGCTTTTGAGACCATACAAAGATTGGCTAAATAACAAACAGTAAAAAAGGAGAATATAAAACTATGGCAAACGTAATTAATATGAGTAAAAACCAGAAAATAAGCATGACAAAAGAAGATGGAACTGCAATCAAAAACTTTTTCATTGGTGTGAATTGGGATCAGAATCGTTATGCAGGTGAATCCGATATTGATTTTGATATTAACGGATTTCTTACAAATTCAGATCGAAAAGTAGCTTATCCAAAAGATATTGTAAACTATAATACATATGGTGATGGTAGTGGATATCCGTGGGTAGAATATTCTGGAGACAATCTTACGGGTGACGATTCTCAGGGAATTACTTTTGATGGACATCATTATGATGAATATTTTATTGTTCATGCAGATACATTTCCGTCAGACAGAACAGATTTTACAATTTGTCTTACTATTTTCAGAGCTGTACAGAGACTACAGAATTTTGGAATGGTTAATAACGCAACTATGATGATCTGTGATTATGACAATCCGACAACAAAATGGGAATATGATCTTTCTGAAAATGAGAATTTTGAAAAGCTCAATGCCGTTGAGATGGGTAGACTTTATAAATATGGTGATGGATTCAAATTTCAAGCTCTTGGATCAGGATATATGGGAGGCATGACAGAGCTATTTAAAAACTTTGGACTTGATATTGACGAAGGTAGGGATTAACTATGACAGTATTGATTATCGTAATTCTTGTAATTGCAGCAGTTGTATTTTTTACAACAACTAAAACGGGTAAGAGACTAAAAATGAGAGCATCAGGAACTGTCGACGAGATGATTAGCAATGATGCATCTACTCCAGGTGGAGTAAAAGCTCACTATAATTCTATTATTTCTAAGAAAGAAGATATGTATAGGACAGCATATGCTTTATACGCTCAAGTTGAAGGGCAAATTCAAGATTATGAAACACAATTAAGACAATTACAAAAAGAGAATATGCAGATGGATCTTAGTGTTGCTTCTTGCATTAATCGAAATGATGATGCTGACGCTAAAGTATATCTCGCTAAACAGCAAGAAATCGCAGATAAAATTGAGACGATCAAAACCGCTCTAAAAGAATTAAAAGAGAATAGAGATATGCAAAAAGAAAATCTGACAGAATTAGAAGAGCAAATCAAATCTCTAAAAGTAGAAAAAGATAAGAATGTATTCACACTTGAAACTGCAGAGACTGTTAAATCTCTACAATCTGTTCCAGGTACATCGAGCATGGAAGAAGATAGAATGCTTGAAAAGGTTCGTGAGGGCGTTAAAAAGGTTAAAGAGCAAGCTGACGGCACAAGAATTGCTTATGAGAATTCCACTGACGTCCAGATGAAACGTTTGGATAAAAAGATGAAAGACGAAGAACTTCAGAAGAAATTAGATGCGCTGAAAGCAGCTCAGAAAAAATAATATATTTTACTTCGTGCGGTGTAATAGCTGCACGGAGTACTAAGTGAAATAACACTATACAGCAAGAGAGAATATGGAGGTGTAATGATGCGAAATCTAGATATATTGAGAGTTATGCCAGTTGAGGATTTAGCTGAATTTCTGGTTCGTTTAGATATCAAATCAACAGCTAATATTTTGGATGAAAATTTATGTTTAGCTGGAAATTTCGTTTGGCAATCACCGTCTAGAAAACATTTTAAGCATAGAGATGAGGCAATTGAAGATTGTATCCAGTGGCTAAATGAAGAGATTGGAGAATAAAACAATGGATAAAAATATTAATGAGATCCTTTGTCAAATCGTTAATAAAAAAGATCAAACGCCTTATATTGTTAAAAATGTTGAGGACGGATTGAAAAAGCGTGATGAAGAAATTGCTCGATTAAGAGAAGAGAATAAAAGACTAAGGGAAGAAGCTTATAAAGATTCTGAACTGCAGATGATGAAAAGTAAATGCGAAGCAATGCAGGAAGAATTAAATCGAGGGTTCACAATTTCAGAGGATGAAGAATCAATGATTAATATATGGGTGATGAACCATATGAGAAACAAGCATCAGACAGTTGGATATTCTAACGGTCAATTCAAGTATGAATTTCAAGAATTTGCAGAAGTTGAATTTGGAACAATTATTTGTACAAAGTGTGGTGAAAGGTTTAATTTTCGACAGTATTAGAAGGAGAATGTACATATGAATGAATATTGGTTAATGTTATTTTTAACGTTAGTATTAGAAATTGTTGCGATTGCAGTTGTGTCTGTATTTGGAATGACATTTATCGCAAAATCCTATGATAAAATTATTGCTTATGTTGAAAAACGATGGGGAGAGGATGTAAGTTTTGGAGTATCATGCGGAATCATTTTGACTTTCTTGTTTATCACGTTAGCTGTGATTTTTTGTTAGAGAATAAATAATTGTCCAAGCATGAAAGACATAAAACTTATCATGTATCGCAATACAAGTCTCCACTTGTAATAAATTGATCACTTAAGCGATGGGTTTGGATCAGCATCCTCGTTAGGAGATGTCTTAAACGGATGAAGCAACTATCGCACACATGCTGGCGTGGCGGAATTGGTATACGCACTGGCTTCAAATACCAGGATCACAGATATGTGGGTTCGAGTCCCACCGTCAGTATTTCGGAGCTTTAGCTCAGTTAAAAATTAATATTACATTTAGAATTGGAGGGATTTTTATAAAAACTAAATTGGTAAACGAATATAAAAATATGGGTGATTATTATATTGGGTATTCGCCAAAAACAAGGGAAGAATTTTATTTTGATGCAAAGTATTATGACATTATTAAAAATCATAGGTGGGAATTAAGATCAGATAAATATCCTGTAACTAAGATAAATAATCATAATATTTCTATGCAAAAATTATTGTTTGGAGACAATATTTTTATACATGTTAATAAGAACAATGCAGATGTACGGGAAGAGAATATAAAAAATATAAAAGGGTACAAAAATGGCGGAAAAACATATTTAAATGGATATATTGCAATTTATATGCCAGAGCATAAACGTGCTTTTGATAACGGATGTGTTTATGAACACATATTGGAAGCAGAAAAAATGTTAAAAAGAGATCTGAAGCCATTAGAATGTGTTCACCATAAAAATCGAGATAGAACAGACAATAGACATGAAAATTTAATGGTATTTGCAACGAATGAAGATCATATTGCTTTTCATGACGGAGGAGAAGCAATACTTACAGAAGATGGTAGTTATGTAACGAAAAGAAAATATGATCCATATTATATGTATATAAACAGAACGGCTGAAGATATTAAAAATGGAAAAGAAGATAAAGGAAGTGTATATGTATTTGGGAAAGATTTGTGTCCAATTTGCAAGAAAAATATAAAAACAGTTGAAGCTAAAATGTGTATAGAATGCAGGAATAAAGAAAGAGCAAAAAACATTCCTCCAAAAGAAGAGTTGGAAAAATTAATATATACAACATCATTTCTAAAAATTGCAAAGATGTATGATGTATCTGATAACGCAGTGAGAAGATGGTGTGATAAATATAATTTACCACGTAGAAGAATGGATATCATAAATAATAAAAAATAACATAATATTCGCTTGAACAATATTTTAATAGCAAATTTTTATAAGAGGAGTAATTATGAGATTAGTAGATGCAGATTTGCTTTTGGAAAAATGGAATAATATGTCTAAAAAGGATAGAACAAGATTTGATCAAGTGATTTTGTGTCAACCTATAGTGGATGCGGTTGTTTTTTATGATGAAGATAATCGACCAGAATGTTGTAAGGCTCACGACAAATATTTTTCCACCTGCGATATATGTGAATATGGAGAATTAGAAGAAGAAATGGAGATGTAACAGTGGATTTTTACACGGGAATTGCGAACAGGGAATGGCATGACCTTGACGGTAAATGGAAGAAAAGTCCGTTAATTAAAAAAATCGTTGTTTGTGCAGAGAATAAGGAAGTAGCAAAAGAAAAGCTGATATTTTCTGTTAATAGTCTTAATGAAAAAATGAGAATGGCAGGTGAAAGATATGTATTAGACGAAAACTCAATCAAAAAAGCATATGGATTCATATCTATTACACATACATTTTTAGAGGAATGAGAAAATAATCTCATGTGGAAGTACAAAAAATAAAACAGGTCGAACCTGTGGCTAGACACAAAATTCGACCTGATGAATAATAAAAGGAGAATAAATGAATACAAGACTAATGTAAATACATAGGCGGATATGAAGTTATGAACGTTTCATCAGATCTTTTAGAAATGATAAATCATGTGGTTTTGAAACCATATTGGTTAAGTGCTTTACTTTTTCATCAGACAGCTTCGGATTTTTACAAATCAGATACACTGTGACGATTTTGGTTATGTGGTAAAGTACTATACCAATGATTGCACATAAAAAGTAACAAGCCGAATCCTGTGCTGGTACACAAAATCCGACTTGCTGCATTATAAAAAGTTATTGATTAAAAGGAGAAAATAAATAATAAACAGATTATTTTGGTAGCTTTTTCAAGAACGGGATATCCCGATGTTGTTTGGAAATCATGTTGGTAATACATTCCACTTTCTTATCTGATAATTCAGATGAGTACCTACAAATCATATCGACTGCATGGTTTTTGGAATGATAATACATACCAACGGCGATTAGTCCAACAACTGCACATATAATTGTTTCTAATATGTACAATATTTACCTCCAATCTGAGATTTATTTTCTCATGTTTTATACGCACTACATCAGTAGTACTTCCGCATGAGTTATTTAAAAAAACTCCAGGAATAGCCGTGCTGTTGAGTCAGTATGCGGTGGAACTTGGCTGCTATAACCTGTATGGGTATTATAGCAGAAAACTAAAATATTTCAAGAGTTAAAGGAGAATGAATAAATGAACGAACAATTTTTATTAATCGTAGAAAGCTTAGAAAAGTATAAGGATCTTTTAGAGAGTAAGAATGATGAAGTTTGCGATGGAATGACTGATGGTGAAAAGAGAGCATATCAGTTAGGAATTACAAATATGTATGAGATGCTGCGGCAGATAATTGAACATGATCGTAACGAAGGTAATTATAATGTATTTGTTCCTGAGATTAACGAAGAAGAATCTGGCGAGTATGATTTAGAGGATTTTGTTAAATGGGATTCTAAGAGCAGAGAGTAAATAAGTATGCAGAAGTAACTTATAATAGAGACAAAGATGAAATATATGTGGATATCTATCAGAAAATCAGCAATACAAAAATCACATCTGATGGATTCAATTTTGAAGCATAATAAAGAATAAGATGGAGAATATGTAAAAGATGAAGAAGAAATTTGTGTTATTTGGAATAACATCAATGCTATTATTTTCACTGACAGGATGTGTGAAAGGAACTACAACGGATCTTAGTGGAACGACTCCAAAAATCTATAATAATGATATTTATGAATTCATTGATCCTGATACTGGGGTTCATTATTGGGTTTATTCACATCAGGAAGGATATTCTGGAATGGGTGGTATGACTCCAAGATTAAATTCTGATGGAAGTGTTATGGTTAATAAATAAATTATTAGATTGTAGAGAATATATAGAATGAGATGATATACATAGAAGTAATTGAAACAAATCTAATTATTGATGAAAATAATATGATTCGAGATCATCAATCAAGAATAGTTGAAGCAGACAGTTGGAATGAATATTGTGAAGCATATAAGAATTATGATGGTAAAGCAGTTTTCTTCAAGTCAAAAGTTATGAAAGGTAACAGTATACAATCTAATTGTAAAATTTCGAATCTAAAATATGATGAAATGCATTTGTCTTGTAACATAACAAAACTAAAAGATAATGGAGAAGAAATATTTACAAATAAAAGATTAGCATATCGAATAGCAAATCCGACTTAATCAAGTCAAAAAATCCCAAAAAAATAAATAATTCAATAGAGAATATAAAATTGGGTGGCTAACAGCATACCTTGGGTTTGTGCGCCCTGAATCACTGTTTACATAGTTAAACATAGATTTAATTCTGTGTTCCGTCCATGTATTGGGCGTTAAAATAGATTGTTTTATTTAACAATAATATAAATTTTAATTTTAGGAGGACAAAAATTAATGAATTTTGAAATGACAGGAAAACTAAGTATTGGAAAAGATACAGAAAAATTTCATCCATATTCGGAAAATAAGTATGAATCTGGTTGGGTGAGAAAACAACTTCTTTTCAATGCGACATGCGGAGACAATCGTCATATGCTTACTGTAAATGCAGGAGCTTTCGGTGATGAACACGGATTTGTATATACCTTCAGCAAAGGTGGTACAGATGAAAATGGTAAAAAAACTAAAGGCGAAAGTATTCAGATTCCGTTTAAAGAACGTCTGACTTCTCCAAAACTAGCAGAAGTTGCTGAATTTAAAAAATTCATCTTTGATCTTGAAAAACCGGGACGAAGATACAAACTGCAGAATATGGCAGATAAGCTTCATGAGGGTAGTGAGCTAACGGATGAAGAACTAAAAGAAGTTGGACTGACATCTTCAGATGAGGTATCCGACGCGCTTGAGAAAAGTATTAAAAAACGTCATGAGTTTATTTCTGAATGGGATTATATCGATTTCATTAAGAAAGTAATTGACAGTGGAAAATATGCTGATAAAAAATTCTTTATTCGAGGAAATGGAGAATATCAGTATTCCGACAATAAAGGAACTGTTTATGAATCTTATATGCCAAATAGAATTTATCTAGCAGCAGAAGATGCAGAAGAATCTTCGACAGCAACATTTAATATTCTATTCAATTCCGAAAGCTTTGATGATATGAGCGTTGAAGAAAAGGGCAAATATTATGTTAATGGTTACATGATGGAGTATGACAACAATAGAAAAGCAAATATTCCAGTGCCGGTTACGGTCGCAATCCCAGTAGTAGCAGAAGATGCAGATGAAAAAGCTAAGAAAAGAATCGAAGCAATTAAACATAAATTTATCGTCGAGGATGATGGTTTTAAGGAATATGGTGTAATTGTTAATATGCTGAATGGCGCACAGAGAATTGAAATTACAGAAGATATGTTGACCGATGAGCAGAAAAATGACCTTGATTGTGGACTTATCACTATGGATGATATCCGTGCTGAATATAGCAAAGGAGTTTATGGTGACAGAATCAAGGAGTATCAGTTTGTAAAACCAGCCAGAGGGTTCACGAAAGGCCGCCAGGACACGGTGTACACTGCAGACGACATGGTGATTCATAGTATCGAGCAAGAACTGCCAGAAGGAACTGAGGATCTTTTTGACGATGATGATGAATTATAATGGGTAAGTTTATTGATCTGACGGGACAAAAATTCGGGAGGCTTACTGCAAAAAGTAAGCTTCCTTTAGAAGATGGTCAAAAAATTATTTATTGGTTATGTGATTGCGATTGTGGAACCAAGAATGTTAAAGTAAGGGGTTACAGTTTGAGGAATGGCCATACAAGATCCTGCGGATGTTTGAATAGAGAAGCGATTATTGTTCGTAATCATTTAACAAAAAAGAAATATAACAAATACGATTTAACCAATGATTATGGAATTGGTTATACATCAAAGAACGAACTATTTTATTTTGACTTAGAAGATTATGAAAAGATCAAAAATTATTGTTGGATGTATGATAAAGATGGCTATGTCGTAGATAGAAACGGCATAAAACAACATAGATTGATTATGAATGAAGATGATTCACGAATCGAGATAGACCATATTAATCATAATGTTTCGGATAATAGAAAAATCAACTTAAGAAAGGCTAATAGATTTAATAATCAATCTAATGCAAAGTTAGCAAAAAATAATACATCCAAATGCAAAGGTGTTAGTTATAGAAAAGACACTGGGAAATGGCGATCGGTGTTAATAAGAAACGGCTTACGTTATGAACTTGGATCTTACGTTGAAAAAGAGGATGCAATTAAAGCAAGGAAAGAAGCTGAAGAAAAATTGTGTCGAGAGTGGTCTTATGATAATTCAATAAAAATTGCGGATGAATTTAAAATAAAAGGAGATTTTGAAAATGGGAAAATACGGTAAAAGAAGTACAATTAGCGAAAATTTAAACGACTTTACAATTTGTTTACTTGGTGAAGCAGGAATTGGAAAGACTTCAACTATTGCCAAAGCGTGTGAAACAGAGTTTGGCCCAGATGGATATATGATTCTTGATATGGGTAAAGAACAGGGAATGGAGGCTCTTGAAGGTTATACATACGAGACATGTGAAGATTGGAAAAAGTTTGATGATGTAACAAAAGATATTATTAGAAATAAGAAAACAGATTATCCAGATCTAAAAATCCTTGTGATTGATACACTGGATCAGTTTGTAGAGATTATGTGTCCTTACGTAATTAAACTGTGGAATACAGAAAATATGGGGAAAAAAGGTTTTGAACCTGCAAAAACAATGAATGCTGCATGGTCTGGATTTGGGAAAGCAGACGACAAACTTGTAGAATTAGCTCTTGATAGAGTATGGGAACTTAAAAAGGTTGGCGTGAATACTTGGTTTACTGGACATGTAAAAATGAGAAATAAGGTCGATCCGTTAACTCAGGAGGAATATTCTGTCCTTTCGACTGATATTTCTCAAAGAATTTTTGAAGGATTTAAAACGAAATTCCATGTTATTGGTATTGCTTGTATTGATAGAACTATTAATCTGGAGGGAACAGGTCGTAAAAATATTGTTACAAAACAAGAAATTAAGATGAGCAAAATTAAAGATGAAAAACGAAAAATTGTATTCAGAGATGACAATTATAGCATCGACAGCAAGAGTAGATTATCTGAGATTGAACCAGAAATTCCACTGGATGCGAATGAACTGTTGAGAGCATTAAAAGACGCAATTAAAAATTCGAAGAAGAAAAAATCGGTAGAAGTTACTGTAAACAAAGCGGAGTCTATTGCGAAAGTAGTACCTGATCTGGAACCGATTGAAGAAGATGAGGATATTGATGATATTCCAGTAGAAGAGACAGTGGAACCAGAAGAAACCGTAGTAGAAACATCTGATTATCCAGAAGATCTCGCTGCCGTAATTCGCACAATGTTCAAAGAATGTACGGATAAAGATAAGAAAGCAAGCGTCAGAAAAGTCATTGCGGAATATGGAAAACTCAATGATGTAGATGAAGATGGACTGAAACGAATTTACGATATGATGAACTAAGGAGTATCAGATATGCTTGTTAAATGCAGATATTGCGATAACAAGATAGATAGAAAAGATGCTTTCAAAGTGGTAGTGGATGGTAAAAACATCTACTACTGCAATGAAGCAGAATATCTAACTGTATTGCATGACAGAAAAATAAGAGACGATACATACGAGTGTATTAATGAGATTTTTGGTTATAAAGTAATTAATACTGCATTATTCAAAGAGTTAAGTTTTATACTTGGATCTTATTCTTATGATCGGATTTTAGCATATTTAGAAGAGAATAAAGATTACATGACATCTGTCATTCAGCAAAGAGACTATTCGAGTGAATACGCTAAAATCAGATATTTTTCTGCAATTATCAAAAACGGTATTGCAGATTTTAAAGCAAAAGAAAAAGAAACACCTAAACAGGTGAAGGTTGATATGCCGGATGGTCATTATAAACGACGACAGAAGAAAAGAAGTTTATCTGATATTGAAGAACAGGTAGGTGAGTAATATAGCTGAATTTATTACAGGTGTCAAAGAAAAGTATCCTGCGCAGCTATTAAAAGGACGAATCGAATATGAAGGAAACGTTATAAGCTGTTTCTTTAAGGATATGCTTCTTTTGGATGATACGACATTCGAAAAGGACGATTTTATCACTGTTGATGGTCGGTTTTATTTTTCATTACTGAAAGATTTACGAAAAAAAGGATTCTACTCTCTTGATGAAATAACTATTCTGTCAAATTCAAAACAAGAAGTCATTGATCGATATGAGGATTGTGGTGGATGGGATTCAATTCAGCATCAGATGGACATTATCAATACACAGAATTTTGATACATACATTGATATCTTGTATCGAGAAAATGTTATGCTTCGCATGTGCGATGATGGATTTAATCTTTTAAAAGAGATTAATATCAAGGATAAGAAAGTTATTCCTATTAAATTATTTCGAAAGATGACTGCTGAAGAGGTAACGGATTGGTATGAGGCAAGAATAAGCACTTATGGTACCGGATATTCGAGCAAGATCCTGGAAGAAGAAGAAATAGATTTCGATGACGAATTTATTGAATCATGTGCAGAAGGTGAAGAAAATGGTGTACCTTTTGATATAGCAGGATATGATAAAAACGGAGAAGAAATTAATTGTTTTCCTTTTTTATCTAGGCAAATAATGGGATTGTTAGAAGGAACTCTCACAATGATGGGAGGATTCAGTAGCGCAGGAAAATCCACTTGGTGGATTACAGTTCTCATGGCTCTTCTATATTATGATCGGAAAATTCTTATTATTTCCAACGAAGAAAATATTAAAAAATTTAAAATTAAATTTATGGTTTGGCTCCTTGGCAAGAGGAACAGATATTTTAAACTCACGAAAAAGAAAATGTCTGTGGGTGATATAAACAAGGAAAGTCGTGAGCAATTAAAAGATGTGCAAGCATTCTGGAGAAAGAATTATAAGGGTCGCGTAAAGTTCATTGCTATGAACGATGCAGACATGGCTGTTATTAAAAAGAAAGTACGCGAGAATGTTCTTAAATTTGGATATGATACAGTTCTATACGATACGTTTAAAATCCAGGAGAGCGATTTTTCATCCTCCAGACAAGATTTGTCTTTAGTTAGAGACAGTAGAGAGTTAGATAAGTTGGCAAAAAAATATAATTTAATCATGTTGGCATCAGTTCAGTTGGCAGAATATATGAAAGGAAAATTATTCCTGGATGCCAGTTGCCTTAGTAATGCCAAGCAGACGAAAGAAATTCTTGAGAATTTGTTCCTTATGCGAACTGTTTATGCTGAAGAACTTGATGAAAAAAGTAAATATTATTGCCATCCATTTAGACTGAAAAAGATTAACGATAAATGGATTGAAGAGGAATATAAAGCAGATCCAAATGCAGTATGGAGAATGTTATTTGTAGAAAAAACTCGGAATGGTAATAACTCCAGTGATACTGGTATTGCGTATCTTTTAAAGTTTTCAGGCGATCATTCTATCTTCAGAGAAGTGGCACAATGCCGTCCAAAACACGGAGAAATAAGATAAAAAATAACTTGGTGGTGATATATGTTAGAAGATATTAAAAAAGAGCTATTAAATAATCCAGAAAAACTAAAAGATGTATTAGAACATTTTGGATACTGTAATATAGTCATTCGACCTACATACATGCAATTTGGGCGAGATGAAGAATCTTCGAAAAAAAGTATTGTAATTAAGCTTGAAAATAATAATTGGCTGTACGTACATGATTATGCTCGAAATATTCAAACTGATATCTTTTCATATATCACCAATCAAAGAAAAGTAGAATTTGTAGATGTCTTAAATGAAATAAAAAATGTGTTACATATACAAGATTATATTGGACACTTTCAGAAAAAAGGAATCTTTGGAGGATTTTATGAAAAGATCAGACAAAGAAACACTATTCAATCGAAAATATATGACGAAAAAATATTAGATGAATTTCAATTCTATCCAAATATTCGATTTTTGAAAGATCATATATCGTTAGATGCACAGCAGTATTTTGGAATAAGATATGACGTCGAATCACAAGGAATTGTTATTCCCATCAGAAATGAATATGGACAGCTTATTGGGGTTAAGGAACGTTTCAATTATGAGACTTCAGATGGTGCGCTGAAATATTTTTATTCTTATCCTGGGCGCTGCAGCACTACATTATTTGGTTATACTCAAAATTATCAATATCTTGTTGAAAATACTGTTTTTGTAGGAGAAGCAGAAAAATTTGTCATGCAATGTTATTCGTATGGATATAGGAATGCGGTAGCACTTATGAGTGGAAGCTTAAGTGTACAACAAGCACGATTGCTGGTGGAATTACATCCAACAAAGGTGATTTTTCTTCATGACCAAGGATATGAATTAGACAATATAAAGAGAAACGTAGAAGTTTTACGTCATTATTCTAAGTTTGCAGAATTTGAAATTGGATATTGGGACTGGACAAAATCATATTATGCTCCAAAGGTTTCTGCAACCGATATGGGTAAAGAAAAATTTGAGTATATCATAAACAACGAAATTTTAATACTGGGAGATGATAAGGACGAAGAAGAATTATAATATTTTAAACGATTGTAGGGGAATGTATGAGGATGAAGTGTTTAATACGATTCTTCAAAAAAGAGGAATTCAAGATGCGGAACAT